>Ga0164243_10002645_pt1 | contig 29339 bp, 22 predicted proteins | sample OricompcompostOP_FD_108781 | JGI IMG/M metagenome (GOLD analysis project Ga0164243, IMG submission 108781) | Organic Plus compost microbial communities from Emeryville, California, USA - Original compost - Organic plus compost (OP) | ecosystem: Engineered > Solid waste > Mixed feedstock >... | reverse complement strand
CAGCGCGCCAGCGGGCGATCTTGCGGCGTTCATCCAGATCAATATGCGCGTAGGTGCGTTCCATGACGGGTTCCTTGCTTAGGATAACTCATTGTTATCGCTTGCAAGTCGCACTTCAAACTAGAACCCACCCCTGTTATAGATGTAAATCGCATAATTTACATTATGGAACGAACAGTTGAAGGAGCGAACAGCGGCCGCCGCCCGGCCGAATGAGGTTGCATCAACACTCGCTCAGCGCAGTTTATGGAACCCGCAATCATTCACCCAACCGCTGTCCGCACTGACGTGCTCGCAGTGTGGTCAGAATGTCTTTCATTAGCAGCTCCAGATCTAGGCCTGATGGTACCCTTCGTTCGAGCAGCCTGCCCCGGATTGAGACCCTGCTCGGCAGCCTGTTTCAGGTCATCCAGCGTTGAGCGCATCAACACTTGAATTCTATATCCGTAAAATCGCTTATAGAAAGAAGTCAGAAGGCCCGTAAACCGGGATTCAATCGTGACTTCGGTTTGCCCTTGCCATATACGAAAGTGAGTTTGCACTAGAAGACGACCAAACGGCACCGCAAATTCAGCCGTAAATGAATTTGGATAGTCAAAGTGTACAAGGCTGAACCGCCAACGTCTTCCGCTCGGACCGACCAACCAGCCTTTCGACCCATAGGAAAAACCGTGAGGTAAGGAAAAGTTCAACAGATTACCATTCCACAGATACCAGGACTCCGTATCTTCCCAATACTGGAAAATCTCAATGGGAGATGCATTTATAGTGGTCTTTGCAGTGAGCATTTTTTACGACCTCTTCAATATCAAGGTATCTTTTCCGGCTGCGCGAAGGACAGTTGCAGCATTAGACATGTCTTGATATTGGAGGGATCGTGAAGAAGTGCATCCTCTACTATTCCCGTTATGGAAGCAATAGCGCCTAATTTCGGGGAATAATTCCATAACCGTTTGAAATATGTGCTTTTATTTTGAACCGGAATGGGCCAATCTCTATCCAGCCAGGCCATCATCAAGCGCCACAAGATAGTGCGTAACCATCTCGACCGTTTTGTCGCTCAATTTTACAAACTGACGTCTTCGGTCGGCGGGGTCCAGCCACCGTTCGATGAGCCCCGCTTCTTCCATTTCTTCAAGACGCCGTGCTGCGGTAGCCGCCGCGACGCCTGAGGCAAGATAAAGCGAAGATACGGAAACATTGCGCTCGAGCAACTGGTTTTCCATCAGGTCAAGGATCATGTGCCAAGCTGGATCGGCAAACAGACGATCCGTAAAATAGCGGGTTTTGATATTCCGTGTTCTGAGCAATTTTAGAAGACGCTCCCGGCTCATGGGCTCATCTTTTTCAGCGGTGGTCCGTGGCCCGGCAGGAACAACTGCCGCCTGTGGCGCTAAACGGGTCGTCCCGGGAAAGGCACTGAGCACATCACTGAGCTGTTGCGCTTCTTCCATAAGCTTCGTGAGACGTTCGTGACCTTCATTCAGGCGGAAAGTGAGCTCGCGCTGCGCTCCGCCTTTTTCCACTGCACGGTCTACCGCTTCCAGCAACTGCTGACGTCTTATAGGTTTGTTCAGAAAATCAACCGCGTTCAAGCGCAAGGCTTCGACAGAGTTCTCAAGCGTAGCATGTCCGGTGATGAAAATGACCTGTAGCCAGCCGCGATCGGCAAAGCGTTCCCGGACAGTCTTCAAAAGCTCGATGCCATCCATGCCCGGCATTCGGATATCGCTGACAATCACATCGATTTCGGGAGTACGGTCCAGTATGCGAAGAGCGCCCGCCGCATCTGATGATCGCAAGCAGATATATCCGCTTGAGTCGAGTGCTGCACCGAGAACATCAAGCAAAGGCAATTCGTCGTCAATCAGCAGAACTGTTGCTTTAGCTGCCATCTTTTTCCCCGGGATCTAAGAGCCTGTTCCAAAAAGGGTTGAGCGATTTCAGCAGGTTATGATTCAATCGGATTTCTGACATACGATGGAGATCACGATGGCCTGGACTGAAACCGCTCGCCGACAGTATGAGCGTCGCAATTCGCGTTATGCAAGCGATTTAACGGATACGGAATGGTCTGTGCTCGAACCGCTGATGCCTTTGCCACGACCTCTCGGTCGCCCTCGAAAGACAAACCTGCGAGAAGTGGTGAACGCGCTTCTTTATATAGCTTCTTCGGGTGGTGCGTGGCGGCTTTTGCCTACTGAATTCCCACCATTCTCCACGGTGCAGAAATATTTCTACCGCTGGAGAGATGATGGCATGCTGCGGACCATCAACAACACGCTTGTGATGATTGCGCGTGAACAAGCCGACAAGCAGCCCAGCCCCACGGCTGGTGTGATCGATAGCCAGTCGGTGAAAACCACGGAAAGCGGCGGAATACGAGGTTTTGATGCGGGGAAGAAGATCAACGGTCGCAAACGTCATATTGTGGTTGATACTCTCGGCCTGATGGTTGGTCTCGTGATCCATTCTGCGGGCATTCAGGACAGAGACGGCGCGCCGGATGTCTTGAAAACCATTCTCAAACGTTGGCCGTGGTTGCGGCATATCTTTGCTGACGGCGGATACGCAGGACCAAAGCTCAAAGGCAGGTTGGAAAAGGTCGGGAAGTTTACACTGGAAATCGTCAAGCGGTCTGATCGCGCTGAAGGTTTCGAACTACTCCCGCGTCGATGGGTTGTCGAGCGCACATTTGCATGGCTGGGACGGTGTCGCAGACTGGCCAAGGACTTCGAGAAAACCATCGCTTCCTCTGAAGCGTGGATCTACATCGCAAATATCCGCTTCCTCACGCGAAGGATCGCAAGAGCCTGATATCGTTACGTTCATTATGATTCAGGCTCTAAGGACTGTATTGCACTCGGCAAAACCAGCCTGAATTCAGCGCCTTCGGCTACGTCGACTACTTCCAGCCGGCCACACATGTCCCGCGCCATTCCATGGCTGAGGGAAAGTCCAAGCCCGGTTCCCTGTCCGACCGGCTTTGTGCTAAAAAACGGCTCGAAAAGCCTGTCCTTTATTTCATCAGATATGCCGGTTCCAGTATCGGAAACTGAAATTGCTGTCATTTCCCGATCTTGCCTGAGCAGTCTGATCAGTATTAGTTCTCCATCTGCCGATTCAGAACCTGTCTTTTCAAGAATTGCATCACGCGCATTCAAAAGTAAATTCAGAATAATCTGCTCGACCAGCAATAAGTCTGCGATGACAAGATAAGTGTTTGCGCTGAACTCACATCTGACTTCAATACCATGCTGCGTAATTTGTGCACGAGCAATCGCAAGCGCGCCTTCGATGGCTTCGGCAGGATCAATCGGCACAAGCCCCCCACCTTTCCGGTGCCCGTAAATACGCATATGGCGTACGATATTGGCAGCCCTGTCGATCTGATTGCTAACCAGCTCGAGATTCTCTGATACGGTTTTCAGATCGGTCTGTCCGCTATCTATATTGGCCTGGATATTATCGACCGCCATTGCGAGTGTTGCGAGTGGTTGATTGATCTCGTGCGCAATACCTGTTGCCATTTCGCCAAGAGTCACGAGTTTTGCAGACTGGTAGATCGCAAGTTCCGCTTCCCGGCGCTCGGTGATATCGAGACCGACGACAACGAGATTTTTAATTCGCCCGTCCTTGTCCAGGATCGGTGAAACCGACCAGGACAGCGCGCGCTTTTTGTCCCTATCGAGGGTTACATCACGTACGCCCTGCCAGGGAAGGGATACAACGACAGCATTGAAAGCTTCACCCAATATTCTCGACATCGTATGTGCGTCACTCTTCGCAAAATCGATAGCCGGGAACAAATCATGCATCGCCTGGTTGGCGACGACCGGACGCCCGTCAGGATCGGTAACTGCCATGAGCACGCCGCCGGTGTTGACAATAGTCTCAAGGAATTCCTTTTCCCGGCGCTGCTGGGAAGCTTCCACCATACTGCGCATGAGGGAGTCGCGATTACGGGCATACCGGCCCAATATTATTCCGAGAAAAACAAGGGTGGCAAACAGCGCCGCAAGTGCAATACCGATAACGGAAGATGCAATCGCCCATGCTTTGTAAATCGGCGCCACCGGCACACCGACATAAGCCAGGAGTGGCGCCGCAGATGATCGGTAATAAGCAAAAATCCGTACGATCCCGGTACGAACTGACGGGCTGATCTTAATGCCTTCACCGGCTGCTATCTGCTCGCGGATGTTCGGCTCGACGTTGCGGCCAATGACTTGCGGAACGTTTGAGGCCCGGATAACCCCATCCTGCCCGACCAGTCCGACGACCATGCCGGGCTCCTCATCAAGCCTGTTGTAGAACCCGTAAAGGTAGGCCTCGTCTACAATAATGAGGACAAAGCCATCAAAATGACCTAGCGGGTCGTTGATGCGACGCGCATAACTCATCGTCCAGCCACTATAATCGCCGGGTACGCTCAAATCCGACCGATACGGTTTACTGATATAAAAATGAGGAGCATCCTGTCTGCTCAGAACCTGAAAATCCGTTGTTTTGCTGAGATCTTTGCCAACCGGATAGTTATCCACGCCACTTGCACGAATCCTTCCATTCCGGTCGATCACCGCAATGCCCATGGCAGCAGGTTCAGCCTCAGCGCGCCTGCGCATTACTTCCGACAGCATATTTTCATCGACGATACGGTCGGTCGCATCTTCCACGATGGCACGGCTGAGCGCATCAAGTTTGACGAAAATCTGTGTAGTATGTTCCGCAAGCGCCTGTGCCAGATACATGACGTGCTGGCCCGCATCGTCCAGCCTGCCCTTGTAGTCCCGATAAATGATGGTAACCGCGCCAAAAAGAGCTATCGTCATGACAATAGCTGCAGAAAGCCAATAAGAACGTAATGTCCGGCGTTCGATCTTTGTGAGCCTTTCCAAAATTTTGACCTGTCAATTCTTGCACTTTATCCGTGAGGAAAAATTCAAGGCAATCTTTTCTTGCTTAATGCACCGATATCTTGAAAGGATCGGGCATATTGACGCCCGGTATTTAATCCTCGTCAGCCTGGTAGAAAGATGCGCTTGCGTAATCAGAGCGACCCTTCTTCTGATGCCGGAACACGGATCGTGGATGCTCCCAGATCAGGGAAACTTGCCAGCTATGCCGGTCAGCCATTGAAGTTCCATGCGAAGTTCATTTATGTGGATCGCATCATAGCCTGCCCGGCATTCATGTTCAGAGACCATAAGTGGATAACTCGTCTGACGGTGCTGACAGTTGAGATCCCGATATTGTTTCCATGCGCTCTGAACATTGTCGAACAGCGTTTGGCCGTCTGGCGGCAGCCCCATTTTTATCCGCCGCTCAAGTTCACTGATCTGAATCTCGGTATTCCCAGCACTGACATCGGTTGACCAGACGGTTACGGACAATGCTGCGCAGGCAAGAAATTTATGCACGATGACCTCCCTTTGTTGATGTCCGGCGTGGCGGTTTCGGCTCACCACAACGGACCGTTTTTCCAGTTTCCGGAACAGACGTTGGAGAAACAATCAGGAAGAACCGTCCGGCCGGCGCGAGGGCACCGACCGGACCGAACGTGCTGTTCTCATAGGAACGGAGATCCACAGCACATTCTGGAGGTATTGGTCTCCCGGTCGTCGTTAATTAGCGGGGGCAATCTGACGACCGGGAGCTTTCAGACGGCTTACGATCACCAGGTGATCTTAAGGCCGCCGGAAACCTTGCCTGCAATATTGGTGGAGCCGCCGAACTCGATGGCGCCACGCCCGAACAGACTGACATTTTCCGAAACCCGGGCCACCACACCGGCACCGACGTCGTAGCGCGTGCCGCTCATGTCGTTGCCGATTGCGGTTTCGGAGGCGACAAGGCCATTCTTACCCTTGAACTCGCGCTTGACATTGGCATCGACAAAGGTCGTGACCGACTTGACCAATTTCTTCTTCGGTGCCTCTGGCATAACAGCAGGAGCGAGTTTCACGGCCTTGCCTTTCTTGCTCTTTACTGGCTTTTGCGCCTTTCGAGCGGGTGCGGGTGCAAAGTCCATGGTTGTTTCGTCACCAAAGTAGAAGGTCTTTTCCAGACGTACACCGACGCGTCCGATCAGCGATTCCGCTTCCTGACCATGCACAGCGATGCCATAGCTGTCGGTGAAGCTGTCAGCCTTCACCTTCGACCAAGTGAGCTGCGCCTGCGGCTGCAACACGACATTATTGCCAAGATCGAAACCATAGCCCGTTTCAATCGACGCGGTCGTGGCCTTGCCCTTGTAACCGTTTTGCAGATCGAATCCGGAGACCGACTTGGCACTGACCCCGAAGTCGAGCCAGTCCTGCTTCACCACAGCATCGACATAGGCGCCGGTACCAGGCTTGCGATCAGTTGGAGCCTTCTGCTGCCAGGTAACATAACCACCCAGGCCCTTCGACGAGATCGAACCGTCAGCGGTGCGGCCACGCACATCGAAGCTCGAATTGGCATATTCGCCGAAGATGCCGACAGTGAACTTATCACCTGCAACGAACACATCGCTTTTCGAATAGTCCGCACCGATCTGAACGCCACCGGTGGTCATGTCAAAGCCATGGCCGTTATAGCCGGTTATGCTCTTTGGCGAATACGAACCGGTCTTGCCGATGCCGCGCATCCAGGCATGGTAGCCGTCCCGGAGGTCTTCAGCCCGCAGTTCACCCAAGCGCTCATGGAAGGTGTCGAGTGTAGTCAGGACATGGTTCTGGGCAGCCGAGAGCGCAATGTTGTAGCCCGGCACTAGGTCCACCACGTGGCCAGTGCCCGGATTGCCTGAACCTCCATTGTCTCCACCGTCGCCACCACCACTGTCGTCTCCTGGATTCCCAGGGTCGACGACGTCGCTGCCTTCCGTCTGCAGATACCAGTTCTGGCCGTCAGCCTTCTTCAATTGATAATCGTAGATGCCGACAATGGCAGCCGATCCAAGCTTGAAATCCGCGTCGCTGGCGCCAGCGATCTGCACAACCTGAATGCCGTCCGTCGCGCCGGTTCCGGTATAGGCGCCAGTACCACCATTGTTCCTCACATGGATCAGGCCATCGCCACTAGCATCGCCCGTGACGACGATCTTGTCGGTTTCAGTGTCTGCACCGCCCTTGTTGAGCTTGGTGTTAAGTATGAACGACCCGGCGTCCATTGATAGGCTGTTAACGGTGAGGGTCTTGTAGGGATTAGCAGAGTCGAACTCGACAACACCATTGTTCGTCAATGAATAGACATCCGAAGAACTGGTCATTTGCCAATGGCTGCTCGCGTCGACCGAAGCCAAATTGGCATTCTGCATCGAGCCGCGAAGAAGTGAACCACCACTAAGCGCGAGATTGGCTTCGCCACCCTCGGCGTTCACAATATCGCCTATAAGCGCAACTCCACCGTCAGCAGATAGATCGGCTTTCGCGTCTGACGCAACTTCGAGCAGTGTACCACTGCTACCGATTATTTGCGTATTGTTCTTGGCATCGACGTTCAAGATGCCGTTTTCTACGCGTATTGCCGCTCCATTCTCCGCCACAAGGGAACTACCTTCAAGGGTAACGCTATTGGCGGTATCGGCATTGGTTGCGGAGCTGAAGAGCGCGCTGGCACCGGCCCCAGTTGCGCTAACAACGGTATTGGCGGCGCTAATGTTAGCGTTATTGGCAACGTTTAAGGCGTGTGAAACAGCACCTGTCGTTATTACGCTGCCGCCGGTTAATTTGATGGAAGAATCCGAAGAAGCGACAATGCCGCGGGCAAAGCCCCCATCAGTCCTGATGTTTACGTCTGTAATAGTGATCACTCCCCCATCGTAGGCAGTAACACCCTTACTCTCATCGCCGGTGGTCAAAATATTGCCGCCGGTCATGTCAATCACGGAACCCTTTCGCTCCGCGACGATGCCATCCGCGAAATAGCCCGTCGTTTTGACGTTGGTATCTACCACTTTGGCCGAACCTCCGTTGGTGGCGACGATGCCAGCCGCGGAATCAAGCTCACCGAAACCATTGTCGACCCTGTTGCCTTCAGTAACAATGGTCGCGTTGCTTACATCAACCGTGCCGTTGTTTGCGTCTATTCCTCGCGCGCGGTCGCCGGTTGTATGGATAAGGACACCTTCTCCAGAACGCGGATCGACGCCAACGGAAATATGACTACCATTTTTTACCTCGATCGCTTTGCTACCGACACCCGATGTGGAATAGTTACCTCCGCTCAGATTTATCGTGCTGGCGCCTGCTGGACCAGCTGCAACGACGGCGCTTGCCTCAAAACCTGAAGTTGAAACCGAGGCGTTTGTCACGTTGATGGAACCGTGGTTAACCGACAGTAATCCCTCAGACGCTTCACCGGAAGTCTCAACGATTGTGTCGATCATTTCGATATCGGTGCCTGATGCATACGCGCCCGCGGCCCCCGCTCCGTTAGTTTTGATGAATGAATCGACTACATTCGCTGTTGACCCTCCAACGACGTATAGGCCCCTCGCCCCCCCTTGGGTCGTTTCAATGCTGGTACGCGTGAGACTTGCAGTTGATCCAGCGACCAAGCTCACACCGTCATAACCGCTCTGGATTGTACTATCGCTGATATCAACGGTTGCACCGCCAGAGACATCAAGGCCTTTGCGTCCCGCGGAGATATTGCTACCAGAAATAGTTGCGGTCGCTGTGTTCCCAGCTTTGGACCGCATTATATAGATCCCAACGGAATTGGGGCCTGCACTTATGGTAGAGTTCGAAATCACGCCCTGGGAACCGATGAGTTCGATTCCTTGCGCACTGCCGGTTACAGTGGCTCCATCAACGTTAACGGTGGAATCGTAGGCATTGATAAACCGCGTTGCGGCGCCTGGAAGAACGTTAAGCGTAGCGCCGTTTGTAACCTTCCAGCTGTCAACTGGCGAACGTGGATCTACAGTTGCGGTTTGATCGGGTCCGTCGACGAAGCCCGCAAAGGCAACTTCGACGCCGATGATGAAGAAGGGTGACATGAGTGCCGTTGATATGCACAGTTCCTTGAAGGAGGCTCGAAACGACCCCCCTTTTCTGTTTTTGAGCAACATTGTTGAATTTCCTTTAGCGGTGGCTTCGGTTTACCGAAGCATGAAGACGTGCTCACAGAGACCCTCTCGGAATTCACATGGGCCAGGCTGCAAGACGCAAATGTAGTGATGACTAACTGGAGCTGCCGATCAGAAGATTTCGGCCTTCCGGGGACGGCAACTGTAAGGCCGGTGGGCTGTCAGTAGATCTCTCTGAGATTACTTCATTAGTTCGGTGACTCGGTTCCGCGCATCCTGAAAACCGTTGAGCGAGATTGAAAAATCGGCATCCTTGCCTTCATCCGTCGTTGTCTTCACGGCGATTGTCTTGCCCTTAGCCAGCGAGACCGCCAACTTGTCATCGGCCTTGATATCAACGATGCAGCCCGCAAAAACGCAGGTACGAAACGGGCTCGCTACGGAAGCTTTGCCGTCATCAATTTTAAGCGTCGCACCCTTGTCGAGCTTGAGACCGAGCGGCAGAACCAATCCACCTTCAAGTCCTTTGCCCTTCGGCTGTAGTTCGATGGCAAGCACTCGTTGACTTGGACCGTTCTTGACTTGGCGCACCTGTTCCTGGTGCATAGAGCAGACCTTGCTTTTCTTGTCGCCATCGACAGCGATGCCGCACAGGATTGTCCAATCTGCATATTGTTCTCGCAACGACGTCGCGCCGTTCGGAAGGCCCGGTTCAGTGGCCGCAGCTGCGCTTGCGATCAATACCGCTGCGCTCAACGCTGCAGCGCCACAGATGAATTGCTTCAGCATTTGTTTGTTTCCTTGATTATTATTGACGTGCCGGCGCATGGGTTGGCTGCCGGTGTTCAAAGACTGATGAGAAAGAGGTGGAGAGCGACTGCCCAGAACAGAGCACAGAATGCGAGCATTCCTGACCAAACTGCGATCATAACCGGAGCGCTGAAGCGCTCTTCTTTCACCGCGCGGTTGTTGGCCGACGATGCTCCGTACAATTTTAATGGGACATTAACAGACATGATCCACCAGCCTTCCAAAAGCGGAGCTCTTGCTCCTTCCGGCAAACTTATGTCTTCCTATGCAGCCGGTTCTGGCAGCTAAATGGACCTTCAAGGCAGCAAGTTCATGCAAAACTGTGCCCATTATGAAATCAATAGGTCGTCAGCCTTTGTCGTCTTCAGCAACCTGTTGAATTAACAGGATATTAATATATTCATTATGGAACAAATTGAAGGAGAGATTCTGCCCTAATCGAATGAGACACGGGTCTTGTGGACGAAACATTACCCGCAGTGCAGCGAGAGCATTACTATAATGCCCCGCCGTTTCTACATCAGTTCAGATCGCTATTTTCTGCAACTGAGGTCATTGCAGCCAAGCCCAAGAATTCCGTTACGACCGCGCATTCTTCTTCTGGAGTGTGTCACATCAAACTGCGTCATTCGACTGTGGGACGCGCCTAGAAAAAAGGGACCAAAAACTTGGGCTACCTTGCAGCTGAACAGAACAATAGTATTCCACGCATGAAGAAATCAAAAATTTGGTGTAGGGGACCAAAGGTAGGAGCTTGCGTATGAACAGTGTACGGATTATCCAGATGACGGCGGCTTTTCTGATGGCTTTAACCATCCCCATCCGTGTCGATGCTGCGGATAAATCTGAGTTCTGGTCATCCCCGCAGCGCGGCGGAAACAGCTTCAACCGGCTACCACCCGGTATCTCATACTACAAGGCGCTGCGTGATTACGGAGCGAGCTGGGTGAGGTTGTCCTATGACAAATGGAAGCCTGATCACAAAGACTTTCTTATCGGGGATGCGGATAAATATTCTGGGCTTGCGCGAAACGATTTGGCCGTGCTTCAAAAATCTCTTGCCGCAGCAAACAGCGTTGGGCTGAAGGTCGTAGTTGCTCCCCTGTCGCTCCCGTTCGCTCGATGGTCGCAGAACAATAACGGAAAGTTTGATGACCGCATCTGGGAAGACAAATCCAATTGGACGGCAGCGGGCAAGTTCTGGAAAGATTTGGCCACTGAACTTAAGGGTAATCCCGCGATTGCCGCATACAACATTATTAACGAGCCAGCGCCCGAAAAGGAAGGTGGGCTAGCCGAGCATGCCTCTGTTGCAGCGATGAGGAAATGGTATGACAGCCAACGTGGTACCAGCCGTGACCTTTTGACATTTTATGCGTTCATCATAGGAGAAATTCGTTCCGTTGATCCTGAGACTCCAATCATGGTCGACGCTGGCTGGTATGCGGCAGCAGATGCATTTTCGTATTGGCCTGAAAAACTAAAGGACGATAATGTTCTTTACAGCTTTCATATGTATGAACCATTTGAGGCGACCAGTGGCCCGAACCTGAAGCGCAAAGTGCCGTATAGATATCCAGGAAATGTGCCGTTCTCGGGGAGCCTTGAGCTTTGGGACAAGGCACGGGTGGAAAGTTATCTCGATGCTGTCTGGAACTGGTCAAAATCAGTATCCCTGACGCCCGACAGGATCGTGATGGGCGAAGTCGGATGCATTCGAACGCTTGATAGTTGTACGCAGTATCTCGATGATGTGCTTTCATACGCCGAAAACAAGACGTTTCACTGGGCATTTTACAGTTTTCGAGAAGACGCGTGGGATGCGATGGATTACGAGCTCGGTAAGGGAAAAGTGAGCTGGCGCTATTGGGAAGCCATCGAACAGAACCAACCGGATCCAATAGAACGTTCTGCTACACCGGAATTCGAACCAATCCGCAAACGTTTGCAATCTCGATGAAACAGGTAACGCCAGATGATCTATCGTAAGGTAGGTTTTAGATGGAGGGGAGACCGGGGCGTCCACCACGGCTGATTTCCAGCTTAGGAATTAAATGAGTTGAAATTGGTGATGATCGAAGTGCTGCGTTTCGAAATGGAACACTGCACTAAGGTAATCTATTCTGAAACTGTTTTTCTGTTATTGTTTACAAGTTTGCCGCGTTTTGGTTACATTTTTTATTGAAGGATAGACGCTTCTATCCTTTAATGGGCAAGATCAATATGCATGAACTGAGGGGTTTCAATGCAGCGTCGTGCCCGCCTGTCATCTATCGTACTCTTTCTATCCAGTACCTCTCTCGCTTCGCTTGGTTCAGCGCTGTTGCAACCCGTAACTGCTGAGGCCGCCTGTTCGTTTTCTCCGACGCTTGGCGATGACGCATATATCTGTGACAGCGGGACATCAGTTGGCGGTTTGACCGACACGAGCGGTAACAACAGCCTCGTTTTGCCAGTTAGTGGCACCGGCGTGATCGACGGCGATGTGACGTTCGGACCAGGGGCCGACCGGATCGAAATTCATTCAGGTACGATCACGGGAAACGTCCAGCAGGGTAGCGGTATTGACGACTTCCAGATGACGGGTGGCGAGATCGGCTCGCTCAACCAGGGCGATGCGCTGGATACGTTCTTCATGTCTGGCGGCAGAATTGTCGATGCGTTCGATGATGGCGATTACGCGGTCATGACGGGCGGTCGTATTGGCCGCGTCAACATGAAGCTCGACAACAACTATTTCAATATGTCGGGCGGAACGATCGATCGCAATCTCGTCACCGGCTTCGGCAATGACACGATCATTATTTCCAATGGCATGATTGGTGGCAACATTAGCGTCAGCGGCGGCACCGACAGCGTCACGATCACCGGCGGCACAGTCGCCGGCGATATCCTGATGAGTTTCGGAGAAGACCAGCTCAACTGGAACGGCGGCGGCATTGTTTATGGCAATATCGATCTGGGTGGCGATAACGATTTCGCCACTCTTTCCAATCTCACGGATGCCAATATCGGCGCTACACAACGCCTGAGCGGTGGCGCAGGAACCGACAGCCTGACTTTCAGCAATGTCAAGACAAGCTCAGTCGGACGCTTCGACAGTTGGGAAACCATCGATCTTACCAATGATACGAGGCTCACTTTCGATACCGAGCTCACACTCGGCGATGCAGATACGGGCACCGGCACACTTAATGTCGACGCAACAAGCACCATTTACGGCGGCGCGGCGCAGTCAGGCGTCAATCCGTTTACTGCCGGACAACTTGCCAATGTCGTCAACGCCGGACGGATTGATCTGACCAATGGCGGCAGCAGCACAACGGACACTTTCACAATTACCGGCAATTACACCGGTCAGAACGGCCTGCTATTTCTGGACACTGTTCTGGCGGGCGATGCATCTCCTTCAGATAAGCTTGTTATCAACGGCGGAACGGCCTCCGGAAACACCGGAGTAGTCGTCAATAATGTAGGCGGTGCTGGCGCTTCAACCGCGTCAGACGGCATTATGGTTGTTCAGGCGCTCAACGGTGCAACCACATCCGCCGGAGCCTTTTCACTTGATGGACGCGTTGCTGCTGGCGCCTATGAGTATTTCCTGTTCAAGGGCGGTGTATCTGCCAATACGGCAGAAAACTGGTATCTTCGCTCGACGCTTGTCAGCGGGAGCCAGCCGGGTGCGGTAACGGAAGAAAAGCCGGTGGCCGAGGCGCCGGAAACTTCGCCATTGCCGCCAGCTCTCGAACAGCCCCCGGCAACTCTGCCGGTGGACCCGGACGATCCAGATCCGGAAGATAACTCAACACCAGTCACTGAAGACGCAACGGCTCCCTCCTCTCCCCCGCCGCCACCGGCTGCAGAAGCGCCCAATCCGCCAGACAACTCAACGGGCCAGGCAGGACAGCCGCCTTTGCCGGTTGCAGGCGTTGCGCCGCCATCCCCGGGAGCAACACGTGTCGAAGGCGATGTGGTGACTCTTTATCGCGAAGAAGTTCCGGTATACTCGGCCCTTCCGCCTGTGGCGCATCATCTGGCGCTTTCAACGCTCGGCACCTTTCATGAGCGCCGCGGCGAGCAGGATCTGCTGAAAACTGGCGGTTATCTGCCAGCAAGCTGGGCACGCGTTTTTGGACAAGACGTCGATATGCGGTGGAAAGGAACCGTTGCTCCGGGTCTCGATGGCCAGCTTTACGGAATCCAGGCGGGTCAGGATCTGTACGGTCGCGAAACCGAAAGCGGACATTCCGACCGCCTTGGCCTGTTCTTCGGCTACGCGCGCGTGACGGGCGATCTGACAGGGCAGGCTCTCGGCTGGAACAATCTAGCTGTCGGTGACCTCGAGGTTACCGGAACCAGCTTTGGTGGATACTGGACACATATCGGTCCGCAAGGCTGGTATCTTGATGCAGTGCTCATGGGCACGTGGTTTGGCGGAAGCGCCTCCTCCAACGAAAATCAGGCAATAGATATCGATGGCCACGGTGTAACTGCATCGCTTGAGGGCGGCTATCCAGTTGCCCTCAGCGAAAGCTGGACGCTTGAGCCACAGGCACAGCTCATCTGGCAGAGCCTGTCGCTTGACGATCAGGCCGATCGTTTCTCGACGGTTTCATTCGATTCAGACAATGCGTGGACCGGGCGCATCGGACTGCGATTGCAGGGCACAGAAGATACTTCCATGGGCAAATTGCGCCCCTATCTTAAAGCCAATATCTGGCAGAACTTCTCTTCGGACCAGACTGTCAGTTTCGGTACCGATCCCATCGTCACCGATCTCAAGGGAGCCTCACTGGAGATCGGCGGTGGCCTGACACTTGATGTGACCGAAAAGGCAAGCCTTTTTGCCACTGCCGATTACACGACCAATCTGGGCGGCGAAAAAACCGGCATCTGGGAAGGAAATATCGGTCTCAATGTCAAATGGTGATGTGAAATGGCGGCCCTCGGGCCGCCATTTCCTTGATGGCCATAGTACCAAGTATGCTTACCATCTTTTATATGTAAAACCGACTTAAGCCAGCCCGGTATGCCAACATCACGTTTACGTGATAACCTTCTAAAACTGAGATTTCATAGCCGCCAAAATTCTGTTTCCGTTGTTTTATTGATCGTTTCTCTTATCGGAAAAGCCATAAAGTATTTTGCCAGTTTATTGAAATCTTTCATTAGATGGTGAAATCTAAGGATGACTTAGTGCGCAACATTGAGGTGCGACCATGTATATTTGAAGTCTCCTATTGCCGTGGAAGATTAATAATAATTATAGTTCTTCCCAGATTTGTATTAGTTATCTTCTCATACGTCCAATTAATACTAAGCAGTTCCATCTTGAAACACAATATATATGTAAAATACTTTCTCGTGATTAAAGGTTCCGGACTTCATAAATCGCACTATATCGAAATGTACTTGTTGATTTTCTATAGATTCTAGTATGTTCATTAAGAAAGTTCTTGAAAGAGGTAATTCCATATAGTTTTATAGCACTGACGCACGTACATCATGCATGGTTAACCGGGATGGGTCCGATGTATATTCTCATCGGCATTTAATGAGTGGATGGAACGGAGTGCTCAGGTGCAAACAATCGTTCTGCAGATCATTGGTGGCCTTGCCGGAGGATCTCTATCCGGGAAAATATTCCACCCCTCCGATAGCGGGACTATCTGGAACGCAATTGCTGGCGCCTTCGGAGGCGTGGCAGGCGGGCAACTCATCGGCGTTGTTCTCGGTAAAACGGCTGTTGCAGAAAACTTGGATATAGCAGGCATCATCGGTCCGTTTGTCGATGGCGCTGTTTCAGGCGGACTCGTCCAGATTGTGGCTGGCCTCGTTCTGCAACGAGTGCTGACAAAACAGCCCGCAAGGCAAGGCAGACGGCCGCTGAATTATTAAGCCAAGCACAAAAAGAGGAGGAACATAATAAATGGGAAAACGCGGTAGAAAAGTGAACCTTCGATTGGCCAAGGTTTGTGCCCGGGTTGGCAAATCTGAATATGAGTTAGCTCATGCACTGGGGCTTTCCCGCGCTGCTCTCAAATCAATCGAACGTCCCGACGCACCGCTTTATCTGAAACTGGCACTGACGGCCCTGCTGGATGGTCTTGAGCCTGATCCTGTTTTTCGATCCACCAACGGGAATATTTTTCAGCAAGGCGACATCAAGCAAATTCGCCTCGCTGGATAGATCGTCCGGCAAACGGAGATGGTTTCATGGGCAAGTTCACTTTCTTCGTCATCTTCGTATTGGCGATTTCGTCTTTCGCCGATCTCAGCGCGCTCGCATCATCTTGCGGGGCGCGTCAGTCGGCGACAAATCCGGCGGTTAAAATGCTGCAACGACAGCTTTCGGCGCTTCGGGCTATCCAGCGCGGACGTGGTTGCAAACCTGGTGAATCGGGTGGCGGGCTGTTCAATGCCTGCCGTGAGGTGGGAATGAAGATTGGAGAGGTTCAGCAGGAGCTTCGTGCAGCGTCCGCTACAGATCGCGAATGCAGGGCTGAAAGCACAGCACTAGCTTCGGGGATAAAACGACCAAAGGCAACAAACGTCTCCTCTCCGGCCGGTCTTTCGCGGTCAGGACCGTCTGCAGACGAAAAGCCAAAGAAGGTTCGCAGGGCAAGGAAAAGCCTGCAGTTTTGTGTGCGCCTGTCTGATGGATATTACTTTCCCACGCCAAATTCGCAGTTCAGTCAGAAAGGTGGCACTGATGCTGCTCTTATCCAATGCCGGATGATCTGCGATACGAATGACATGGCCGTTTACGTCAAAGATCAGAACGATGAAGCTCCCGAAATGGTCTCAGTGACGACAGGTCAGCCCTATGCCGATTTGCCAACAGCCTACGATTATCACGGTGAAGGCGAGTTCAAGCGCTGCGACTGGAACGGCTATGTTGCCAAGGTCGCGCAGCTCCATGCAGCACGCAAGCGGCCCAAACAGTTGCAAGACGTAGAAATCCCCCTCCCCAACACCAGACCCGAAGAAGACCCGAGGGCTGTAGCGGAAATTCCACTCACGCAGTTCCGCCCGGCGCCGGTTCAGCATGTTCGTATGGTCGGCCCTGCATTCATACCGGACGTTGACAATGAGGCATTCGGGCGGATGCGCCGACAGCAATAGGACTGCCGGCCAAGGCTCGCTACCGCGTTTTGCCTTACGCAGTCACTGGAATTCTGGATCAATGACGAAAGCAAAAATTCGCTATATTGCTATATCGATGCTGATCGCCGCTTTGATGTTCTGGGCAGGAGCTGCGTTCAATGCGATGCGCTATGAAGACATCTGCCTTGACATGGGCGGTGGAAGGTTTCCGGGGGACCACCCAATATGTGTCATAGAAAGACAGACGCCTTGAACTGGTTGTTATGCTCGATCTCGTACCGGTTTTTCCAGCGCGAATAGTGAGGATCAGGCGGCGGCACAAGTCCGCCGCTCCTTTGTAACCCTACCGAGGGCAAGGGAAGCCTGGGGCAACCTTGCATTTTGGAGGGCGGTGGCTCGGCGGTCGTGGCCGATGCGGCGGTTTGTAATGAGGAGGTCGGTAATGCGGCGGTCGGACAACCGGGCTGATAATGATGGTTGGGCCGCCGGTAACGGAGCGGCTAACGTAGCCTGCAGATACCCAGCCGGTCGTGCCGAGAGCACGAACCTGGCACCAGCTTGATACACAGCGGCGCAAGTTGACCCTGGAACCGGCTGGAAGCGTGGTGATTGTCTGGTAATTGGTACCGGGTCCCGTTCTCATATTCACGTTACCAGTGGTGACGGCTGGCGCTGCCTGTGCAGCTACAGTCATCATGGAAAGAGAAAATGCAAGGAGAATTGCCTTCATTGTGGTCCCCATTCCAGTTTACACGAATGTAATCTAGTGCGAAACTGGCGGAAATATCAATATACTTTTTGTGGCGGGGTGGTTTTCTTATAGGACGGAAATGATCATGAAGAAGATCAGCAGAAATCCCCTTATAAGCGCGCCTACAAGAAGTCCCGATAACGCCTCTTACAAAGTTGAATGCGAATTCACGATGGAACCGGTACTGGTACGCTTGGTGGGCGACGCAGTTGAGGCAGGATGGGACGAGCCTGTTGTGGCGTTCGCAATTATCTCACTTTGTGAAAGATATATCTATGGGCCGGACGAACAACCTATCCCCCAGTAATTTTCCGTCTGGCTACTGTTTCGGTGGAAAATCAGGCGTTGAATAACCGAAGCTGGTAAGCCAGCACCTTGAGAGTTGCGCCGAGCTTTCCATATCCTTCGTATCTCAATCTTTCACGGATGAATTGCGGATCGCGTCGCTTGCGTTTTCCCTTACCCGTCCAGATGGCGGACATTTGTCTGAAATGCCAATCCAGCATATCGAGAGGTGCAAGATCGACGATACGCAATGATGTTTCGGCCTTGTATGTCTCGAACAGCGCACGCTGATCTGCAAAATATCGCATTTCATGGGCGTCAAGATAATCGACCACCCGCTGGAAAAATGGGATGCTTCGCGGGGTTGCATAGACCATGCCGGCAGCAACCTTCATGCCGAGCCGGTCGTATTCGTCCCGACCTTTTTGATTGCTCAACCGGAGAAACAAGCCGAGGTCTGCATCTGCTTTGAAGCTGACCGGAGCTCGTACGATGCTGTCGATGTCCAGAATGAGCAGCGGTCGATTATATTCACGCAGTAGATCCGGCAAACTATAGAAGCGCAGAGACTGGAAGTAGATTGTAGCTGCCCTACCCTCAAGTTTCCGGTTTGCACGCTCGTCGTGAACGCAAATCAGTTTGAGGTTCCGTAACTCCTCATTATCGAATTTCTTTCTAAAGCGCGGGAAAAGCCGGTCTGCCAGAACTTTTGCGCGTGTCTGCACGTCCGGCCCCGGTATAGGGCTAACGACGATCAGAACATCGTGGCCGGACGATATGGCAGACTTGCAAAATCCGAGGGCGTGGCGGCGAAAATAGACTTCGTCGCAGGCCGCCATAATGACTGGCAGCTCGTTGTGTGGCCTGTTTTTCATGATGAATATGTTGAGCAAGATGGCGCGGGTTCATCATCCAGCTGCACTGGACAGCACTGGGGAGTTATCGGGAGCGTTTTTTAAAGGTTGTAGTCCGGGATGTTTTTTGTGCGCGCAATCTGGCGGAACACCTTTTGGAGTTCGCGTTCTTCAATACATAGACCAACTCGTTGTAGGTCCAGAATTTCGCATACTATATCGACAGGAGAATTCAGCTTTTCGGCCGGTATCACACCCTTTTCGATTTCCTGCCCCTTGACCATGCGCCTGACGCAGATATTTCCGTTCTGATCTTCATGAACATCAATATAGCCACCCTTGGCCAACGGATTTCCCAAACGCAGAAGCGTCAAAATGCGACCCAGTTTCGTACGGACGCCTATGCCTTGAACCAGATCAGTCATCGCGCTTGCGTTTGATGATATTCAGGGAACGGCGATCCAGTTTCAGATCGTAGAACTTGCCATCGGCGGCTCTGGCATCGTCCACTTCCCATACGCCGCGGTCATCATCGAACTCGATTTCATCCCAGCTCGTATAACCCCAGCCTTTCAGTCTGTTCTCAATACGGCCGCGTTCTTCCAGTGTCGGCTTTCTGTCCGCCAGGGCAGGACCGGAGACAAATGTGAGTAGTGCAACTGTGCAGCACAAAACGTGTTTGAGGCTGATCATTCATTTTCCTTTGGATAGATTGAGCGAAGCGCTGTCCATGGTCATGGAGGGTAATGAACCCAGACAACGCTTCGCTTTTTTCTGCGAGGTTTCCCCTCGGGAAGATGCTTGCTTGGCGGGGACTTCCGTTGGAGATCGTCGCAGAAACAGGAATTGGATCTGGTGGGTGAGGCCTGCAGATCATTAAGCGGGGGGGCTAATTTTTGATCCACCGCCTCACCCGTAACGGTCTAGAACTTGTAGCTCAGACCGAAATTACCACCCCAGTTGCGGTCGACATCCTTGCCGGCTGAATAATCAACGTCGGCATGGATCTGCACTGCATCGTTGAGCTTGTAGGCAAAACCTGCTCCAACTTCGCCACGCGTTCCGTCAAATGCGTTGTTGAACTGAACTGTGTTGATTTTCAGCTTGTTGTTGTCGGCAAACTCCTGAGCGACTGCCAGGCGCAGATATGGCTGGAAGGTGGAGCCGTTCTCGAGCTTGTGGTTGTAGCCGATAGTGGCACCAATGCGTCCTTGAAGCGACTCATAAGCTTCGCCATCAGCTCGCATACCGTTGGTGAGGGCGTAGTCGAACGAACCGATACGCAGTGCCGCCAACTGGGCAAAGGGCTCTGCGTAGAAACCGTTGCCAAAATCAAAGGTCTTCCCGATTTCGACCTGGCCGCCGAAAGCCGTAGCGCTGTAGTCACCTGTTGCGCCGGCACCGTCGCTCATGACAACGCCAGCCTCGTTGGAGAAGCGGTTGATCTTGAAGAGGCCGTCAACGTAAAGACCGTCATTGCCGAGCCAGGTGGCATAGATGCCGCCGTAGCCGGAATCGATGTCGCCTTCGGAGCCGCCGTGAAGTTTCACTGTTGAGTTCGAGTAACCGCCGAAAGCGCCAACAATGATCGGGATGCCACCCAGGTTAACTTCACGCTCTGCACCGGCTTGAAGACCCCAGATGTTCTGATCGAAGTCTACCTCACTGGCCCCATTGCCCTTGAAGCCGCGACCGTATGTACGACCCCACAGGCCATTTTCGCCCTTGCCCTGGCGCACGTCACCCATGCGCTGACGTAGTGACCCGGTTTCCGCGTACCAGACATTGGAAGCTGCGGCATGAAGACCAATCACGGTCTGTGCGCTGTTCGACAATTCCGGCTTAGGGTCCACTGGGCAATCAAGACCGGGAGTGCAACCGCCAGGGAACTCTGGCTCGGGAAGAGGCGTGACCGATCCATCACCACCGATTAACCGCCAGCTATCGCCAATTTTGGAAAGCTGGTATGAGTAAACACCGATGTCCACTTTGCCGCCATGGGCCGAGAATGTGGCGTCGCCACCATTCGTCTCAATGAGCGTCAACTGGTTTGGGGAAGTCGGCTCGGACCCTGTATTGCGAACATGAACAATATGATCACCACTCGCGCCGCCAGCTTCGGTGACAACTAGTTTGTCGTTGGCGGCGGCGGCAACATCGGTGTTCATGTAGAATGTCCCGTTACCGCTTAGCGTGCCAACGGTCAGAGTGTTAAACGTGCCGCCCGATCCGTCGCTCATTTGTACGGTCGCACCGTTCAGCGATAGGGCATTCACACTGCTGTCGCCGGTCAGCTGCCATGCACCGCCCCAGAAATTCATTTGATTAACGCCGTTAACCTGGCCTTTCAGAGTGGCATTTCTGATGAAATCAATGTCAGCGACACCGCCATCCGCGACAACAATATTGCCTTCGAGAGCTGAGCGATCGACCATCACGGTGGCATCGCTGTACTGATCCAGTTCGAGGATGTTGCCATTGCCGCCATGAAGCACGGAACCATTGGAGATTGTAATGTCTGCGTCGGTTCGCAATGTGGAATCGCCACTAATCGAAATGGCAGCTCCATTCAGCCCCTCAACAATGGACCCATCCACGACAAGATTGCGCCCCCGGCTAATAAAATCGCCGGTGTCACCATTTGCAATCGCTATGCCGCTCGCCATACCAGTGACGCGAGAACCATCGGAAATATTTGCCTCTCCTGCCTGTAGGTCTATGCCGTTCCCGTTAGTCCCTACGATGGTTGAGCCCCAAGCATTAAACGTTCCGTTGCGGCGAATGCGGACGCCACCAATTCCGCCGATCAGTTCGCTATCATAGATGGAAGCCGTCTCTTCGAGCTCAATACCCGACTCGGTAGACGAATCGGTCATCAAGACCGCATAGTTATCACTGGTGATCGTGGAATTTCTGATAACCGCGTTGCTGCCGTTACCAACGTAAAGACCTATATTGGCCCCGCCATTAACGGTTGCCTGATTGGCGCTAACAGTTGAACCATAACTGATAATGGAATTGGTTGCACTACCGCGGGCCAGATTCAGGATTGAGTAATTCCGAATTGTCCAATCTTGTGGCGCCTCCGTGGGTGTTACCCATCGGACCTCGCCGTCGAGAGTCCCGGCTTCGGCAGAAATACTCGTTGAGGAAAGCGCGAGAGCTATAGAACTGGTGAACGAAAGAGCGGCGACAATCGACGCCTTCAGCGAGCGTGGTGGATAAGCATACATGCAATTTAGCCCTTATCTTTGAAGATGACGTCAGCGACTGGTATGCTCGGATAACGAGTAGTACAGAACCACACATTTTTTCCCGTTACAAGTATTTCTGTTGTATAATCCAACGAAAACTTAATGACGCAAGCATACTTACAAGCCCTGATCGGAAAACAGAACACCGTTTCTTATGCGGGCGCCCCGAGACATGTTTTGTTTACAAAGAGTTGCGGGTAGACGAATTGTTCGGGCCCGACCACGACCAATCCGAGTTGTTGTTCGAACAAAACTAATGGCGTGCATCAAAACCGCTCTTTCTTACCCACAGAACGAATTTAGGGCTTTCTCGGGGAACCAACGACAAACGGCAATCGAAATTAGCCTCACTTCAAGGGGCAGTTTTGAAAAGAAGATCCTAGAATCGCGCTGAGCAAACAGCAAATGGTAACGAAGATTAATAATGCGCCCTATTGGGCGCACTAATAATGCGTTTCTAACCTTCTATACGAATTATAATTGCCCTCAATATGAGCATAAAATGTCCGTTTCTGAGTGAATGTAATTCGCAAAGTGCTGAAGACCGCCATCGATTTGCAACCACACTCAATAATTTGCTATTCCCCGCCATCCGTCAGGGCATGTTGCAATGCTGGCCATGTCTCCAATGTCGCCTCATTCGCCCCTATATTTTTAAATCTGCTTCATCTGGTCGTGCAGAGTTCGAAGATAATTCGTCACCAGTTCGACCGACTTTGGAGTAAGAGCCACGAGTTGTCGACGCTTGTCATTAGGGTCGACTTTTCGCACAACAAATCCGCTCTGCTCCATTTCTTCAAGTCGGCGCGCTGCCGTAGCCGGTGGAACTCCTGCATCGATGCAAATCCCCGAAACGGAAACCGTTTTTTGTCTCAGATGCTGTTCCATCAGGTCCAGCAACATCAACCAGGCTGGATCGGCGAAAAGCTTGTCGCTGAAGTACCTCGTTCTGATGTCTCTTGTCTTTAGGAGATCAAGCATACGCTTATTGTCGAGCTCGTCGTTATTGCGCGTCATGACAGTCGCCGTGTGATTTGCAAAACCTGACTGCCCCAACTCTTGGCTGAGATGCGAGGCTTCTTCGATCAAACGACTAAGTCGTGCTTGGCTTTGTTGCCACCTTTGGAAAGTGCGACGATCTTCAACGGCTTTTTCTCGTGCTATTGCTACAGCGTCCAGTAGCTGGTTTCTCCGCACGGGTTTATGCAAGAAATCTACTGCCTGAAGTCGCAAGGCGTCCACCGAGTTGTCAATTGTGGCGTGACCGGTCAGAAAGATCACTTGGAGCCATCGGCGCTCCTCGTAACGTTGTCTCACGATCCGCATCAATTCTATACCGTCCATCCCGGGCATTCGAATGTCGCTGACGATGACATCGACTTCGGGAGTTCGGTCTAGAATTTTCAATGCGGTTTCTGGGCGGTTCGCACGCAAGGTGACATAGCCAGATCTTTCCAGGGTATCTTGAAGGGAATTCAGCAGCGGTTCATCATCATCGATAATCAGCACCGTAATCGGCTCAACAGTATCGTTCATTATTGGCTTCCGTTTGCTCTGATTTTCGCAATATTAATCTGAACGTAGCGCCCTCTGCCGAAGTCTCGGCGATGATGTTGCCACCCATGTCCCGGGCCATTCCATAGGAAAGAGCCAGCCCAAGGCCCGTTCCCTGCCCTACCGGCTTGGTTGTAAAGAAAGGATCAAACAACCTGTCTTTCAGGTCGTCTGAAAAACCGGAACCACTGTCAGCAATCGATACAGCGAAATGGTCCGCACCATGCTGCTCGATACTGATGACAATAACATCTGCTCTGGTTCGGTCTCGTTCACGCCTGTCGTGAATGGCGTCGCGCGCATTCATCAGTATATTGAGTACGATCTGCTCAATCAGCAACGTATCTCCGCAAACCTCGGTAGAACCCGATAGATAACTCCGGCGCAACTCAATACCGTCATCAGACATTTGTGCCGACGCAATTGCCAGTGCGCCGTCTACTGCAGCGGTGAGGTCGATCTCGCGAAGTTCACCATCGCTTTTTCTGCCATAAATCCTCATGTGCTGAATTATGGTTGAAGCGCGTTCTGCCTGAGAGATTGCGGTTTTGACGGCTTGGCCAAGTTTTTGCGCGTCTGTTACTCCTGATGCTATATCATCCTGGAGATTATCGAGGGTCAGCAATATCGTAGCCAGCGGCTGATTAATTTCATGTGCAATTCCCGTTGCCATTTCGCCCAAAGTTACGAGCTTTGCAGACTGGTAAATCGCAAGCTCGGCTTCCCGCCGCTCGGTTATATCGAGACCTACAATAACGAGATTCTTTAGTGATCCGTTCTCTGAGTATATGGGCGAAACGACCCAGGATAGCGCGCGTTTTTCACCATTTCCAACAGCTACATGCCTGACGCCTTGCCAAGGAAGTTCCGGCGTAATCTTGTCGAGCGGCTCACCAATCATTCGGGAGACACCTTCTCGACCGACCTTCTCAATGTCAGGAAAAAGTGACGATAGCGAATTATTTGTCGCAATTATATTTCCTGTCGGGTCAGTAACGGCAATCGCTACGACATTTGTTTGAATAATAGTTTCGAGAAATTCTTTCTCTTGCGATTGTTTCGCCGCAGCAATCATGTTGTCCACCAATAAACTTCGGGCGATCGTATACTTTGCCAGGATGGAACCGAGCGTTATCAATGCGGCGATCAATCCAGCGAGCGCAGCAATAATTATTGTCGAAGTAATCAACCAGCTTGTGAAGATCGGCCGGGTGGGAAATCCGGCATAAGCCATCAGATTTCCAGCCGCGGTCCGATAATACGCGACAACCAGCTCTTCTCCAGACAGTATCGAGGGGCCGACTATAGACTGGTGCCTTCTTTCAAGATCTAGACGAAACGATACGTTTCGTCCTATAGCTCTTTCATCGCTCGCTGCCTTTATTTGACCGTCTTTGCCGATAAGGCCTAGGATCTGCTCAGGGCGGTCTGAAAGATCGCCGAAAAAGCCATAAATATAGCTCTGATCAACAATGATCAGAACATAACCCGCAAACTGCTTGTCTTTCCCCACGATGCGGCGAGCATAATTAAACGTCCAAGATCGGCTATCTTCGGGACCTCTGCTCGCCGTTTTTTGAGGCGCGGAAAGGAACTCATCAGGTGTACGTAAGTCCGACATTTGTTGGAATTCGGTGGTTGCACTTAAATCGGCGCCTGGTGGCAATGCATCGACCCCACTTGCTTCTATCCGCCCAACCGCGCTTACCAAAACAATCGCTGTCGCCGCGGGCTCAGCGGCGGCCCGCCTTCTGAGCACTTCTGACAGTAATCTATCGTCTACAATTCGTTCGTTGCGGTCTTCGATTATGGCCTTACTTAGTGCTTCCAGCCTGACGATAGTCTGAGTTGCGTGCTCGGCAACTGCCTGAGCGAGACCCATGGCTTTCTGGCTCCCATCGTCAAGGCGTGAGTAATAATCGCGGACGATGACAGTGCCAGCTACTGATATGGAGACAAGAACGATGATTATTACAACAGCCCAATAATAAGTTCTGGTCAGTTGATCAATTCTACTGATCTTATCGAGCTTTCCGGTCATACAGTTCCTATCGGTCAAAAATTACCACAGGACTATTTTAGCGCATTAAAAAGTCAATCACCATATGAGTTGCTGTGGAAGAAACTGTCTTGCAGAATTACTCTTCCAGAATGCCATTGAATAAACCAGTTTCTGCAACTCTCGTCAGATTATCGAGGGTTCGGTCAACCAATTTTTGTAATCGGACTTGCGAGCGTTTGCTATATATTATTCCGAGGGGCCCCACGAACCGGGCTCGAATTGTCGTTTCGGTCATGTCACGCGTTTGGCGCAAACGGCTATCCAGAATCACGGAAGCAAAAGGCAATTTCAAAGCCAAACTTAGAGAATTAGGATAGTCGACGTGCACAACAGTAAATCTTCTTTTTCCGCCGGGCGTCAAAAGCCATCCCTTGGAGCCAAAAGCTACCCCATGAGGCAGAATGCACCCTTCCAGCTCACTGTGCCAGACAGCCCAGGTCGAAAAGTCTTCCAGATACTGAAATATTTCATTGCGGCTTGCAACGATCATCCCGGTGGCTGATTTCATCAGGTTGCCTCCTCCTGCATCTGATGGCCGCGATTGCTCCTCGTGATATCCTGATCTGGCCAGCAATTTGCTGACCAATTCAGCCAGACTGCCCGGATATCGAGGGAACGGCCGTCTGGGTTGGTGTCCGAAAAGGTGCTTCCGATCGCGTCAAGCGGGGGCTGCTCGCGACCGGAAGCTATGGTCGCAGGCGGTTGCTTGGGCCACCTTGACCAATTCCCGGGATCCGCTTTTTGCTCTTCGCTGACCGCGCTATCGAATTGAAGCCGAACGGATTGTGTCTATGGCAAATTAAGGAAGCGAAATCGAAATTCCGGATGGTTGCCATCTTTCTGATCGCAAACGGCTTTAAATGCACATCAAATCACTTTCAAAAGCATGAGTAATTCGAAACTAATTGATATTATCTTCGATAACCCACGGAAAAAGCAGAGCTATTTTACCTTCAATCTGAGAAGATTATCTTTTGTCTCTCTCATCAGCTCGATGTAATCAGATGGAATATCGATGCGTCATCGGTCTCGAGGAGATACCAAGGCATCGCACAACGGTAGTTTTGAAATTGGGAGGTCGGCCCAGGAGCCAATTGCTGACCCAATTTAAGTAATCTCTTTGCTTGCTCGTTGAGATTAATCAAATCTCGAACAATATAATCGATCCTGATTGCGTAAGACTGCGCATCGATACCCCAGCTTCAATTATGGTCCTAAATTCATGGAATCTAGATGGCGATTTCCCGGCGTAGGCAGATCGTTTTGATCGCGTCACTGCTCGGTTTCGTGGGAGCGGTCGTGCCGATCGCTGCAATGAGCTGGCTTTCATACCGCTTGTCGAGGCAACAAGAGGCCACGCTTTTGGGTGTAATTGCTGAAACAGCACTCGATAAAGCATCCAGAACGTTCGTGTCTGCACGCGAGACTTTGGATGCCGTTGAACAATCTGCATTCACACCCTGCTCGTATGAGCACATTGCGCTAATGCGCGACATGACGATCAATTCGCCACACGTCGAGGAAATAGGCTATTTTGCCGACGATCTTTTGCAATGCACGTCGTGGGGTGCCGCGAAGGAAAGCATCCGCCGCCAGCCAGCTGATTTCACAACGCCTGACGGCTTGCCTGCAACCTTGCGGGTGAAGCCTTCATCAAGCGCATCCGGAAGGTTGACCGCAGTATACAAAGGGAATTATGGGGTACTGATAAATCCGGATGCGCTGACGGATCTGGCAGTCGGTAAATTCATCGACATTGTTTTGCTTACCGAGCGCGGAAAAGTCGTCAGCCAACATTTGCAAAGCGGTTCCTTATCAGACGCAATTGCTGTCGGAACGCGAAACGTTATCGCTGATAATTCGATGTCGGTTGTCCAGAATCGCGGGAGCATTTTCGCCGTTGTTATTGACAGAGATCCGAAGCTTGCCTTTGTCGGCAGCGGTTTTATGCTTGTTCTAGTGCCAATCGGAATTTTGCTAGGGGGGCTACTGGCCGGCGCGGTATTCTTATTGGCAAAAAAGCGCCTTTCGCCCCAAGGTGAACTTTTGTCAGCAATCGAGGGCAACGAGCTTGTCGTTTTTTACCAGCCGATCATAGAACTGAGATCCGGCGTTTGCGTTGGCGCCGAAGCTCTTGTTCGGTGGCGGAAATCCGATGGAAGTTTGATCGGACCAGACCAGTTTATACCGCTCGCCGAGGAAACCGGGCTCATTTGTTTATTGACCGACAAGGTGATTGATATCGTTCTGTCAGAGCTAGGTGAGCAACTGGCAAAAGATCGGACACTACATATTGCCATCAACGTAAGTGCGGCCGATATCCAGTCGGGCCGTATCGTTGACACGTTAGACCAGAAACTTAAGCAAACAAGCGTCCATAAGGAACAAATCTGGCTGGAGGCAACCGAGCGCGGTTTCATAGATATCCAGACGGCTCGAACGACGCTCGAACGTGCCCGCCGAGCAGGTCACTCTGTTGCAATTGACGATTTTGGAACCGGCTATTCGAGCCTGCAGTATCTACACGGGTTGCCGCTGGACGCACTGAAGATCGACAAGTCTTTCGTCAAATCTATTAATAAAGATAGCGCGACAAGTACCGTGACACTCCACATTATTGAAATGGCCCGGGAGCTAAGCCTCTTCACTGTGGCGGAAGGCGTGGAAACCCAGGAGCAGTCAGATTTTCTACTCCAGCGTGGTGTGGATTTTGTGCAAGGCTGGCTTTATTCCAAAGCAATGCCATCGGGCGATTTCGTCCGCTTTCAAAAGGAAAACAGTAGGCAGCACGGCGAAGCTCCCGAAACTATTCGGGCTCACTCACAAGCCGGCGACGACGGCCCTTCTGATTAATCGTTACCGGTGCCTTGCGCACGGATCTGTCGCAAAATTTTCACTTCTGCTGCGTTATTTTCGCTTCGGTGCGCATAATTGAGTGAGGCAGATGCGGATGGTGGTAGAATTCAAAGGCGTTCATTTTCCTAAAAGTGTCATTCTGCACGCGGTTTTCTTCTATGTTCGCTACCCGGTCTCCTATCGCGAACTTCAGGAAATTCTGGCTGAGCGCGGTATAGCCGTTGATCATGCGACTTTGAACCGATGGGTTGTCCGTTACTCTCCTCAGATTGCCGCAACGGCACAAATACGCAAACGTCGCGCAGCCAATTCCTGGCGTGTTGACGAGACCTATATCAAGGTCCGAGGCCAATGGGTCTACTTGTATCGGGCAGTTGACCGCAATGGCCAAACACTTGATTTCATGCTGTCTGAACGCCGGGATCTCGCCGCCGCACGCCGGTTTTTCAAGATGGCCATCACCGCCAACGGCGTTCCCGAAAGGGTTGTCATCGACAAGAGCGGCGCCAATCTGGCTGGGCTACAAGCAGTCAACGCGATCTTGAAATTCGCCGGAACTGGCAGGATCATTGAAATCAGACAGATCAAATATCTCAACAACATCCTTGAACAGGATCATCGCTTCATCAAACGACTTACAAAACCGATGATGGGCTTCAAGGCGCTTTGGTCTGCCCCCTGAAAAGTGGTCCTCCCTGAAGTAGGCTATTGAGCCGTAGGAGGACGTTGGAATGCCCCAGAAGAAGCACAAACCCGAAGAGATCGTCGCGAAGCTGCGCCAGGTCGATGT
>Ga0164243_10002644_pt1 | contig 29340 bp, 24 predicted proteins | sample OricompcompostOP_FD_108781 | JGI IMG/M metagenome (GOLD analysis project Ga0164243, IMG submission 108781) | Organic Plus compost microbial communities from Emeryville, California, USA - Original compost - Organic plus compost (OP) | ecosystem: Engineered > Solid waste > Mixed feedstock >... | reverse complement strand
GCCGTCGTCGCCCTTGGAGGACTACTCCGGGTCGGCGGTTCGAGGGGCGGGCAGCAGTGAGCATGGCGCCCCACCATCGTGGCTGCCGGCGGGGCAAGCGCCGGCCGAGGCCGGCAACACCAACGGGACGTCGTCGCGCGAGACCGGCCCACGCACGCGGCCTGCGTTCGATCGCGCCGACGCGCTGCTTGCCATCGCGCAGCAGGTGCTCCGGGGCAGCAGCCCGGATCGCTCGCCGACCGAGCTCGTCGTAACGATCTCCGCGGAGACGTTGTTCCAGCCGCTCTCGGCACCGGATCCGATCGGAGCGATCGCGGACGGGACGTGTGTTTCCGCGGAAACAGCTCGGCGGCTCGCGTGTGACTGCGGTGTGGTCTACATGGCGGAGGACGACGCCGGGAGCGTGCTGTCGGTCGGCCGCAAGACCCGCTCCATCCCGGTCTCGATCAAGCGCGCGCTACTCCGACGAGACCGAACGTGTCGCTTCCCGGGCTGTGACAACCGGTTGTTCCTCGAGGGTCACCACATCGAGCACTGGGTGAACGGCGGCGAGACCTCACTGGAGAACCTCGTCGGGATGTGCTCGTTTCATCATCGGTTCGTGCACGAGTACGGGTACCAGGTGCACACCGACGGGGCGGGGCAGCCGGTCTTTCTCGACCCGCACGGACGTGCCGTCCGGGACGTGCCACCCCGTCCTGCGCCGCCGGACCTGGGCTGGCCGGCGATCGAGGTGGCCAACGAGCCGCTCGGAATCACGCCACGCACCGGCGAGTGCCTGTGGGACGGCCGGCTGGTGGATTACGGGAGCGCGATCGACGAGCTGGTGCGGCTCGACGGCCTGACGTGAGCGGTGCCGCGAGGAGCTCACGTGAGGGCTCGAGCGCAGATGGCCCGTGGTTGCCCCCGGGGGTATTTCTGCTGACGTGATGTCTACGGCGCTGCTGAGGATCACATCGGCTCGAGAGACGCGCATATTTCCGGCGAGTCACCTGACGTCGAGCTCGCGCAGGCCTCATGGTCGCGCGCACGGCCCGGTGGGCGTGACCCGATCTCGTGGAGACCTCCCATCCCTCTCTAGCGTACGCTCGCGCTACGTGTTTCCGCGCAACACCGACGGCGTGCGTGGCGCGCCTCCGTGGTGCGTGGAAACGCCGACCTCGTGCGTGGCGCGCCTCCGTGGTTCCGCGGAAACGCCGACCTCGTGCGTGGCGCGCCTCCGTGGTTCCGCGGAAACGCCGACCTCGTGCGTGGCGCGCCTCCGTGGTTTCGCGGAAACGCCACCTCGTGCGTGGCGCGCAGCGGTGGTTCCGCGCAACACCGACCTCGTGCGTGGCGCGCAGCGGTGGTTCCGCGCAACGCCGACCTCGTGCGTGGCGCGCAGCGGTGGTTCCGCGCAACACCGACCTCGTGCGTGGCACGCCTGCGTGTTCCCGCGGAAACGCCAACGCGAAGTCCAGATCACATGGCCCCCGATCTCCTCTGTCCCCGCGCCTCCCCTCCTCCTGACGTGCACGTGGATCGAACGCACCCGTGGCGGGCTGCCATGCGTCGCCCGTACGCACGGCAGTGCTATCAACGGGCGTGGCGAACGTGACCTGGCTGATCGAGACCGTGTGTTTCCCGAGTCCTCGCGCGGCGTGGTCGCCGCACTCGTAGCGAGGGGCACGCGGTGGACCCGTTACGACGATGGGAGTCCGACGAGGCACTGCCCGAGCCGGGATCGTGCGTCCTGTTCTGGGGATCGCTGGGGGCGGCGTACGTCCAGCGCGTCGCTCCCCGCTGGCTCCCAGGCGCGGTGGGCGACATCGACCGGTTCCGACGGCCCTCGGCTGGACCCGCTCCTGGTCGATCACCCGGTGGTCTCCTCGCGCGTACGAGATCTCGTCGAGCGCACCGCCGTGACGCTCGCGCCGTTCGGCGGCCTGCAGCAGGTGTTCGTTCGGCCCGACAGCCCCCGCAAGCCATTCGCGGGTCGCGTCATCGAGACCACCGCCGTGACGCGAGCGGCGCTCGACCATGGCTACTACGATGACGACGACGGGTTACCGCTCGTCATTGCCCCGGCGAAGGATCGGACGCGAGTGGCGCTGTGTCGTCGCCGACGCCGCCGAGGTCGTCGCCGCGTGCGAGTACGGCACGGACCGGAGACATCGCGCCGGCTCGGTTCCGTCCGCGCTGATCGAGCACGCGTCCCAGGTAGCGCGTCACGCATGGCAACCCGCTCCCCTCTACTGCGTCGATATCGTGGAGGTCGATGGCGGCCTCGGGGTGCTCGAGCTCGACCCGTTCTCCGGGGCCGATCTCTACGGCTGTGATCCCGACGCGATCGTCGACGCGGCATCCCGGATCGCGCAGCGACCGCAGGCGGAGCCGCAGTAACCCAGTCGGGGCATGCGGCCTCCCCGGCGACCTCCGTCACCGCTCGTCGAAGCGATGCCGGTGATCACGACGGTGATCTCGGACGAGATCGTCTCGTACGCGTGCTCGCACCGACTCCGGGAGGGCCTCGAGCACGCCCTGCTCGAGCGCGGCCTCACCAGCGAGTACGACCCGACAACGTCTGGACGACACGCGATGGGAGCCCGCGGCGTGGGGTCAGCGTGGCTCAGGCCGGCGCGAACGCCGCGACCGGGATGTCGAGCGCGGTGCGGTCCTCGCGCGCGATGAGCTGCGCCTTCGCCGCGACGCCGGGCAGGACGTTGTAGGCGAAGTACAGCGCCGCGTAGCGCTTGCCGTCGTAGAACGCCTTGTCGGGGTGATCCGCGGGGAGCTTGGCAGCAGCCGCCTCGGCGATCACCGCCTGCTCGAGGAGGAGCCAGCCGATCACGGTCTCGCTCATCATCTCGAGGAAGCGGTTCGCGACCGTCGGCACCATCTCCATCTTGCCGCCGCCGAACCACTGCATGAACTTGCCGCCCGTCGCGGTCATGGCCTCCATCGCCTGGCCGAGCGCGGCGACGCCGTCCTTGAGGACCGGGTGGTCCTTGTGCGCGGAGACGAACGTGCTGACGTCCTTGGCGAACGCCTGGACGTTCGCGCCGCCGCGCTGCATCAGCTTGCGGCCGACGAGATCCATCGCCTGGATGTGGTTCGTGCCCTCGTAGATCGAGAAGATCTTCGAGTCGCGCGCGTACTGCTCGACGGGCCAGTCCTTGAGGTAGCCCGCGCCACCGTAGACCTGGATCGCGGTCGCGCAGATCAGGAACGCCTGATCGCTGGCGTACGCCTTCAGCAGCGGCACGAGCAGGTCGACCTGGCCCTGGTGGTACTCGGCCTGCGCCTTGTCACCACCCGCCTTGGTGATCGCGTTCGCGCGATCGACGTGCATCGTCAGCTTGACCGCGAGCGCGCGGATGCCCTCGACGCGCGACTTCATGTCGAGGAGCATGCGGCGGACGTCGGGGTGCTCGATGATCGGTACGCGCGGCGCGGTCGCGTCCTTCCACTGCTTGATCGACGAGCCCTGCTTGCGGTCCTTCGCGTACTCGAGCGCGTTGAGGTACGCGCTCGACGCGATCGCGAGGCCCTGGAGGCCGACGCCGATGCGCGCGTAGTTCATGAGGTGGAACATCTGGGACATGCCCTTCTGCTCCTGGGTGCCGACGAGCTCGCCGATGCAGTCGTCGTTGTCACCGAACACGAGCTGCGCCGTCGCCGACGCCTTGATGCCCATCTTGTGCTCGATGCCGGCGACGGCGACGTCGTTCGGTGAGCCGTCGAGGCGCTTCTTCGGGACGATGAACAGCGACAGGCCCTTGGTGCCCGGAGGGGCGTCGGGCGTGCGCGCGAGGACCATGTGGATGATGTTGTCGGTGATGTCCTGATCGCCGCCGGAGATGAAGATCTTCGTGCCCTTGATGTTGTACTTGCCGTCGGGGCGCCGGGTCGCGATCGTGCTCGCGCTGCCGACGTCGCTGCCGGCGTGCGGCTCGGTGAGGCACATCGTGCCCGCCCACTGACCGTTGAACATCTTCTCGACGTACGTCTGCTGCTGCTCGGGCGTCCCGAACGCGAGGATCACGTCGGCGGCTCCCTGCGTGAGCGCCGGGTACATGTTGAAGCTCGTGTTCGAGCCGCACATGAACTCCTCGACGAGCATCGCGAGCGTGAACGGCCCCTGCTGCCCACCGTGCGCCTCCTCGATCGCGAGCGTGCGCCAGCCCGCCTCGTACAGCGCCTTCCAGGTGTCCTTGAAGGCCGCCGGCACCTTCACCTGCCCGTCCTCGAGCCGGCAGCCCTCCTCGTCACCGAGGCGGTTGTAGGGGCCCATGTGCTTGAGAGCCCACCCGTACGCTTCCTCGAGCACGGCGACGACCTCGTCCTTGCCCCAGTTCGCGTAGGGCTCCTTGCCGAGGAGCTCCTCGAGCTTGAACTGCTCGAACAGGAGGAAGGACAGGTCGCGGAGGTTGGCCTTGTAATAGTTCTGGGTCGACATCGATGGGCCTCGCGGTGAAATGAATGAACCGTCATTCATTTTATGGCGTCACTTACGCGACGCGTCAACCACCGACGGAGAGTTCCCGCTCCCGAGGCGCATTCCGCCGGGGGTCTCGTCCAGCCGCCGACGGGGGCATTGCGCCGTTCCCGACGCGGAGCGATTAGGAGCGCGTGCGCCGGTCGGGCATTCTCGCGCTCGCGCTCGTGGGCTGCTTCGATCCGACGCCGCGGCCTGGCCTGCCGTGTGGCGCCGATGGAGCGTGCCCCGCGGGCCAGCAGTGCGTCGTGGACGTGTGCCGGCACCCCGGCGAGCTCGGCGACGCGCTCCCCGACGGCCCACCACATGACCTCGACGGCGACGGCGCCCGCAACCTCGCCGACAACTGCCCGCACGCGGCGAACCCCGTACCAGCGCGACGAGGTCGGCGACGAGGTCGGCGACGCGTGTGACAACTGCCCGCACGTCGCCAACGCGGATCAAGCGGACGTGCTCGAGGGTGCGGCCGGCGCCGACGAGGTGGGTGACGCGTGCGATCCACGGCCGACGGCGACCGGCGACACGATCGAGCGGTTCCTCGGGTTCCAGGCGCTGCCGCCCGATCTCCACCTCGAGGGGACGTGGAACGTCACCGCCGACGAGCTCGTGCATGCCAGCACCGAGTTCGGCTGGATCGCGGTCCCGGGCGTACGCGACCGGATCACCGTCGAGACCGCGGGCGAGGTCACCGCGCACGACACGACCGGGTGGGTCCGCGTCAACGTCGGCGAGAACGACGGACGCGAGCACGACTGCGGCTACCTCGACCTGATCGAGTCCGACGGCACCGACTACCACACCGGCGTCATCGGCCACTGGGACGGGTCGTACTCGGATCTCCTCCACGCCGTGGAGCACACGTCCCCGACGCGATCGACGGCGAGCTCCAGATCCGCGTGGTCGCCGACTCGGTCGCCAAGATCATCGACTGCCGCACGAGCGACAGCCGCGGCGTCGCGGGCTCCGGGCCCCAGAGCGCCCCCCGCGCTCCTGCCCGGTGGCATCGGCATCCTCGGCGAAGGCGTCGGCTACCGCGTCCGCTACCTGATCGTGTTCGGCCCCAGCTGACCCGCACCGGCTCGGCGCGGTGCTAGCGTCTCGTCATGCTGAAGGACAAGGTCATCGTCGTCACCGGCGCGAGCCGTGGCATCGGCGAGGCGATCGCGCGCGCCTGCGTCGAGCACGGTGCGAACGTCGTGCTCGCCTCGCGCAAGCAGGCCGACCTCGACAAGGTCGCGGCCGCGCTCGGCGAGCGCGCGCTCGCGGTCGCGTGTCACACCGGCAAGCCAGGCGACGTCGACGCGATGATGGCCCGTGCGCTCGAGCGCTTCGGCCGCGTCGACGGCTACGTCAACAACGCGGCCACGAACCCGTACTTCGGCCCGCTCGTCGACACGCCGGACGCGGCGATCGACAAGACGTTCGAGGTCAACGTCCGCGGCTACCTCTACGGCGCCCGCGCGTTCGTCAAGCACGCTCGCGAGCGCGGCGGCGGCGGCTCGATCGTGAACCTCGCCAGCGTCGCCGGCCTGCGCGCCGCGCCGATGCAGGGCATCTACGGCGCGACGAAGGCCGCGGTGATCAGCATGACCCAGACGCTCGCGTTCGAGCTCGGCAGCTCGCAGATCCGCGTCAACGCGATCGCGCCCGGCCTCGTCGAGACGAAGTTCGCGCAGGCGATCGTCGCCAACCCGATGCTGCGCGATCACGTCGTCGGTCGCACGCCGCTCGCGCGCCACGCCCAGCCCACCGAGATCGCGGGCGCGGCGGTCTACCTCCTGTCGGACGCCGCCTCGTTCACGACCGGCACCACGCTCGTCGTCGACGGCGGCCTGACGTCGGTTTGACATCGGTCTGACGTCGGTCTGATTCAGCGGAACACCATCAGCCGGCGCGCCCACGCCGCATCGTCGGGCGCGCTCGCGCGGATCGCCGCCACCGCGGTCGCCACCGGCTCGCCCGCGTCGATCCGCCGGTGTAGCTCGTCGAAGATCCGGCGCGCGCTCGCGTCGGGGATCGGCACGTCCGCCGCGACGATCGCCCGCGCGCCGGCCGCGAGGAACGCATCCGGCAAGCTCCAGCGCTGGCGCAGGTACGGCGCGACCTCGGCCGCGCGGCACGCGCCGAGGACGATCAGCGGCGCATTGCGGAGCTGGGTCGCCCGCACGGCGTCCGCGCGCAACGCGAACGATCCGTCGGCGTCCGGCGACAGCGCGAGGTACGCGGCGTCGTCGTCGTACGCCGACGCCACACCGTGAACGTGCAGCTCGGCGTAGCTCGCATCGGCGAGCGCGGCGAGCACCCGGCGTGGGGTCGCGGCGTCGCCGGCGAGCGAGACCTCGAACTGGCGCGTCGCGGGCGGCGCGGGCAGCCGCGGCAGCGCCGGATCCGGCGGCCGCGCGTCCACGACCTCGACCGCGCGCTTCGCACGAGGCGCGGGATCACGGCCGGTGTCGCCCGCGAACCACCACGGCAGGTGCGGCGGCAACAGGTCCGCGCGCCCGTGCAGCGGCGGCCGCGCGACGACCGCGATCTCGCCGCACCCGGCGAGCGCCTGCACGAGCTCCGGGGGCACGAGCGGCGCGTCGCCGAGCTCGCGCGGCGGGACCTGGTGATGGACGCCCGCGACCGTGCCGTTCGCGCGGATCGCGATCGTGGTGTCGCCGTCGTCCGAGCTCGCGACGAGGACACATCCCGCCTTCACGAGCCGCGGCGCGTGCGCGGCGATCGCGATCACCTGCTCCCAGTCGCCCCGCGCGCCGGCATCCGCGATCAGCGTCGTCGTGCCCCACGTGCGGGCCGCCTCGACGACCGGATCGTCGCTGGACGGCACCTGCGCGAGCCACGCACCCAGCTGGCGAGCGGCCTCGACATCCTGTCCCCGCGAGAGCCGCGCGGTCGCGACGAGGGCGAACGCCCCGCTGGCGGGCTCGCGGGTACGCTCGATCCAGCGGCGCGCCGCGGCGACATCCTCGGGCGCGCGGGTCTGGCGCGCGAGATCGGTCGCGGCGGCGAGACCGAGCACGTCCGGCGACGCGGTGCACCCGGCGGGCGGATCGGCAGGCGGCAACGCGCGCCGCGCCGCGTCGAGGTCGCCGTCGAGGATCGCGATCGCGGCCTGGCCGATGCTCGCGTAGCGCCGTTGATCGCACGCGAGCGGCCCCGTGGCGGCGAGCACGATCTCCTCGAACTCGGCGCGCGCACGCGCCGTCCGCCCCCGCCGACGAACGGTCTCGGCGACGAACGAGCGCGCGTGCGACTGCAGCGCAGGGATCCCCGCGCGGCGGTACCACTCGACCGCCTGTTCTCCGCGCTCGACCGCCAGCGCCTCGCGGCCCGTCCGGGCGAGCAGCTCGGCGAGATCGAGCGCGAGCGCGCCACACGGCAGCGCCCAGGTCGAGAGCCTTGTCGAAGACCTCGAAGATGAGGCCACGGTCGCCGCCGCCGCGCTCGTGCAGCGCGTCAGGGCCGCCGTGACCGGCTGCTCGGCTTCCATGTCCGCGCCCGCCCAGGTCGCGCGGATCCTCTCGCGCTCGACGATCAGATCGAACCATGGATCGCCCCAGGTGGCGACGAGCTCGCGGAGCTCCTTCCAGCGCGCGGTCTCCTGGCCCGCGAGGATGATCGCGCGGGCGAGCATGGGGTGCGCTGGCGGCCCGGCCGCGCGGAGATCCGCCAGGAGCGCGGGAATGCCGGGCGCGCTCGCACGCTGCTCGAGCAACGTCCGGAACCGCGCACCGAACCGGGCCGCGATCGCCGGGCGGGCGCGCCCGAGCGCCTTCGAGGCGTGCACGTAGCCGTCGTGCTCGTCGAGCGCTGCCGCGAGCGGCCGCAGCGCGGCGAGGCGTGCTTCGTCCGCGGCGAGGTGCAACGCGTCGTAGAAGTGGATCCGCACCTGACTCGGCGCGAGCGCGACGTCCGCCGCCGCGAGCGGTGGGCCGCCGGCGACCATCTCGCGACCACGGCGATCGATCTCGGCGTACGCGTCGTCGCCTGCGAGCTCGCGGGACAGGCTCGCGAGCTGCGCCCGCGCCTCGTCGCCCCACCCCGGCTCCGCGGCGCGCGCCACGCGCTCGAGCTCGGCGCGGGCGACGCGCAGCAGACGGAGCGCGCGCGCGGCGAGCGCGAGGTTCCAGTGTGCGGCGACGAAGTCCGGATCGCGGTCGAGCGCGTGAAAGGCGTGGGCGAGGGCGCGCTCCGGGTCGCCACCCGCCAGTGCGAGCGCCGCGAGATCCGACTCGCGCGCCGGCCCTGCGGGCAGCCCGGCCGCGATCTCGCGCGCCCGCACGAGATCTCCACTGGCCGCCAGCGCGGCGACGAGATCGCGCCGATCGCCGCTGCGCTCGAGCTCGGCCATGACCTGCAGCGAGATCGACTCGCGCGCGACGTCGCCTCGGAGCACGCGCAGCGGGCGATGCGCGGCGAACCGAGGCCCGCTGAACCGTGCCTCGACGGTGCGCTCCGGCGCGAGCTCGATGGCGGCCACGACAGGCCGCTCGGAGCTCGGCTTCCGAAGCCCGAGCCACACGACGACAGCTGCGGCCGCCGCGAACACGACCGTCCCGACAGCGACCCACCGTGCGCGACGCGAGCGAGCGCGCGTGACAGGGACAGGCTCGGCCGTGGGCTGCACCTGCTCGGCGTGCGAGAGCCGATCGGAGGCCGCGCCCGTGGACAGCGCCGCATCGATCGCGACGGCGTCGCCGAGGAGCTCCTGGCACGCCGCGCACTCCGCGAGGTGGGCGACGGCCTGCGCCTCCTCACCGGGAGGGAGCGCGCCATCGAAGTACGCGGAGGTCCGCGCGAGGTGCTCGCACTCAGTCATCGCCACGCTCCGAGGTGAGGTGGGCGCGCAGCTTCTGGCGGGCGCGCAGGATCCGCGTGCCGACGGTGGCCTTCGCGATGCCGAGGGTCGTCGAGATCTCGTCGTAGCTCTTGCCGTCGAACGCGAACAGCTCGAAGGCCGTCCGCTGCTCCACCGGGAGCCGCTGGAGCGCCGCGACGATGTCCTCCTTCGTGAGCTGCTCCCACCACCGCGGATCGTCGCCCTCCACGACCGCGGGCGGCAGCGGCTCGTCGACCAGGGCCTCGCGCCGCGAGCTCTGACGGCGCAGACGGTCGATGAACAGGTTGTGGGTCACGCGAGCGAGCCATGCGCGCTCGTTCGCGACCGGGGGCAGCGGGGTGCGGAGCATCTTCTCGAGCACGTCCTGGACGAGATCATCGGGATCGAGTTGCGAACGACACAGCTTGCGGGCGAGGCTGCGCAGGAAATCACCGTGGTGGAGGGTCAGTGTCTCGACATGCCGCCGCCGGCGCGCATCCTCGATCGAGGAGACGGACGCGCCTGGGTCACCTTCCCGCTGCGGTTCGATTTTCGACATTCGGATGGAAGATCCGGAGGCGGAGCCCGTCCAGGGGACGGGTTCTCCCCCACCATATCGAAGGAGACAGGGAATGAAGCGAGTCTGGGCATCGATCGTATGTGCCGGAATGCTCCTCGGTTGTCAGACCGCGGACACCACCTCCACGGCCGAGCAGGCGCTCACGGACTGTGTCCCTGGCGCCAACTTCTGCGGGGCCCAGATGCCGCCCACACCCTGGTGGCAGAAGGGCGAGCAGGCACCGTCGGTCTCGAGTGGCAGCATGGTGATCGTCGAGACGGCGCCCGGCGAGCTGCTGGCGATGGTGGCCGACCTCGGGCAGAGCAAGATCGTGTGGGCGCGGAAGCTCCTGCCGAAGTCGCTGGGGACGTTCATCGACACCACCGGCTTCACCGGGACCATCGACATCCGGCGGCCGCCTCCGCCGCCTCCGCCGCCCTGGGGTGGCAACTGGTCGGTCTGGGGGCTCGAGCTGAGCCTGCGCTCCGCGACCCTCAGCGAGGACGCCTACGACGCCTGCAAGGCCTGCTACGTCAAGCCGTGACGGCGTCCCGCCGGCACGCCCCGAGGCGCGTCCCGCCGGCACGCCCCGAGGCGCGTCCCGCCGGCACGCCCCGAGGCGCGTAGCCGTCACTCCCGGCGGTGGCGTGCCGTGATCGCCACGCGTAGCTTCTGGCGCGCGCGCAGGATGCGGGTGCCGACGGTCGACTTCGCGATCCCGAGGGCGGCCGCGATCTCGTCGTAGGTCTTCCCCTCGAACGCGAACAGCTCGAAGGTCATCCGCTGCTCGGCGGGGAGCTCCGCGAGCGCGCCACGGACGTCGTCCTCGGAGAGTCGCTCCCACCAGCGCGGCGGATCGTCGTGCGCGGCGCGGCACACGGCCAGCTCGTCGGTGAGCTCCTCGCAGCGCAGCCGTGGCCGACGCAGCTGGTCGACGAAGAGGTGGTACGTCACGCGCGCGAGCCAGGGGCGCTCGTCCACGAGCGGCGGGATCGAGACGCGCAGCAGCCGCTCGAGCACGTCCTGGACGAGGTCGTCGGGATCGAGCTGGGTCCGGCACAGCCGTCGCGCGAGCCTGCGCAGGTAGTCCCCGTGCCGGAGCGCCAGCGCGTGCACCTGCACCGGCCGGTCCTGTCGGACGTCGGTCGCGAGCGGCTCGGGACGCGCCCACGCGGGTGCTGCACCTCCAGACATCGGCATGGTCCTCCATCCCCACCGGATGGACGCCGCGCACGTTACGAAGGCCGGGCGCGAGCGACCATGGGACAGGTGCACCATGGCCGAGAACGTCGCGAGCGCTCAGCGCCGCGCGAGGCCGGCCTCGATCGTGCGCGCGAGCTCGGGATCGGCGTCGATCGCCGCCCCCCACGCGGCGCCCACCTCGAGGTAGGTCGCTTCGTCGAGATCGAACTGCGCGAGCGCCTCGCCCGGGCCGAGCAGCGCCAGATCGCGGAGCAGCGCGACGTAGTCGCTGATCCGCTCGACCCGGCTGCCCGGCACGACGACACGATCGACGAACGCGGTGGGCTCCGGCGCGGCGGCCGCCGAGGTGCCGAGCGGCGGCACCGGCTCGCGCGCGAAGTGCGCCTGCGCGCGGATCTCGAGCGCGAGCGTGCGCGCGACGGTCGCGTCGAGGTCGGTCGCGCCGACAGAGCGGGAGAGCACCTGCCCCGCTGCGGCGAGCGCGCGGGCGGGCACGGCGACCTCGCGGTCGGCGACGGTGCGGGCCCTCGACGCGACGAGCGCGGCACGTTGCACGCGCCAGCTCGCGTCGCCGAGCAGCGCTTCGGCGCGGGCGAGCTCGCCACTCTCGAGCAGCGCGAACGCGGGCTCGCGCGCGGACGGCCCCTCCTCGGTGGGCACCTCGTCTGCGCGCACCGCGCCGAGCTCGGCAGCCTGCCCGCTCGCGGCGAGCGTGTCCGCGAGCAGCTGCGGCGCGTCGTCCGGGGCGTCACGCACCAGGTGCTCGAGCGCGTCCGCGGCCTTGCCTTGCTGGGCGAGCGCGACGCCGAGCCGACGGCGAGCCTCGCGATCGGTGGGCTCGATCGCGACGGCGAGGCGCGCGAGCTTCTCCGCGCGCGGGAGCTCGCCGCGCGCGAGCGCCTGCTGCATGGCCTCGATGAGCGGCTCGAACGACAGCGGGACGTCGAGCGGCAGCCGGGCCCACGCCGGCGCGAGCGCCGCGAGCTGGCGGTCGCGCCACGCGGGCTCCGCGGCGCCGAGGCCGGCCGATAGCACCGCCATGGCCGCAGGTCCGCGCCCGGCGTCGAGCAGCACCTCCGCGGCGTGGACGCACGGCCCCGCGCTCTTGCCCTCGACGAGGTAACAGGCCGTGTGCAGCGCGTCGATCGCGTCGTCGAGGTCGAGCTCGCGCGCGGCGAGCTGGGCGACGATCGCGTCGGCCCACTCGTCGGCGCCGAGACACCCGGTGTGCAGCGCGAGCTGCGCGCCCTGCACGTACACGGCGGCGGCCCAGCGCTCGGGGCGCTCGCGGTGCAGCCGCGCGACCGACGCCGCGAGCACCGCGGTCTCCTCGGGTCCGAGCAGGCGCGCCGCCGCCGTCGCGTGCTCGCGCGCGAACCCGGCGAGGTCACCACCCGCGCGCTCGTCGATCCCGCAGCTGCGCTCGACCGTCGCGAGCCACGCGCTGCCGACCCAGCGATCGACGCGGCGGAGCAGCGGATCGACGACGCCGAGCAACGCGCGGACCTCCACGTCGCCGAGCGCGGCGCGATGGGCGCGCACGAGCGCGAGCGCCTCGCCAGCGACGGTGCGGAGCGCGCCCGCGATCGGGCTCGCCGGCGCCGTGGTCGCGGCGAGGTAGCGACCGAGGGCCTGCGCGGCGGCGTAGGCGGCGGCCCGCGCGAGCGCGGCGGGCTCGTCCTCGCTCGCCTCGGCGTACACGGCCTCGAGCCAGCGCTCGACGAGCAGGTCGGCGCGCGCGAGCGCCGCGTCCTCCGTGGGCGCCGTGGGCGTCGTGGGCGCCGTGGGTGCGGTGAGCGCGCCGAGCTCGGCGAACAGCGCGTCGATCGCGGCGCGGCTCGGCGTGTCGCGCGGGAACCGTTCGAGCGTGGCGAGGTCGAGATCGATCGCCGTGCGCTTGCCGAGCGCACGCGCGACGACCGAGCTCCGCGCCGCGTCGGGGACGAAGTCCGCCACGTCGCGCGCCATGCGCCGTGCCAGCGAGCTCGCGCCGATCGCGACGCGCTCGCCGAGCGCGGCCTCGGCGACCGCGAGCGGCGCGCACGCGAGCAAGCGGCCGATCCGCGCGATCGCGACGTGCTCGTCGCGACCGGGCTCGGTCAGCTCGACGCGCCACAGCTCCTCGAGGCCGCGCCGCCACTCGCCCGCGACGCACAGCGCGCGCGCCGCCGCGAGCCGCGAGCACGGCCCGGCCAGCCCCCGGCCCCGGCCGTGGTGCGCCCACGCGAGCAGCACCGCGTCCTCGCGGCCGAGCGCGACCATCGCGTCGAGGAGCGCCGCCAGCTCTTCGTCGCGCTCCGGCGCCGCGCGCGCGAATCCCTCGACGGTGCGGGCGGGATCGCCGCGAAGCGCCGCCTCGCGCGCCTGACACCGCGCGCGCAGCGCGGGATCCCGGCGCCAGCGCTCGAGGACCTCGACCTGGCGCGACCAGCTGGCCTCGCGGCCGGCGAGCCGGCGGGCGCGCAGCGCGATCGCTTCGTCGAGCCGGCCGATGCGCGCGAGGGCCTCGGTCGCGAACAGCTCGATCCGGATCTGGTCCGGGTACCACGGCCGCTCGTCGTCGAGCGGGCAGCCGTGCGCGCGGGCGCTGCGCCGCGCCTGCGCGCACAACGCTCCGTCCCGTCCGCTCACCGCGAGCCGCTCGAGCAGCGCGAGGTGAGCGCGCGGCGCGCCGTCGTGGATCGCGAGCGCGCGCTCGAGCAAGCGCACGCCCTCGTCGCCGAGCCCGGCGTCGGCGAGCAGCGCGGCCACGGTCTCGATCACGTCGAGGTGCCCCGGCCGGCACAGCGCCGCGATCCCTGCCCCGGCGACCGACTCGAGCGCGCGCGGTGCCTCGACGGCGGCGACGTCGCGGCGCACGAGCTCGCCGTACGGGCGCGCCCAGCACGGCGCGGCGGCGATCACCTGGCGCAGCAACGCGAAGTCGCGCACCGGACCGGCGAGAAAGCGCGCGAACAGCGCCTGCGGTTGCGCGGGGTCACGCGCGAGGATCAGCTCGCTCGTGTCCTCGCCGAGCGCGAGCTGCACGAGCCGCAACGCGGGGACCTGGAGCGCCGCGGGCACGCGCGCCGCGATCGTGCGCGCGAGCCGGGCAGCGTACCCGGGCGTGGGGGCCCGCGCGACGCGCGGCGCGGCCGCCATGGCGTCGTCGCTTCCCGGGCCGGCGCTCGGGCCCTCGCTCGGGTCCTCGCTCGGGTCCTCGCTCGGGTCCTCGATCTGGCTCTCGATCGCCCACGGCGGCAGCGTGGACACGGGCAACGCCCACGCGCTCGCCTGCTCGACGAGCGGTGGACCGATCGCGCGCACGGCGGCGAGCAGCTCCTCGCTCGCGATCGGCTCGAAGCGCCGCGGCAGCGCCGGTAGCCCTCGCCGCGCCAGCCACGCGGAGAGCGCGTGCTGGATCTGCTCCCCGAGGCTCTCGCCGTCGCCCTCGACCACCTGCCGGCCGCCGTCGCGCGCGATCGTGTGGAGCCGGACCGCGCCGGCGCGCGGCAGCGCGACCTCGAGCCAGACCAGCTCGTCGCGGCGCGTCGTCGCGAAGAACGGATCCGTCGGGCTCGCACCGATCATCGCGTGCGGCGGCCGGAAGTGACCGTCGTGCGGCGCGAGCGGCGTCGACTCGGCGTCGTACACCGCGAGCCCGGGGTGCCGCTGGCAGGTCTCGATGCACGCGAGCCACAGCAGCAGCGCCGCCTCGTGCGCGTGCACCGACTCGGGGCCCTGGATCGTCACGTCCGGCAGCAGGAACGCGATCCGGTGCGGCTTGCGGAGCGCGGGCACTAGCCGCCTCCCAGCTCGCCGGGCAGCAGCCGGCGAAGACCGCGACGCTCGAGCCGCGCGATCGTCTGCACGGAGCACGCGTCGTCCGCGACGTAGTAGTCCGTGCCCGGCAGCGGGCCGGCGACGAGGCGCGCGCCCACCTGCGCGGCCGCGGCCCCCAGCGCGTCGCGGCGCGCCGGCGCGAAGTCCCCGGCGAGGTACACCGTCGCGCCCGCGAGCGGACGCGCGAGGCGCCGCGACACGTCGCGGATCGGCTCGAGCGAGGTGCGATCGGGCTCGGCGTCGAGCGGTGCCGGCCGGGCGAGCGCCGCGACGGCAGACAGGCCACCCGCGAGCGCGACGAGCGCGGGATGCGCGTCGGCCGCGCGGTCGATGCACCACCGCTCGTGCGGGCCGGGGAACGGCGCGAGCGCGGCGTCGTCGACGAGCTCCGACGGTGGCAGGTCCGCGGTCAGGATCCGCGCCGCGAGCTCGGGTCGCCCCGCGCGATGGCACGCGAGCGCGCGAGCACACACGAGCTCCGGCGTGTGCCGGCGCGACGACGCGCCGAGCTCGAGCGCGGCGAGCGGGCGGCCCCAGATCGCGAGCGCGAGCGCGCCACGCTCGACGAGCCCGAGCGCGTGCGCCGTCGAGATCAGCTCCTGCACGCGCCCGCGACGCGCGAGGTCCTCGAGGTAGAGCTCGCCGACGAGGTGCTGCGAGCCTGGGTGCGCGTGGACCAGCTCTCTCGCGCGCGCGGGATCGTCGGTGAGCCGCACCATCCGGGCCCACAGCGTGTAGAGGTACGCCTCGGGGTGGCGCGCGAAGCGAGTGAGCACGCCGAGATCGTCGGCCGCCTGCCGGCAGCTCGCGGGGCGCTCGGACGGCGCGAGGACCCCGACGGTCCGCGCCACGCGGAGCCCGCGCACCGTGGGGACGACGCGCGGGTGCGCGAGGTGCCACGTCGCGCGCTGGCGGAGCGGCTCCACCTGGCGCATCCCGCGTACGACCTCGTCGAGTCGCCCGAGGTATCGCTCGCCGCCGAACGAGAGCGCGAGGAACAGCATCTCGAGCCGTTCCTCGAGCGGCGCGTCGGCCGCGCGCGACACGAGCAAGGGGACCGCCTCCTCGCCGAGCGTCGCCGCGACGAGCCGGAGCACGCGGACGCGGTGCTGCGCCGGGATCTCGCCGAGCGACACGAACAGCACGCGCGCGAGCGGAGGCGTCGCGAAGCACTCGAGCGCGTCGCCCCACAGCCACGGCGCCTTCGCGAAGATCGCCGCGGTCATGTCGGACTGCACGTGGCGCAGCGCGCGCGGCAGCTGCGCGCTGTGAATGCGGCCCGCGCCGGTCGCGGCGTCGGCGAGCTTGCCGAGCACCTCGTCGGCGAGCTGAACCGCGTCGGGCGACCACCAGGTGCTCGGGTGACGGTCGCGGAGCTGGCGATCGCCGAGCGCCCGGATCGCCTCCTCGCGCACCGGCGTGGGCGTCGCCGGATCGAGCGCGAGCCGGCCGAGCCCCGCCACCGTGTCGCGCGACGGGAACATCGCCAGCCAGGCGCAGCCGCGACGCCGCAGCTCGACGTCGTGGCGTGGCTCGATCATCCAGTGCCCGAGCTCGGCCAGCGCGGGCTCCGCGCCGAGCCAGGGCTGCCCGTCGGCGACGAGCCGCGCGAGGTGCTCCTGCGCCGCGCCATCGAGCGCGCCCCCGTCGCGAGGCAGGCGAGCGAGCGCGGTGCGCAGCCGGTAGCGGATTCCGGGTGGAATCGCGTCCAGCTCCCCGAGCAAGACCGGCAGGTCGCCCACGGATCCAGCATAGACGAACCGCTTGCACCGGATCGCGCGATCATGAACAACTCACGTGTCGCACCGTCGCTCGCCCCCATGCGCTGCTCCCTCGTCCTCGCCGTGCTGACCGCCTCTCCTGCCGTGCTCGCCGCGCCGGCCGGGACGGGCACGATCCGTGGCACCGTGGTGTTCGACGGCACGCCGCCCGCGCGCACCGCGCTGCGCCGCGACACCGATCCGTACTGCGCGAAGACCGAGCAGCGGTCCGAGGACGTCGTCGTCACGCGCGGCAAGCTGAAGGACGTGCTGGTCCGGATCGAGAACGGCACGATGGGTACCCACAGGGCGCCGGCGACGCCCGTGCTCGTGGACCAGAAGCAGTGCACGTACACGCCGCGCGTCGTCGGGGTGCTCGCGGGCCAGAAGCTCGCGGTGCGCAACAGCGACGGCACGTTCCACAACGTGCACGGGCTCGTGAACGGCAAGGATCTGTGGAACAAGCCGCACGCGCCCCAGGCGCCCGACCACGCGCTGGGGACGAGCGCCCGCCCCGGCGACGTGATCGACCTCGTGTGCGACGTGCACCCGTGGATGCGCGCCTACGCCGTGGTCCACGACCACCCGTACTTCACCGTGACCGGCGAGGACGGCGCGTTCGAGCTCACCGGGCTTCCGCCCGGCACGTACACCGTCGAGGCCTGGCACCCGACGCTCGGCACGCGATCGGTGCGGGTCAAGGTGGGCAAGGGCGCCCGGCGCCACGCCACCGCGCGCTTCACGTTCTCGGCGAGGTAGCGATCGAGCGGTCACCAGTGGCGGCGCCGCACGTCGCGATGCCACGCGTCGAGTGCCGCGACCGCCGCAGGCGCCGGATCCTCGGGCAACACCGAGCTCGGCCACGCGTCCGCGACGGCGTCGAGCGCCGCGACGAGGCGGGTCCGCCACGCGGCGGCGTGCTCGGCGGACAGCTCCTGCCGCTCCCCCTGCCGCTTGATCGCGAGCAGCTCGTCGGTGCCCTCGGGGAGGAACTCGTCGAGCTGCGCGACATCGGTCACGAGCTCGCCCCGCGCGAGCAGGCAGCGACCGGTCGCGGCGGTGCGGAGCACGTAGAGAGCGCGCTTGGCGCTCGGCTGCTCGTCGAAGCGGCGCAACTGGCTCGCCGCGAACCCGCGGTAGTGGCGCCCGCAGCGTCGCGACAGGACCGGCCGCACGACCATGCGCGCCTCCGCGAGCAGCGCGCGGTCGCCGCCGAGGACGAGGTCCCCGAGGATGCGCTCGAGGAAGTTGCCGTTGCCGGCGAGCGCGCCGCGCAGCACGGGCGACAGCTCGTTCGAGCCGTAGTCGAGCTCGACACCGTCGATGATCTCGAGCCGATCGGCGGGTGTCTCCACGGGCGCGAGCCCGAGCAGCTCCGCCGTCGGGACGACGTGCACGCACTTGAGATCGAGATCGCTGTCGGGCGACGGGAACCCGTACGCGTGCGCGCCCGACAGGTAGATCACGAGGTGCTTGCGCTCGGCCTCTCGCGCCGCGAGGAACGCGCGCGCGACCTCCTGCTGGTGCGCCGACAGCACGCTCCACGCGTCGAACCCGTCAGTCATCGAACCTCGCCTCCGGTTCCGGCGGGGCGTCCGCGCCCCACGGTCCTGGCGACCGCGCGATCCACCGGCGCGCGGCCTCCTCGCGCACGGCGCGCAGCACCTGCTCGGCGCGGGCCACGTCGGCGCGTCGCGGCAGCGGGCTCGTCTGGCGCGCGGCCTCGAGCTTCGGCGTCAGCTCGCGCGCGAGCGCGAAGACGTCGGGAAGCGGCACCTCGCCCCGCTTGATCGCGACGAGCGTCGGGCGCAGCGCGTCGGAGACCCGCACCTCCGGCGGCTCGCCGCCGAGCCAGCGGATCGCCACGTCGAGCAAGCGGATCAGGTTGTACGCGTTCTTCGGCCGCAGATCGCGCGGAAGCGCGAGCTCGGTGCTCGCCGCGGCCCGCAGCGACGCCCAGTCGTTCGCCGCGAGCAGGCCCTGGTCGTACATCGAGCGGTAGAGCTGCTTGAGGTAGTCGCGCGCCCGGGCGACGGCATCCGCGCGCGTGGGAGCGGCGATGCGCGCGGCGTCCGCGAGCCGCTCGGCGACCGCGTCGAGCGTCAGCCCGGGCTCCGCGCGCAACCACGCGACGACGGTCGCGCGGTGCTCGGCGAGCCGGATGTTGTGCTCGAGCCGATCGAGCTGCGACAGCGCGTAGCGCCCGAAGCTGCCGTAGATCTCCTGCGACAGGAAGGACGCGCGGATCGCGACGAGCTCGGCGCCCATCGGATCGAGCACCTCGGGGTGCGCGAACAGCATCTCGAGCGTGTTCGGATCCGCGCGCAGCGCCTGCCGGATCGCCTTGCCGATCTCCCAGTAACTCTGCGAGCCGTCGAGCGACGCCACGTCGAGCGGTGGATCGACGAGCCCCGTCGTCCACGGCATGGGCAGCACGAACACACCGCGCCGATCCTCGTCGGAGCTCGCGTCCGCCACGCCCCACGCCCGGGAGCCGACGACGGTGTCGATCACGACGCACGGCCGCAACGTGTCCCACGCGACCTGGCGCCGCTGCGCGTAGCGAGCGACCCCGAGCTTGCGCGGCGTGACCTCGGCGCGCAGGTACGTGGCGCGCTTGCCGTCGACGAACACGACCTCCACGCGGTCACCTTCGATCGCCGCCACCCGCCCGGTGGCTCCCTGGGGCCGCAGCTCGCCGTCGACCTGGCGATCGACGCGCGTCGTCACCTCGGTCCCCGGCGGGAGGGGCACCGCCGCCGGATCGAGATCCGCGAGACCGCCGAGCCGGAGCGCCATATCGCAGAAGCTACCAGTCGTGTGAATCTCCCGGCCAGCTCGTGCGTTCTCGCAGGACGATGCGCAGGAAACCGGGATGGTGGCGCCCGCTCGCCGCGGTCGTCCTGCTCGCCGGCGGCGTGCTGTGGCTGGTCGGCAAGCTCGGCGGCGGGGAGGTGAGGGACGGCGATCCGTCGATGCTGACCTGCGTGGACGGGCCGATCACGCGGGGCATCGACGTCTCGTACCACCAGGAGCGTATCGACTGGCGGCGCGTGCGCGAGGCGGGGATCCGGTTCGCGTTCATCCGCCTCTCCGACGGGCTCACGTTCGAGGATCCGCGCTTCGGGGCGAACTGGAGCGGCGCGAAGCAGGCCGGCATCTTGCGCGGCGCGTACCAGTTCTTCCGGCCCGAGGAGAGCGCGGTCGCGCAGGCCGACCTCATGATCGCCGCGCTCGCCCGCGATCCCGGCGAGCTTGCCCCGGTGATCGACGTCGAGGTCACCGGGGGCCGCCCTCCCGCGAAGCTCGCCGCCGCGATCCGCACGTGGGTCGAGCGAGTGCGCGCGCGGACCGGCCGCGAGCCGATCGTCTACACGAGCCCGGCGTTCTGGCGCGACCACGTGGGCGGCGCCGACCTGACGAGCCAGCCGCTGTGGCTCGCGCACTACACGTCCGAGTGCCCGCGGATCCCGTCGCCGTGGACGCGGTGGACGTTCTGGCAGCACAGCGAGCGCGGGCGGGTGCCGGGGATCCGCCGCCCCGTCGACCTCGACGTGTTCGCCGGCACCGTCGACGAGCTCGTGCGTCGCTGACCGCGGAGCGAGCGCTCAGGCGCGCGGCCTGGACAGGCGGAGTCCGCGCTCGCGCATCGGGCGCGTGTACTGCGCGGCGAACGCCCGCACGATCCGCATCGCGACGCGCCCGGCGTGGCGCACCTCGCGTGTCTCGCGGAGAAAGCGCGCGCCGAGGCTCGCGTGGTGGAGCGCGGCCTCGAGCTGGCCGTAGTACGTCAGCCCGAGCGCGCTGCGCATGTGCGCGCGGAACAGCGCGGCGTTGCGGTGGCGCTTGTCGATCTGATCGGCGTGCGCGAGCACGAACGCTTCGATCACGCGCAGCTGGTCGGCATACGACTCGACGCTGGCCGACAGCCCGTTCTGCATCGTGTAGTACACCAGCGGACGCTCGAGCACCGCGATCGGGTACCGGCACGCCACCTCGAGGTGGAACTTGAGGTCCTCCGCGGTGCGTAGCTGCACGTCGAAGCCGCCGATCTCGCGCGCGACCGCGGTCCGCACGACCGCCGTCGACGGGATCATGATCGGGTTGCGCAGCACGTAGGGGAGCACGTGGCCGTCGACGGGCAGCGTCGCGCGCCGCGACATGACCCCGCACGGCCGGCCCTGCACGTCGACCGCGAGCGCGCTGGTGAGCACCATGCCCACGTCGCGCCTCCGGCGCAGGACGTCGATCTGGAGCGCGAGCTTCTCGGGATGCCACGTGTCGTCCGAATCGAGGAGAGCGATCACGTCGCCCCGCGCGTGCTCGATCCCGTGGTTGCGCGCCGCCGACACGCCGCCGTTCGCCTTGCGGAGAACGCGAATGCGGTCGCCGAACCGCTCGTGCAGGAGCTCCGCCGTCCCGTCCGACGATCCGTCGTCGACGACGATGATCTCGTGCAGGTCGGCCGGGTAGGTCTGCGCGGCGGTGCTCTCGACCGCGCGCACGACGTCCCGTGCGCGGTTGTATGTGGGGATCACGGTGGTGACCAGCATGGGCCCCGGTCCGTGCAGGGCCGGTACCGAACCTCCCGTACGAGGATCCGGGACGTTGGTCGGCGCGGCGTCGAACGCACGTCCACACGCGCGCGTGCGGCCTGACGACCGCGAGCGCTCGCGGGCTCGTCGCTTCCCGTTTCGAAGCACGCTACGCGAGGCGCCTACGCCGCCGCGACATCGCCGTCCACGCGCTGCAGGTAGTCCGCGAACCGGCGAACGCCGAGCGCCGGCGCGATGACGTCGTGGCGTGCGAGCCCGACGGCGAACTGGACGAACTGCCCCATGCGCGGGTGCACGATACGCAGCGCCCTGCCCGCGCCCGCGGCGAGCCAGCGAGGCACGCCGCGGATCACCACGCGCCGACCTGCCACGGCGGCAACACGCTCGAAGATCTCGCGGCGCGTGATCACCTCGGGTCCGCCACACATGATCTCCCGCGGCCCGCTGCCACGCACCGCCTCCGCGACGATCTCGGCGACGTCGCGCTCGTCGATCGGGTTGGTCCGCGCGCGTCCATCGCCGATGTCGTAGAGCGTCCCTCGCCGCGCCATCGGGAGCAGCGCGGCGTAGGCGGAGTACAGCCCGGTCGGCCGCACGATCACCGCGTCGAGATCCCGCATCGCGGCGACCACGCGCTCGTGCGCCGCGACATAGGTGCACGATGCCAGCGGCGGTGCGTGCGCGACGGCGACGTACACGAGGCGGACGCCGCGGCGCCGCGCGACCTCCGCGGCCGCGAGCCCGATCGGGGTGTCGACCGCGGTGTAGCCGCGCCAGCCACGCCCTGGCGCCATCGCGACGCTCGCGCCCGCGCAGTTGACGATCGCGTCCGCGCCGTCGGCGAGGCGCGCCACGACCTCGAGGTCGCGTGCGTCGCCATCGCGCCTCCCGACCGCGCGCACCGTCGCGTGACGACGGCGCAGCTCCTCACAGACGAGCCCGCCGAGACCTCCTGTTCCACCGAGCACGAGGACGTGCATGTCGTGCTCCGATGCGCGAGAGCCTCACGCGGTGCTGCGGCGCGTGGTCGCAGGCCCCCGCGCGTCGCCGGTCGCCCCGGGAGCACGAACGCAGCGGCCTCGGCGGCCGCCCGTGGTCGGGGCAGGGTCCGCCGTGATCCGCCGCGAGGTTCGCTCGGGCCCCGAAGGCCGTTGCGTGTCAGTGCGAGATCGCGTCGAGCCGGGCACGCGCCCACTGGGCACGCGCCTGCAGGTTCGCGTGGTCGCCGTCGAGCGGCTTGTCGCCCCACTTCGCGAGCTCGGACTCGACGGTCGCGAGCTCCTTGCGCGCGGCCTCCGCGTCGATGTCCTTCGCGAGCTGGGCCTGCTCGACGAGGATCTCGACCGAGCCGCCGCGATCGACGCGCAGGTACCCGCCGCCGACGGCGTACCGGGCGCGCGCCTTCGTCCCGATCGTGAGCACGCCGGGGCGCAGCGCGGCCAGCATCGGCATGTGTCCGGGCAACAGCTCGAACTCGCCGAGCTCGCCGGGCGCCTGCACGCTGTCGGCCTCGGTGTGCGCCACGACCCCACGCGGGGTCACGAGGTTCACGCCGAGGATGGTGCCGAGAGCCATGATCGTTCTCCTCAGGCCTTCGCGAGCGCGGCGGCCTTCGCGCGGACGTCGTCGATCGTGCCGGTCATCTCGAACGCCTGCTCCGGCAGATCGTCCGCCTTGCCCTGGAGCACCTCCTCGAACGAGCGGACCGTGTCCTCGCGCGAGACGTAGATGCCCTTGAGACCGGTGAACGTCTCGGCGACGTGGAACGGCTGGCCCATGAACTTCTCGATCTTGCGCGCGCGCGAGACCGTGAGCTTGTCGTCCTCGGACAGCTCGTCCATGCCGAGAATCGCGATGATGTCCTGGAGATCCTTGTAGCGCTGCAGGATGCGCTGGACCTCGCGGGCGACCGCGTAGTGCTTCTCGCCGACGACGGCCGGCGTGAGGATCGACGAGGTCGAGTCGAGCGGATCGACGGCCGGGTAGATGCCCTTCTCCGTGATCGCGCGGTTGAGCACCGTGGTCGCGTCGAGGTGGGCGAACGCCGTGGCCGGCGCCGGGTCGGTGAGGTCGTCGGCGGGAACGTAGATCGCCTGCACCGAGGTGATCGAGCCGTCCTTCGTCGAGGTGATGCGCTCCTGCAGACCACCCATCTCGGTCGACAGCGTCGGCTGGTAACCGACGGCGCTCGGGATGCGGCCGAGGAGCGCGGACACCTCGGAGCCGGCCTGGGTGAAGCGGAAGATGTTGTCGATGAACAGGAGAAGGTCCTGCTTCATCTCGTCACGGAAGTGCTCCGCGACGGTGAGCGCCGACAGCGCGACGCGGGCGCGCGCGCCAGGCGGCTCGTTCATCTGACCGTAGACCAGGGCGGTCTTGGAGAGAACGCTCGAGCCGTCGAACAGCTTCGCGTCCGCGAGCTCGTGGTAGAGGTCGTTGCCCTCGCGGGTGCGCTCGCCGACGCCGGCGAACACCGAGTACGAGCCCGACTTCTTGGCGACGTTGTTGATCAGCTCCTGGATCAACACCGTCTTGCCGACGCCGGCGCCGCCGAACAGGCCGATCTTGCCACCGCGGCGGTAGGGCGCGAGCAGGTCGATGACCTTGATGCCGGTCTCGAACATCTCGACGTTGACCGACTGGTCGGTGAACTTCGGCGCCGTGCGGTGGATCGCCGAGCGCTTCTTCGCGGGGACCGGGCCGGCCTCGTCGACCGGGTCACCGACGACGTTCATGATGCGGCCGAGCACCTCGGGACCGACCGGGATCGAGATCGGCGCGTTGGTGTTCTTCACCGGCTGACCGCGGACGAGGCCGTCCGTGGTGTCCATCGCGATGCACCGGACCATGTGCTCGCCGAGGTGCTGCGCGACCTCGATCGTCAGGTTGTCTTCACGCTTGTCGATCGCGGGGTTCGTGACGAGGAGCGCCGTGTTGATCTCGGGAAGCTCTGCCGAGTCGAACGCGACGTCGACCACCGGACCGATGACCTGGACCACACGGCCCATCGAGTTGGGAGAGAAGTCAGTAGCCATGAGTATTTACCCCTTGAGAGCCTCGGCGCCGCCGATGATCTCGAGCAGCTCCTTGGTGATCGCCGCCTGACGAGCGCGGTTGTACTGAAGCGTGAGCCGGCTGATCATCTCGCCGGCGTTCTTGGTCGCGTTGTCCATCGCCGTCATCTGCGCCGCGAAGAACGCGGCGATCGACTCGAGCATGGCGCGATAGATCTGGATCTGGACGAACAGCGGGACCAGCCGGGCGAGCAGCTCCTGCTTGCCGGGCTCGTAGATGAGATCGAACGCGCCGACGTCGCCGTCCTCGGCGTGCTGGTCGGGCGCCGCGGTCTCTTCGGCCGGCGCCTCGGGCACGACCGGCAGCACCTGCTTGATGCGGGTGACCTGGCTGATCGCGCTCTTGAACTCGTTGAACACGACGTAGACGCGATCGACCTTGCCGGTCACGAAGTCGTCGATGATGCGGTTCGTCATCTCGCGGGCGGCCTCGAGCGCCGTCGCGCCAGTGGGCGCGTTCTCGAAGCTCGTGATCCGCGCGCGGCGGCGCGAGAAGTACTGGTTGCCCTTGCGACCGACGATCCGCAGCGTGACCTGCTCGGCGCCCGAGAGCTCCTCGGTGGCAAACCGCTCGACGGCCTTGATGACGTTCGCGTTGAACGCGCCCGCCTGACCGCGATCGGCGGTGACGACGACGATCGCCGCGTTCTGGAGCGGGCGCTCCTCGAACAGCTTGTGCGCGTCCGTGCCCGCCGCGACGGACAGCTCGGAGACGAGCCGGCTGATCGCGGTGGTGTACGGGCGAGCGGCGATCACGGCGTCCTGCGCGCGGCGGAGCTTCGCCGTGGAGACGAGCTTCATCGCGCGCGTGATCTTGCGCGTGTTCTTGACGCTGTTGATCCGCTTCCGGATCGCCTTCAGGCTGGGCATGACATCCTCCTGCTACTTCTCCTCGACCGAGAACTGCTTCGCGAACTCGGTGAGGGCGTCGCGCAGGCGCGTCTCGAGGTCACCCTCGAGCTTGCCGCCAGCCTTCAGCTCGGAGAGCACGTCGCTCTTGCGCGACTTCATGAACGACAGCAGCTCCTTCTCGTAGCGGCCGAGCACGGAGACCGGGTAGTCGTCGACGAAGCCGTTGGTGCCGGCGTAGATGACGACGATCTGCTCCTCGACCGGCATCGGCTCGTACTGGCCCTGCTTGAGCAGCTCGACCATGCGCTCGCCGCGGTTGAGCTGCGCGAGCGTGGCCTTGTCGAGGTCCGAGCCGAACTGCGCGAACGCGGCCTTCTCGCGGTAGCTCGCGAGCTCGAGGCGGAGGCGACCGGCGATCTTCTTCATCGCCTTGGTCTGCGCCGCACCACCGACGCGCGACACCGAGATGCCGACGTTCACGGCCGGGCGGACGCCGGAGTAGAACAGGTCGGCCTCGAGGAAGATCTGGCCGTCGGTGATCGAGATGACGTTGGTCGGGATGTACGCCGAGACGTCACCGGCCTGGGTCTCGATGATCGGCAGCGCCGTCAGCGAGCCACCGCCCTCCTTGTCCGACATCTTCGCCGCGCGCTCGAGCAGGCGGCTGTGGATGTAGAACACGTCGCCCGGGTACGCCTCGCGGCCCGGCGGGCGGCGGAGGAGCAGCGACAGCTGGCGATACGCGACCGCCTGCTTCGAGAGATCATCGTAGACGATCAGGGCGTGGCGGCCGGAGTCGCGGAAGTACTCGGCCATCGTGACGCCGGTGTACGGCGCGATGTACTGCAGCGGGGCAGGCTCGGACGCGCCGGCGATGATGACGGTCGTGTACTCCATCGCGCCCGCCTTCGTGAGGCGGTCGACGACGGTGGCCACCGTGGACTGCTTCTGGCCGATGGCCACGTAGAAGCAGTACATGTTCTGGCCCTTCTGGTTGATGATCGTGTCGATCGCGACGGCCGTCTTGCCGACGCCGCGGTCGCCGATGATCAGCTCGCGCTGGCCACGGCCGATCGGGATCATCGAGTCGATCGCCTTGATGCCGGTCTGCATCGGCTCGTGGACGCTCTTGCGGGCGATGATGCCCGGCGCCTTGATCTCGACCTGGCGCTTGTGCGTGCCGACGATCGGCTTGCCGCCGTCGACCGGCTGACCGATCGCGTTGACGACGCGGCCGAGCAGCTCCTCGCCGACCGGCACCTCGACGATGCGGCCGGTGCGCTTGACGACGTCACCCTCGCGGATCGCCTCGAACTTACCGAGGAGGGCGACACCGACGTTGTCCTCCTCGAGGTTCAGCACCATCCCGTTGACCTTCTCGCCGCCCGCGCCCTCGAACTCGAGGAGCTCGCCGGCCATGGCGCCCGACAGGCCGTACACGCGCGCGATGCCGTCGCCGGCGGTGAGCACGGTGCCCGTCTCCGTGACCGAGACCTTCTTGTCGTAGTTCTCGATCTGCTTGCGGATGATGTCGCTGATTTCTGCGGCGCGAATGTCCATGGTGCGTCGTCCTTACTTACTTGGTGAGCTCGTCGCGCAAGTTGCGGAGCTGGGTGCGAAGGGAACCGTCGTAGACCTTGTCGCCGACCTTGGCGACCACGCCACCGAGGAGGTTCGGGTCCTCCCGGCGCGTGATGTCGACCTTCTTGCCCGAGAGCTTCTCGAGCGCGACGGTGATCTCGGAGAGCTGGGCCGGGTCGAGCGGCCGGGCAGAGACGATCTCGGCGCTGATCCGGCCCGCGCGGGCCTCGATCATCGCATCGACCTCGCGCGAGATCCCGGGCAGGGCCGCGAGGCGCTCGCCATCGAGCAGCAGGTACACGAGGTTCCTCGTGTGCGGCTGCGCGTTGACGCGCTGGAGGAGCGCATCGATCACCTTGCGGCGATCGGCCCGGCGGATCGCCGGGTTGGTCAGCACCGAGACGAGCTCCTCGGACTGCTTCATCGCAGACGCGAGCGCGCGCAGATCGGCGCCGATCTTGTCGAGGTTGTCGTGAGCCAGGCCGAGCTCGACCACGGCCTTGGCGTAACGACGAGACAGGCTTCCGGCGGCCATTACACGGTCTCCTTTGCCGCGCTGCGGCCCTGGGCCTGGACGTCGGCGATGAACGAGCTGACCAGCTTCTGCTGATCGGCCGGCTGCATCTTCTCGCGGAGCAGCTTCTCGGTCGCGGCCGCGGCCGCCGCCGTGACCTCGCGGGTCAGCGACGCGCGCGCGAGCTCGATCTCGGCCGCGATCCGCGCCTCGGCGTCGCGCTTCATCTGCGCGACCTGCTTCTCGGCGTTCTCGAGGATCCGCGCCTTGTCGGCCTCGGCGTCCGCGCGCATGCCCTCGACCATCCGGGCGATCTCCGCGTCGGCGTCGGCGAGCTTCTTCTGGTAGTCCGCGAGCTTGTCGGCCGCCTGCTGGCGGAGCGTGGCCGCCTCCTCGAGCGCGTCCTTGATCTGATCGTGGCGCTCCGCCGCGAGCTTGCGGATCGACGGGCCGCCGAACTTCGCGAGCAGCGCGAGCAGGATGATGAAGTTCACGACCATGAGGACGAACGGAGCCGACATCGGCTCCTCGGGCCCCGGCGCGGTCTCACCGGTCTCCGGGTTGAAGTTCTTGCCGTCGCCGTACGTCCCGCCGACGACGTCCTTCCCCCGGTAGCTGAAGTTGAAGTAGTTGAAGTGCTTCGACGGATCTCCGTGGCCACCGTGATCGGCGACGCCCGCCGGCCCGTGCTCCTCGCCCGTCGCCCCGTCCGTGCCCGGAACGGCGGCGCCCGCCCACTTGCTCTTGGCTTCCTCGCTGGGATGCACCTGCTCGTGCGCCTCGGCCGGCTGCGCGACCGCCTCGGTCACGCCAACGCCCACCATCAGGAACGCCGCGAGCGCGACCGCGGAGATCGACGCGAGCCACGACTTGTTCGAACGTACGAGAGACATCACGCGACCTCCCGGCCGAGCAGCTTGCTCGCGATCGAGCGAGCGATGGCGTCGGCCTGCGGCAAGAGCTGCGCGCGCGCGGCCTCGGTGTCGGCGCGCATCTTCGCCTGCGCCTCGTCGATCGCGGCCTGCGCCTGCGTGCGCGCCTTCTCGGTGACCTCGCGCTCGTGCGCGGCGGCCTCGGCGCGGACCTTGCGCGCCTCCTCGTTGGCCTTGTCGCGCGCGATCGCGAGCTGCTTCTGGTAATCGGCGAGCTTCGCGTCCGCCTCGGCGGTCATCCGCTCGGCCTCCTCTCGCGCGCCGTCGATGCCACTCCGGCGACGCTCGCGCAGGGCGAGGTACGGCTGGAACAGCAGCTTGTTCGCGATCAGGTACACGAGCAGGAACAGGCAGAACTGAACGACAGCGGTGAGATCGATGTCGATCAGCGGTTGCCCGGACGCGAGCGAAACAATGGCCGTCTGATCCATGAGTTACCTTTGCGCGTGCGCAACCTATCGAGAATCCAGGGGTTAGCGCGGGGTGCTTATAGTCGCCACCCGCTAGCCTGTCAACGCTTGGGATGCCCGCTGTACCTCGTCGATGCTGCGACAATGCGCCGCGACCGCCTCGTGACGATCTCCTTTCCGGCCCGGCGGAGCCCCGTGCCCGCGGTCACGTGACGCCAGTTCCGGCCAGACTCCCGATATTCTTGAGAGATCCTGATACTGGCGGTGCGGTTTCCCCCGCCTGTACTATCGAGGGCATGCGGGTCGCCCTTCCCTCGCTCTTCCTTATTGTTGTCGCGACCGCCGCGTGTGGCGGGAACAACCCAGGCCAGAGCGTCTGCGATAACGTCGTGCCAGCGCCACCGGCCTGCATGACCGAGTGCGACCCCACACCGGGCGTACCGAACACCTGCCCGGGTGGCTACCACTGCGCACCCGACGGTTTCTGCGACGCGCGCTGCACGCCCACCGGCAACGAGTGCGGCGACGGCTATCGATGCACCCCGGAGGGTCGCTGCGTCGGCGTGGACGAGTGCGTCGGCCTCGAGTGCAACATCGTCGACTGCAATGCCCAGGGCCTTCCGGCGACCACGGTGACCGGCACGGTGTACGCCCCGAACGGCACCCTGCCCCTCTACGGCATCAACGTCTACGTCCCCAACGCGCCGCTGCCGCCGGTCCCCGACCAGCTCGTATGCGACCGCTGCGGCGAGGAGCTCCCCGGCTACCCGCTGTC
>Ga0164243_10002643_pt1 | contig 29347 bp, 26 predicted proteins | sample OricompcompostOP_FD_108781 | JGI IMG/M metagenome (GOLD analysis project Ga0164243, IMG submission 108781) | Organic Plus compost microbial communities from Emeryville, California, USA - Original compost - Organic plus compost (OP) | ecosystem: Engineered > Solid waste > Mixed feedstock >... | reverse complement strand
GTCCGTGCTGGTGTTCTCCGCCGGGTTCGCCGAGACCGGGGCGGAGGGCGCCGCGCTGGAGGCCGAGCTGGTCGCGGCGGCCGGTGACCTGCCGCTGGTGGGGCCGAACTGCGTGGGCCTGCTGAGCCGGCCCGGGTCGGCGGTGGCCACGGTGAGCCAGTTCGTGCACCGGCCGCATCCGCCGGCCGGGCCGGTGGCGGTGGTCAGCCAGAGCGGGGCGCTGGGGTTCGTGATGTCCACGCTGCTTGAGCGGCACGGGGTGGCCGTCGGCACGTACGTGAGCGTGGGCAACGAGGCCTGCCTGGGCATCGGCGCGCTGGGCGCGGACCTGGTCGAGCGGCCGGACGTGTCGGTGCTCGGGCTGTACATCGAGTCGGTACGCGACCCCGCCGCGCTGCGGGCGCTGGCCGTACGGGCGGCGGAGCTGGGCAAGCGCGTGGTGGCGCTGAAGGCCGGGACGAGCGCGGCCGGGCAGCGCGCGACGCTGTCGCACACCGCCGCGGTGGCCGGCGACGCGCTGCTGTTCCGCGGCCTGTGCGACGACGCGGGCATCGTCGTGGCGGACTCCGACGAGGCGTTCGCGGACCTCCTGCACGCGGCCCAGCACCCGAGCGCGGGGGCCGGGCTCCCCGCCCGTCCGCGGGTCGCCGTGGTCACGATGACCGGGGGTGGCGGCGCGATCCTCGCCGACCGGCTCAGCGCGACCGGGGCGTCGGTGCCGGCGTTGTCCGATGCGTCCCGGGCGAAGGTGGACGGGCTCGGGCTGTCGTCGATCGCGTCGTCGGCCAACCCGATCGACCTGGGCGGGAACTTCGACCGGGACGCGGAGAAGTTCGACGACCTGTTCGCGATCCTCGACGACGACCCGGACGTCGACGGCATCATCGGCATGTTCACGTTCGGCGACCAGCGGGCCGACTGGTACCGCGACCTGGCCGCGAAGCTGGCCGCGCTCCGTACGCCGGCCTGGATGATCTGGGCCGCCGGCCGCGCGGCGGACCGCGCGGGCACCCCGCCGGGCACCGTCTTCGACACCATCGAGAGCCTCGTGCGCGGCCTCCCCGCGCTGCGCGGCCACACCCTCGAACCCGTCGACGCGGCGCCGCCCCCGGACGCCGCGCGCACCGCCCTGCGCGGCGCGGCCCCCGGCGCCACCGTCCTCACCGAGGCCGACGCCCACCCCGTGGTCCGCGCCCTGGGCCTGGACTACGTCCCGACGACGGTCCTCACCGCCCCGGACGACGCCGTGGTCCCCGAACCCGGCCCGTACGTGGTGAAGGCCGACCACCCCGACGTCGCGCACCGCGCGAAGCTCGGCCTGGTACGGGTCGGCGTGCCCGCGCAGGACGTGCCCGCCGTCGTCCGCGAGCTGTTCGCCGCCGCGCCCGCCGGCGCCCGCGTCGTGGTGCAGCCCCGGCTCGACCACCGCGGCGAGCTGGTCGTCGGCGGCATCCGCGACCCGCAGTACGGGCCCGCGCTGGTCGTCGGTACGGGCGGGGCGCGCGTCGAGGACGCGCACGCGCACCGCTACGGCCTCCCCGTCCCGGCCCGCCCGGCGACACTGCGGGCCGCCGCCGCCGACATCGCCGCCCGGTACGGCCCGCTCGACGCCGACGCCCTGACCACCCTCCTCACCAACGCGGCCCGCCTCATGGCGGGCACCCCGGACCTGGCCGAGCTGGACGTCAACCCGGTACTGATCCGCCCGGACGGCTCGCTCACCGCGGTCGACGCGCTGATCGTCCGCGAGGCGGCCCGATGAGCCCGCGACGCGCCGCCCTGGCGCGGGTGGGATGGCGGTGCGCATGAGCGGCCCCTTCGACGCCTGGGACCTGCGCCCCTCCGACGCCGCCCAGGAGAAGCTCGCCGAACTGCGCCGGTTCATGGCCGAGCGCGTGTACCCGGCCGAGGACCGGGACGGCGTCCTCGACGGGCTCCGCGCGGAGGCCAGGGCCCGCGGCCTGTGGAACCTCGGCCTGACCATGACCAACCTCGACTACGCGTTCCTCGCCGAGGAGACCGGCCGCAGCCCGGACCTGGCGCCCAAGGCGATCAACGGCGGCCCGCCGGACTCGGTGAACATGGTCATGCTGGACCGGCTCGCCACCACCGGCCAGCGCCGGCGCTGGCTGGAGCCGCTGAAGGACGCCGCGTTCTCCTCCGCGTTCGCGATGACCGAACCGGACGTGGCCTCCAGCGACGCGAGCAACATCGCCACGGAGATCGCCCGCGACGGCGACGCGTACGTCATCACCGGCCGCAAATGGTTCGCCTCCGGCGCCGCCGACCCGCGCTGCCAGGTGCTGTTCGTCCTCGGCCGCACCGACGCCGACGCGCCCCCGCACCGCCGCCACTCCGTGCTGGCCGTGCCCATCGACACCCCGGGCGTCGAGATCGTCCGTACCCTCCCCGTCCTGGGCCGGGACCACGGCGACCACGCCGAGATCGTCTTCGACGGCGCCCGCGTCCCGGCGGAGGAGCTGATCGGCCGCGAGGGCGAGGGCTTCGCGGCCGGCCAGGTCCGTCTCGGCGCGGCCCGCGTCCAGCACTGCATGCGGCTGATCGGCCTGGCCGAGCGCGGCCTGGCGCTGCTCACCCGCCGCGCCGAGGACCGCCACGCGTTCGGCGGCCCGCTCGCCGCCCAGGGCCTGCTCCGCGCGCAGGTCGCCGAGTGCCGGCTGGCCATCGACCAGGCCCGGCTCCTCGTCCTGCGCACCGCCAAGCTGATCGACACCGTCGGCGCCCGCGACGCCCGTACGGAGATCTCCGCGATCAAGGTCGCCGTGCTGCGCGCCGCCCTGCTCACGCTGGACCGGGCCATCCAGGTGCACGGCGCGCTCGGCGTCACCGACGACGTGCCGCTGGCCGGCTGGTGGGCGCACGCGCGGGGGCTGCACATCGCGGACGGTCCGGAAGAGGTGCATCTTGAGGTGGTCGCGCGGAGCGAGTTCCGCCGGCATCGAGAGGAGGCGCGCGCATGAGGGCATGGCAGGTGGAGGCGGTCGGCGACCCCGAGGACGTGATGCGGCTCGCGGACGTCCCGGAACCGGCGCCCGGGCCCGGCGAGGTGGTGGTGGAGGTCGCGGCGGCGGCCCTCGGCTTCCCGGACCTGCTCACCTGCCAGGGCCTCTACCACGACAAACGCCCGGTGCCGTACACCCCGGGCGGCGAGTTCACCGGCACGGTCGGCGGCCGGCGGGTGATCGTCAACCCGGGCGGCGCGGGCTCGCTGGCCGAGCGCACCGCCGTACGGGAGGAGGCCCTGCATCCCGTGCCGGACGACATGCCGGACGCGAAGGCGGCCGCGCTGTTCGTGGCGTACCAGACCTCCTACATGGCGCTGCACCGCCGCGCCCACCTGGCCGCCGGGGAGACGCTGCTGGTGCACGCGGCCGCCGGCGGCATCGGCAGCGCGGCCGTGCAGCTCGGCAAGGCGGCCGGCGCCACGGTGATCGCCACCGCGGGCGGCCCGGAGAAGGTACGGGTGTGCCGCGAGCTGGGCGCCGACGCGGTCATCGACTACCGCGCCGAGGACTTCGTGCCGGTGGTGAAGGAGCTGACGGACGGCCGCGGCGCGGACGTCATCTACGACCCGGTGGGCGGCGACGTGTTCGACCGCTCGCGGCGCTGCGTGGCCGTCGAGGGCCGCATCCTCGTCGTGGGCTTCGCGTCGGGCCGCATCCCGGAGATGAAGGTCAACCACGCGCTGCTGAAGAACTACTCGGTCGTCGGTTTCCGCACCCGGCCGTTCCGCGAGGACCCGGTGTACCGCCGCGAGGTGCACGACGACCTGCTGCGCCTGTACGCCCGCGGCGCCATCGACCCGCTGGTCACCGAAGTGCCGTTCGACGCGGCCCCGGCAGCGCTGGCCCGCGTCGGCGCCCGGGACAGCGTCGGCCGGATCGTCGTACGAGTGCGTCCGTAAAGGAAGGAAACGCATGCCTCTTCAGGTCGGCCCGAAGATCGCCGGTCTCGTGGACATCACGTACCCGGTGTTCGGGTTCAGCCACAGCACCGACGTGGTGGCGGCGGTGACGAACAGCGGCGGGCTGGGGGTGTGGGGCGCCACCCGGTCCACGCCGGAGGAGATCGAGGCGGGCCTGGCGAAGATCCGCGCCGCGGTCGGCGGCCGGCCGTTCGGCGTGGACCTGGTGCTGCCGAAGGGCATGCCGGAGCGCGACGACCGGGACGCCATCGAGGCGGAGATCCCGGACGGGCACCGCGCGTTCGTGTCCGGCCTGGCGCGGCGGTACGGCGTCCCGGACGACGGCGGCGCGGGCATGCGGTCCCGGTTCGTCCGGTCCGAGGAGAGCGCGCGGCGCCAGATCGAGAAGGTGCTGGCCAGCGACGTGGACGTGTTCGCGCTGGGCATCGGCAGCCCGCCCGAGGTGATCACCGCGGCGAAGGACCGCGGCAAGACGGTGGTGTCGCTGGTCGGCGCGCCCAAGCACGCGAGCGCGGCGCTGCGGCTCGGCGCGGACATCCTGGTCGCCCAGGGGTACGACGCGGGCGCGCACACCGGCCCGATCGGCACGTTCTCGCTGGTGCCGAAGATCGCGGACCTGGCCGGCGACGTGCCGGTGCTGGCCGCCGGCGGCGTGGCCACCGGGCGGCACATCGCGGCGGCGCTGGCGCTGGGCGCGTCCGGGGTGTGGATGGGCTCGGCGTGGCTGGTCACCCGCGAGGAGGGCACCGACCCGGCGATCCTGCGCAAGCTGCTGGACGCCGGCGTGGGCGACACGGTGATCTCCCGCGCGGACAGCGGCAAGACGCTGCGCCAGGTCCGTACGGCGTGGAGCGAGGCGTGGGCGGCCGAGGACGCGCCGGCGCCGCTGCGCATGCCGTACCAGGACATCCTGGTCGGCGACCTGCTCGGCGCGATCGACCGGCACCGGGTGGAGCCGCTGATGCACAGCCCGGCCGGCCAGTCGATCGGCTACTTCGACGAGGAGACCACGGTCGCCGCGATCATGTCCGGCCTGGTCGGCGAGGCCACGCGGACGCTGGACGGCCTCGCGTCCGGGTGACGGCGCCGACCCGCACGTCCGCGCGCCGGGACCATCGGTCCGCGCCGGGGTGACGTCCGGGCCTACGGGCCGTGCCGGACCTGGGCCAGCGTGGGAGTCGTCCGTCCGCCAGTCGCTCCGGCGCCGCGAACCGCGCACCCGCGCGGCGCCGGAGGCGCCGCGTCCCGGTCACCGGGCGGGGACGGGCCCGGCGACCGGGACGCGCGGACGAGGAGGCCGCCATGGACGAGCAGGACCCGACGCCCCGCGTCGTGGTCGGCGTGTCCGACACGGGGGCGGCCCGCGCGGCGCTGGCCACCGCGGTGGAGGAGGCCCGGCGGCGCGGCGCCGAACTGGTCGCGGTCCGCGCGTGGGGGCCGATCGCCGCGCCGTCCGCGACCGAGCCGCCCGTACCGAGCCTCGAAGAGGAGCTGACCCGGCGGTCCGACGAGGACATCGACCGGGCGTTCATCGAGGTCTGCGGGGGCATCCCGGGCGACATCACGGTGACCCGGCACACCGTCGAGGGCGTACCGGAGCGGGCGCTGGTGACGGTGGCCGACCGCCTGGACGACCTGCTGGTCGTGGGCCGGGAGCGGCACATCGCGCTGCACCGGATGTTACGCGGCTCGGCCGCGGGCTACTGCGTGGACCACGCCGTGTGCCGGGTCCTGGTGGTGCCCGCCCCGCCCAGCTCCCGCGAGCCGGACGAGACGGCCGCCGGGATCTTCTACTGACCGTCCGCCCCGGCCGGCACCTGCCAGCGGATGGCCGTACCGCCGGCCGGACGCTCGGTCGCCTTGAACGTCCCGCCGAGCGCGCCGGCGCGCTCCTCCATGTTCCGCAGCCCCGACCGGTGCCCGGTGTCGCCCAGGCCGACGCCGTCGTCCTCGACCTGGATGGTGAGCGTGGCGTCGTCGCCGTTCTCGCCGTCGACCGACACCAGCACCGACACGTTGCGCGCGTGCGCGTGCCGGGCCGCGTTGGACAGGCTCTCCTGGAGCACCGCGACGGCGTTGGCGCCGGCCTCCTCGCCGACGGCCGTGTCGACCAGGCCGGAGAACGCCACGGACGGGGTGAACCCGAGCGGGCCGGCCGCGTCCACCACCACCTTCATCAGCCGCGTCTGCAGGCTGGGCGTGCCCTGCTCGAACGGCTGCAGCCCGAAGATCGCGGTACGGATCTGCTGGATGGTGGTGTCCAGGTCGTCCACCGCCTCCTGTAGCCGCGCCTGGATCTCCGGGCGGGCGATCCGGGCGGCGCCGGTGAGCGTCATCCCGGTGGCGAACAGCCGCTGGATGACCCGGTCGTGCAGGTCCTTGGCGATGCGGTCGCGGTCCTCGAGCAGCACGAGCCGCTCGGCGTCGCGCCGGTGCTCGGCCACCTCGAGCGCCACCGCGGCCTGCCCGGCGAAGGCGTGCAGCATCCGCTGGATCTCCTCGCTGAACGACGGCGCGGCCGGCGGCCCGGCCACCTCGAGCACGCCGCGCACCGAGTCCTCGGTGATCAGCGGCACGCACAGCACCGGCCCGAACTGCCGCTCGGCGACGAGCGGCACGGACTTGGGGTCGCTGGTCGCGTCGGCCATCGTGGTGGGCACGCCCTCGCGATACGCCCGGCCGATCAGCGTGCCCTCGATCGGCAGCCGCTCGCCCTGGACGACCTCGGCGTCCACGCCGTCGGCGATGGACACGCGCAGGTTCGTGCCGTCCGGCTCGGGCAGCGCGATCATGCCGAGCGGCACGCCGGTGATCTCCCGGGCCAGCCGCGCGACGAAGCCGAGCACCTCCTCCGGGTCCGTGCCGGACAGCAGCGTACGGGTGATCTCCTCCGAGGCGGCCAGGTACTGCTCGCGGCGGCGCACCTGCTCGTACAGGCGGGCGTTGTCGATGGCGACGCCCGCGGCGGCGGCCAGCGCCACGATGACCGCCTCGTCCTCCTCGTCGAACGCCCCTCCGCCGCGCTTCTCGGTGAGGTAGATGTTGCCGAACACCTCATCGCCCACCCGGATGGGCGCGCCGAGGAACGAGTTCATCCGCGGGTGCCCGGGCGGGAAGCCGTAGGACTCGGGGTGCTTGGAGATGTCCGCGAGCCGCAGCACCTGGGGCTGCTCGATGAGCAGGCCCAGCAGGCCGTGGCCCTCCGGCCAGTGCTCGATCCGCAGGATCTCCTCCTGGGAGAGCCCGACCGGGACGAACCGGGCCAGCCGTACGCCGTCGCCGATGATGCCGAGGGCGCCGTACCGGGCGTCCACCAGGTTCACGGAGGCCTCGACCAGGCGGCGCAGCAGCGCGTCGAGGTCGAGGCCGGAGCCGATCGTGACGACCGCCTCCAGGAGCGCGTGCGTACGGTCACGCGCGGCGAGGACGGCCTCAAGGCGGGTCTGCAGCTCGCCGAGCAGGTCGTCCAGGCGCAGGTGCGGGAGGAATCCGCCGGGTGGTTTGGCGGACGGGTCATCTACGGCCACGGGCAGCTCCGTGTGCGGGTCATCTGCGGTCCAGAACGTCCGTCCGGGACGGCACCGCGAGCGTGCGGCGGCCCGACGTACGCTCCACCTCGATCCGAATGTAGTCGTCAGGACGCCCGGTGCTCCACTGCCGGAGCGGCAGGAGGGCCAGACCGGCGCGCTGATCCGGGTCGGTCACCACGGACGCGCGGCCCACGATGGTCACCGACCAGCCCGTGGCCGTATCCGGCCGGTAGTCGTCGGCCTCGAACCCCACCACGGTGTCGCGGGTGGCCGTGGCCAGGCGCGAGTCCGCCGCGGTACGGATCACCACGGCCCCGTCCACGAGCGCGAACGTGACCGGCTGTACGGCCGGCAACGCCTGCTCGGTGAAGATCACCCGTCCGATGGGCGCCCCGGCGAGCAGCTTCATGCACTCCGCGCGGCCCAGGATCTCCAGGCCGGCCGTATCGAGCCTCATGTCAGGCCCCGTCCTCCGATCGTCATGCTCCTCGACCCACGTGCCGGCACGCCCTAGTCGCGGCGGGGAAGGCCATCGCTCTTCAACCGGGCGGCGAGCGCGGCGGCCTGCGTGCGGCGCTGCATGCCGAGCTTGGCGAACACCGTGGACACGTGGTTCTTCACCGTCTTCTCGGCGAGGTAGAGCCGCTCTCCGATCTGCCGGTTGGTCAAGCCCTCGCCGATCAGCTCCAGGATGCGGCGCTCGTGGTCGGTGAGGCCCTGCAGCGGGTCGGCGCGGTCGGCGTCGCGCCGCAGCCGGTCGAGCATGCGCTGGGTGCTGCGCGGGTCGAGCAGGGACTGCCCCGAGGCCACCGTACGGATCGCGGCAACCAGGTCGGTTCCCTTGATCTGCTTCAGCACGTACCCGGAGGCGCCCGCCATGACGGCGTTGAACAGGGCCTCCTCGTCGGCGAACGAGGTGAGCATCAGGCATGCCAGGTCGGGCAGCTTGGAGCGCAGCTCCCGGCACACGCTCACGCCGTCGCCGTCCGGCAGCCGTACGTCCAGCACCGCGACGTCCGGGCGGATGGCCGGTACCCGCGCCATCGCCGACGCCGCGGAGTCGGCCTCCCCCACCACCGTGATGTCGGGTTCGACATTGAGCATCGACGCCACGCCGCGCCGTACGACCTCGTGATCGTCGAGTAGGAACACCCGGATCGCGGATTCTTCGTCGTCCGCCATTAACCCCGCCCTTGTACGTGAGCTGACGGTAACGACGCTAGGACCGTACGCGCGGTGGCGGTACCCCGGAAGGCCCTAGGATCGGGTGACCAAGGTCCCGATCCGGACATTCCGCCGTTCCGAAATCTCCAATACCGGCGGCGGGGGCGCGGGGAACACTCCCGGTATGGCTGATGAGACACCGAACCCGCAGGTCTGGCCGACGCTGCGGGCCCATGACGCGCCGGCGCTGATCCGGTTCCTGGTGGACGCGTTCGGCTTCGAGGAGACCGTCGTGTACGCGGACGGCGGCACCGTCCACCACGCGCAGCTGTCCTGGCCGCCGGGCGGCGGCATCATGCTCGGCAGCGTGTCCAACACCACGCCCTGGTCGCAGCCGCCCGGCTCGGCCGGCGCGTACGTGGTGACCGACGACCCGGACGCGCTCTTCCGCCGGGCGAAGGCGGCCGGCGCGGAGATCGTCGCCGAACCGGTGGACCAGGACTACGGCTCGCGGGAGTTCATCGCCCGCGATCCGGAGGGCAACCTGTGGTCCTTCGGCACGTACCGCGGCGAGCCGCGCACGCCCCCTCAGCCCGGGTAGGCCGGGTCGGTGCCCTCGGTGCTGCGCTGCCAGTTGTTGTTGTCCTGGGCGCCGCGCCAGATCTCACCGGGCCCGGTGCCGACCAGCAGCGGGGCGGACTGCGGGGCCGCGGTGATCGTGCGGGCCTCGGGGCCGGCGTAGCCCGTCGCGCTGGCCTGGGTGCCGTTGGCCGGGACCGTGTACGGCTGGACGGCGCCGCGCGGGCCCTGGCCGAGGGCGACCAGGGTGTCGGCGTCGCGCCAGGCGATGTCGGAGACCTGCGCCAGGTCGGTGCCGACCTGGCGCATCCGGCCGATCTGCACCTTGCCGCCGCCGGACCAGATGATCGGCCCGATCATGATCTTCGACGTCTTGCCCTCGCCCACCAGCGCGGCCACCCGGGTGCCGTCGCGCGCCACCCGCAGCGCGTGCACGTCGCTGCTGTTCAGGAAGTCCGACGTGACGGTGTGCCGGGTCATGTTGCGGTCGAGCAGGTACACGTCGGAGGAGTCGGAGTCGCGCCGGTCGGCGAACCAGACGTCGCCGTACCGGTCGTACGACGGCGGCGTGACGGCCTTGCCGCGGTACCGCTCGACCAGCTTGCCGCCGTCGGACAGGCCCGCGACGTACAGCCGGTCGCTCTTGTCCGACAGCGCCGCCGCCCACGCCTGGTCGAAGGAGACCGCCGGGTGCCGCAGCGAGGCGACGCCGCTGCCGGCCGGCCCGTCCGCGGGCGTCTCCTTGGCCCCGGCCAGCAGGTACAGCCGGCCGTCGCGGATGAAGTACGGCTGGGACTCCCCGCCCTGCAGCCCGGACGGGTCGCGGTCGGAGAAGTCCGTGCGCTGGAGCGTGCCGCCGTCGCCGGACCCGCCCGGTACGTCCACCGTGGTCCCGTTGATCTGCAGGTGCAGCTGGCGCATCTCGGGCAGCTGCCGCAGCGTCCACACCAGCTGCGCGGCCATCATCGACAGCTCCGCGGACGACCGCCCGGCCACCGCGCCGCCGAGGTTCACGGTGACGGTGCCGCCGTTCAGCGGCGCGCTGCCGCGCAGCGTCGTGCCGGACGGGAACGTGGTGCGCACCGCCGGGGACAGCCACGCCGTCGGCCCGCGCAGCAGCGACCGCACCAGCGTGGTGGCCAGCTCCGAGCGGGCCTGCACCGGCACCATCACCGGGTCGGGCACCAGCGTCTGCCTGCGGGTGTCGTAGAAGTACAGGTTGAGCGGCCGGTACGCGCGGGTCACGTCGCGGCGGCTCAGCAGCAGCCCTTCCAGCGCGTCCGGCGGCAGCCCGGTGATGCGCCACTGGCCGCGCACGTTGGTCAGCTGGAACCGTTCCTTCACCGTGCGGGTGTTGGTCGCGACGTAGTCGCCGTCCGGGCTGATGTCGGCGACGTGCTTGGCGGACAGCTCCACGGTGGCGGCCCGGCCCGCCGAGGAGGACTTGGTGGCCAGCACCCGCAGGTCGTAGTCGTCCGGGCTGTCGTACACGGTGACCCGCCCGTTCGGCCGCCAGCTGCGCGGCAGCCCGCCGGCGAGGTACTTGCGCGTCACGGCCTGGTCGCGGTCCAGGCTGGCCGAGGCGCGCAGGAAGCCCTCGACGATGTCCTTCTCCGTGGCGCCCGGCTGCGGCGGCTTGGCGATCATCCGGACGTACGGGTCGCTGAGCGGGTCGCTGTCCTCAAGCGCGTGGCCGGTCAGCACCGGCCCGCCGGTCGGCACGCTCGCGCACGCGCCGGTCAGGCCGAGCGCGAGGACCAGGGCGATCGCCCGTACGCGGCTACCCACCGGACCGCGCCCTCTCCGACTCCGCCTCCACCCGGGGCATGCCGGGCCGGGCGCGGCGCAGCTCGCCTTCGGGCGGCACGAGCGGCAGCGGCGACCCGCGCAGCTCGTCGCTCACCCGCCGGGGCAGCGACAGCCGGAACACCGAGCCGTCGCCCGGCCGCCCCCAGGCCTGGAGCCAGCCGCCGTGCAGCAGCGCGTCCTCCCGGGAGATCGCCAGGCCGAGGCCGGTGCCGCCGGACTTGCGGGCGCGCGCCGGGTCGGCCCGCCAGAAGCGGTCGAACACCAGCGTCTCCTCTCCCGGCTTCAGGCCGATGCCGTGGTCGCGTACGGACACCGCCACCGCGTCGCGGTCGGCCGCGGCGGTCACCACGACGTCCCGCCCGTCGCCGTGCTCGATCGCGTTGACCAGCAGGTTCCGCAGGATGCGCTCGACGCGGCGCGCGTCCATCTCGGCGACGCACGGCTCGCCCGGCAGCCGCAGCACCACCTTCGTGCCGCTGGACTCGGCCAGGTGCTCGGCGTCGCCGACCGCGCGCAGCACCACGTCGCGCAGGTCCACCGGCTCGGCGCTCAGCGTGGCCGCGCCGGCGTCGTACCGGCTGATCTCCAGCAGGTCCGCGAGCAGGTCCTCGAACCGCTCCAGCTGGTTCTGCAGCAGCTCCACCGACCGGCCGACCGTGGGCTCGAAGCCCTCACGCTCCTCGTACAGCAGGTCGGCGGCCATCCGGATGGTGGTCAGCGGGGTGCGCAGCTCGTGCGACACGTCGGACACGAACTGCCGCTGCACCTGCGACAGCTCCTCAAGCTCGCGGATCTTCTCCTGGAGGTTGCCGGCCATGTCGTTGAACGAGTCGGCCAGCTTGGCCAGGTCGTCCTCGCCGCGTACGGGCATCCGCTCGTCGAGATGGCCGCCGGACAGCCGTACGGCGGACCCGGCGGCGCGCCGTACGGGCAGCACGACCTGCCGGGTGACCAGCCACGCGATGCCGGCGAGCAGCAGCACCAGGGCGGCGCCGACCGCGATCAGCGTGCGCCGGACCATGTCCAGCGTCTCCGCCTCCTGCGTCAGCGGGAACAGGTAGTACAGCTGGTACTGCTGGCCGAGCACCGGCGCGCCGACCACCAGGCCCGGCTCGGTGCGCGACGTGTCGTTGTACCGCAGCCGCGTGTACGTGTAGAGCTGCTTGTCGCCGCGGCTGGCGTCCACCTTGGCGCGCAGCCGGTGCGGGATGCTCGCCGGGGAGATCTCGTTGGTGGTGCGGCCGGCGTCCGGGCCCGCGTCGGCCGACGTGCGCAGGATGATCACGTCGTACAGGCCGGCCGAGCCGCTGCGCCGGGCCAGCGTGGTGGCCACGTTGTCCACGTACGCGGGGTCGAGCAGCTCGTTCTGCGCGGTGGTGATGCCCGCGGACTGCTCGGTCAGCGCGGCCTTCACCTTCGCGCTGAGCAGGCCGGTGGCGATCTGCTGCATCAGGAAGAAGCCGAGCAGCGCCACCACGCCCACGGAGATGACGAGCGTCAGCGTGACCACCCGCAGCTGCAGCGACCGGCGCCAGCGGCCCCGCACCTGGCCCGCCGCGCCGCGCGCCGCCCGTTCGCCGGCCCGCCGGGCACGACGGACGAACGTCCGCGCCGTCGTGACCGCCTTCATCTGTTCACCGCCGGGAAGGTGCCGTTCAGGCGGGCCCCGCCTTGTACCCGACGCCGCGGACCGTCACCACGATCTCCGGGTGCTCCGGGTCCTTCTCGATCTTCGCGCGCAGCCGCTGGACGTGCACGTTCACCAGCCGGGTGTCCGCCGCGTGCCGGTAGCCCCAGACCTGCTCCAGCAGCACCTCGCGGGTGAACACCTGCCGCGGCTTGCGGGCCAGCGCGACCAGCAGGTCGAACTCCAGCGGCGTCAGGTTGATCGGGACGTCGGCGCGCTTGACCGCGTGGCCGGCCACGTCGATCGTGATGTCGCCGATCTGCAGCACCTCGGGGGCGGGCTCGTCGGCCCGGCGCAGCCGTGCCCGGACCCGGGCGACCAGCTCCTTGGGCTTGAACGGCTTCATGATGTAGTCGTCCGCGCCGGACTCCAGGCCGAGGACCACGTCCACCGTGTCGGTCTTGGCGGTGAGCATGACGATCGGCACGCCGGACTCGGCCCGGATCTGGCGGCACACGTCGATGCCGTCGGTGCCGGGCAGCATCAGGTCCAGCAGCACGAGATCCGGCCGGACCTCGCGGAACGCGTCGAGTGCCTTGTCGCCGTCGGAGACGAACGAGGGATCGAATCCCTCGCCGCGCAGTACGATGCCGAGCATCTCGGCGAGCGCGGCGTCGTCATCGACGACCAGCACACGTCCTTTCATGGGGCCTCATCATCGTCTCTTCGGGCCAGCCGGGCGACCTGCTCGGAATTCACGGGCTGCGCGATTCCTCGCTCGCTGACCAGTGCGGATATCAATTGTGGCGGCGTCACGTCAAATGCCGGATTGTACGCGGCGGTACCTTCGGGGGCGGTCGGCGTGCCGTGGACGGTGGTTACTTCGGCGGCTTCCCGCTGCTCAACGATAATGCGCGAACCGGAGTGCGTGTCGAGATCGATGGTGGTGCTCGGCGCGGCGACCACGAACGGGACGCCGTGATGGTGCGCCAGCACGGCCAATCCGTACGTGCCGACCTTGTTCGCGGTACCGCCGTCGGCGGCGATCCGGTCCGCGCCGACGATCACCAGGTCCACCTCGCCCGCCGCGAACAGCGACGCCGCGGCGCCGTCGGCCAGCAGGGCGTGCGGGATGCCGTTGCGGCCGGCCTCGTACGTCGTGAGGCGCGCGCCTTGCAGCAGCGGGCGGGTCTCGTCCACCCACAGCCGTCCGAGCCGCCCCGCCCGGTGCGCGGCCAGGATGATGCCGAACGCCGTGCCGACGCCCATGGTGACCAGCTCGCCGGTGTTGCAGTGCGTCAGCACGCGCGCGCCCGCGGGGACCAGGGACAGGCCGTACGCGGCGATCGCGTCGCAGGCCGCGGCGTCCTCGGCGGCCAGCGCGTGCGCCGCGTCCAGGGCGGCGCCGGCGCCGCCCTGGTGGTACGCGTCGAGGGCCAGGGCGACGCCCCGGGCCAGGTTGACCGCGGTGGGCCGGGCGTGGGCCAGCGCGTCCGCGGCCTTCTCCACGTCGCCGGCCGTACCGCCGCGGGCCGCGGCCAGCGCCACCCCGTACGCGCCGCTCACGCCGAGCAGCGGCGCCCCGCGTACCGCCAGCCGCCGGATCGCATCGACCAGCGCGGGCACGTCCCGGCAGACGAGCTCGCGCTCGACGTGCGGCAGCGCGGTCTGGTCAAGCAGCACCACGGCGGGCCCTTCGGGGGCGTCCGCCCAGCGCAGCGCCGGGACCACGGCGTCCTCACTCGTCACCACGCCCCAAGTCTGTCAACACCCCCGGGTCAGGGGCCAGGGATTGCGGACCGGGCCTCTGCCGTCTGCGTGACAGGATGGGATCCCGACTCGCCGGATACGCCGACTCAGGAGCGTTCTCATGACGGAGGATCACGGCTGGGCCCGGCCCGGCTCGAGCGACCTGCCGCCCGGCTGGTCCCGTGACCAGCCTCCGCCGTACCAGCCCGGCCCGCCGCCGGGCGGGGGCTCCGGGGCGCCCGGCGGAGGGTACGGGCCACCGCCCGGGGGCGGCTTCGGCCCGCCGCCCGGCCCGGGGCCCGGTCCGGGCGGGCCGTGGGCGGGCCCGCCGGGGATGCGGCCGCCGGCGCCCAAGCCGGGCATCGTGCCGCTGCGCCCGCTCGGGCTCGGCGAGCTGCTCGACGGGGCGTTCACCGGCATCCGGCGCAACCCCAAGGCCACGCTCGGGCTGTCCGCCATCCTCATGACGATCGCGTCGGTCGCCGAGGCCGTCGTCTCGTTCTTCATCGTCGGCGAGTCGGCCGGCCTGTCCACGCGGGCCGGCGGGCAGATCAGCGAGGCCGAGGCGACCCGGCTGCTCGGGCAGCTCGGCGGCGGCCTGGCCATCGCGCTGGTGGTCAGCGTCATCGCCACGACGATCCTCACCGGCCTGCTGACGATCGTGTACGGCCGCGCGGTGCTCGGCGAGTCGCTGACCATGGGCGAGGCGTGGCGGCAGGTCCGGCCCCGGCTGCTGCGGCTCCTCGGCGTCACCGTCCTCGTCATCCTGATCATGCTGGTGGTGCTCGGCATCGGGTTCGGCGTTCCAATCGGCATCGCCGCCGCCGTGCCCAACGCCGGCACGATCATCCTGGCCGTGCTGATCGGCATCGCCGCGATCGTCGCCGTGCTGTACCTGCACACCAAGCTCGCGCTCGCCGAGTCCGCGGTGGTGCTGGAGAACTCCGGCGTCATCGGCGCGCTGACCCGCTCGTTCCGGCTGACGAACCGCTCGTTCTGGCGGGTGTTCGGCATCCTGCTGCTCACCAACATCATCGCGACGCTGCTGAACAGCGTGATCCAGACGCCGTTCGTCGTCGGGCAGATCCCGATGACGATCAGCGACGACCCGTCCACGGCGCTGCAGCTCCTCGGGGTGGTGACCAGCACCATCGGCACGATCATCGCCACGACGGTCACCACGCCGTTCGTCGCCGGTGTCGGCGTCCTGCTGTACGTCGACCTCCGCATGCGCCGCGAGGGCCTGGACCTGCAGCTCCAGACCGCCGCCACGAACCCCGACCAGAGCGACTTCGCCTCCCTGTGGCAGCCCGCGCATGGCGCCACGTACCCGGGCATGCCGGCCGACGACGTCATTCCGCCCGGTCCGGGCGAGGCGGGCGGTCCCGGACAGCCGCCGGCCCCGGGCGGCCCATGATCGCGCTCGCCGCACCGCTCGCCCGGTACGCCGGCGTCATCGGCCGCGACGAGGCCCGCGACGCCGCGCGCCGCGAGCTGAGCAAGCGGATCTACCACGCCGACGACCCGTCGCTGATCCAGCGGATCATCTCCTGGATCCTCGACCGCGTCTCCGAGCTGGTCGGCGCCGCGTCCCGGCACCTGCCCGGCGGCTGGCCGGCGCTGGTGGCCATCGCCGTGCTGATCGTGCTGATCGTCGTCGCGGTACGGATGGGCGTCGGCCCCGTGCAGCGCGGCGGCACCCGGCGCGCGCTGGTGACCGGCACTCCGCTGTCCGCCGCCGACCACCGCGCCGCCGCCGACGCCCACGCCGCGAGCGGCGACTACGCCGAGGCCATCGCCGAGCGCCTGCGCGCCATCGCCGCCGACCTGGACGCCCGCGCCGTCATCACCGCCCGCCCCGGCCTGACCGCCGACGAGCTGGCCGCCCAGGCCGCCGCCGCGCTGCCCGCGTACGCCGAGCGCCTGCACGCCGCCGCCCGCCTCTTCGACGACGTACGGTACGGCGACCGCCCCGCGACCGCCGACGGCGCCGCCACCCTCCGCACCCTCGACACCGACCTCCGGTCCGCCCGCCCCACCCCCGCGGGGAGCCCGGCGTGACCGCCGTGCGTCCGGACGCGGCGCCCGCTGCCGCGGCCCTGTCGCCGCGTGGGCGGGACCTGTGGCGGGCCGCCAAGACGCCGGTGATCATCGGCGTGGCCATCGTCGCGGCGGCCACCCTCATCGCCCTTCTGCAGGGCACCGCGACCCGTGGCCGGCTCGACCCCGCCGCGGCCGACCAGCCCGGCAGCCGCGCGGTGGCCGAGCTGCTGAAGGCCCGCGGCGTCCACGTGGTGACCGCGCGGACCGTCGCCGCGGCCCGCGCCGCCGCGACGCCCGACGCGTCCGTGCTGGTCACCCGCTCCGGCTACTTCGGCCCGCAGGGGCTGGCCGCGCTCGCGCGGCTGCCCGGTGACCGCGTCGTCGCGGAGCCGACCGCCGACGCCCGTACCGCCCTCGCCCCGCAGGTGACGATGGCCGGCCCCGGCACCGACGCCCGCCACGACCCCGGCTGCGCGCTCCCCGCCGCCCGTACCGCCGGCGACGCCGACCTCGGCGGCGAGCTCGGCGGCACCGCGCCCGGCGCCGTCACCTGCTACCAGGGCGGCCTCGCCCAGTACCGCGCCGGCGGCCGTACGGTCACCGTCCTCGCCAACGGCGCGCCGCTCACCAACGGCCAGCTCGACGCCCGCGGCAACGCGGCGCTGGCCCTCAACCTGCTCGGCACGCACCGCACGCTCGTCTGGGTGTGCCCGCTGCGCGCCCAGCCCGACTCCGCGCAGGCGAGCCGGACCAAGCCGCTCCTCCAGGTGCTTCCGGACGCCCCGAAGCTGGCCGCCGTACAGCTCGCCATCGCCGTACTGCTGGTCGCGGCGTGGCGGATGCGGCGCCTCGGCCCGGTGGTGGCCGAGCGGCTGCCCGTCGTGGTGCGCGCCGCGGAGACCGTGGAGGGCCGCGCCCGGCTGTACCGCGCCCGGCACGCCCGGGACCGGGCCGCGGCGGCGCTGCGGTCCGGGTTCTGGTCCCGCGTGGAACCGCTGCTCGGGCTGCCCTCCGACGCGGATCCCGACGCGCTGGTCGCCGCCGTGGCGCGGCGCTCCGGGCGGGACGCGACGGAGGTGCACGACCTCCTGTACGGTGCGGCTCCGGAGGACGATTCCGCGCTTGTCGGGCTCGCCGACCGCCTCGACACCCTGGAAAGGCAGGTTCGCCAGTCGTGACGCACCCCTCTGGGCCGCCGGGCACCGCCCCCGGCGACGCCGCCGCGCGCACCGCCCTGGTGGCGCTGCGCGACGAGGTCGGCAAGGCCGTCGTCGGGCAGGAACAGGCCGTCACCGGCCTGGTCGTGGCGCTGCTGTGCCGCGGCCACGTCCTGCTCGAGGGCGTGCCGGGCGTGGCGAAGACCCTCCTCGTACGGGCGCTGGCCGCGACGCTGTCGCTGGACCACAAGCGGGTGCAGTTCACCCCGGACCTGATGCCCGGCGACGTCACCGGCTCGCTGGTGTACGACGCGCGCACCGCGGAGTTCGAGTTCCGCTCCGGCCCGGTGTTCACCAACCTGCTGCTCGCCGACGAGATCAACCGCACGCCGCCGAAGACGCAGGCCGCGCTGCTCGAGGCGATGGAGGAGCGGCAGGTGTCGGTCGACGGCGAGCCGCGGCCGCTGCCCGACCCGTTCACCGTCATCGCCACGCAGAACCCGGTGGAGTACGAGGGCACGTACCCGCTGCCCGAGGCGCAGCTGGACCGCTTCCTGCTCAAGCTGACCATGGACGTACCGGGGCGCGACGACGAGATCGCCGTCCTGGGCCGGCACGCGTCCGGTTTCGACCCGCGCGACCTGGCGGCCGCCGGGGTGAAGCCGGTGGCCGGGCCCGCCGAGCTGGCCGCGGGCCGGGCCGCGATCCGCGAGGTACGGGTGGCCCCCGAGGTCCTCGGCTACGCCGTCGACCTGTGCCGCGCCACCCGCCAGTCCCCGTCCCTCCAGCTGGGCGTCTCCCCCCGCGGCGCCACCGCCCTGCTGTCCACCAGCCGCGCCTGGGCCTGGCTGGCCGGCCGCGACTACGTCACCCCCGACGACGTCAAGGCCCTCGCCGCCGCCACGCTGCGCCACCGGGTCCAGCTCCGCCCCGAAGCCGAACTGGAGGGCGTCACCCCCGAAGGCGTCCTGGACGGCATCCTGTCCTCCGTCCCCGTCCCCCGCTGAGGCCCACGGTGCCCACCGGATCCGTGATCCCGCCCGGCGCCCCCGCCCCGCATCGTCCGGGCGGTGGCCCATGGCGCTGACCGGGCGTACCGGGCTGCTCGCGCTCGTCGGGGTGCTGGCCGTGCTGGTGGTGCCGAGCGTGGCGACGATCCTCGTCGTGGAGGGGATCCTGGCGGCCGGGGTGCTGGCCGACCTGGCGCTGGCCGGGTCCGTACGGGGGCTGCGGCTGAGCCGGGACGGGGATGACCTCGTACGGCTCGGCGAGACCGCGTCCGTGCGGCTCACCGTCGCCAACCCCGGGCGCCGCACGGTACGGGCCACGCTGCGCGACGCCTGGGAGCCGAGCGCGCACCCGGCGCCGCGGCATCACCCGCTCACGCTCCCGCCCGGCGGCGCGCGCCGGCTGGTCACCACGCTCACGCCGTCGCGGCGCGGCGACCGTACCGCCCAGCGCGTCACCGTACGCTCCGCCGGCCCGCTCGGCCTGGCCGCGCGGCAGGGGTCGCACACGGTGCCGTGGACGGTCCGCGCGCTGCCGCCGTTCACCAGCCGCCGGCACCTGCCCGCCAAGCTGTCCCGGCTGCGCGAGCTGGACGGCCGGCAGCGCTCCCTCGTCCGCGGCCAGGGCACGGAGTTCGACTCCCTGCGCGAGTACGTGGAGGGCGACGACGTCCGCTCCATCGACTGGCGCGCCACCGCCCGCCGCGAGACCGTCGTCGTCCGCACCTGGCGCCCCGAGCGGGACCGCCGCGTCGTCGTCGTGCTGGACACCGGCCGTACGTCCGCCGGCCGCGTCGGCGACATCCCCCGCCTCGACGCCGCCATGGACGCCTGCCTGCTGCTGTCCGCGCTGGCCTCCCGCGCCGGCGACCGCGTGGACCTGCTCGCCTTCGACCGCCAGGTCCGCGCCCGCGTCCGCGGTTCCAGCCGTACGGACCTGCTCGCGTCCCTGGTCCGCGCGATGGCCCCGCTCGAACCCGAGCTGGTCGAGTCCGACGGCCGCGCGATGATCTCCGCGATCCTCCGCGAGACGCGGCAGCGCAGCCTGGTCGTCCTGCTCACCGACCTGAACCCGGCGGCCATGGACGAGGGCCTGCTCCCCCGCCTCCCCGCCCTGACCGCCCGCCACCAGGTGGTGATCGCCGCGGTCGCCGACCCCCGCGTAACGCAGATGGCCACCGCCCGCGGCGACACCCAGTCGGTCTACGAAGCGGCCGCCGCCGAACGCGCCCTGGCCGACCGCCGCCGCCTCACCGCCGACCTCCGCCACCACGGCGTAGAGGTCATCGACGCCACCCCCGACCACCTCCCCCCGGCCCTAGCCGACACCTACCTCTCCCTGAAGGCCGCAGGCCGCCTCTAGCCGCTGAGGCCGCCACGTGTTCTGCACCGGTCATAGCCGGCGCCGGATTCGGCCGATCAACGCCCGGGAGGAGGGACGTCGTGGACTACCCGAGGGTCCGCGCGGATCTCGACCGCATCAACGCCGCGCTTGGCGACCTGCGAGACGCCATCGCGACGTAGCCGGTCACCCGGCTGACGGCGCGTGGTCCGGGCGGATCAGGAGGTCGCCGGTTTCTCCGGCGCGTACGGCGCGGCGGCCCAGGATCAGTGTGTAGGCGATGAAGGCCGTCCATGCCAAGGCGCCGAGGCCGATGCGGGACCAGGTGGGGAGGGACGAGGGCGTGACGAAGGCCTCCAGGGCGCCGGAGACCGCCAGGACGAGGATCAGGCCCAGGGCGATGCCTACGGCGGCGCGGCCCTCCTGGGCCAGGGCCTCGGCGCGGCGGCGGGGGCCGGGGTCGATCATCGTCCAGCCGAGGCGGAGGCCGGTGCCGGCGGCCAGGAAGACGGCCGTGAGCTCGAGGAGGCCGTGCGGGAGGATCAGGGCGAAGAACGTGCCGCCCTTGCCGTACGCGAACATCAGGCCGGCGTTCAGGCCCAGGTTGGCGGTGTTCTGCCACAGGACGTACAGCGTGGGGATGCCGAGCAGCACGCCGAACACCAGCGCGATGGCGGACACCATGACGTTGTTCGTCCACACGTTCGCGGCGAACGAGCCGGCGAAGTACTCGGAGTAGTAGCTCGCGAACTCGTGGCCGGTGATCTGCTTGGCCTGCTCGGCGCTGATCAGCTGCGTCTGCGCGCCCGGCGACGTGACCAGCCACACGGCCAGCGCCAGGGACCCGAGCAGCGAGGCGGCCGCCGCGCCCAGCCACCACCAGCGCGCCCGGTACGCCACGGCCGGGAACGACACCGTCAGGAACCGCGCCACCTCGCGCCAGGCCGGTACGTGCGCCCCGGTCACCGCCGCCCGCGCCCGCGCCACCAGCGACGACAGCCGGGACACCAGCGCCGGGTCGGGCGACGCCGAGCGCACCGTGGACAGGTGCGTGGCCACCCGCTGGTACAGGTCGACCAGCTCGTCGACCTCGTCCCCGTCGAGCCGCCGCGCCCGCCGGACGAGCCCGTCCAGCCGCTCCCACTCCGCGGTGTGCGCCGCCACGAACGCGTCGATGTCCACGCCGCGAGGGTAGCGCCTCCGCCCGGGTGGCCTCCCCGTACGCGGCGGGAGTGGTCCCCCGGCGCCCCGGCGGGGCATGGCAGATTACGACGCATGCCCGTCAACGCGCACGGCCAGCCGGTGGGCGAGCCCGTACCCGGCTGGACGCCCCGCCCCGAACCCACCGCCACCGAGCTGACCGGCCGGTACTGCCGGCTGGAGCGGCTGGACCCGGACCGGCATGCCGAGGAGCTGTACGCCGCCGACCGGCTCGACGCGACCGGGGAGAGCTGGACGTACCTGCCGTACGGCCCGTTCACCGACCTGGCCGCGTACCGGGAGTGGGTCGAGGAGGTGCACGCGGGCCCGGACCCGCGGTTCTACGCGGTCATCCGTACCGACGGTGCCGCGCCGCGCGCCGCCGGCGTGCTGAGCCTGATGCGGATCACCCCCGGCGCCGGGACCATCGAGGTCGGCCACGTGCACTACTCGCCGCTCCTCCAGCGGCACCGCGCGGCCACCGAGGCGCAGTACCTGCTGGCCCGGTACGTGTTCGACGACCTGGGGTACCGCCGGTTCGAGTGGAAGTGCGACGCCCTGAACGCCCCGTCCCGCCGCGCCGCCGAACGCCTCGGCTTCAGCTACGAGGGCACGTTCCGGCAGGCCCTCGTGGTCAAGAGCCGCAACCGGGACACCGCCTGGTACGCCATGACCGACGGCGACTGGCCCGCGATCCGCGACCGCTTCACCGCCTGGCTGCACCCGGACAACTTCGACGCCGACGGCCACCAGCGCGCCCCGCTGCGCGCCGCGTCAGCCGTCTGAGCGGGCGGCCTTGCGCGCGGCCCGGTACCGGCGCCGCTCCTCCTTGATCCGGTCGACGGCCTCCTGGGACCGCCGCCCGAACACCGTGCTTGACGCCCGCCCCTGCGGCCCCATCACGTCGACGACGTACCGGGTGGTGTTGGCCGTCAGGTTGCGGTCCTCGCGCACGCGCACGTCGGCGACCTGGTCCAGCGGGATCACCCGGGTACGGAGCATGCCGCGGACGACGACCCGGGTGGTGGTCAGCTCCAGCCGGATGCGGAAGACCAGCACGGCCACCACGACGTACGGCAGCACCCACCCGGCGACCAGCGCGTAGTCGGGCCACGAGAACTTCGTGAACGGCACGATGTACATCACGCCGATCACCGCCGTCACCAGGCGCGCCACGCCGTGCGTCCTGGCGAAGATCCGTTCCCCCGCGGGTCCCGCCGCCATGCCGCCTCCCTGGGTTCGCTCCGCCGGTCGCGCCGGTGCGGTTGACTGTACAGGGACAGCGCCGGACGAAACGGGAGGTGCGCGGTGGCCGGGGTCGTGACGGGTGAGGCCGTCGTGCTGGACGTACGCGTGGCGCGGCTGGCCAGCCGCGCGCTGGCCCGGTTCCTCGACCTGCTGATCCAGCTGGTGCTGCTGACGCTGGTCACGCTGCTGGTGTTCCTGCTGTCCTCGGCGCTGGACGCCGCGATCCTGCGGGCGATCACGCTGGTCTGCGTGGCCGCGATCATCGTCGGCTACCCGGTGATCTGGGAGACCCTCACCCGGGGCCGCACGCCGGGGAAGATGGCGCTCGGCCTGCGGGTGGTGTCGTCGGACTGGGGGCCCGTACGGTTCCGGCAGTCGCTGTTCCGCGCGCTGGCCGAGGTCGTGGAGGTGTGGGCGCTGTCCTGCGTCCCCGCGGTCATCACGTCGCTGGTGACGGAGAACGCGCAGCGGCTCGGCGACGTGTTCGCCGGCACCTTCGTCGTCCAGGAGCGGATGCCGGCCCGCGACGTCGCCCCGGCCGAGATGCCGCCGCGGCTCGCGTCGTGGGCGGCCACCCTGGACCTGTCCGGCCTGCCCGACGACCTCGCGATGACGGCCCGCGCCTACCTGGCCCGCCGTACCGAGCTGGACCCGGTGGCCGCCGAGGAGATGGGCCGCCGCGTCGCCGCCGCCGTCTCCGCGCGCGTCACCCCGCCGCCCCCGGACGCCACCGACCCGTCCGACTTCCTCGCCGCCGTCCTCGCCGAGCGCCGCGCCCGCGCCACGTCGTGATCAGGCGGTGCCGAGCCGCCAGGAGCTCAGGTACTCCTCCTGGCCGGGGGTGAGCCGGTCGATCTCCACGTCCATGGAGGCCAGCTTGAGGCGGGCCACCTCGGCGTCGATGTCCTCCGGGACGTCGTACACGCCGGGCTCCAGCGGGTCGGAGGCGGCGAGCCAGGCGGCGGTGAGTGCCTGCGCGGCGAAGGACATGTCCATGACGGCGGCCGGGTGGCCCTCGGCGGCGCCCAGGTTGACCAGCCGGCCCTCGGCCAGCAGCACCAGGCGGCGGCCGTCGGCGAGGACGTACTCGTCGGCCTGCGGGCGCACCTCGGCGTGCCGGTCGACGGCCAGGTCGGCCAGCGCCGGGATGTCGATCTCGACGTCGAAGTGGCCGGAGTTGGCGAGGATCGCGCCGTCCTTCATCTCCGCGAGGTGCTCGGCGCGGATCACGTCGCGGTTGCCGGTGGCGGTGATGAACACGTCGCCGGACCGGGCCGCCTCGGCCATCGGCAGCACGTGGAAGCCCTGGAGGCTGGCGTCCAGCGCCTTCACCGGGTCGATCTCGGTGACGACGACGTGCGCGCCCATGCCGCGCGCCCGCTCGGCCAGGCCCTTGCCGCAGTAGCCGTACCCGGCGATCACGATGGTCTTGCCGGCGAGCAGCGTGTTGGTCGCGCGGATGATGCCGTCGAGCGTCGACTGCCCGGTGCCGTACCGGTTGTCGAACATCTGCTTGGTGGACGTGTCGTTGACCGCGACCATCGGGAACCGCAGCGCGCCCTCGCGGGCCATCTGGTGCAGCCGGATGATCCCGGTGGTGGTCTCCTCGCAGCCGCCGCGGATCCCGGGGATCAGCTCGCGGCGCTCGGAGTGCAGCGTGTTGACCAGGTCGCCGCCGTCGTCGAAGACCAGGTGCGGGCCGATGTCCAGCGCCGCGTGGATGTGCCGGTAGTACGCGGCCCGGTCCAGGCCGGCGCGCGCGTGCACCTCGATGCCGTACGTGCCGAGCAGCGCGGCGGCCGTGTCGTCCTGGGTGGACAGCGGGTTGGACGCGGCCAGCGCGACCCGCGCCCCGCCGGCGGCCAGCGCCCGTACGAGGCCGGCGGTCTCGGCGGTCACGTGCAGGCTGGCGGCGGCGCGCATGCCGTCGAACGGGCGCAGCCCGGCGAACCGCTCGCGGATGGCGCGCAGCACGGGCATGGCCCGGTCGGCCCACTCGATCCGCCGCACGCCCGCGTCGGCGAGCCCCGGGTCGGCGACGTCTCCGGCGTCCCCGGTGACCGTCTCGGCCATGTCCCCACCCACCTCCGAAGAAGGCCCGTGCCCGGCCCGGGGCGCGCAAGACCCGGGCCGGGCACGGTCGTTCGTCACCGGCTGATCAGTACCGGTAGTGGTCCGGCTTGTACGGGCCCTCGACCGGGACACCGATGTAGTCGGCCTGCTCCTTGGTCAGCTCGGTGAGCTTGACGCCGAGGGCGTCGAGGTGCAGCCGCGCGACCTTCTCGTCGAGGTGCTTGGGCAGCGTGTACACGCCGATCGGGTACTCGTCCGGCTTCGTGAACAGCTCGATCTGCGCGATCGTCTGGTTGGCGAACGAGTTCGACATCACGAAGCTCGGGTGGCCGGTGGCGTTGCCCAGGTTCAGCAGCCGCCCCTCGGACAGCACGATGATGGTGTGCCCGTCGGCGAACCGCCACTCGTGCACCTGCGGCTTGACCTCGGTCTTCACCACGCCCGGGGTCTTCTCCAGGCCGGCCATGTCGATCTCGTTGTCGAAGTGGCCGATGTTGCCGACGATCGCCTGGTGCTTCATCCGCGCCATGTGGTCGGCGGTGATGATGTTGAAGTTACCGGTCGTGGTGACGAAGATGTCGGCCGTCTCGACGACGTCCTCCAGCGTCGTGACCTGGTAGCCCTCCATCGCGGCCTGCAGCGCGCAGATCGGGTCGATCTCGGTGACGATGACCCGGGCGCCCTGGCCGCGCAGCGACTCCGCGCAGCCCTTGCCGACGTCACCGAAGCCGCAGACGACCGCGACCTTGCCGCCGATGAGCACGTCGGTGGCGCGGTTGATGCCGTCGACCAGGGAGTGCCGGCAGCCGTACTTGTTGTCGAACTTCGACTTCGTCACCGAGTCGTTGACGTTGATGGCCGGGAACAGCAGCGAGTTCTCCTTGGCCATCTCGTACAGGCGGTGCACGCCGGTGGTGGTCTCCTCGGTGACGCCCTTGATCTCCTGGGCGGCCCGCGTCCACTTGCCCGGCGCCTCGGCGACCGACTTCTTCAGCAGCCGCAGCACGACGCCGAACTCCTCGGTGTCGGCGGTCGCCGGGTCCGGCACGCCGCCGGCCTTCTCGTACTCGGCGCCCTTGTGGACGAGCATCGTGGCGTCGCCGCCGTCGTCCAGGATCATGTTCGGGCCCGGCTCACCCGGCCAGGTCAGCGCCTGCTCGGTGCACCACCAGTACTCCTCCAGCGTCTCGCCCTTCCAGGCGAACACCGGAATGCCCTGCGGGTTGTCCGGCGTGCCCTTCGGGCCGACGGCGACCGCGGCGGCCGCGTGGTCCTGGGTGGAGAAGATGTTGCAGGACGCCCAGCGCACCTGGGCGCCGAGCGCGGCGAGCGTCTCGATGAGGACGGCGGTCTGCACGGTCATGTGCAGGGAGCCGGTGATCCGCGCGCCGGCCAGCGGCTGCGCGGCGGCGTACTCCGCCCGGATCGCCATCAGGCCGGGCATCTCGTGCTCGGCCAGCTCGATCTCCTTGCGTCCGAAGGACGCCAACGACAGGTCGGCCACCTTGTACGGCACCGGCTCGGTACTCATCTCTGCCTACTCCTCGCATCGTTGGGCAACGCCGGGGAGTCTAGGCGTGATCGAACCGAGATCGCACGTCTGGACCGGTCTTCTTGACACGAAGCTGTAAGAATTGCCCCATGCGCATCACCGAAGCCGCGCGCCGCCTGGGCCTGTCGCCGCGCATGCTGCGGTACCGGGAGTCGCTGGGCCTGCTGCCGCCGGCGCGCCCGCCGCACCGGGACGGCAGTGCGCAACGGGCGCCCGGGCATCGCAAGTACGGGGAGGACGAGCTGCGGGCCGCCGAGCTGGCGCTGGAGCTTGAGCAGCGGTTCGGCGTCGGGCCGGCCGAGCTGGCGTTCGGGCTGCGCGTGCTGGCCGAGCCCGGTGTCGCCGCGCGCCTGCGTGAGCTGGGCGAACGTACGGGGCGGCTGAAGCCGCCGTCCACCCGGGCGCTGGACTTCGAGAAGGAACGGGCGCTGCGCTGGCTCGGCACTCCGGTCGAGCCGCCCCGCCCGCGGCGCCGGCGGCGGGACTGACGGTACGGGGGCCGGTCGATGGGCCGGTCGATGGGCCGGTCGATGGGGACGACATCGACCGGCGGCGGGACTCAGGGCCCCTGGTACTTCACGCCCATCGCGGCGTGCGTGGCCGGGCCGGCGATGCCGTCGGCGTGCAGGTGGTGGTGGCGCTGGAAGCGCCTCACCGCCTCGGTGGTGGCCGGGCCGTAGATGCCGTCGGCCTCGATGCCGCCGGCCGCGACCTGGATCACCCGTACGTGGGCGAGCAACGTGCGGTACGTGCGCGTGGTCAGCCGCCCGGTGACCGACAGCTGCCAGTTGAACTGCCACTCCTTGATGGCCTGCCGGGTGCGCGGGCCGAGGACGCCGTCGACCGGGCCCGCCGCGTACGCCAGGCCGTTCAGGTCCAGCTGCGTGATGCGGACGGCGCGCGCCGACGCCTTCGCCGCGACCGCGCCCTCCTGCTCGGCCTCGAGCTGCGGTTCCGGCTCGTGTTCGTCGCTCATTCTCGTCTCCGATGCGTGGTTTGCCGGGATGCGCATCGAGATATACCGGGGCCGATGGGGCGTACGTGCCGGTTGGTACGTTGTGGCCAGGCCGGATGCGGACAGCGCGGATCAGCGGTCACGGCGCAGGGTGCCGCGCTGCGCGGTGGCGCCGGCCCCGGTGACCTGCCGGTACGCGAGGCGGCCGGCGGTACGGGTGAGGACGAGCGCGTCCGGGCGGCCCCGGCAGCCGCCGCGGCGGGCGTTGACCAGCACCAGGCGGCGGGCGCCGGTCTGCCAGACCGACAGGGCGCCGGTGCAGGAGTAGCCGCGGGACTTCCAGGTGCCGGGGCGGCCGCCGGCGCGGAGCGTCAGGTCCACGGTGAGGTTCGCGGGATGGATGCGGCCGTGCCAGTGCCCGGCGAACGGGTGCGGCACCGTACCGGCCGGGCGGGACAGCCGGACGGTGCGGCCGGTCGCGGCGAGCGTGAGGGCACCGCCCTTGCCGGTGGTCAGGCGCGGGGCGGGGGCCCAGGGGCAGGCCCGCGCGGCGGCCGGGGCGTACGCGCCGGCCGACGTCCGCCGCAGCGGCACCGCGCATGCCGAGCTCGGGGAGGTGATCCGGGCGGTGCGCCCGTCCGCGGCCACCTGGACGGTGACCAGCCGCAGCGACGTCCCCGGCCCGGAGATCGTCCCGCGCCAGGCCCCGGCGACCGCGACATCGCCGCGTTCCGGCGGCCCGCCGGGCGCGTCACCCCTCCACCACGCCAGCCCGCCGGCCACCGCCAGGACGGCGACGACCAGGGCGGCGAGCACCCCGCCCACCAGGATCCGCCGCCGGGCCCGCGGCGCGCCTCCCGTACCGGAAGCGCGGCGCCGCCCGACGCCGGGGGCGTTCCCAGAGCCGCCAGAGCCGCCGGGGCCGCCGGCGCTGCCCGGAGTGGCGGCGGAGCCGCCGGAGCCGCCCGGAGTGGCGGCGGCGCCGCCGGAGCCGCCCGGAGTGGCGGCGGAGCCGCCCGGGGCGCCGGTGGCGCCGCCTGCGGCCGCGGGGCCGCCCGTCGCGGTGCCGCCTGCGGCTCGGGCGCCTTCGGTGAGGACGGACGGGGTGAAGGGCTGGGCGGGGTGGCCCAGGAGGCGGAGGAGGAGGTCGCTGGCGGTCGGGCGGGCCGCGGGGTCGCGGGACAGGCAGGCGGCCACGATGGGGCGCAGGGAGTCGTCCACGCCGGTCAGGTCGGGTTCCTCGCTGATCAGGCGGGCCGCCACGGCCATCGCGGTGTCGTCGCCGTACGGTGGCCGCCCGGTGGCGGCGAAGACGATCACCTCGGCCCAGGCGAACAGGTCCGCCGCCGGGCCCACCGGGTCGCCGGTCGCCTGCTCGGGGGCCATGTAGGACGGCGTGCCGACCGTGACGTACCCGGTGGCCGCGCCGGTGTCGGCGTGCGCCTTGGCGACGCCGAAGTCGATGACCCGCGGCCCGTCCGGCCCGAGCAGCACGTTGTCCGGCTTGAAGTCCCGGTGCACGATCCCGGCCTGGTGGATCGCGGCCAGCGCGGTCGCGGTGGCGACGGCCAGCCGGTACAGCCGGTCCCGGTGGTACGGCCCCTCGCCGGTGACCGCGTCGCGCAGGCTGGGGCCCGGGACGTACTCGCTGACGATGTACGGCGCCTCGCCGTCCGTACGGGCGTCCAGGATCCGCGCCGTACAGAAGGCGTCGACGCGCCGCGCGGCCTCGGCCTCGGCGGCGAACCGCGCCCGCAGTTGCGGATCGCGCGCCCACTCGCCGTGCAGCACCTTGATCGCGACCTGCTCGCCGCGCGGCGACCGCGCGAGGTACACGGCGCCCTGCGCGCCCACCCCGAGCCGCCGGACGATCTCGTAGCCGCCGAGCGCGCGCGGGTCCCGGGCGTCGAGGGGGGCCAACTCCGGCATGGCCCGCCTCCTCGAATGGACGCCCCGGGAACTCCTCCGCGGGCCAGCGTAGAACGCCCGCGATCGCCGCCGCGGCCCGATGCCCGGATTCCGCGCCGGTGATCGCGGCCGGCGGCCGCACAGCCGACGCCCGGTGACCGCCCCGTTTCACCCGGTACGCCGAAGGCATGCCCGAACCACGCTGGAGCCGCCGCGACTTCTTCCGCACCATCGGCCTCCACGGGCACCCGCCGGGGCCGTCTGCACGCCCTGGAGGCCGTGCCGCGCACCCGGTTTCGAGACCGCCTTCCCGGTGACCACCCGCGGCCCGTACGTCGCCGTGGAGGCCCTCGACGGGCGCGGCCACACGCTGGGCCGCTCAGCGGTCGTACGGGCGGCCTAGTGGCGCGGGTACTCCGCGGCCGTCTCCGACGGTGCCCGGCTGGCCTCGTACAGGT
>Ga0164243_10002640_pt1 | contig 29373 bp, 30 predicted proteins | sample OricompcompostOP_FD_108781 | JGI IMG/M metagenome (GOLD analysis project Ga0164243, IMG submission 108781) | Organic Plus compost microbial communities from Emeryville, California, USA - Original compost - Organic plus compost (OP) | ecosystem: Engineered > Solid waste > Mixed feedstock >... | reverse complement strand
TGATCGGCCAGAACAGCTCCCGGAAGATCGGCGCCAGGCCGAACTGCAGCGAGCCGTAGGGCGCCGGCGGCGGCTGGATCACGCCGAGCCACCACAGCAGGAACAGCCCGCACACGCTCAGCTCCACCATGCGCTCCCAGCGGGCGGCGGGCCGGCCGACGCGGACCGGCGGCAGGTTCTCCGGGCGCCAGCGCTCCAGCAGGTTCACGCCCAGCCGGTAGCGGTCGAGCAGGTAGAACAGGATCGTCAGCACCCCGACCGTGGTGATCAGGGCCGACCACATCGAGGCCAGGGTCCGTGCGGCGACCTGTGCAGGGTCGGCGTGGCCGAACACCACGCTGGCCGCGCCCGTGGCGATCATCACGGCGGCCACGATGCCGAGGGTGATCCGGGTGAAATAGACGTAGAAGGGATAGATTTCGGGGCCGATCAGCTGCTGGCGGGTCCAGTAGCGGGCGGCGACGAGCAGCGGATGGCCAAAGCCGCGGATCAGCTCGCCCTCTTCGGCGGCCGTGAGCGGCCGCCCGAGCGCCTCGGCGCGGGCCTCCTGGCGGGTGAGCAGCACGTCGCGCAGTTCGGCGACGATGTCGTCGGCCTGGGCCTGGGGCAGGTGCCGGCGGACGGCGTTCAGGTAGCGGTCAAGCAGGTCCACTGTGCGCCTCCTTTCAGAGGATGCGGTCTAGGGAGCCGCCAATGGCGCGCCATTCGGCGGAAAGCTCGGCGAGCAGCGCCTCGCCGCGCGGGGAGAGCCGGTAGAAGCGCTTGTTGCGCCGGTCCTCCTCGCGCCACTCGCTGGTCAGCAGGCCCTGCGCCTCCAGCCGCCGCAGCAGCGGGTAGAGGGCCCCTTCGTCGATCGGCAGGCCGGCCTCCTCGAGCGCCTTTCGCAGGGTATAGCCGTAGCGCTCCTGCTTCAGCGTCCCGAGCACCGCCAGGACCAGCGAGCCCCGGCGCAGCTCCACGCGCAGCTTCTCGAACAGGTCGTCGTCGGGCCGCATGCTGGGTGTCACATAGTGTGCGTCGCACACTATGTATCACACAGTATGTGGGCGTACAAGTCGCCCCGCCGGGCGGCCGGGCGCCGCAGGTTCAGGCGGCCGCGGCGGACCGCTGTTCCAGCCGGAACTCCAGGTTCGCGCGCACCGCCGGCCACTCCCAGGCCACGATGGAATAGACGCAGGTGTCCCGCAGCGAGCCGTCGCGATTGCGCTGGTGGCTGCGCAGCACCCCGTCGAGCTTGGCGCCCAGCCGCTCGATGGCCTGGCGGCTCTGGCGGTTGTGGAAGTTGGTGCGCAGCTCCACCGCGATGCAGTCCAGCGCCTCGAAGGCCTGGCTCAGCAGCATCAGCTTGCACTCGGTGTTCAGGGCGGTCCGCTGCACGGAGGCCCTGTACCAGGTGCCGCCGATCTCGACGCGCCGGTGCTCGGGGTCGATCGCCCAGAAGCTGGTCACCCCGACCGGGTCGGAGCTCTCCGGATCGAGCACCGCCCAGGAGAACATCGCGCCCGCGGCCTGCTTCTGCAGGCGCATGTCGATGTTGGCCGCCATCTGCTCGGGGGAGGGGACGGTGGTGTACCAGAGCTTCCACAGCTCGCCGTCGGCCACGGCCGTCTTGAGGCCCTCGCAGTGGTCCTGCGACAGCGGCTCCAGCACCGCGTGCCGGCCCCTCAGGGTCACGGGTTTGATGAAGGCCATGGCGGGCGGTCTCGTCCTCGTGGAAAGTCGGGGCCCGGCTTAAGGCGCAGCTCGTTTCGATTCTCTTGCGAGGCGAGTTTCACCAGGAGCGGATTTCGGGCAGCACCCGGTCGGCGAAGATCCGCATCTGCCGGCCCTGGCCCTCGTAGTCGACCAGGCCCACGCCGGCCTGGAAGCCCATGTCGATGATCCCCACCCCCAGCTCGCACAGCGCCTCGGCCTGGCGCAGCACCGCGTCCGGGCCGCCGAAGAAGTACGGCCGTGAGATGTAGGCCAACGGCCCCTCCGGCGCGGGCATGGCGGCGGCGTCGCGGCCCGTCGCCGCCAGGAGCGCCTGGCGGCATTCCTCGTCGCTGTCGCCGACGATGGCCGTCCCCCGGTAGAGGATGTGCTCGGGGCCGGGCGTCCAGCCGGCCTTCTTCGCCTCCTCCCTGTAGAGCCCGATCCAGCGGCGCAGCACGTCCAGCGAGGCGAAGGACATGCCCACGCCCAGCTTGCGCCTGGCGGCGAACACCACCGATTCGTCCGAATTGCCCGATCCGAACACCGGCGGGTGGGGCGCCTGGCGCGTGCGCGGCCACACCGACACCACCGGGAAATCGAAGTGCTCGCCCTTCCAGGCGAACGGCTCCTCGGAGGTCCAGGCCTTGAGGATCAGCTCGATGCCCTCCTGGGTCATGGCCCGGGACGCCGCGGCCACGTCGCCGTAGGTCCTGTGCTCGTAGGGCGTGCCCCTCAGGAACAGCACCGTCACCCGCCCGTCGGACAGGGCGTCCACCATGGCGATCTCCTCGGCGGTGCGCACCGGGTTGGCCAGCGGCAGCAGCGGGCCGAGCAGGGCGATGCGGCAGGTGCGGACCGCCTGGCTGACGGCCGCGGCCATCACCACGGGATTGGGCGTCAGCATCATCGGGGCGTAGTGGTGTTCCGACAGGCTGATCCAGTCGAAGCCCAGCTCCTCCGCCCGCCGGCAGCTCTCCAGCGTCGCCTTCATGGTGAAGGCCGCGGTCTCGCGATCGCAAAGGGCCGGGGGCGTGGGCCACTGCGTCCCGGCGGGCGTGTGGCCGGCATAGGTCGCGGTCGCCAGGAACGACGCCTTCATGGGACAGGTCCCCTCCTCGGTCGGTATTGTTGTTTCCGCAACTCCTGTCACAGGGGGCGCGGGCGGGCAATGCCGGGGGAGCGGCCGTCAGTAGCGGTGGGTGTAGCTCAGGCTGCCGCTGGTCGCGCCCTGGGTGCTCACCTGCGACAGGATCGACAGCGCATTGGTCAGGGCGATCTCCACCTGGGTGGCGGTGAAGCCGCGCACGTCGGTGACGATGTCGACGTAGATCTTGTCGGTGATGTACTTGCCCGCGCCGAGGCCCGGCCCCTGTCCGGTCGCGGCGTTCGGCCCGACGATGCGCAGGTTCTGCAACCCGGCGCCGCGGCTGAGCTTGGCCAGCGGGTTCAGGCCGTGGCCCCCGCGCAGGGCGTTCAGCGAGCTCGCCAGCTGCAGCGCCTGCAGGGGCGAGAGCGACGGCTGCGAGCTGCCGAACAGGAGCTGGGAGAGCACCTCGTCCTCGGGCAGGCCGGGCGTGGAGGTGAAGCTGATCTGCGGGTTCTTCGCCGTGCCGCCGATGTTGATGGTGGCCGTGACCCCGTTCACCTCGTCCGAGGCGGTGATGTTCAGGGTGGGATCGGGCGGGCTGGAGCCGCCGAAGTGGATCACGCTGTCGCCGAGCGACAGGCGGCGGCCGGCGAAGGAATAGGATCCGCGGATGCTGCGCACGTCGCCGATGATCATCGGATGGGCGAGGTCGCCGACGACGTGCAGGTCCGCGCTCCACTCCGACTGCAGGCCCATGCCGTTGACGACGATCTGGTTGGGCGCGCGCACCCGGATGTCCAGCTTCCAGCGGCTCGGCGGGCCCGAGCTCGCGGTTTCCTGGGCCTTGGTCGGCAGCGACTGGCCCTTCCAGTGCACGCCCTCCAGGTCCGCCACCTGGGCCTGGCCCTGCCGCGCCACCTGGTAGCGGGCGTCGTCCACGGTCAGGTCGCCGGAGATCAGCGGGCCCTTGGCCTTGCTGTTGGTCACCTTCAGCGTCCCGGACACCCGCGCGCCGAGATCGTCGCTGCTGGCGAGCTGCGCCCTCGCCAGCTCGACGGTGACGTCCACCGGCCAGCCGTTGGCCGAGGACAGGTCCGCATAGCCGGACGCGGAGATGGTCCCGCCGCCCGGCGTGGTCCCGGCGAGGCGGTTGAGCTGCAGGCGCGTGCCGGCGAACTGGCCGTCGATGGCGACGGAGCGGATCTGGGTGCCGAACTGGCTGTCGGCGATCTCCAGGTCGCTCGCGCGCACCACGCCGCGGATCTGGGGCCGGTCCGTCCGTCCCGAGACGTCCGCGCCGATGGCGATCGGGCCGGAAATCCCGATCTTGCTGGAGCCGGTCATCGACCAGAGCGCCTCAGCCGGGCCGTTGTAGCGGATGCCGCCCGAGAGCTGTGCGGTGCGGATGCGCTGGGCGAGCGGGCCGGACGGCGTCATGGCCAGGTGCGCCTTCATCCGGCCGATCACCGCGCCGCCGCGGCGCATGACCGCGTCCGCGTCGGCCCCGGCGCCGGCCAGGTCGCCCACCACATTGATGTCGACCGGCTCGGACACGGCCGTCGCGCCGGTGCGGGTGAGGCCGACGATCTGCAGCGCCAGCCGGCCGGAGGCGTCGCCGGAGCCCTTGGGCAGGTTCAGCTGGGCGGTCCCGTTCACCTTGCCGCTCACCCCCAGCGAGGGGTCGGCCGCGTTCAGCAGCCGCAGGTCCAGCCCGTTGAGCCGCGCCTGCAGCGCCAGGCCCGCGCCGTAGCTGCCGGAGACCTGCAGCTCGCCCCGCCGCACCAGCAGGGTGGTGGGGGCCAGCCGCCAGACGCCGCCCTGACGGGTGATCTGGGCCGGGGCCTGGGTGCGGAAGGGGACGCCGTTGGCCCGGCCCTCGGCCGTGAGCCGGATCAGGTCGCGGGTGAACTGGGCGTCGGCGGCGATGCGGAACGGCTCGCCGCCGTCGCCGCGGGCCGACACGGTCGCCCGGCCCGCGCCGTTCACATAGCCGCCCTGGGCCTGGGCCCGGGCGAGGGTGAGCGAGCCCCGGGTGAGTCCCCTGAGATCCGCGTCGAGCCGGAACGAGGGCGCGCCCGGGGTCAGCACCGCGTGCGCGCTCAGCGTCCCCGCGCGGATCAGCACCGGCGTGCTGAGAGGCAGGCGCGCGTTCATGGCCCGCAGCCGCACGTCCGCCGCCTGGGCCTTGCCGGCCGCGCTCAGTCCGATGGCGCCGCTGAGCCCGTCCCCGGAGACCCGCAGCACGCCCGAGAAGGGGCCGGCGGCGGTGCGCACGACCCGGCCGGTGATCCCCAGCCCGCCGAGCTGGGCCCGCCTCAGGTCGATGGCCATGGTCCCCTTGCCGGTCTGCAGCACCGCATTGACCGACAGCGGCCCGTACGGCGAGGCCCCGTTTGCGGTGATCAGATAGCCGCCGCCCGGCGCGGGCGTGACCTGGGCGGTGACGCCGGTCACCGGGACCGGCAGCTTGGGATTGGGCGCCGACAGCCGCGCGTTGAGGGCCTTCAGGGTCCCGCCGGCGGTGAGATGCAGCGGTCCGAACGTGCTGGAGACGGCCTGCAGGTTCGCCCGCACCTGGCCGTTGGCGAGATAGGCGAGCTCGCCCTGGGTCACCCGCAGCTTGGGCGAGGACAGCTGCAGGCGCGACAGGCCGATGGTCACGGTCCTGGACCGCGTCAGGTCCGCGCTCAGCGTCACTGGCCCGCCGAGCACGCCGCCCAGCCCCAGCTGGTTCACAAGTCCCGCGCCCACGCTGGCCTTGATCGAGCCGGCGTACGCCCCCGTCCTGGTCGAGCCCTGCAGGGTGAGGCGGCCGGACATGCGGGCGGTCCGCAGCTGCAGGTCGGCCGAGACCTTGCCGTTGCGGGCGAGGGTGACCGGCCCGTCCAGGCGCACGTCGGTCAGCGGCCCTCCGGACCGCGTCAGGCCGGAGATCCGCGAGGCGGTCAGGTGGACCGGGATGCGGACCGTTCCGCCGCCCTGCAGCTGCGAGCGGCCGCTGGCCGACACGCCCTGCGCCGTGATCTTGCCGAAGCCGAGCGAGGGCGCGTTCAGGTCGTAGTCGACCAGCGGGCTGGCCCAGGGGCCGTCCAGCCTCAGGGACAGGCGCAGGTCCCGCCCGCTCAGGGCGGAGGACAGGGCCGAGGGATCGGCGAGCCTCAGGTCGAGCCGGAAATCGTGGAACAGGTTGCGCCCGAGGTCCGCGCCCCCGAGCGCGTGGGCGGTCATCTGCGGCGAGGACAGGCGCGCGTCGAGCTGCAGGTTCCGCTGCTTCATCGAGGCGGTGATGTCGAAAGCCAGCGACGGGTCGGCGAGCTTGGCGGCCGCCTTGACCACCCGCCCGGGGACCAGCCGTCCGGCCGCCCGGAAGCGCCCGCTGCGCGCGAACAGGTCCGCGTTCAGCACCCCGTCCCCGCCGACCGTGGCGCGGGCCTGGCCGCGCCAGTCGCGCCAGCCGCCCGAGCCGCGCAGGTCGAACACCGCCGGCGCGTCCAGGTGCAGCAGCCGGTCGATGATCCCGCCCTTCGGCCCGGCGACGTGCGCCTGCAGCCGCAGCCGGTCGGCCTTGGGGTCCGCGTCCAGCCGGATCACCGCCGAGTCGCCCGCGGGACGGCCGTCCACGCCCCTGGCCTGGGCGGAGAGGTCCAGCCGCGCGCGGCCGTTCGCCAGGTCGACCGCGCCGGCGATCGACAGCCGCCGCTGGTCGCCGGTCACCGGCGGCATGAGCGTCAGCGAGGCCAGGTCCAGCCGCCGGATGGTCAGGTAGATGTTGGGGATCAGCGGCTTGTTCGGATTGGGCGCCGCCGGCTTCAGCGCCGGCTTGCGCAGCAGCGTCACCTGCGGCGAGGACAGCTGGTCCAGCAGGATATGGCGCCTCGCCAGGGCCAGGGGGCTCCAGTCGACCGTTATGGCCGGGGAGGTGAGGAACACCCCCTGCAGGTCGCTGACCGCCACCCCCCGCAGGGTCATGCGGCCGTAGATCGAGCCGTCGATGCGGTCGACCTTCACGTGCAGCCCGCCGGCGATGCTGATCTTCTGCAGCTCGCGGGTGATCAGCCGGTGTCCCGGCTGGCTGTTCAGGAACACCGCGCCGGCGGCGATCAGGACAGCCAGGCCCGCCACGACCGCCAGCGCGGCCAGGGCGACGCGACGCGCGATCAGGCCGGCGCCGGGCCGGACCTGGGGCGCGGTGTCGTGGCCGGGGGGCGGGGGGGCGGTCATCAGAACGCCTGGCCGATCGAGATGTAGAGCCCGAGCCGCGCCTCGCCGGGACGGCGCGAGACCGGCATGGCCACGTCCAGGCGGATGGGGCCGAAGTTGGTGTAGTAGCGGGCGCCGACGCCGACGCCGTAGCGGAAGTCGCCGAAGCCGGGCGTGGACGACTCGTAGAGCTGTCCCCCGTCCATGAAGGCGACCACGCCGAAGTCGCCGAACCGGTAGCGGGCCTCGGCCGAGAAATCCACGAAGGAGGCGCCGCCGAGGGGCGAGCCGTCCGGCGCCTTGGGGCCCACGTCCTGGTAGCCGAAGCCGCGGATGCTGGCGCCGCCGCCCTCGTAGAAGCGCCGGGTCGGGGGCAGCTCGAAGGCGGACGCCCCGAACAGGGCCCCGGTGCGGATCCGCCCCGCCAGCACCAGGGCGTCGGAGACGGGGACGTAGCCGCGGCCCTCCAGCGTCCCCGAGACGAAGGTCTTGCGGCCGTTCCCGAACGACATCTGCGGGGTCAGGGTGGCCAGCAGCTTGAAGCCCCTGGTCGGGTTCAGCAGGCTGTTGGAGCGGTCGTAGCCCCCCTGCAGCGGCAGGGCGGCGATCTTGTAGGTCCGGGTCGCCACCTCCCCGAGGCTCACATCGTAGGCGGATTCCCGCGAGACCACCGCCTGCACGCCGGCCGAATAGGTCCAGCGCTTCTGCCAGATCGGCGTGCTGTCGCGGGAGATGCGCGCCCCGATGGAGCCGGTATAGGCGGTGTAGGCCTTCACCGTTTCGCGCGAGGCCTGGATCTGCGCCTGGAGGGTGCGGTCACGCCGGCCGAAGTTGGAGCGGCGGAACTGCACGCCGACCAGCTGCTGGTCGGCGCCCGCGATGCCGCGCACGGTCAGGGCGCCTTCCGGCGGGAACAGGTTGCGGTCGGTCCAGGAGGCCTCGAACTTGGCCCCGACCCCGGTCTCGTAACCGGCGCTGGCGCTGATGGTGTGGGTCGGCGCGGCCTGGGCCTGGACCTCCAGGTCGGTCTTCTCGGTCCCGTCGGCGGCCCGGGTCCCGGCGTCGACCGGCGTGACGCCCAGGCTTGAGAACAGGCCGGTGGCCACCAGGGCGCGGCGGAAGTCGTCCACCTTGCGGCTGTCGTACAGCTCGCCGGGCTTGAAGCGGGCGATCACCGCCATGTGGCCCGGCGTGAACACCCGGTCGCCCTTCAGCTGGAAGCCGGAGAAGCTGGACCTCGGCCCCGGGGAGACGGGCAGGAGGTAGTCGCCCAGGCGCGTGTCCGGATCCAGGGAGATGTCGCGGTCCCCGACCTTGACGAACGGATAGCCCTGCTGCGGCAGCCGCAGGCTGACGTTGGCTTCCGCCGCCTCCACGTCCTCCGCGACGATCGGGTCGCCCGGCTCCAGCGTCAGGGCCTTGCGCGCCAGGCCGGGGGGCGTGGTCTGGGGCCCGGTGATGTCGATCCTGCCGAAATGGAACTGCGGGCCCGGGGTGACGGCGACCTTCACCGTCAGCTGCCCGGGCGCGGCCCTGGCGATGGTGATCCTGGCGTCGCCCGCGTAGTAGCCCTCGGACCGGAGCAGCCGCCGGATCAGGGTCTCGTCCGTGTCCGCCCGCGCCTTGATCTGCAGCCGGGACTCGGCGCGGCCGCGGCCTTCCTCCAGGGCGGACAGGTCCCGGAACCGGCCTTCCAGGCCCGCCTCGTCGAGCCCCTCGATCTGCACGGTGTAGCGCACGACCGGCGGCGGCCTGGTCGTCTCCGACGGCGGCGTCGCGGGCTGCACCTGGAACTGCTCCAGCGGCGTCAGGGGCGCGGCCAGCGCCGGATCGGCCTCGGGAGGGGGCGGGGGAGCGGCGGCGGGCGCCCCGGGCGGCTGGGCCTGGGCGGGGGTCTCGGCCGGAATCTCGGCCGGAATCGGGGCTTGCGGCTGCGCCGGACCGGGCGAAGCCGGCTGCTGGGCGCGCGCGGGCGCGGCCAGGCCGCAGGCCAGGGCCGCGAGCGCGAGCGCGAGCGTGGCCGCGCCGCCGAAACCGCGATCGCCGTGTCTGTGGACGCCTGAGACCGGCATTCCCCCCTTACCAGAGCGCGCCTGCCGCCGGATCGGCCGTCCGACCCCCATGGCCCGACCGGGCGGGCCGCCCCGATCACGCTTCGCCCTAACGCGCCCGGTGCGGCATTCGTTTCTCCCGCCGTCGGATTCGCGTCCGGAAAGTTGCGCCCGGGCCTCAGCCGTCGTCGCGCCCGCCTCCGTCTCCCTCGGCGAGATAGAGGTCGCGCACCGCCACGAAAACCAGCACCGTCAGGGGCCCGGCGAGGACCACGCCCAGGAGCCCGAACAGCACGCCGGCCAGCGTCACGGCGAACAGCGTCGCCAGGGGCGGGATCTCCACCACCTCGCGCTGCACCATCGGGGTGATCAGGTTGCTCTCCAGCTGCTGCACCACCACGAACACCAGGATCGCCCAGCCGGCCGTCTGCGGCCCGGCCGTCAGCCCCATCAGCACGGCCGGGACGGCGCCGAGCGGCGGGCCGAGGAGCGGGATGAATTCGGCCAGGCCGGCGATCAGGCCCAGCATCAGGGGCGAGGGGACGCCGGCGAGCCACAGCCCGATCGCCGAGAGCACCCCCACGGCGGTCATGGAGACGGCCTGGGCCAGCAGCCAGCGCTGCAACTGGCGGCCCATGTCGTCGGCCGTGGCGCATGCCCGCGGGCGCGCCCCCGCGGGGAGCAGGCGCGCCAGCCCGTTCCGGTAGAGCTTCGGGTTGGCCGCCAGATAGGCGCCGGCGACCAGCACCAGCACGACATTGGTCGCCACGTCGGCGAACGTCATCACGAAGCCGGTCAGGCGCGAGATCACGCCCTGGCCCCCCGACAGGCGGCCCAGGCCCGACGTCAGCTTGTCGCCGAACGGCAGGCCGGCGATCCAGTCCTTCACCCGGTCCCAGCTCTGCGGCAGCTCCCCTTCCAGGGCCCGCGCCTGGACGGCGATCTCGTGCCCGAAAATCCAGATCGCGGCGGTCCCCAACGCCAGGATCGCCAGGATGGTGACGATCAGCGCCAGTCCCTTGGACAGCGGCGTGTGTCGCGCGATCGGGTCGGAAATCGCCCGCAGCAGGGCTGCGATCACGGCCGCGCCCACGCCGAGCAGGACGACGTCGACGGCGCGCCAAAGCAGGAGCAGGCCCGCCACGGTTGCGGCCACGATGGCGACACGGCGGCCGAAGGAGTCCGGCCGGGCGGATTGAGGCATGCCGGGGCAACGGCCGCGCTCGGGCGGGTGTTCCACACGCGTCCCTCACAGTCCGGAGATCGTCCGTCTCATGAGCCTGTTCGGCGAAGCCGCCGCCGTCCTCCTGCTGGGCGCGCTGATCCTGCTGGTGGCCTGGACGCCGTCCCGGCTGGAGCGGGTTCCGCTCTCGGTCCCGATGCTGTGCCTGGCCATCGGCGCGGGTCTGGGCGTGGCCTACGCCGGGCGCGTGGACGTCCCGGCGCTGCGGCGTTCGGAGGGGATCCGCGAATGGGCCGAGGCGGTGCTCCTCATCTCGCTCACCGGGGCGGGGCTGAAGATCGACCGTCCGTTCGGCCTGCGGCGCTGGCGGCTCGGCTGGCGGCTCCTGCTCGTGGGCATGCCCCTGACCATCGCCAGCATGGCCGCGCTCGGGCTGGCCGCCGGGTACCCTTTCCCAACGGCGCTGCTGCTCGGGGCCGCGCTTGCGCCGACCGATCCGGTGCTGGCGTCGGAGGTGCAGGTTGGCCCGCCCCGGTCTGGGCCGTCCGGGGACGCGAGGTTCGGCCTCACCGTGGAGGCGGCGCTGAACGACGGGCTCGCCTTCCCCTTCGTCAGCCTGGCCATCCTGCTGGCCTCCGGCGGGCCGCCGGAGGCGTCGTGGCTCGGCTTCCACTTCCTTGGCAAGCCGCTCTTGGGCATGGGGGTCGGCGTGCTGCTCGGAAGGGGCTTCGGCTGGCTGATGCTGGGCCGGCGAGGGCCCGCGCGAGTTCCCGCCACCTCGGCCGGTCTGGTCGCCCTGGGCGTCGCCCTGATCGCCTACGGGACCGCCGACCTGGCGCGGGCGAACGGCTTCGTCGCCGTGTTCTGCACGGCCGTCGCCTTCCGGGCCAGCTGCCCGGACGCGGAGTTCCATTCGGCCATGACGTGGTTCTCCGGACAGGTCGAGCGGCTGATGGTCATGGTGCTGATCGTGCTCTTGGGCATGGCGATCGGCGCGGGCGGCCTGCAGGGGCTGACCTGGGCCGATGTCGCGCTGGCCGCCGCCCTGTTCTTCGTGCTGCGGCCGCTCTGGGGTGCGGTCAGCCTGATCGGCCTGTCCACGCCCTGGCGTGAACGGGCGGTGATGGCCTTCTTCGGCATTCGCGGCGTCGGCGCCCTGTTCTACGGCCTCTACGCGGCGCGGCAGGCGGGGTTCGAGGTCTCGCCGAGGGCCTGGTCGCTCCTGGGCTTCACCGTCGCGGCCTCCATCCTCCTGCACGGGGCCCTGGCCACTCCGGCCATGCGCTGGCTCGAGCGCGCGGCGCGCCGGCGCGCGGCCGGGCAGGGGCGCCCCTGTCGGGAATAGGCCGCGCCGTTCGTCATCCTGGCGGCGGGCGCCGCGGCGGCGCCCCGGCAACCCCAGGAGGGATCAGATGCGGTTCATGGTTCTGGTGAAGTCCACCCCGCAGTCCGAGGCCGGCGTCATGCCGGGCGCCGAGCTGCTCGAGGCGATGGGCCGCTTCAATCAGGAGCTCGTCGACGCGGGCATGATGAAGGACGGCGCGGGCCTGCATCCCTCGTCGCGCGGCGCCCGCATCGAGTTCGACGGGGATCGCCGCACCGTCGTCCCCGGGCCGTTCGAAGGCGAGCTCCTGGCCGGCTACTGGATGATCGAGGCTCCCTCCCTGGAGGCGGTGGTGGAGCGGTTCCGGTCCTGTCCCAGCCCCCATCCCGGCATGCGGACGCACATCGAGATCCGCAAGCTGTTCGAGCCGGAGGACTTCGCCGAAGCCTCGCCCGAGCTGGTCGCCGCCGAGCGCGCCTTCCTCGACGCCGCCCGCCGGGGCTGACCCTTTTTTCCGGAGGGGCTGTCGGACCGGCGGGCGCCCGCCCGTCCTTGGGGCGTCACCTGAGAGGAGGACCAGGATGCGGTATCTGACGCTTTGGCGGCCGGCCTCGGGCGAGGAGGGCGCCATGCCCGACCCCGGGCACATGGCCGAGATGGGCCGGCTGGTCGAGGAGATGACGGCCGCCGGCAAGCTGGTGGTCACCGAGCCGCTCGCCGCGCGTGCGGCCGGCGCGCGCGTGCGCCGGGCCGGCGGCGACTTCACCGTCACGGAGGAAGGCCGGCGGATGGCCGGCTACGCCTTCCTGGAGGCCGCGTCGCGGGAGGAGGCCGTCGAGCTGGCCAGGGCGTTCATGCGCGTGGCCGGCGATGGCGAGCTGGAGATCCGCCAGGTCCTGGAATTCGCGCCCCAGCCTGCGTGATACTCCTCCCCGAGAAGACGGAGGACGCCCGACCGATGCTCTACGCCCTGCTCTGCTACAACGACGAGGACATGGTCTTCTCCTGGACCCGGGAGGAGGACGACGCCGTCATGGCCAGGCTCGAGGCCGTCCACGGCAGGTGGCACGAGCAGGGCAAGCTCGGCCCGGCGCTGCGGCTGATGCCGACCACCGCCGCCACCACCGTGCGCAAGGATTCCGATCCGCCGATCGTGCTGGACGGCCCGTTCGCCGAGACCAAGGAGCAGCTGCTCGGCTTCTACATCGTCGACTGCGGTTCCCTGGAGGAGGCGCTCGGCATGGCCCGCGAGCTCGCCGCCGCGAACCCGGGCGGCGCCTACGAAATCCGTCCGCTGCGCCTGTTCCGGCCCGGCGCCGACGTCTCCACGCGCGAGGTGGCGGTGTCGCCATGACCGACCTCGCCTGGATCGACACGGCCCTGACCTCGGCCCGGCCCCAGGCGATCGGCGCCCTGCTGCGCTACTTCCGCGACCTGGACATCGCCGAGGAGGCCTTCCAGGACGCCTGCCTGCGCGCGTTGAAGTCCTGGCCGCAGAACGGGCCGCCGCGCGATCCGGCCGCCTGGCTGATCATGGTCGGACGCAACGCCGCCATCGACGGCGTCCGCCGGCGCAGCCGCCAGGAGGCCCTGCCGGACGAGGACCAGATCTCCGACCTCGAGGACGTCGAGGCGCCCCTGGCCGAGCGGCTGGACGGCTCGCACTACCGCGACGACGTCCTCAGGCTGATGTTCATCTGCTGCCATCCGCAGGTGCCGGCCACCCAGCAGATCGCGCTGGCCCTGCGCATCGTCTCGGGCCTGTCGGTGAAGCAGATCGCCCGCGCATTCCTGGTCGGCGAGGCGGCGATGGAGCAGCGCATCACCCGCGCCAAGGCCAGGATCGCCCGGGCCGAGGTCCCGTTCGAGGCGCCGGGCCCCGTCGAGCGCGCCGAGCGCCTCGCGGCCGTCGCCGCCATGATCTACCTGGTGTTCAACGAGGGCTATTCGGCCACCGGCGACGCGGCCGTCGTCCGCGCCCGCCTCTGCGACGAGGCGATCCGGCTCGCGCGGCTGCTGCTGCGCCTGTTCCCGGCCGAGCCGGAGATCATGGGCCTGCTGGCGCTGCTGCTCCTGCAGCACTCGCGCGCGGCCGCGCGCCTGGACGCGGAAGGCGCCATCGTCCTGCTGGACGACCAGGACCGCAGCCGGTGGGACCGCGCCATGATCGGCGAGGGGCTGGCGCTGATCGACAAGGCCATGCGCCACCGCCGGCCGGGCGCCTATCAGGTCCAGGCCGCGATCGCCGCCCTGCACGCCCGCGCCGCCCGCCCCGAGGACACCGACTGGCGCGGCATCGACCGCCTGTACGCGGCGCTGGAGCGCCTCCAGCCCTCGCCGGTGGTGACCCTCAACCGGGCCGTGGCGGTCAGCAAGGCCAGCGGGCCGGCCGAGGCCCTGGAGATGATCGAGCCCCTGGCAGCGCCGCTCGCGGGCTATTTCCACTTCCACGGCGTGCGCGGGGCGCTGCTGATGCAGCTCGGCCGGCACGAGGAGGCCCGCGTCGCCTTCGGCGAGGCCATCGCGCGGGCCCACACCGCCGCCGAGGCCGCCCACATCCGCATGCACCTGGACCGCCTGGCCCGGGAGGCCGCCGTGAGCGCGGCGGAATAGGAATTTCCGTCGGCGGGTGTCGGCTCCGGCCGCGCCCGTTCGTCCTGGGGAGGACCTCGCCGAAGGGGCGGGGAGGAGAGGAGGCCCGGACATGGCCAGTGACGCGTCGACGACCGCCTCGAAGCCGACCAATGCGCCCGACCAGGCCGTCACGGGGGGCGTGGTCCCCTACCTGACCGTCTCGGACGCCGCGGGGGCGGCGGAGTTCTACAAGCGCGCCTTCGCCGCCGGCGAGGTCGCCCGCATGCCCGCCCAGGACGGCCGCAGGCTGATGCACTGCCACCTGACGATCAACGGCGGGTCGGTGATGCTGAGCGACGCCTTTCCGGAGAGCGGGCACGAGCTGAAGGCGCCCCAGGCCTTCATGCTGCACGTCCAGGTCCCCGATCCGCAGGCCTGGTGGGACCGGGCCGTCGCCGCCGGCTGCGAGGTTTCCATGCCCATGCAGGTGATGTTCTGGGGCGACCGCTACGGCCACCTGAAGGATCCCTACGGGATCACCTGGACCATCGGAGGGCCGGCCTGAGGGCCGCAAGGGGAGGGAGGACCCGTCATGACCGCCGCCGCCGTCGATCTGCACGCGCCCGGCAAGGGCCTGCCCAGGACCGCCGTCTGGGCGGGCCGGGCGATGAGCGGGCTCGTGGCCCTGTTCCTGGCCATGGACGCCGCCATGAAGTTCGCCGACCTGCCGCCGGTGCGGCAGACCACCGCCCAGCTCGGCTTCCCGCACTCCAGCGTGCTGCAGGTCGCCGTGCTCGAGGTGCTGTGCCTTGCGCTCTACCTCGTCCCGCGCACCGCCGCGTTCGGGGCCCTGCTGCTCACCGGCCTGCTCGGCGGGACCGTCGCGGCGCACCTCAGGACCGGCGACCCGCTGTTCACCCACGTGCTGTTCGGGGTCTATGTGGGCGTGCTGGCCTGGGGCGGGCTGTGGCTGCGCGACGAGGCCGTGCGCGCCCTGCTGCCGCTGAGGAGGGCCCGATGAGAGCCGCCGCCCTCGCCGCCCTGGCGCTCGCCGCGACCGCCGCGGCGGCCGCGGCCCAGCCGGCCGCCGCGCCTCCGCCTCCGCCGCCGCCCGCGGGCGCGTACCGGCTCGACCCGGCCCATGCCAGCGTGAACTTCCGCATCAGCCACCTGGGCCTGTCGCACTACACCGCCAGGTTCACGCGCTTCACCTCGGAGGTCAGGTTCGATCCGGCCCGCCCGCAGGCCGCCAGCGTCACCGCGACGATCGATGCGCGTTCGCTGCAGACCAACTATCCGGAGCCGGAGAAGCTCGATTTCGACGCCCAGATCGAGAGCCAGTTCCTGCAGGCGGAGAGGTTCCCGCAGATCACCTTCCGCTCCACGCGCGTGGAGCCGACCGGTCCGATGTCCGCGCGGATCACGGGCGACCTGACCCTGCACGGGAGGACCCGGCCGGTGGTGCTGGAGGCGACCTTCAACGGCGGCTATGGCGAGACGAGCTTCGACCCCTCGGGCTCGCGCATCGGCTTTTCCGCCCGCGGCGCCTTCAACCGCTCGGACTTCGGGATCGACTTCGGCCTGCCGCCGCCCGGGACGAGCTTCGGCGTCGGGGACAGGATCGAGGTTCTGATCGAGGCGGAGTTCACCCGCCCGCGGGCGTGACGCGGCCGCCGCGGGCCTCTACAGACCCAGCATGGCCTTCACCCGCCGCTACGAGGAGTCCGAGCCCCAGCGCGTCAACCGCTGGCTGGCCCAGAGCGGCGTGTGCTCGCGCCGCGAGGCCGAGGGCCTGATCGCTCAGGGCCTGGTCTCGATCGACGGCGAGACCGTCTCCGATCCGGGGCGCAAGATCGGGCCTGGGCAGACTCTCACCCTCGCCGACGCCGCCGAGCAGCGGCTGGAGGGGCTGCTCACCGTCGTGCTGAACAAGCCCGTCGGCTATGTGTCGGGCCAGCCCGAGCCCGGCCGCACGCCCGCCGCGCGCCTGATCACGGGGGAGGCTCTGTGGGGCGGGACCGCCGCCGTCCCCGATCCGCGCACCAGCTTCGCGCCGCTCGGACGCCTGGACATGGATTCGCGCGGCCTGCTCCTGCTCTCCCAGGACGGGGTGCTGGCCAGGGCCGTGATCGGGCCGGAGTCGGAGCTCGACAAGGAGTACCTCGTGCGGGTGGCCGGCGAGATCACCGCCGAGAAGCTCGAGCGCCTGAGGCACGGCCTGTCCCTGGACGGGCGCCCGCTGCGCCGCGCGCGCGTCGACCGCATCGGCCCGCAGCGGCTCCGGTTCGTGCTGCGCGAAGGCCGCAACCGCCAGATCCGGCGCATGAGCGAGCTGGTGGACCTCAGGGTGACGGACCTGCTGCGCGTGCGCATCGGCCCCCTGGAGCTCGGCGAGCTGCCCGAAGGCCGCTGGCGGCCGCTCGCGGGCGAGGAGCGGGCGGCCCTGCTCAGGCCCCCTGCGGCTGCTTCGCCAGCGCCTCGCCCAGCCGGTCCAGCAGCTCCGCCGTCCCGCGCTCCCGGCCCCCCGCATCGTCGAAGCCGTCCAGGAAAACGTCCTGCTCGGTGAAGGTCAGCCGGGTCCCGCCCGCACGGGGCGCGATCTCCACGGTGGTCAGGGAGACCGAGATCTTCGCGTCGTCCACGTACATGTCGTAGGCGAAGACGATCCGCTCTTCCGGCACGATGTCGAAATAGGTGCAGCGGAAGTCCGAGACGACGCCGTTCGACCAGCGGCCCTTGGAGCGTTCGTAGCCGCCCTCCCGGAAGTCCATCTCCCGCTCCAGCACCGTCCACCCGTCTTCGCCCTCGAACCAGAGCGCCTTGATCTGCGGGTCGGAGAAGGCCCGGAACACCCGCCGCGGCGAGGCGGGATAGTCGCGGACGATCACGAAGGTGGCGTGCGCCGCCGAACGCTCGGTCATGTCGAAGGTCCTTCTTCCTCGTCTTCGGGATGCTCGGCCAGGTACTGGCCCAGGCGGTCCAGGCGCCTCTCCCAGCGGGTGCGCCGCTCGGCCACCCACTGCTCCAGGCCCCGGAGGGCCTCGGGGACGACTTGGCAGGTGCGCACGCGCCCGGTCTTGCGGCTGCGCACCAGCCCGCTCTCCTCCAGCAGCCTCAGGTGCTGGACCACCGCCGACAGCGACATGGGCAGGGGCCCGGCCAGCTCGCTGACCGTCGCGGGCCCGCGGCACAGCCGGTCCACCATCGCCCGCCGCGCGGGGTCGGCCAGGGCGTGGAACCTGAGGTCGAGCGGGTCCGCGCCCACGGCTCAGCCCGGGAACATGTGGAAATAGGGCTCCGCCTCCTTCAGCACCCGCGCGATCGAGGGGCGCCCGGAGAGCCTGCCCAGATAGGCCCGCGCGTTCGGCCGCCCCTCGCCCAGGGGCTCCACCTTGTCCGCGTAGAACAGGGCCGGGAAGGCGGCGCAGTCGGCCAGGGTGAAGGCCTCGCCCATCGCCCAGGTCCGCCCCGCCATCTCCTGCTCGACCACCTCGTACGCGCTCCGCATCTGTCCGCGGGCCTGCTCCACCCCGAAGGGGTCCCTGGCCCCCTCCGGCCTCAGCCGGTCGCCCACGACCTTCTGCATGTGCTGGTGCAGGTGCAGGTCGTAAAAGCGGTCGCGCAGCCGGGTCTCGCGCGCGAGGTCCGGATCGGCAGGGATCAGCGCGCCCGAGCCGCGGTCCAGGTAGTCGACGATGATGCTGGACTCCGGGACCACCCGGTCCCCGTCGGTCAGCACCGGCATCTTGGCCATGGGCCAGACCGCCTTGAACTCGGCGACGCAGGCCGGGTCGGCGAAGTCCACGATCCGGCCCTCGAAGGGCGTCCGGGTCTCGTAGAGCGCGATCAGCGCCTTCCAGCAGAACGACGAAAGGGGGTGGAACCAGAGCCGGAGCGGCATGCGGGGCCTCCGCCATAGTTAAGTGATTGCTTCAGTATCACGGCGCGCCGGGGCGCGCAACGGCGCCTTGGCCCCCCGCGCCCGCCGTGGCATGACCCCTGGCGAGGAAACAGCCCTAGAACGGAAGGAGGCGCCCATGGCCGGCAAGTTCAGGCGGATCGCGACGGAGGAGGCCTGGTCCATCCCCGAGGTCGCCGAGAAGATCCGCGAGGTCGCCTACTATCCGGGCGACAACGCCGACATGTACCTGATGCGCGGCGTCTACGACCGCCAGCCGGGCTACGGCACGCTGAACTTCCTGGACGGCCTGCTGGACGTCGACAGCCAGCGCGTCGCCGAGATGGACAAGTACGGGGTCGACATGGCCGTCATGGCCCTGACCGCGCCGGGCGTGCAGCTGTTCGACGCCGACACCGCCACGGAGATGGCGACCCTGGCGAACGACCGGCTGGCCGAGGTGATCCGCAAGCACCCCGGCCGCTTCGTGGGCCTGGCCACCATGGCCCCGCATTCGCCGAAGCGGGCCGTCAAGGAGATGGAGCGCGCGATCAAGGAGCTGAACTTCAACGGCTTCATGATCAATTCGCACACCAACAACGAGTACCTGGACAATCCCAAGTACTGGCCGATCCTCGAGGCCGCCGAGGCCCTGGACTATCCGCTCTACATCCATCCCCGCGCCGCCTCCGACCCGATGTCGGGGCCGCTGCGCGACTACGGCATGGACGCGGCCATGTGGGGCTACGGCGTCGAGGTCGGCACCCACGCGGTGCGGATCATGGCGTCCGGCACCCTCGACCATTTCCCCAAGCTGAAGATCGTCATCGGCCACATGGGCGAGGCGGTGCACTTCTGGCTGTGGCGCCTCAACTTCATGAACAGCCGCTCCCAGAAGGTCGGCCGCGCGAAGAAGACCGAGCTGTCCATGGCCGAGTACTTCCACCGCAACTTCGCGATCACCACCTCGGGCGTGGAGGATCCGCTGGCGCTGGAGTATTCGATCAAGAAGCTCGGCGTCGACAACGTGATGTGGGCGATCGACTATCCCTACCAGCCCACCGAACCGGCGGTCCGCTTCATGGACGAGGCGCCCCTGTCGGACGAGGACAAGGCCAAGGTCTACGCCGGCAACGCCGAGCGCATCTTCAAGATCGCGCCCGCGGGCAACTGAGCGGGCCTCCCCCGCGCGGGCGGGGGAGGCGGCCGCCTGGGCGCAATAGGGACTCTAACCGCGGCCCTGCAGGCTTTCGGCCACCTGCAGGTGCTTGCGCAGGGTGGGCAGGGTCTGGCGCGCGAGCTCCGCGGTCTGGTCCTTGCCCGCGGCCTGCTGCTCGAACTTGCTGATGTCCTTCTTGTGGTCCTGGATCATGTAGCGGACGAACTCGCGGTCGAAGGCGGCGCCGTGCAGGCCCTTCAGCTTGGCCTTCTCCTTGCGGGCCTCCGGCATGACGTCCTTGGGCGGGGTCACGCCCATCTTCTGCGCCGTCTGGCTGGCCTGGCCGAGCGCGGTCGTGTGGTCCTGCTCGAGCGTGCGGCCGAAGTCCTTCACGCCCTGGCTGGCGCCCTGGCTCTGGGCCAGCTTGCCGAGCTGGATCTCGGAATTGTCGCCTTCGATCGCCTGGCGGAGGAACTGCGCGGGGGGCGCGGCGGCCGCGGCGGCGGCCGATCCGGCCAGGAGGAGAGCCGCGCCTGCGGCGGCGAGATGTCTGAAGGTCATGAGCTCACCTGGGGCTGCAGTGGTCCCCAGCGAGCGAACGGGAGGGCCGGGGCGCCGGTTCCTAAGGCGCCGCTCCGGCGTCTGCCCGCGGCACATGGTAGGCGGCCAGGATGGCGTCGATCCGGGGCCGCTCCCGCTCCAGCGCCTGCTCGATCCTGCGCCTGAGCTTCACGTCCTCCTTGCGCACGCCCATGGAGATGTCGAACACCATCGGCCACTGCGGCCCGTCCAGCCACGGATGCACCGGCTCCAGCCGGAGCGGGACGGGCGAGCGGGCGGCGAAGTAGCCGGCCAGGGGACCCCAGACCACCGCCGCGTCGATGTCCCCGCGCGCCACCGCCTCGACGATCGCCGCCGGCGGATTGGGGCGGTCGTAGTCGCCGTACAGCATGTAGCCGCGCACGTTGTCGATGATCCCCCGCCGGGCCAGGGCGTGGGCCGGCGGGGTGTTCTGGGAGTCGTTGCCGATCATCTGCACCCCGACCGTGAGCCTCTTCAGCCTGGGGTCGTCGAAGGAGCTCAAGTCCAGGTTCCGGTCCTGGCGGGTCACGAAGACATAGGTGGAGCGGTAGTAGGGGCGGGTGGTGGCCAGCATCTCCACCCCGCTCGCCACGCCGGGCCACAGGTCGCACCTGCGCTCCTTCAGGGTGTTGCGCACGTAGCCGCGCCGCTGCGCCCACCAGACGTAGCTGACCTTGCGGCGCAGGTCCTTGGCCACCAGCTCGGCGATCCGGTTCTCGAAGCCTTGGCCCTTCCGGTTGGAGAACGGCAGGTTGTTGGGATCGGCGCACACCTTCAGCGTGCGCGGGGCGCATCCGGCCAGCAGGGCCAGGGCGGCGACGGCCGCGAGCCGCCTCATGGCGTGGTGATCACGCCCCAGGGGCGCCCTCCGGTCTGCACCGTGGCGATGGTCCGGCCGGACCGGGCGTCGATCACCGACACGTTCCCCGACAGGCCGTTGGCGGCGTAGAGGCGCGTCTCGTCCGGCGACAGGGCCACGCCCCAGTCGCGGAAGCCGGCCTTGTCGTAGCGCAGCACCTTGAAGCTCTTCGGGTCGATCTCGGCCACGGCGTTCCCGCGGCCAAGGGCGACATAGACCCGCCCGCCGTCCCGGGTCATGGCGAGTCCCACCGCCTGGACGTTCTCGGGGGGCCGGGCCTCCTCCAGGTCGATGGTGTGGATCACCTTGCGGGTCCGCGGGTCCAGCACCGCCACGGTGGCGCGCGCCTCGGAGGTCACCCAGAGCTGCCGCCCGTCCGGGGTGAACTTCGCGTCGCGGGGCCGGGTGCCGACCAGGACGCTGTCGACCAGCTCGGCGGTCCGGGCGTCGATGAAGTGCACGAGGCTCGCGGCCTCGGAGGTGCAGATCACCCAGCGGCCGTCCGGGCTGACGGCCATGCCCTCCGGCTCGCCGCCCACGCGCACGCGTGCGACGATGCGGCGGGTCGGGATGTCGACGAAGGACACCTGGCTGTCCTCCTCGTTGGCCACGTAGAGCCTGGTCCCGTCCGGGCTCACCGCGAAGCGCTCGGGATCCGGGCCGGAGGGCAGGGCGCCGGCCACGCGCCCGGAGGCCAGGTCGACCACGTCGATGCGGTCGTCGTTGCCGGCGGCGACATAGAGTTGCCGGCCGTCGTGGCTGAGGGCCATGCCGCGCGGGCGCCGGCCCGTGGCGATGCGGCCGGTCTCGCGCGCCGTGGCGCCGTCGATCACGTGCAGCACGTTCAGGAGCTCGTCGGAGACATAGGCCTTGTGCGGGGCGGCCGCGGGGGGCGCGCCCGGCCCGCAGCCCGCCAGCCCCGCCAGGGCGAGCGCCGCCGCCGCCGCAGGTCCGCACGAGCGGCGGGACTTCGCCTTGCAGGCAGCCATGGCGCCTCCGCTGGGCGGCGCACGCCCGCCCCCTGACGCCAAAACGCCCGCGCCGACGCTTGGTTCTATCGGGGCCCGATGTTTCGAGCCGCCCGGGTCAGCCGTCCGTCGAGAGCCGACGGAAGAACTTCAGGAAGGCGTCGGAGGCCCGGCGCAGCTCGTCGGAATTGTGCTGGGTGATCTCCGCCAGCAGCGCATCGCCTTTCGGCGTCAGGGTCAGGTAGATGCGACGCCGGTCGTCGGTCGAGCGCTCGCGCCGGATCAGGCCGGAGTCCACCATCCGCGCCGCCAGCCCCACCGCGCTGTGGTGCTTCAGCAGCAGCTGGTCGGCCAGCTCGCCGATGGTGATCGCCTGCCGGCCGGGGAAGCCGCCGCGGATGGCCAGCAGCGCCTGGTGCTGCGCGGGGGTGACGCCGTGAGACTTGGCGCCCGACTCGCTGAACGCCTGCAGCCGGCGCATCGCCAGACGCATGGCCGCCAGGGCCTCGTAGTGGGCGTCCGAAAGGGGCGCCTCCGCCCGGTCCTCGTCTGGTCGCGCCGCCCTCGCCATGTTCCCTTCCACCGGTGCCGGCCCTAATCTTTACCCGCCAAGGCGGCGGAGAGAACAGCCGTCCGTGCAGAAACCGGCCGCTGGCGCCGGTCCGACAGAGGGGGAACGCCAAGACCATGAGCCGTGACGCCCGCATCCGGTCGCGCGCCGACCTGCAGGACTATCTGGACCAGTTCAACGGCCGCAACTACGACGCCCAGATCGCCTATTACGCCCCGGACGTGCTCTACAAGGTGGGCACGGCCGTCTGCGACAGCCCGCAGAAGATCAAGGACTTCTACGCCGATTTCCACCAGTATTCGAAGGAGTTCGTGCGCATCGCGGACTTCGCACTCGATGGCGACACCTGCGCCTGCATCATGCCCTCTCGCTTCGAGCCCTTCCGCACATACGAGAAGCACGGCCTGAGCTTTCAGGCCGGGACGGTGGTCGAGTTCGTCAGCTTCATCTTCTACACCCTCAAGGAGGGGAAGATCTGGCGCATCAAGGTGGCGCGCTACCCGGGCCCCGTCACCGACTTCGCCTGAACGCGGGCTGTCGGAGCGACTCGCGAAGCACGCCAGGGCCTTCGTGGACTTCGTGCTCCCGGCGTCCTTCGTATCCGACCCGGACGCCGAAGCCGTGGAGGCGTGCGCGGGCTGTGCTAAAGGGGCCTCGGGGGGCGGGGAAGGAGACCTGCCATGGGCGCAGCCGCCAGGCCGCAGCCGGCCGCCGCCGGCATGATCGTCGCCGGGGCGCCGATGCCCCAGTTCCGCCGCATCGAGGTGGAGCCGCTCACCGGCGCCTGCGGCTGCGAGATCCGCGGGGTCGACCTGTCCCGTCCGCTGGACGAGGAGACCCTGGCCGAGGTCATGGCCGCCTTCGACCACTTCCTGGTCGTCATGTTCCGCGGCCAGGCGCTGACGCCCGAGCAGCACAAGGCCTTCTCGCGCCGGTTCGGCGAGCTGACCGACCTTCCCCAGGCGCCGATCTACCCCGGCCATCCGGACATGCAGGAGGTGCGGCGCGAGGCGGACGAGCCGGTCTCGGTGGTGCCCTTCACGCGCTTCCACACCGACAGCCCGTTCCTGGAGCGGCCGCCCAAGTGCATCGTCATGCGGGCGCTGGACGTCCCGCGCTACGGCGGCGACACCGCCTTCTCCAACATGATCCTGGCCTACGAGCAGCTCTCGCCGGGCCTGAAGGCCACGCTCGACGGCTTGCAGGTCGTCTATTCCGGCCGGCAGATCTGGTCGGACAACGCCAAGCGCGACGCGGGCGCGCGCCTGCGCCTGCGCGCCGAGCCCCACGCCTTCACCGAGGCGCAGCTGGAGAACGTGCATCCGGCCGTGCGCACCCACCCGGTCACCGGCCGCAAGGGGCTGTTCGTCACCGGCGCCTACTTCAAGCGCTTCGTCGGCTGGAGCGAGGAGGACTCCCGGGGCCTGCTCGACTACCTGTCGGCCATCCCGCACCGGCTGCAGCTGCAGTGCCGCATCCGCTGGAAGCCCGACACCCTGATCGTCTGGGACAACCGCTTCCTGCAGCACTGCGGCGTGCACGACTACGAGAACGAGCGCCGCCACCTGGTGCGCACCACCGTCGTCGGCGAGCGCCCGGTCTAGATACGGGCGGGCTCACCCGCGCGCCGCGAACCTCGCGATGGCCGCGTACTTCAGCTCCGCGCGGGGCGTGTAGCGGTCGGTGAGGGCCTGCGGCGTCCCCGCCCGGCCGGGCCAGCGGTAGAAGATGTGGTCGCCCACCCGCGCGATCTGCACCAGGGTCGGCCGCCACCACGGGTCCACATAGGCCGCATGGTAGTGGGTCGCGGTGCCCACTTCCTGCACCACATAGCCGTGGACCGCCGCCTCGGCGATCCGGCGCGCCTCGCTCAGGGCCGCGCCCGTCGGCGGGCGCCGGCGCAGCGAGCCGTCGCAGGCGAACGAGAACTGGCAGCCGGTCCTGCGCCCGTGGCCCTGGTAGACGACGCCGCAGACCGAGGAGGGGAAGTTCGGGTCGCGCACGCGGTTCAGCACCACCTGGGCCACCGCCCTCTGGCCCTCCACCGGCTCGGTCCCGGCCTCGTAGTAGACCGCCTCCGCCAGGCAGCGGATCGCCTGGGCGCTCTCGGCCGCCGTGCGCGCCTGCAGGAAGAAGGGCGGGGCGGGCGCCGGGCCGGACGGCAGGGCCTGCTGCGGGGTGGGCGCCGGCCCCGGCGCGTCCGCGACGGCCGCCGTCCCGGGCTCGGCTTGCAGCAGGCCGTCGACGGCGCTCCTCAGCCCCGGCAAGGCGAGCAGGGTCGCTCCCGTGAGCAGCCACACGAACGCGACCTGAGGCAGGCCCCACCAGGCCCGGAAGGCGTAGCTCATCGAGAGCCTTTCAACTGTTCGGCGGAACAAGCTTGGCCGCGCCCCGGCGAAGCTTGGTAATTCCTCCGATGATGCAATGATCGGCGAAGCTCTAGTTCTGGCCGCGCCGGTTATGAGTTCTTGGATATCAAAGGATCATCACGGGATCGCTGCGACAAACCGACCGTATAATCTGGCGAAGCTTGGACGGTCGTGGCGAAATCCCGGCCGAATCTGGCCGGAATCTTCGGCGTGGCGGCCGCGGCGGTTCCCTCTCGTTAGGATTGCAATGTTCGGCGGGCGCGCGATCCGCCGCCGGACAGGGCCCGCAGGGCGGCAAGATCATGCCGTGATGCTCGGGAAGCGCGTCCGCGCCTATGCTCTGCCGGGCAAGGAGTGCGCCGCCGCCGGGATGCTATGGCAAAGCTTGCGCGTCGCCCGCCCCTCCGGATCGTCTCGAAATCTATCGAAAATCGCCGGAAAAGGTCGCAACAAGTCGCGGATTTGATCTCAAATATTGTCGAATAGCTCTGATATAATCGAGACGGCGTCTCATGTATTAACAAAACTATGCTTGAGATCGTTGCGACCGTTCCATGTCACTTTCGCTCGGGTTGAATTTACTATTTAAAAACGGAGCCCGTTTACATCGCCATTCTCGGGATGCGGGCGCCCTTCGCCTGCGGACGACAGGGCGCCCAGAATGAGCGCGAAACCCAGGACGGCCCGCCGCAGGGCGTCCGTCGAATTCTCCGGCGCCCAGACTCTGCGCCAGGCCCAGGCCGCCTGGGAGCGGCTCCGGGCCGCCCTGGCCAAGGGTCCCGACTTCGACCTCAAGTTGACCAAGGTCTCCGAGGCGGACCTCAGTTTCGTGCAGCTGGTCGAGGCCGCCCGCGCGGCCGCCGCCGCCGGCGGCGGGCGCCTGCGCCTGGCCGCGCCCGCCCAGGGCCGCCTGCTGGAGGTGCTCGAGCAGGGCGGGTTCCTCGGGCCCGCCGACCCCGACCGCACCGCCTTCTGGACCGGCCGGGCCGTCCAGCCCCAGGGAGCCAAGTCATGACCGCACAGGTCCTCACCGTCGACGATTCCGCCTCCATCCGCCAGGCGATCAAGATCGCCCTGACCGCGGCCGGCTATGCGGTCGCCGAGGCGGCCGACGGCGCCGAGGGGCTGAAGAAGGCCGAGGCCGGCGGCTTCGACCTGATCATCACCGACCTCAACATGCCGGTGATGGACGGCCTCACGATGATCCAGGAGCTGCGCAAGCGTCAGGCCCTGGCCGGCGTGCCGATCGTCTTCCTCACCACCGAGTCCGACGAGGGCGCCCGCCAGCAGGCCAAGGCGGCCGGCGCCACCGGCTGGATGACCAAACCGTTCGAGCCCGAGCAGCTCGTGCGCGTGGCCAAGAAGGTCCTCGGCCGGTGAGCGAGCAGGACCCCTCCGAGGTCTTCCGCATCGAGGCCCGCGAGCTGCTCGAGCAGATCGAGCAGGGCCTGCTGGACCTCGCCGGCCGGCTCGGCGACCGCGAGCTCGTGGACGCCGTGTTCCGCGGCCTGCACACCCTCAAGGGGTCGGGCGCCATGTTCGGCTTCGACGCCCTGGCCGCCTTCACCCACCACTGCGAGACCGCCTTCGACCGTGTCCGCAAGGGCCAGGCGCCGGCCACGCCCGCCCTGATCGCCGCCGTGCTGGACGCCCAGGGCCACATGCGCGCCCTGGTCGAGGATCCCGGCGGGGCCGGCGACGGCGAGGCCCTGCTGGCCGCGCTGCACGCCGCCGTCGAGGCCGGGGAGGGGGCGCCCGCCGCACCCGCGCCCGCCGCCGCCTCGCGCTGGCGCGTGGCCTTCTCCCTGCCCGAGGACGCCTTGATCAACGGGACCAATCCCCTGGCCCTGCTGGCGGAGCTGCGCGAGCTCGGCGCCTGCGAGGTGGTCGCCTCCACGGGCGCCTGTCCGCCGTTCGAGGCGCTCGACCCCACGCGCTGCCATCTGTCCTGGACCGTCGAGCTGACCGGCCAGGTCGCGAAGTCCGACATCGAGGACGTCTTCATCTTCGTCATGGACGACATGACGCTCGCCATCGAGCCGCTGTCCGGGGACGCTCCGGCCGAAGCCGAGACGCCGCTTCCGGCCGCCGACGCCGCCCCGGCCGCCGCCGCGGAGGACGCCGCCCCCCGTCCCCAGCCCGCGGGCGAGGCCCGCCGGACCGAGCAGACCCTGCGCGTCGGCGCCGAACGCCTGGACGAGCTTATGGACCGGGTCGGCGAGCTGGTCATCGCCCAGTCGCGCCTGAAGCAGATCGCCTCCCAGAGCCCCGATGCGGCCCTGCGCTCGGTGTCAGAGGAGGTGGAGCGCCTGGCCTCGGAGCTGCGCGACACCATGATGGTCGTGCGCATGGTGCCGATCTCCAACCTGTTCGGCCGCTTCCGCCGCCTGGTCCACGACCTCGGCCGCGAGACCGGCAAGTCCATCGAGCTGGTCACCGAGGGCGAGACCACCGAGCTCGACAAGACCATCATCGAGCGGCTGGCCGACCCGCTGATCCACGTGGTGCGCAACTCCGCCGACCACGGGCTGGAGACCGCCGAGGAGCGCCTGCAGGCGGGCAAGCCGGCCGCCGGCCGCATCGTGCTGTCCGCCCGCCACGCCGGGGCCGACGTGGTGATCACCGTCTCCGACGACGGCCGCGGCATCGACCGCGCCAGGGTCCGGGCCCGGGCCGAGTCCCAGGGCCTTCTGGCGCCCGGCGCCCAGGTCTCCGACGCCGAGCTGCTGCAGCTGATCTTCCAGCCTGGCTTCTCCACCGCCGCCAAGGTGACCAGCCTGTCCGGCCGCGGCGTCGGCATGGACGTGGTCAAGCGCACCGTCGAGGGCCTGCGCGGGGTGATCGAGGTCGCCTCCACGCCCGGCCAGGGCTCGCAGGTGTCCCTGCGCATCCCCCTGACGCTCGCCATCATCGACGGCCTGCTCGTGCGCGTGGGCCGGGGCCGCTACGTCATCCCGCTGTCGGCGGTGGAGGAGTGCGTGGAGCTCTCCCCCGAGCAGGACCTGCGCTCCACCGGCCGCTGCCTGGTCAGCCTGCGCGACCGGTTCGTGCCCTACCTGCGCCTGCGCGAGGTGTTCGCCACCGGCGCCCCGCCCGACCCGCACCAGAAGCTGGTGGTGGTCTCCACCGGCGAGGCCCGCGTGGGCCTGGTCGTGGACCAGATCGTCGGCGACCACCAGACCGTCATCAAGTCGCTCACCAGGCTGCATGCGGACGTGGAGATGTTCTCCGGCGCCACCATCCTCGGCGACGGGGGCGTGGCCCTGATCCTGGACGTGCCGCACCTGGTCGAGACCGGCCAGCAGCAGGAGCGGCGGCTCGCCGCCGCCGGGTGATCCTCCGATGAGCCAGACCCAAGCCCACGGCCCGGCCGCCGAGGCCGGCGAGATCGAGATGCTCACCTTCGAGCTGCAGGGCGAGGCCTTCGCCCTGGAGGCCGACCTCGTGCGCGAGATCCTGGACCTGGTCCCGGAGACCGAGGTGCCGGGCGCCGCGCCCTTCGTCCCGGCCGTCATCAATTTCCGCGGCAAGGTGATCCCGGTGGCCGACCTGCGCCTGGCCTTCGGGCTGGAGCGGGCCGCGACCACCCTGGACAGCCGCATCGTGGTCATCGAGCTGGAGCTCGACGGCGACCCCACCCTGATCGGCCTGCGCGCGGACCGGGTGCACGAGGTGGCCCGCGTCGACCTCGGCGCCGCCGAGGCGCCGCCCGCCATCGGCATGCGCTGGCGCCAGGACTACGTCCGCCGCGTCGCGCGGCGCGGCGCCGAGCCGCTGATCGTCCCCGACCTCGACTGCATCTTCGCCGCCCGCGGGGCGGCCGGGGCGGTGGTCACCCCCCTTCGTCCGAACGCCTGACCCGGAGTCCCGCCATGCGCTTCACCATCAAGCTCAAGCTGGGGCTCACCTTCGCCCTGATGATCGTCCTGCTGGCGGCCACCTCCCTGGTGGGCATGTCGGCCCTGGGCTCGCTCAACGCCGCCTTCGACCGGGTGATGACCGGGCCCGAGGCCCAGCTGGCCAACGCCCAGGACCTGGACGCGGCGCTGCTGCGCATGGCCGCTGCGGAGCGCTCCATGGTGCTGGCCGACAGCCGCGCCGAGGCCGCGCCCCTGGCCCAGGAGATCGACCGCGAGCGCCAGACCTACCAGGACCTGATCGGCAAGGCCGAGGCCGGCGCCTCCGAGTCCAACCGGTCCCAGATCGCCGCCCTGCGCTCGGCCGCCGGGGCCTTCCTGGGCGTGGACGAGCGGGTGCGCCAGCTGGCGCTGGACGGCCGCGACGGCGAGGCCAAGGCCCTGATCGACGGCGAGGGCCGCCAGGCCTACGCCGACGTCACCCGCGCCGTGGACGGCCTGGTGGCGCTCGAACGCGCCGAGACCCGCAAGCTGTCCGAGAAGGTCGATTCCGACGAGGCCGGCGCCCGCGCCTTCATGGTCGCGCTCACGGCCGCGGCGGTGCTGATGGCCCTGGCCGCGGCGGTGTGGATGTCGTGGTCGATCGGCCGCGGCCTGCGCGCCGGCGGCCAGGCGGTGCAGCGCGTCGCCGAGGGCGACCTCACCAGGACCGCCGAGATCACCTCCAGCGACGAGATCGGCGAGCTGCTGGGCCACGTGAACCAGATGGTCGAGCGGCTGCGCGGCGTGGTCGCCGACGCCGTCTCCGCCTCGGAGAACGTGTCCGCCGGGGCCCAGGAGCTTTCGGCGTCGTCCGAGCAGGTGAGCCAGGGTGCGACCGAGCAGGCGTCCTCCGCCGAGGAGGCGTCCGCCTCGATGGAGGAGATGGCCTCCAACATCCGCCAGAACGCCGAGAACGCCTCCCAGACCGAGCAGATCGCCCGCCAGTCGGCCAAG
>Ga0164243_10002638_pt1 | contig 29391 bp, 23 predicted proteins | sample OricompcompostOP_FD_108781 | JGI IMG/M metagenome (GOLD analysis project Ga0164243, IMG submission 108781) | Organic Plus compost microbial communities from Emeryville, California, USA - Original compost - Organic plus compost (OP) | ecosystem: Engineered > Solid waste > Mixed feedstock >... | reverse complement strand
GACCGGCGGCGTCGTCGCCCTCGTCGCGGCCGCCGTGGTGAGCCTCGTCGGCGCCGTCCTCGGCGGCATCGCCGGCATGCGCTTCCACCGCAAGGTGGACCGCGCCGGCCTGGACGTCTGACGACGGGCGGGGCGCCGCCCCAGCAGATGCGCCACGGGTCGAGCGCTGCGCAGCGAGCGCAGCACTCGTCCCCGGGCGCGTCACGGGACCGACCCGCGAGCCGGTGCGTCAGTACGCGGTGCCCATGAGGCCGCGGACGTCGGCGAGCGTGCGGTCGGCGACGGCGTTCGCGCGGGCGTTGCCCTCGCGGAGCACGTCGAGCGGGTCGGGGCCGTCCCCGGCGGCGAGCGCCCGCCGCCGGGCGCGCAGGGGACGGAGGTGCTCGACGAGCGCCTCCGTCACCACCTGCTTGAGCCGGCCCGCGCCTGCCGCGCCGACCTCGTCCGCGAGCGCCTCCGGCGTCGTCCCCGCGGCGAACGCGCCGAGCGTAAGGAGGTTGGCGACCTCCGGTCGGCGCTCGGGCTCGTAGGTCACGTGGCGCTCGGAGTCGGTGCGGTGACGTCGCACGAAGCGCGCGGTGGCGTCCTCGTCGTCGCGCAGCTCGAGCGCGTTGCCCGCGGACTTGCTCATCTTGCGACCGTCGGTGCCGAGCACGGTGGGCGCTGGCGCGAGCAGGACGTCGGGCTCGGGGAAGTACGGCTGCGCGGCGGCGTAGCGCTGGTTGAAGCGGCGGGCGACGGTGCGCGTGATCTCGACGTGCGGGAGCTGGTCCTGCCCGCCGGGGACCAGGTTGCCGTGGCAGAACAGGATGTCGGCGGCCTGGTGCACCGGGTAGGTGAAGAGCAGGCCGCTCATGGGCCGGCCATGCCGCGCTGCGGCCGCGGCGGCCTCGGTCTTGACGGTCGGGTTGCGCTCGATCTCGGCGGTGGTGACGAGGCTGAGGAACGGGAGCAGGAGCTGGTTGAGGGCGGGGACGGCGGAGTGGGCGAAGATCGTCGTGCGGGCGGGGTCGATGCCGGCGGCCAGGTAGTCGAGGACGACCTCGCGGACGGTCCCGCGCAGGTCGCCGGGGTCGTCGCGGTCGGTGATCACCTGGTAGTCGGCGACGACGAGCACGACCTCGACGCCGTCGTCCTGGAGCCGGACGCGGTTCGCGAGGGTGCCGAGGTAGTGGCCCAGGTGCAGCGCGCCGGTCGGACGGTCGCCGGTGAGGACCCGGAAACCCGACGGGTCGGTCTCGAGCCGCGCCTCGATCTCGGCGGACCGCTCCCGCGCGGCGGCGACGGACGCGGTCGACGAGGGCAGAGTGGCCGAGGACGCGGACGGGGAGCCGGTCGACGACGCCGTGGCGGTCGGGTGGGTCGTCTCGGTCGGGTCGAGGGTCGTGGTCATGGTGCTCTCCTTCGGTGGGGAGCCACGCACCACGTCCGGTCGAGGACCGGACCGGCCCGGACATGACGACGTCCCGGCTGCGGCGCGCAGCTCGGGACGTGGGCAGGACAGGTCACGGCTGCGGGGGCAGCCACCACCAGCTCTGCGTGATCATGCGCCCACCTTACGCCCGGCCTCGCGTGGGCGAGCCCCTCGGCGAGAATGGTCGGATGCCTGAGATCTCCGTCGAGAACGTCACCGGTCCCGTCGCCTACCACGCCGAGGGCCCGGTGTGGTGGCCCGGGTGGGGCGGGCTCCGGTACGTCGACATGCTCGCGGGCGACCTCCTGACACTCCGGCCCGACGGCGGCCTCGATCGTCTGCACGTGGGCGACCACGCGGCCGTGGTGCGGCCGCGGACCGGGGGCGGGTTCGTGGTCGGGCTCGCGCGGTCGGTCGCGGTCGCGGACGACGACGGTGCACCGGTCCGCACGCTCGCGACGCTCGTCGACGACCCGACGGTCCGCCTCAACGAGGGGGCCGCCGGACCCGACGGCGCGTTCTACGCGGGCGGCCAGGCGGAGGGCGAGCGGCCGAGCGCGCTGTACCGGGTAGAGGTTGACGGCTCGTCGCGCGTCGTGCTCGACGGCATCGAGGTGTCGAACGGGCTCGGGTTCTCGCCGGACGGGTCCCGGGCCTACTACGTCGACTCGGCGACGCGGCGGATCGACGTGCTCGACGTCGTCCCGGCCGCGGAGGACCCGCGCGGTCTCGTGCGGCGTCGCCCGTTCGTGGAGATCGACCCCGACGACGGCATGCCGGACGGCCTCACGGTCGACGCGGAGGGCGGCGTCTGGGTGGCGCTGTGGGGCGGCGGCGCGGTCCGGCGCTACTCCCCCGACGGCACGCTCGACGCCGTCGTGCCGCTCCCGGTGTCGCAGGTGAGCGCGTGCACCTTCGGCGGCGACGACCTCGACCGGTTGTTCGTCACGACGTCGCGCCAGGGACTGGACGACCCCGACGCGGACGAGGCCGCGTCGGGGTCGCTGTTCGTGGCGGAGCCGGGGGTCCGGGGGCTCCCGGCCCTGCCGTTCGCGGGCTGAGCGGCGCCGCGGGGCCTCAGCGGACGGCGTCGCGCACGCGCTGCTCGGCGCGGCCCAGGCCGTCGATCTCGAGCGTGACGACGTCGCCCGCGCGCAGGTAGGGAAAGCGCCCGGACAGGGCGACGCCCTGCGGGGTCCCGGTGTTGATGAGGTCGCCGGGCTCGAGGACCATGTACTGCGACAGGTGGTGCACGAGGTACGCGACGTCGAAGATCATGTCGGCCGTCGTCGAGTCCTGGCGGGGCTCGCCGTTGACCCAGGACCGGAGCCCGAGGTTCTGGACGTCCACCTCGTCGGCGGGGACGAGCCACGGGCCGAGCGGGTTGAACGTCTCGCAGCTCTTGCCCTTGGACCACTGACCGCCGGAGACCTTCATCTGGTAGTCGCGCTCGGAGACGTCGTGCGACAGGACGTAGCCCGCGACGTGGTCGAGCGCCTCCTCCGGGGACGACAGGTAGCGCGCCCGGCGGCCGATCACGACGCCGAGCTCGACCTCCCAGTCGACCGTCGTCGCGCCGGGCGGCACGAGGACGTCGTCGTGCGGGCCGACGACCGTGTTCGAGTGCTTCCAGAAGACGATCGGGACCTCCGGCGGTGCCGAGCCGGACTCGGCGGCGTGCTCCGCGTAGTTCATCCCGATGCAGACGACGGCCGTGGGCCGGGCGACGGGCGCGCCGACGCGCAGATCGTCCGCGCCGTCGAGCACGGGCAGCGCGCCCGCGGCGAGCGCCGCGCGGACCCGGCCGACGCCGTCGGCCGCGAGGAACGCGCCGTCGATGTCGCGGGTGAGCGGGTCGAGGGAGTACACGACCCCGTCCTCGCGGACGGCGGGACGCTCCTGGCCGAGGGGGCCGAGTCGGACGAGCTGCACGGGTGGGTCTCCTAGGTCTGGGGCGGGCGGGGCCGACCGCGGCGTGCTGCGGAGCGCCGCGGTGCGAGAGCAGTGTGCGCGTTCTCAGGCGAGGGCGCGCGCGTGGTCCGGGTTGACGATCGACGGCACGGGCCAGCCCGCGAGGAAGTCGACGGCGTTGCGCGCGGTGTGCACGGGGAGGTCCTGCATGGCCTCGGGCGAGAACCACGCGGCGTGCGGGGTGAGCAGCACGTTGTCCAGGGTGCGCAGGCGCGAGTCGGCGGGCAGCGGCTCGGTCGCGTAGACGTCGAGCGCGGCCGAGCCCACGTGGCCGGACGCGAGCGCGTCGGCGAGCGCGTCCTCGTCGATGAGCGGCCCCCGGCACGTGTTGACGACCCGCACCCCCGGCTTCGCGGCGGCGAGCGTGCGGGCGTCGAGCAGGTGGCGCGTCGAGTCGGTGAGCGGCGCGTGCAGCGTGATGACGTCGGCGCGCGCGACGGCCTCGTCGATCCCCACGGCCTCGTGCCCGTCGGACGCCACGGCCTGCGGATCGACGAACGGGTCGTGCACGAGCACGCGGTAGCCGAGCGCGCGGGCGGAGCGCGCGACCTCGGAGCCGATCCGCCCGTACCCGATCACGGCGACGACCGTGCTGGACAGGCGCGCGACGTGCTGCGCCGTCGGCGCCCACGTGCCGGCGCGCAGCGCGCGGTCGTAGGCGACGAGGCCGCGGTCGAGCGTGAGGATCATCGCGACCGTGTGGCTCGCGACCTCCTCGATGCAGTAGGTCGGGGTGTTCGCGACGGCGACGCCGCGCTCGGTGGCGGCCGCGACGTCGACCATGTCGTAGCCGATGCCCATGCGCGAGACCATGCGCACCCCGCCCGGCCGGGCGACGGCGTCGAGCACGCGGGCCGTGATCGGGGCCCACTGCACGACGAGCGCGGAGGGCGCGGACCCGCTCGCGGCGGCCTCCTCGACGGCGGCGATCACCTCGTCCTCGGTGCGCGCCGCAGCGCGCACGGCCCGCAGCCCGGCGGCGGTCAGGGTGTCCTCGCACGCGGTCCCGGGCAGGTCGCAGTCGGTGATGACGACGGTGTCGGCTGTCATGCGAGGAATGCTATAGCAAATAGCACGCTCGACCAACCCTCGGGCCGGTCGGATGCTATAGCGTGGGCTCATGACCTTTGCCCCGGACGGCGCCCGCCGCCGCCTCGCCCTCGTCACCGGCGCCAGCTCCGGCATCGGTGCCGCCACCGCCCTCCAGCTCGCGCGCGACGGGCACGACGTCTGGCTCACGTACACCGGCGGCGAGGCCGGCGCGCGCGCCACCGCCGCCCGGTGCGAGGAGGAGGGCGCCGCGACGCGCGTCTCGCGCCTCGACCTGCGCGACACCGCGTCCGTCGAGGCGCTCGTCGCCGATGTCACCGACGCCTGGGGACGCCTCGACGTGCTCGTCAACAACGGCGGCGTGTGCCCCTACCGCGCGCTCGACGACATCGAGCTCGACGAGTGGGACATGGTCATGGAGACCAACGCGCGCGGAACGTTCGTGCTGTCGCGCGCCGCGCTCCCGCTGCTGCGCGCGGACCGGCCGGAACCCGCGGGGGCGTCGGTGACGCCCGACGAGCGGGCCGCGCGCGACCGCGCGATCGTCAACCTCTCGTCCATCGCGGGCGAGCAGGGCGCGCTCAAGACCGGCGTGCACTACGCCGCGAGCAAGGCCGCGATCCTCGCCATCACGCGCTCCTTCGCGCGCATCCTCGCGAGCGAGGGCATCCGCGTGAACGCCGTGACCCCCGGCCCCGTGACGAGCGCGATCACCGACCAGCTCGCCCCCGACGCCCGTGCCCGGCTCACCGCGTCCATCCCCCTCGGGGACTTCGGCACGCCCGACGACGTCGCCTGGGTCGTCGCGTCCCTCGCCTCCCCGCGCGCCGGGTTCGTCACCGGCGCGACGTACGACGTGAACGGCGGCGTCCGGATCGACTGACCGCCGGTCCGCGGGTCCGCCGGTCCGCCGGTCCGCCGCGACACTCGCCCACCACTGCCCGAGGAGGCACCCATGAGCACGTCCCCGTCCGCCGTCGTCACCGCCCAGGTCGACGCCTTCAACGTCCGCGACCTCGACGGCTTCTGCGCGACCTACGCACCCGACGCCGTCGTCAGCGGCGTGACCCCCGAGCCGATCGTCGGCCGCGACGCCCTGCGCGCGTTCTACGCGAGCCGGTTCGAGGACACCGCGCTGCACTGCGCCATCGACGCGTCCGTGACGTTCGGCGACCGCTGGCTCGTCGCGCGCGAGCTCGTCACGACGTCGAACGGCACCGGCGAGACCATCGCGACGTTCGAGGTCCGCGACGGCCTCATCACCCGCGCGAGCATGGTCAAGGGCTGACGCGCCGGCCTACGATCTCCTGCACGTGTCGGGACGCGGCAGGCGCGACCTCGATCCGCGCCTCACACGAGGCCGAGGTCAGCCTTGACCTGTTCCCAGGGCAACGCAGTCCCCGAGCCGCTCAGCTCGTCGCGAGCCGCCTGCGCGGCGCGGAGATCTGCCAGATCGTCGGCCGTCTCCACCGGGCGCGCCAGGTCGTCCACCTCAGAGGCTTCTGCACGGCTCCCGATATTCACCCGCTGAGGCTAACGCCTCGCTCTGTCCATGTCCGAGACAGCGCACTAGGCTCCCCCGCAACCTTTCGCAACGGCACGACCAGGGGGAACTCACTGTGGAGATCGGCGAACGACTGGCGTCATTGGCGACGAAGATCCAGCAGCAGAAGGCGACGATCGGCACCGAGGAAGCGACGAAGAACGCGTTCGTCATGCCGTTCATCTCATTGGTCCTCGGGTACGACGTCTTCAACCCGAACGAGGTGATCCCCGAGTTCACGGCGGACGTCGGGACGAAGAAGGGCGAGAAGATCGACTACGCGATCGTCAAGGACGGCGAGCTCCAGATGCTCGTCGAGGCGAAGACGATCGGGTCCCCGCTGAGCCTGAACCACGCCTCCCAGCTGTTCCGCTACTTCGCGACGACCAACGCCCGGATCGCCATCCTCACGAACGGGCAGCACTTCCACTTCTTCACCGATCTCGACAAGCCCAACCGCATGGACGAGAAGCCCTTCCTCCAGCTCGATTTGCTCGACCTGGACGAGACGCTCATCCCCGAGGTGCAGAAGCTCACGAAGGACACGTTCGATCTGGAGTCCGTCGTCAGCGCTGCGGAGGAGCTCAAGTACATCGGCGCTCTGAAGCGTGCGCTCGCCGCTCAGTTCCGCGAGCCGGACGACGAGTGGATCAAGGCGCTCACGAACCGGGTGTACGACGGCTCGTTCACGCAGAAGGTGAAGGAGCAGTTCAGGATCCTCGTCGCCAAGGCGATGAAGCAGTTCCTCGCCGACCAGGTCAACGACAGGCTGAAGGCAGCGCTCGGTGGCCAGGCGTACCCGGACGCGGGCAGCGTGCCGATGACCGGCACCGAGGCAGCACAGGAGAGTGTCGCCGAAGCGGCACGCCCCGACGACCGGGGTATCGAGACGACCCTCGACGAGATCGAGGGGTATCAGATCATCCGCGCGATCGCGTGCAGCGAGGTCTCACCGGCCCGGATCGTGCATCGTGACACCAAGAGCTACATGGGTGTCCTGCTGGACGACAACAACCGCAAGCCGATCGCGCGCCTGCACTTCAACACCGGGCAGAGGTATCTCGGGCTGTTCGACGAGAACAAGGTAGAGACGCGGCACCCGATCACGTCCCTCGACGAGATCTACGAGCACGCCGAGCACGTGCGCAAGACCGTCCACAACTACCTCTAGAGGGTGACGGACCGCCCCGCGTCGGTAATCCCGCCGGTCAGGTGAGGCCGTACCGCGCGTCGAGGTCCGGGTCGTGGGGCGGGTCGCCGAACGACGCGGTCCAGGCGCCGTCGGCGGCGATCGACTGGCCGGAGACGTAGCCCGCCTCGTCGGACAGCAGGAACGCGACGAGTGCGGCGATCTCCGCGGACTCGGCGATGCGGCCGAGCGGCGGACCCTCGGCGAGCGCGCGCTCCTCGGCGGCCGGGTCGGCGGCGCGGGCGATCTGCGCGTCGAGGTGCGGGGTGCGCACCCCGCCCGGCGCGACGGTGTTGGCGCGGATGCCGTACCGCCCGTACGTCACGGCGACGGAGCGCGCGAGCGCGTCGATGCCGCCCTTGGTCAGCTCGTAGGCGGCGTGGTCGGCGAACGCCGCGCGGCCGTGGATCGAGCCGATGTTGACGATGGACCCCCCGCTCACCTGGTCGGTGAAGGCCTCGACGGCGGCGGCGCAGCCCCAGAGGTAGCCGAGGCCGTTGATCTCGACGACGTCGCGCGCGTCCTGCTCGACCTGCGCCGCCCGCTCCGGGTCGGCGAGCGCGTGCAGCGGCGTGCGGACGGTGATGCCCGCGTTGTTCACCCATCCGGCGAGCGGCGCGAGGTCGCGCGCGGTCCGCGCGGCCTCGCGGTGGGTCTCGCGGTCGCGCGAGTCCCCCAGCACGACGGCGGCGCACACCCCCTCCTCGACCGTCCCCGAGCCCGGGGTGCGCTCCAGCCCGACGACGGTCCACCCGTCGGCGGTGAGGCGCGCGGCCACGGCGCGGCCGATGCCCTTGCCGCTGCCCGTCACGACGGCGCTGCGATGCCGGTTCACAGGTCCGGCTGCGGGTCCTGTCACGAGGGCTCCTCCAGGTCGAAGCGGTCGGGGTCGAGCGTGAAGCCCAGGCCGGGGGCGTCGGGCGGGGTCGCGTGGCCGCCGTCGAACACGGGACCGCCGCGCACGAGCAACGGCGCGGGGTCGTAGGGGTTGCCCGCGGGCGAGCGGTCGAACGTCTCGACGCCGATGCCCGCCGCTCCGCCGAGGTGCACGCTCACCTCGGGGTACACATGACTGGACACGACCTTCCCCCGCGCGGCCCACGCGCGCACGAGCGGGTCGGCGGCCGTGATGCCGCCGATCGCGACGACGTCGACGCGCGGCACGTCGAGCGCGCCCAGCGCGTCGAGCCGGGCGAAGACCTCGGGGTCGGTCACCTCGTCGCCCACGGAGAGCGGCAGCCCGGACGCGTCGCGGACGCGCGCCGCGCCGGCCGCGTCCTCGGGCAGCAGCGGGTCCTCGAGCCACGCGAGCGCGGGCGCGCCCTCCCCCGCCGCACCCGTGACGCCCCACGCGTCGAGGTCCGCGAGCGCCTCGTCGGCGTCGCGCCAGCCGAAGCCCACGTCGACGACGACGCCGCTGCGGCCTGCGACGGTCGGGCGACCGGTGACGTCGGGCAGCTCGGCGCGCAGGATCGCGAGCAGGTCGCGCATGAGGGCGCGGTCGGGCGAGCGCGAGATCTTCAGCAGCGGCCACCCGGCGCGCGCGTGGGCGAGCACCTCGTCCGCGACGTCGCGCGCGGTGCGGCCCGGCGTCGGGTAGGCGGCGACGAGGATCGCGGGCCGCGGCGCGGCGGACGCCGTGTCGTCGGGCCCGGCCGCTCCCGGGTGCGCGGACCCGGCGGGGTGCGGGCCGTCGTCGAGCAGGGACCACACGGGACGCCCGGCGAGGCGGCCCGCGAGGTCCCACAGCGCGACGTCGACCAGGCCGACCGCGCGACGTACGAGGCCGACGCGGCCGACGATCGCGGACCCGCGCAGGGCCGCGTCCCAGGCGGCGCCGACGCTCGCGCGTGCGGCGACGCCGTCGGACGCCACGACCTCTCGGCCCACCACGTGCGGGGCGACCAGCCGGTCCACGAGCTCCGCCATGGGCGCCTCGCGCGTGAGCGCGTACGACTCCCCGGCGACGGTGCGGCCGTCGTCCGTCTCGGCGACGACGCGCACGCCGACGTACTCGCGGCGCTCGACCGTCATCGCGCCGAGGCGCAGCGGCTGCGGCAGCGGGACGACCGTCGTCGCGGTGCGGACGGCGACGACGCGCGCGGCGGGCCCCACGCTCACTCCGGCTTCTTGGCGAGCGGCACGCCGTAGTCGACGAGGAACCCGCCGTCGACATAGACGGTCTGGCCGACCATGTACGCGGCCTGGTCGGACACGAGCCAGCTCACCGCGTTGCCGATCTCCTCCGGCTGGGCGAGCCGGCGCGCGGGGATGCGCGCGAGGATCGTCTCCTCCGAGAGCGTGCCCTGCGCGACGCCCTGGCGGAACACGCCCGTGTCGATGTATCCGGGGGCGACGGCGTTGACGCGCACACCCCGAGCAGCCCACTCGGCGCCCGCGGTCGCGGTGAGCCCGATGACGGCGGCCTTGGTCGTGGAGTACGGAGCCCGTCCCGCGGAGCCGCGGGCCGAGACGGACGAGATGTTGACGACGGCGCCCCGGCCCGCCGCGAGCATGTGGCGACCCGCGGCCTGGAGGCACGCGAAGACGCCGTGCAGGTTGACGTCCACGACGGCCGACCACTCGTCCCACGTGAGGTCCTCGAGCGCGCGGTGGCGCTGGATGCCCGCGTTGTTGACGAGCGCGTCGATCCCGCCGAACGCCGCGGCGAGGTCGTCGAACGCGGCGCGCACGGCGGCGTGGTCCGTGACGTCGAGCGGGGCCCAGACGAGCCCGGGCGCGTCGGGGACGGCGCCGAGGTCGAGTGCGGGCAGGTCGTGCTGCACGACGTCCGCGCACACGACCCGGAACCCGTCGGTCGCGAGGCGCTCGGCGACGGCACGGCCGATGCCGGCCGCACCCCCGGTGACGACGGCGAGCGGGACGCGCGGGGCGTCGGGGGCGGGGACGATCACTGGTCCTCCTCGGGGACGGGACGGGTCGGGGACGCGGGCGCGGCGGATGGCGGGACGGCGACCCCGGGCGGCCAGGTCGCGGTGCCGGCGAGCACGTCGTCGACGACGGCGCACGCGTGCCGCTCCAGGCGTTCGAGCGAGCCCGGCGCGAGCGGTGACTGCCACGCCTGGTAGGCGCCGACGTCGTACGCCTCTTGCGTGGGCAGGTAGACGAAGCCGGGGCCGTTGGTGAGGTTCGCGACGACGACCGGGCGCGTCCCAGCGTGGGCGCGCACCGTGCGCTGGAGGCGCGAGTACGCCTCGCCCGGGTGAGCGACGAGCAGCGCCTCGCCGACGCGCCACACCCACGTGGGGTGCTGGACGGTCGGGCCGGTGACGTAGCCGTCGCGCAGGTTCCGCGCGCGGCGAAGGCGCTCCTCGCGCGAGCGCGGGTCGATGTCGGCCCACTCGGCCTCGAGCTCGTCCCACGTCGGGAGGTCGCGCAGGTCGAGCGTGACGGGCTCCGCCACGGCGGCGAGCGTGCGGGCGTCGGTGCCGGCGCCGGTGCCGGTGCCGGTGCCAGGGAGCGCGGCCGACGGCGCGGGCTCCCAGACCGCGAGCGGCGCGCCGGACTCGACGACGTGGGTCAGCTCCAGCTCCGTGCCCGGCGGCGGGAGCTCGGCGAGCGCCGCGAGCACGGCGTGGCCGAGCGACGTGCCGTGACGGTCCGCGACGGCGGTGTCGCCCGTGTACTGCTCGCGCGGGGCGAGCTCGCCCGACGCGCCCTGCAGGAACGCGACGGGGGCGCCCGTCTCGCGCTCGACGAGGTCGCGCATCGCGCCCACGTAGTCGGGCGAGACGAGCCGGTTCTGCCAGGCGAGCGTCGTCGGGTGGCACGCGTAGTTGACGATCGTCGCGAGGGTGACGTCCTCGCGTACGGGCGCGGCGCCGTCGGGCCGCGTCTCCCCGGCGGGCGCCGAGCGTGCGGTGAGGCGCCCGACGACGACGGTGTCGTCCGCGGGGTCGGCGCCGGGCGAGCGCGGGGTGCCGGCGTCGGGGTTGAAGCCGACGAGCGGCCGGGGCGACGTGCTCTCCGCAGCGGCTCCCGCGGTCGTGCCCGCGTCCCCGCCGGCGCAGCCGTCGAGCAGCGCCTCGCGGTTCGACGCGAGGCCGCAGCGGCCGGTCGTCCACTCGAGGGTGGCGGGCCGGAGGGACCCGATCGCCTCCACCGCGGCGTCGGCCGCTGCGCGCGCGAGGTCGTCCAGGTAGGCGACGCCGCGGTCGCCGCCCGCAAGGTCGGCGTCGCCCGAGCACAGGACGGGCCCGGCGTGCGTGTGGGAGAGCGACACGAGCAGGCGCTCGACGGGCAGCCCGGTCGCGTCGAGGACGGTCGCGCGCAGGGTCGCCTCGTCGTCGACCCGGCGCCACCAGGTGCCGTCGATCGTGACGAGGACGAAGGGCTCGGCGACCCCGGGGTCGGAGCGCTCCTCCGCGAGCGCGACGGCGGTCAGCGTCATCGCGCGATGCGCGCCCTCGGAGATGTCCCAGTCCGCCGGGCCCCAGTTGCGCGCCCGGATGCCGGGGGCAGGCGTCACGTCGCGGACGGCGACGCCCGCCAGGCCGACGAACGCGGGGACGGGTGCCCGCGTGTGCAGGGCGACCATCGCACCTCCTCTGGGCTCGGGAGTGCCGATGCTATAGCATGTTGCTCGGTCGACACGCCCGACCAGGGACGGCGCCGTGGCCGCTATCCTTCGGGGCGTCCGACCGACGACGATCCGAGCCCGCCGCCCCCACGACACCACGGAGAAGCCATGGCGCTCAAGAGCGTGCCGGACCAGAACGTCGCCGACCGCGTGACGGTCGAGCTGCGCGAGGCGATCTTCAGCGGCGACCTCGCGCCGGGCGAGCGGCTCGTCGAGCGCAAGCTCGCCGAGCGCCTCGGCACGAGCCACATCCCGGTGCGCGAAGCACTGACGCGCCTGACGCAGGAAGGCCTCGTCGAGCGGCTCCCCCACCGCGGCGCGCGCGTCGCCGCGCTCACGAGCCGCGACCTCGAGGAGATCTCGAGCCTGCGCACCCTGCTGGAGCAGTTCGCCGTCGTGCGGGTCCAGGACGCCTGGGACCCGGCGAAGGAGGCGAAGCTGCGCAAGACGGTCCAGCAGATGGTCCAGGCGGCGGAGAAGGGCAGCAACGCCCGCGTCTTCGAGCTCGACCGGCGCTTCCACGAGCAGCTCTGGGAGATGGCCGACCACCGCATGCTCATGACGCTCAACGCCCAGCTCCGCAGTCGCATCACCGGGTTCCTGCGCGCCGCGAACGCCGCGCTCGAGCCCGAGGCGCGCGTCGCGCACGCCCGCACCCACGAGCTCATCGTCGACGCGATCGCCGGTGGCGACCCGGAGACGGCGCAGCTCGTCATGGCCGAGCACATCGGCGCGGCCGCCGCGCGCCTCGCGAGCCACACGGACGACGAGGCGCAGCCCGCCGCGGCGAACGGCTGACTGCCGCGGCGAACGGCTCACTGCCGCCGCCGGCACAGGAGAAGCCCGGATGGCGGCACAGCCGCCACCCGGGGCGTCGTGCGCGCCCAGCCCGGCCCGCACGGTCCGTCGCGTCGCACGCCGACGGTCGTCCCGCGACCCTACTTTTGCTATAGCATCCCGTCAACACCGGCTCGCGATCCTGGACGGCCATGCACCTGCGCACCGCTACGCCCGACGACATCCTCTCCCTCTACGCGCTGTGGAGCCGTGCGTTCGACGCGCCTCTCATGGTCCCGGTCTACGAGACGGACGACGGTCGGCTCGACCGCACGCACGTCGCCGTCGACCCGGACGACGGCCGGGTCGTGGGCTCGGTGTACTGGACCCCGCGCGAGCTCGGTAGGCCCGGCGGCGGCACCCTCCGGGCGGGTGGTGTCGCGAACGTCGCGACCGCCCCCGAGGCGCGGGGCCGAGGCCTCGTCCGCGCGCTGCTCGCGCGGGCCGTCGAGCAGATGGAGCAGGACGGCGGGGACGTCGCGCTGCTGTTCACCGGCACCCCCGACGTCTACCGGTCGAGCGGCTTCGAGACGTTCGACGTGCCGCTCCTGCGCGGCGCACCACGTCCGGTCGACGACCCGGACCCGGGACACGACGACCTCGACGACGACGGGCTCCCGCCGGACGCGGCACCGTCGGGCCTCGGGGGCGACGCCCCCGTGCGGCTCCGCACCGACCGCCTGCCCGGCGCCCCGTGGCCCGCGCGGTCGGTCGCGCTCGAGTGGGAGCAGCTCGCCGTGCTGCACGACGCGTTCGACACCGTGGTGGGCGGACCGCGCCCCCTCGCCACCCGGCGCACCGCCGCGCACTGGGAGCACCGCATCCCGCTCTGGTACTCGGGCGCCGAGGTGTTCACCGCGCGCGCCGCCGACGGCGACGTCGTGGGGTACCTCGTCCTCGAGCCCGGGCCGGGCGTGCTGAAGGTCCGCGAGCTCGGCGTCGATCCGGCGTCCGACCGCGCGCCCGACGTCGTCGACGCCCTCGCGCGCACCACGCTCCACCGCGCGCGCCTGCGCGGCTCCCCCACCGTCGAGGTGCGCCTCCCCGCGCACCCCCTGACCGACCGTCTTGCCGCCGCGGTGCTCGCCGCGCCCGTCGTCGCGACCGACGCGACCGGCATGCTCCGGCCCGTCCGCGCGGCGGCCGACGTCGTCACGCGACTCCGCGACGCCGCCGCGGCCGGGCTGGCCTTCCACTGGCCTGGCGACTACCTCTGACCAACCAAGCGAGGTAGAGCCCTGGTTCGCCGAGGTAGACCCCTGGTCACGCGAGGTAGAACCCTGGTCGGGCGAGGTAGAGCCCTGGTTTGGCGAAACAGGAACACCGTTCCCGTGCGCGACGGCGCGTGGTCGAGTCGGGTGGGGGTCCGTCCGGGTCGTCGTCGTGCGGAGCGCGCGTTCGTCGCCTCCGTGGCGCAGCACGTGGCGCCGTCACGTCGAGCAGGCGGTCCTGGAGCGCCCAGGTCGCATCACGCACGCGCGCCGCCTGCTGGACCCACCAGGATGGACTGGTCGACGAGGCACCGAGCCACCACGAGAAAGCCCTCGGGCTTGACGATCGCCGAGCGGCGGGGTGGGTCCGGAGGCGAAGGGGCGTCGGAGCCACGCCCCCAGCCCACGGCCGACGGGCCGAGGCGACGGATGGCAGTCCGAGCACCCAGCGCCCGGTCACCTCGCCCCGGATCGAACCACGGCTCTACCTCGCGCTACCAAGGCTCTACCTCGCACTACCAGGGCTCTACCTCGCACTACCAGGGCTCTACCTCGCGCGACCAGGGTTCTCTCTCGGCGCATCCGGCGCGCGGATCTGCACAGGCAAGCCTGTGCTATGGCATTTTGTCCAATCCCGTAGGCACTCTGACCTGCGCCGATGTTGGCGCGGCTGGTCTTGACGATGCCATAGCATCCGGCTACTCTCCGAGGGTCCGGTTCACCGTCGCAACGACGCGCACGAACCCGCTGACCCCGACCCAGCATCAGAACCGCACGACCCCCGCAGCACCGCTCCCCCGGAACACCCCGCAGCCCCGGGCCGCCGGAGCCATCGCGTCGCCCGCCCGCACGGCGTCCTCCGACGTCACGAAGGGTGCCCCGTTGTCCACTCCAAGATCCCAGACCCGCCCCGCGTCCGCCGACCTCGGCGCGATCGACCCGATGACCGCCGAGGCGGCACCGTCGCCGTCGCGCCGCAGCCTGCTGCGCGTCGCCGGCATGGCCTCCCTGGCCGCCGGAGCCGTCGCCCTCGGCACCGGCAGCGCGCACGCGGCGCCCGTCGCCGGCGCGCCGCTCGCGGCGAAGAAGGACGACGAGCCCGACGCCGAGGTCCTCGTCGCCACCACCGTCGCTCAGCTCACCGGCTGGAAGGCCAAGAAGGTCGACGACGGCACCGTCGCCCAGCTCCTCGGCCACGCCACCCCCGGCGACGGCGCGGCACGCCTCGTGCGCTACGACGCGACGTCCACCGCGACACCCAACGGAGGCACCGTCCTCGCCCCCGCCGACGCCGGCGCCACAGGCCGCTGGCACACCCTGCACACCGGCACCGCCGACTTCCGCTGGTTCGGCCTCTTCGGCCCCGACACCCCCGCCGACCACGCGCTCGACGCCCTGGTGAACGACCCCAGCATCACCCGCATCGAGGCCCGCACGGACCTCAACTTCACGCGGCGCCACACGTTCACGCGCTCGAACCTCGAGCTCGACTTCGGCGGGCGCACGGTCACGACGGAGGGCATCGAGCGCAACGCCCACGACAACCCGTTCGGCGCGGTCCTGTTCTTCCAGGGTCGCGTGACCGACGAGACGCAGGAGCGCACGCTCGCCGCGATGCTCCCCGACCTCACGGACGTCTTCGAGGTCGCGGACGCGGGCGCGTTCGCCGTCGGGCAGTGGTGGGCGCTGCGCTCGGACGAGCGCCCGGGCGGCGGCGGGGACGAGCGCGAGCTGCAGCGCCTCGTCCAGGTCACGCAGGTGCTCGACGCGACGCACGTGCGGGTCGACTACAAGAACGGCTGGGAGCTGCCCGCCGGGCGCGTGCTCACCTGGACGCGCGTCGAGCCCGTCGAGCAGGTGCACGTGCGCGCGATGACGTTCCACGGCTCCGGGCCCTTCGACGGCCCGGCGAACGGCGAGCTGCCCGACGACCGGGAGATGACCGGCTCGCACCCGGTCGCGTTCGAGTACGCGGTGCGCTGCGACGTCTCCGACGTCCACGGCTACCGCACATGGTGGCCCGTCATCATGCGGCGCTGGAACACCCACTTCGTCACGAAGCGGTGCTCGGTCGCCAACCCGCCGACGGTGTTCTACGGCGGCGCCGGCTACCTCACGCAGCAGATCTACTGCCTGTACGGGCGGGTCTCCGACTGCACGAGCCACAACGCGCGGCACCTCAACGACCTCACGGCGTCGGCGTACTGCCTCGTGGAGAACTGCCACGGCGACGGCGACGACCAGGGCGGCAACCCCTTCACGACCCACGGCCAGTACGAGCACGACCTCGTGTTCGTCGGCAACAGCGGGCTCATGGACATCGCCAACTCAGGCGGCCAGTGGGGCACGGCGGCCAAGCGCATCACGGTCAAGCACCACACGTGCTCGTGGTTCGTCGCGGGCACCAAGATCACGGACCTCACGCTCGAGGACGTGCACGTCGTCGCGCGGTCGACGTTCGACCCGCAGGCCACGCTCACGATCAACGCCGACGGCGCGCAGGTGCGCGGCTGCACGGCCGGCTTCTTCGCCGTCGGGCAGCGGTCGTCGCTGTCGCGACGCCCGACGGTCGTGGAGGACTGCGCGTTCGCGCTGCCCGCGGGGTCCGTGCTGCACCAGACGCCGGTGACGAACCCCGTGCACTTCGTGCGCACCCGCATCACCGGCGTGGACGGCACGATCCTGCGCGGCGCCGGCCCCGTGACGTTCACCGACTGCGAGCTCGTGGGCGGCACGGACGACGCCCCGGCTGCGCCGGTCGACCTCGGCTCGGCGGACGTCACCGTCACGGGCGGGTCGTGGCAGGGCGTGGGCGTGCGGCTCAGCGGCGCGCGCGACCAGCGGCTCGTGCTCGACGGCGTCCGGGCCGCGGGCACAACGACGGCCGGGGCCCTCGTCTCGCGCGGCACCGGCGCGGGGGCCGTGGACGTCATGCTCCGCGGCACCGACTTGCAGGCCCCCGACGGCACCGCGCACGTCGCGCTGCGCCCCGGCGACCGCTACTCCGCGACCGGGTCGCGGTTCACGGGCGGTCGCCTCGACCTGCCCGACGGCGTGCTCGTCCTCCATGCCCGCAACGTCGAGACCGGCGTCGACCGCGCGGGGCTGCCGACCGCAGGCGACGGCGTGCTCGTCGACGCGAACCTCACCGTGTGACCCGTCCGGGCGACGCCCGGGCACCCTGATCCCCCCTCCCCACCGACACCCGCGCCGTCGTGCACGGGCCGACGAAAGGACACCCATGACCCTCGAGACCACGACCGAGCCGACGACGGCCGCACCGGGCGAGGGCGCCCAGCCGCCCTCGCGACGCAACCTGCTGCGCGTCGCCGGCATCGCCTCCCTCGCCGCGGGCGCCGTCGCCCTCGGCAGCGGCAGCGCCCACGCGGCGCCCCTCGTCGGCGCGCCGCTCGCGGCGAAGAAGGACGACAAGCCCGACGCCGAGGTCCTCGTCGCCGCCACCGTCGCCGAGCTCACGGGCTGGAAGACCAAGAAGCTCGACGACGGCACCGTCGCCCAGCTCCTCGGCCACGCGACCCCCGGCGACGGCGCCGCCCGGCTCCTGCGCTACGACGCGAAGTCCACCGCCGCCCCGAACGGCGGCACGGTCCTCGCCCCGAAGGACGCGGGAGCCAAGGGCCGCTGGCACACCCTGCACACCGGCACCGGAGACTTCCGCTGGTTCGGCCTCTTCGGCCCCGACACCCCCGCCGACGACGCGCTCGACGCCCTCGTCGACGACCTCAGCGTCACGCGCATCGAGGCCCGAACCGACCTCAACTTCACCCGCCGCCACACCTTCACGCGCTCGAACCTCGAGCTCGACTTCGGCAACCACCTCATGACCACCGAGGGCATCGAGGACGCCGGCCAGGACGACCCGTTCGCGGCCGTGCTGTTCTTCCGTGGCAAGGTCACGGACGACGTCCGGACGAACACCCTCACCGCGAGGATGCCGGAGCTGCGCGACGACTACGAGGTCGCGGACTCGTCGCAGTTCGAGGTGGGCCAGTGGTACGCCGTCGAGGTCAACGCGCTCGCCGGCCGGTGGGAGCGGGAGCTCCAGCGCCTCGTCCAGATCACGCAGATCGTCGACGCCACCCACGTGCGCGTCAACTACAAGGCGGGCTGGTCGCTCGCGAAGGGCCGCACGCTCACGTGGACGCGCGTCGAGCCCGTCGAGCAGGTGCACGTGCGCAACCTCGCGTTCCGCGGCCGGCCCGACGGCGACCAGTACACCGGCTCGCACCCGATCGCCTACGAGTACGCGGTGCGCTGCGACGTGGAGAACGTCCACGGCGTCGCGACGTTCTGGCCGCTCGTCATGCGCCGCTGGAGCACGTTCTTCCGCACGGCGGGCTGCTCGCTGACCAACCCGGCGTCGGTCACGTGGGGCGGCGCGGGCTACCTGACGCAGCAGATCTACTGCAACTACGGGCACGTGGTCGACTGCCACACGACCAACGCGCGGCACCTCAACGACTGGACCGCGTCGTCGTACGGGCTCGTGGAGAACTGCCACGGCGACGGCGACGACCAGGGTCCGTTCGTCACGCACGGCCAGTACGAGCATGACCTCACCTACGTGGGGAACTCGGGCCTCATGACGTTCGCCAACTCGGGCGCGGCCTGGGGCGGGGCCGCCAAGCGCATCACGGTGACGCGGCACGTGTGCTCGTGGTTCGTCGCGCGCGTCAAGGTCATCGACCTCACGCTCGAGGACGTGCAGGTCATCCGCAAGGAGGGCCTCGCGGGCTCGGGGATGCTGTGGGTCAACGCCGACGGCGTGCAGCTTCGCGGCTGCCAGGCCGACGACACCCTGATCATCTCCCAGGCGTCGGCGCTGTCGAAGCGACCCAACGTCATCGAGGGATCTCGCTTCGCGGTCCTGCCGGACACCGCGATCACCCAGGCGAACGTCACGAACCCGGTGCACCTCGTCCGCACGACCCTGAACGGGCTGAAGAACGCCTCGTTCGCCGGGAAGGGCCAGGTCGTGCTGGACGCGTGCACGCTCGAGGCGGCCGAGGGCGAGGGCACCGTCACGGCGAGCGGCGACCTCACGGTGCGAGGCGGCGTCGTGCGCAACGTCGCCCTCGTCGCGGCAGGCGCGGCCGAGCAGACGATCCGGCTCGACGGCAGCGCGCGGCTCGAGGGGAAGCCCGCGGGCGGGAGCTTCCTGCGCCGGGCGAAGGCGGACAAGCCGGTCACGTGGGCGCTCGACGGCGTCCGGAGCACCGCGCCGTCGGGTGACACTGGGCACGTGAACCTCGACGCCGGCATCAACAAGTGGTCCGCCACGGGCTCGACCTTTGCGGGCGGGACCCTGGCGCTCGCACCGTCCGCCCTGGGCGGCGACTCGTTCGTCCTCCACAGCGGCAACGTCGAGCAGGGCGTCACCCGCACGGCGTTCCCCGACGACGGCGACCGCGTCGTCACGACGGGCAACCTCGTCGTCTGACGCGCCCGCCCCGCGCCGCTCTCCCCACCGGCCGCACCCCGGCGCGGGAGCAGCGCGCGAGGTGAGACGACGAAGGGGCCGGGGGTGGTGAGTGCGGGTCGTGGCGGGCCTGGCGGGAGCGCCGCGAGGAACGAGCAGCGCGGATGGTAGACCCGCACTCACCACCCCCGGCCCCGGCCCACGACGACCACCGCGCCGGCACCCCGAGGCGCGGCACGAAAGGTCACAACTCCGCATCGCGTCGTGCGCGAGTTAACACGAGCGCCGATCTGGCGTAACATCGGCATGGCAGGCTTGCTATAGCAAATAGCAAACGAGGCCTGCCAGGGCCGGGAGACCCCCGCCCCGCAGGACCATCGCAACGGAGCAAGGACCGCACACGTGCCCCCGAACCCCCCGCCTGTCACCGTCGCCCTCGTCGGCGCCGGCAACCGTGGTCAGACGTACGCGCGCTGGATCGCCGAGCACCCCGAGCGCGCACGTCTCGTCGCCGTCGCCGACCCCCGCCCCCACCAGCGCGGGCTCGTCGTCGACCAGGCCGTCGCGGCGCAGGCCGGCCTCTCCGCAGCCCACGCCGTCGCGTCGGGCACCGCGCTCAATGTCGAACCGGGTGCCGAGCTCCCGCAGGTCGCGGAGTTCGCCGGCTGGCGCGACCTCGTCGCCGCGGGCGACGCCGACCGGGCCGCGGGGGGCACCGGTCGGCTCGCGGACATGGTGATCGTCGCGACGCAGGACCGCGAGCACCGCGACCCCGTCGTCGCGCTCGCGCCGCAGGGGTACGCGATCCTCGTCGAGAAGCCGCTCGCGCCGAGCCCGGAGGAGTGCCGGGACGTCGTGGACGCGGTCGAGGAGTCGGGCGTGCTCTTCGGCGTGTGCCACGTGATGCGCTACATGCCGTACACGGACCTCGTGAAGTCGGTCGTCGACTCGGGCGTCCTGGGCGAGATCGTCAACGTCCAGCACCTCGAGCCCGTCGGCTGGTGGCACGACGCCCACTCGTACGTGCGCGGCCCGTGGCGGTCGGAGAAGACGTCGAGCCCGATGCTCCTCGCGAAGTCGAGCCACGACCTCGACTGGATCCGTTACGTCACCGGCAAGCGGATCGCGACGGTCGCGAGCTTCGGCTCCCTCAAGCACTTCCGGCCCGAGGAGCGCCCGGCGGGCGCGGCGGACCGCTGCCTGGACTGCCCGCTCGAGCCCACGTGCCCGTACTCGGCGCCGCGCCTGTACCTGTCGACGCTCCGCGAGAAGGGCCCGATCTGGCCGGTCTCCGTCATCACGGACGCGACCGACGAGGCGGGCGTCGTCGAGGCCTTGCGTACCACCGACTACGGCCGCTGCGTCTACGACTCGGACAACGACGTCGTCGACCACCAGGTGGTCGCGATGGAGCTCGAGGGCGGCGGCGCGGCGACGTTCACCATGACGGCGTTCTCCGAGCAGGACCACCGCAAGACCCAGATCTTCGGGACCCACGGGTGCCTCGACGGCGACGGCGAGAAGGTCCGCGTGACCGACTTCCGCGACGGCAGCGTGACCGTGCACGACGGCGGCCACCACGGCGCCACGAACGCCGCCGACGACCACGGCGGCGGAGACTCGGGCGTCATGGACGCGTTCGTGCGCGCCGTCGCCACGGGCGACCCGAGCCACGTCCGGTCGGGCGCCGTCGAGTCCCTCCAGAGCCACCTCGCCGTGTTCGCGGCCGAGGAGTCGCGCCACCGGCGCACCGTCGTCGACGTCCCGGCCCGCTGACGCGTCCGGCGCGACGACCGCACCTCCACAGCACCACACCGCACAGCACCACCCCACCCCCCACCCGCCCACCCCGGCGGGACCTCACCAAGGAGACACGTCGATGACCCTGCGCACGACGAAGCGCCTCTGGACCGCCGCCCTCGCGGTCGGCACGCTCGGCGCGCTGAGCGCCTGCGCCGGCGGTGCCGGCGCCGGCAGCTCCACCCCCACCCCCGAGGACGGCGCCGCGTCCGGCTCCGTGACCATGTGGACCTACCCCGTCATCGCCGACGAGGCCGCCCACAAGGCCTTCTGGGACGAGCAGATCGCCGCCTTCCAGGAGGAGAACCCCGACGTCGACGTCAAGGTCGAGATCTACCCGTGGGCCGGCCGTGACGAGACCCTCGCGACGGCCATCGCGGGCAACAAGGGCCCCGACGTCGTCTACCTCATCCCGGACCAGATCCCCAAGTACGGCAAGTCGCTGGCCGCGGTCGACAACTACGTGACCGACCAGGTGGGCGACCTGCGCGAGAACGCGTCGAAGGCCGTCACGGTCGACGGCGCGATGCTCGGCTCGCCGCTGATCATGAACAGCAAGCCGCTCGTGTGCAACGCCGCGGCGTTCGAGGCCGTCGGCGAGGCGGGCAACTACCCGGAGACGTGGGACGACCTCATGGCGCTCGCGCCGACGTTCCAGGCCGCCGGCTACGACGTCACCAACTACTGGGGCTCGGTCGACGCGACGCTCAACGAGTCCTTCTACCCGCTGCTGTGGCAGGCGGGCGGGTCCGTCTTCTCCGAGGACGGCTCGTCGGTCGCGTTCGACTCGCCCGAGGGCATCGAGGCGCTCCAGTTCGCGGTCGACCTCGCCGAGGGCGGGTACATCGAGAAGGACCTGCTGACGACGATCCCCGCGTTCGAGCAGACCAACACCGCCAAGGGCAAGATCGCGTGCACCTGGCAGCAGGGCCCGGCCGACGTCGCGGGCTTCTGGGGCGAGGAGAACGTCGTCGTGCTCCCGCCCCTCAAGGAGGCCGAGGCGGTCGCGTTCGGCACGGTCGGCTCGCTGTCCGTGCTGAAGACGGCGGAGAACCTCGACGCCGCGGGCAAGTGGGCCGCGTTCGCGACCTCTCCCGCGGTGAGCACCGAGTACGCGAAGGCGGCGGGCTGGTTCTCACCGTACGAGAGCGAGTCGGGCCTCTACGCCGACGACCCGGTGCTCTCGGCGCTCGAGGACACGCTCCAGTACACGACCGCGGGCGAGGTCAACGAGAAGTCCCGTGAGGTCATGGGCGTGCTCGCCCCGGAGATCCAGGCCGCGCTCATCGGTGAGAAGACGCCGGAGCAGGCCCTGAAGGACGCGGCCGCGGCGGCAGACCCGCTGCTCGGCTGACCGACGTCGCGGCGCGGGTGGCCCTCCCCCTGGCCGCCCGCGCCGCGGCACCCCTCGCGGTACGAGAGGAGAACCCATGACCGCGACCGCCCCCACCTCGGACGGGCTCACCGCCGACGGGGCCGACCGGCGCCCGGCGCCGAAGCCCCCGCGCGGCGGCACCCGCCGCGTCCTGGAGCGCCGTGAGGCGAGGATCGGCCTGCTGTTCGCCCTCCCCGCGTTCCTGCTGTTCCTGCTGTTCCGGTTCGGCCCCGCCATCGCGGGCGTCGCGCTGAGCTTCTTCGACTACACCATCGGCGTCGGCGCCGAGTGGACGGGCGTCGAGAACTTCCGGCGCATGGTCGACGACCCGATCTTCTGGTCGGCGCTGCGCGTCACGGTCGTGCTGAGCCTGCTCATCGTCCCGGTGTCGCTCGCGATCTCGACGTTCATGGCGCTCATGGTGCGCCGCTCGTTCCGCGGCTCCGGCTTCTACCGGTCGGTGTTCTTCCTGCCCGTCGTCACGAGCCTCGTGCTCGCCGCGACCGTGTTCACCTGGGTGTTCTCCACGAACGGCCCGTGGTCCAAGCTCATGGGCGCGCTCGGGTTCTCCACCGAGTCGTGGCTCGGCGACACGCTGCTCGTGCTCCCCGCGCTCGCGATGGTCGCGATCTGGTCGCGCTTCGGGTACGGGATGCTCATCCTCCTCGCCCGCATGCAGGACCTGCCGCGCGAGCTCGAGGAGGCCGCCGCGATCGACGGCGCCGGACCGTGGAAGCGGTTCTGGTTCATCATCGCGCCGCAGCTCAAGCCGACCCTGTTCTTCCTCGCCGTCATCGAGACGACGGCGTCGTTCCAGATCTTCGACCTCGTCTACGTGATGACGGCGGGCGGCCCCGCCCGGGCGAGCTACAACCTCGTCTTCTACATCTACGACCAGGGCTTCAAGTACTTCGACCTCGGCTACGCGAGCGCGCTCGGCGTCGCGCTGTTCGTCGTCACGCTCGTCGTCGCCCTCATCCAGCGCTACGCCATCGGGAGGGACAAGTGACCGCCGCCGACCCCACCACCACCGAGCGCGTGCTCGAGGGGGCCGCGCTGCCGGTGCGCCCCACCGCCGCCCGCCGCCGGCGCGGCCGCAAGGGTGCGAGCGACCTGTCGCTGCGCGGCAAGGTGCTGCGCTACGCCGTGCTCTCGCTCGCCGCCGTCGTGACGATCTTCCCGTTCTACGCGATGGTCGTGCTGTCGCTGAAGCCGGCCGCCGCGATCGACTTCCCCGCGTCGCTCCTGCCGACGAACCTCACGACCGAGGCCTACGGCCGCGTGCTCGGCGCGGGCAACATCGGCACGTGGCTCGTCAACACGCTCGTGTACTCGGTCGTGTCCGTCGTCGCGGTGCTGCTGCTCGCGTCGATGGCCGGCTATGCGTTCGCCAAGAAGAAGTTCCCCGGGCGCGAGGCGATGTTCTGGTCGTTCCTCGCGATGGTCATGGTCCCGTACCACGTGACGCTCATCCCGACGTTCATCCTCATCGCGCAGGCGGGCGGGCTCGACACGTACTGGGGACTGATCCTGCCGACGCTCGCGAACGCGCAGGCCGTGTTCCTCATGCGGCAGTTCATCCTCGACCTGCCCGACGAGCTGTTCGAGGCCGCGAAGCTCGACGGCGCCTCGGAGTGGCGCATCTTCCTGCGCATCGTGCTGCCGCTGTGCAAGCCGATCCTCGCGACGCTCGGCACGTTCGTCTTCCTGTGGCACTGGAACGACTTCCTGTGGCCGCTCATCATCGGCCAGGGCACCGACCACTGGACGCTGACCGTCGGCATCGCCTCGCTCCAGCAGCAGGACGTGCCGCTCAACATGGTGCTCGCGGGCGCCACCATCTCGTTCGTACCGATCTTCGCCTCGTACCTCGTGGCCCAGCGCTTCTTCGTCGAGGGCGTCACCTCGTCCGGCATCAAGGGATGACTCACCACATGACCACGCAGACCAGCACCACCGCCCTGAAAGCCCCGACGTCCGTCGCGGAGCTCGAGGAGCTGCTCACGACGCCGTCGCCCGCCCTCGTGGAGGACCTGGCCGCCCGCTCGGGCGACCTCGTCATCCTCGGCGCGGGCGGCAAGATGGGACCGAGCCTCACCGTCCTCGCCCGCCGGGCGCTGGACGCGGCCGGGCGCACGGGCGACGCCGTGCACGCCGTCTCGCGGTGGTCCGACGCCGCGCAGGCGGACCGTCTGCGCGACGCCGGGGTGAACGTCGTCGCGGCCGACCTGCTCGCGCCCGACGCCGACCTCGCGTCCCTCCCCGACGGCGCCGACGTCGTCTACATGGTCGGCGCCAAGTTCGGCACGTCGTCCGCGCCGTCGCTCGCGTGGGCCGCGAACGCGGCGCTCGTGCACGACGTCGCGCGCCGCTACGCCGACTCGACCATCGCCGCGTTCTCGACCGGCAACGTCTACCCGCTCGTGCCCGTCGAGTCCGGCGGGTGCTCGGAGGAGCACCCCGTCGGGCCGGTCGGCGAGTACGCGATGAGCTGCCTCGGCCGCGAGCGCGTGCTCCAGCACGCCGCGCTCTCGCGCGGCACGAAGGTCGTGACGATCCGGCTCAACTACGCGGTGGACCTGCGCTACGGCGTGCTGTTCGACGTCGCGTCCCCGATCCTCGCGGGCGAGCCCGTGGACCTCACCACCGGGCACGTCAACGTCGTGTGGCAGGGGTACGCGAACGAGGTCGCGCTGCGCTCGCTCGGGCTCGCGTCGTCGCCCGCGACGGCGATCAACCTCACGGGCCCGGAGACGGCGTCCGTCGAGCGGCTCGCGACGCTGCTCGCGCGCGGCCTCGACCGCGAGGTCTCGTTCACGGGCGAGCCGGCACCGACGGCGCTGCTCAACGACGCGACGCGCTGCCACGAGCTGTTCGGGTACCCGCAGGTGCCGCTGCGCACGCTCGTGGACTGGCAGGCGCAGTGGCTCGCGGCCGGGCTGCCGACGAGCGGCAAGCCGACGAAGTTCGCCGTGCGCGACGGGGCGTTCTGATGGCGACCCCGGCCACCCCCGCCGCGGCGCGGGCGACCCCGCGCCTCGCCGACGACGTCGCCGCGCTCCTGCGCGCGGGGACCGTCATCCCGGCCCAGCCCCTCGCGCTCGACGCCGACCGTCGCCTCGACGAGCGCCGCCAGCGCGCGCTCACGCGGTACTACCACGCGGCGGGCGCGGGCGGCGTGGCCGTCGGCGTCCACACGACCCAGTTCGAGATCCGCGAGCACGGGCTCCTGCGGCCCGTGCTCGAGCTCGCGGCCGACGTGTCGCGCGCGACGATCGCAGGCGACGCGCCCGCGGGCTCGCTGCACGCCGGACCCCGCCCGCTCGTCCAGGTCGCGGGCGCGGCCGGCGACGTACGGCAGGCCGTCGCGGAGGCCGAGCTCGCGGCGGACCTCGGGTACGACGCCGTCCTGCTGGCCCCGCGCGTGCCGGGCCTCACCGGCTCGCGCGAGGAGGTCGAGCGCGTGCTGCTCGACCGGGCGCGCGCCGTCGGCGAGGTGCTGCCCGTCATCGGGTTCTACCTCCAGGAGGCGATCGGCGGACCGCGCCTGTCCGAGGGCTTCTGGCGCGAGTACGCGTCGATCGAGGCGGTCGTCGCGATCAAGGCCGCTCCCTTCCACCGGTACCGCACGATCGACGTGCTGCGCGGCGTCGCCGCGTCGGGTCGCGGGGACGAGATCGCGCTGTACACGGGCAACGACGACGCGATCGTCGCGGACCTCACCCAGCGCCTCGACGTCCCGCTGACCGACGCCGAGGGCCGCGCCACGACGTTCACCGCCCGGTTCGTGGGCGGCCTACTCGGGCAGTGGGCCGTGTGGACCCGCGGCGCGGTCGAGACGCTGGCCCTCGCGCACGCGGCGCACGGCATCGGCCCCGACGGCGGGGCCACCGTGCCCGACGCCGCCGCCCTCGCGACCCTCACCGCGCGCGCGGCCGGGCTCACCGACGCGAACGCGGCCGTCTTCGACGCGGCGCACGACTTCGCGGGCGTCATCGCGGGCGTGCACGAGGTGCTGCGGCGCCAGGGCCTGCTCGCCGGCACCTGGTGCCTCGACCCGGACGAGACCCTCTCCCCCGGGCAGGCCGACGAGCTGACGCGCGTGACGGCGTCGTACCCGTGGCTCGCCGCCGCGGACGACGCGCTCGTCGCGGAGCACCTCGAGGACTGGCTGCGATGACCGGCGCGCCCGGCGTGGAGACCGTAGCGGGGCCTGCTCCGGGGACCGAGGCCCGTGCGGTCGTCGCGGTCGCGCCGTGGCTGCGCGCCGAGCTGTTCGCTCCGGACGTGTGGGAGCGCCTGGCCGGCGCGGGACCGTTCGACGTCGTCGACGACCCGCGGGCGCTCGCCACCGCTCTCGACCGCCTGAGCCCCACGGCGCGCGAGCGCGTCGACGCGCTCGTCATCTCGTGGGGCACGCCGCCCCTGGACGCGGACCTCCTGGACCGGCTCCCCGGGCTGCGCCTCGTCGCGCACACGGGCGCCTCCGTGAAGCCGTTCGTCACCCCCGCGCTGTGGGCGCGCGGGGTCCGCGTGACGCAGGCGGGCCAGGCGATGGCGCGCCCCGTCGCGGAGGTCTCGGTGACGTTCGCGCTCGCGCTGCTCCACCAGGTGCCCGCGTTCCACAACGCCCTGCACGACGGCGTCCCGTGGGCCGACGCCGAGGCCGCACCCCCGCGGTACGAGATCGCGGGCACGCGCGTCGGCGTCGTCGGGGCGTCGCGCACCGGCCGTGCGGCGATCGCGATGCTGCGTGCGCTCGGCGCGGAGGTCGTGGTCGCCGACCCCACCCTCTCCCCCGCCGACGCCGCCGCGCTCGGCGCGACGCTCGTCGCGCTCGACGAGCTGCTCGCGACGAGCCGCGTGACGATGCTGCACGCGCCCGTGCTGCCCGAGACCCACCACCTGCTCGGCGCGCGCGAGCTCGCTCTCCTGCCCGACCACGCGGGCCTCGTCAACACCGCGCGGTCGTGGCTCACGGACGAGGACGCGCTCGTCCGCGAGCTCGCGACGGGGCGGATCAGCGCCGCGCTCGACGTCTACGACGCCGAGCCGCTGCCCGAGGACCACCCGCTGCGCCGCCTGCGGAACGTGCTCCTCACGCCGCACCACGCCGCCGCGACCGTCCAGGGGCGGCTCGCGCAGGGCGCGATCGTCGTCGACGAGCTCGCGCGGTTCCGCGCGGGCGAGCCGCTGGTCCACGAGGTCCGGGAGGCGGACCTCGACCGCATGGGCTGACGCCCGATCACGGCGAGCCGCCCGGGGGCGCGGCCGGCGCCGCCGGGGCGGGTCGCCGTCGTGGCAGCGTCGCGACGGCGACCCCGGCCAGGCACAGCGCACCTCCCGCGAGCGTGACGACGGCCGGGACCTCGGCGAGGACGAGCCACGACAGCATCACGACGATCGGCGGGACGAGGTACGTCGTCGCGGCCGCCCTGCCCGCGCTGAGGCGCGAGAGCGCGTATCCCCACGTCGTGAAGGCCACGGCGGTCGGGCCGAGCCCGAGGAGCACCACGGCCCACGTGGACGACGCGGGGGCCGGGCCCACGTCCGCGGCGAGCGCCGAGGCGAACGGCAGGAGCGCGACCGTGCCCGCGAGGCACCCGACCCACGTCATCGTCAAGGCGTCGACGCGTGCGAGCAGCCGCTTCTGCGACGTCGCCGCGCCCGCGTAGAGGACCGCGGCCGCCAGCCCGAGCGCGACCCCGAGGACGTCCCGCTCCCCCGAGGACGTCGCCGTCGCGATGACGGCCACGCCCGCGAACGCGGCGGCCATGCCCACGAGGAGGCGGCGCGGGAAGCCCTCGCCGAGCAGCAGCCCCGCGAGCACCGCGACGAGGACGGGCGCGACGTTCACGAGCAGCGCCGTCGTCCCCGCGTCGAGGTGCTGCTCGGCGGCGTTGAGCGCGAGGTTGTAGAGGCTGAACCACCCCACGCCCCACGCGAGGACGGCGACGAGGACGCGACCGCGCGGGAGGACGGGACGCGCGCCGCTGCGCAGCCACCGGACGGCGACGATCGCCGTGAGGCCGACGCTGCCGGCGAGCTGACGGCCGAGCGCGAGCGACCCGGGCTCGTAGTCGTGGCCCGCGGCCCGCACACCGATGAACGCCGATGCCCACAGCAGGACCGTCACGGCCACCGCGAGGACGACGGAGAACGCGGCGCGACGGGCCGACCCGCGAGCCGGGAGCGGCCCCGACCGGGCGGAGGTCGCTGCCGGGACGGCGGGCCGGGAGGCGTCGACGGGCGTGGTCGTCCGGGTCTCACGTGCGGTCACGCGTCGATCGTCGCCCCACAGGAACGTTCAGCACCAGCGAGATCTTCTACCGCTCGATTCAGCGCGGCTGTAGCGTGGGACGATGCTCGACGTCCACCGGCTGCGCGTCTTCCGGTCCGTCGTCGCGAGCGGGTCGGTCCAGGCCGCCGCGGCGGCGCTCGGGTACACGCCGTCCGCCGTGAGCCAGCACGTCGCCGCGCTCCAGCGCGAGACCGGTCTGACGCTGCTCGAACGAGCCGGGCGCGGCGTGCGGCCCACCGCGTCGGGGCTCGCCCTCGCCGCCCAGGCCGACGGCGTGCTGGCGCGGCTCGGCGAGGCCGAGGCCGTCGTCGCGGACCTGCGCGCGGGCCGGACGGGGACGCTGTCCGTCGCCTACTTCGCCTCGGTGGGCGCCGCGTGGCTCCCCCAGGTCGTGCGCCGGCTCACGACCGACTTCCCGGGCGTCCGGCTCGACCTGGAGCTGCGCGAGACCATCCCCGACGACCCCGACGCGCGCGCCGACGTGCAGCTCGTCGTCGCACCGCGCGGGTTCGCCCCGGGCAGCGGCTTCCGGTCGCACCACCTCCTCGACGACCCCTACGTCGTCGTGCTGCCCGACGACCACCGGCTCGCGGGGCACGCCGAGGTCGAGCTCGCCGAGCTCGCCGTCGAGCGCTGGGTCGACAACGACTTCGCGCGCGG
>Ga0164243_10002637_pt1 | contig 29403 bp, 29 predicted proteins | sample OricompcompostOP_FD_108781 | JGI IMG/M metagenome (GOLD analysis project Ga0164243, IMG submission 108781) | Organic Plus compost microbial communities from Emeryville, California, USA - Original compost - Organic plus compost (OP) | ecosystem: Engineered > Solid waste > Mixed feedstock >... | reverse complement strand
GCTGCGGGTTCGCTGGCGGCCCCGCCGCGCCGTGGGCCGGCGCGGCGCCCGCCCGGCAGAGGAGGTGGGCCATAGGCGGGGTCACGGTCCGCTGCATCGGGGGTTTCCTCGTGGCGGGGGCTTCCTCGAGGCTTCGGGCTCGTTTTCTTCGTTTTCGGGCTGAAACGCCCGCTTGCCGCTCCATCTTGCTCAACTGAACGCCGGTTAGTGTTACATATTGTGGCTGAACGTTGATTAGTTGGAATTATCGCCGGGCTGAGGGGCTCGCACTGCAGAGGCGGTCTGCGTGCTTCGAGGCGGACCCTCGCCCCTCCTCAGCATGACGACGGGCGAAGCCTGCTCTTGACCCGCGCTCCCCAACAGCCAAGCTCGGCGCCATGCTCCAAGGGGCTTCCCTCGCCGCCGCGGCGCGGTTCGCGCTCGATCTGGTCCTGCCGCCGCAGGGGCTGGACGGCGGGGCGCGGCCGGCGAGCGTGGGGCTATCGGCGGCGGCTTGGTCGCGCATCCATTTCCTGGAGGACCCTGTCTGCGACGGGTGCGGGGTCCCGTTCGAGTTCAGCCTCGGCGAGGGCGCGCGCTGCGCCGCCTGCATGGCCAGGCCCCGCGCCTTCGCGCGGGCCCGGGCGGCCTGTCTTTATGACGACGCCTCGCGCGGGTTGATCCTGCAGCTCAAGCACGCCGACCGGCCCGAACTCGCCGGCCTGTTCGCGCTGTGGCTGTCGCGGACGGCCGCGCCGCTGGTCGAGGAGGCCGACCTGATCGCGCCCGTTCCGCTGCACCCCTTGCGGCTGCTGCGCCGCCGCTACAACCAGTCGGCCGAGATCGCCCGCGCGCTGGCCCGCCTCACGGACCGCCCTTACGTCCCCGAGCTGCTGGTGCGCCGCCGCGCCACCGAGAGCCAGGGCGGCAAGTCGGGTCGGGGGCGGCGGCTGAACGTGCGCGGCGCCTTCGAAGTCCCCGCGCGTCAGGCGACGCGGCTGGCGGGGCGGCGGGTGCTGCTGATCGACGACGTGATGACCACGGGATCGACAGCCGAGGCCTGCGCCAAGGCGCTGTTGCAGGCAGGCGCGCTCGCCGTGGATGTCGCGGTCGCCGCCCGGGTGCGCGAGGCCGCGAACCCCACTATATGAGGGCGCTTCAGTCAGCCTCGGATCCGTTATGCCGCCTGTCCTGATCTATACGCGTCCTGCCTGCCCCTATTGCGTCCGCGCCCTCTCCCTGCTGCAGCAGAAGGGCGTCGCCTATACCGAGATCGACGACGCGGCGTTCGACCCCGCCAAGAAGCGCGAAATGATTCAGAGGGCCAACGGCCGCTCCACCTTCCCCCAGATCTTCATCGGCGAGCGCCACGTCGGCGGCTGCGACGACCTGATGGCGCTGGAGCGGGCGGGCGAACTCGACAAGCTGCTCGCCGCCGCCGCATGACCACGCTTCGCGCCGCCGTCGTCCAGCTCCGGACGCCCGCGACGCTGGCGGGCGCCCTGGCCCACGCCGCCCCCCTGGTCCGCCAGGCGGCGGAAGAGGGGGCCGAGCTGATCGTCACCCCGGAAGCGACCAACATCCTGCAGCGCGACCGCGCCAAGCTGTTCGCCGAGCTGCGGACGCTGGAGGACGATCCGGTCGTCCACGGGCTTTCCGTGATCGCCGCCGAGCTGAAGGTGCGTGTGCTGATCGGATCGGCCCTGGTGCGGCGCGAGGACGGCGGCTGCGCCAACCGCGCCGCGCTGATCGGGCCCGACGGCCGGATCGAAGCGCGCTACGACAAGATCCACATGTTCGACGTGGACCTGCCCACGGGCGAGCGCCACCGGGAGTCCGCCGTCTACGCGCCGGGCGAGCGGGCGGTGGCGGTCGAGCTGCCGTTCGGCCGGCTGGGCCTGACCATCTGCTACGACCTGCGATTCCCCGAGCTGTTCCGCCAGCTCGCCCTCGCGGGGGCGGAAGTCATCGCCCTGCCCGCCGCCTTCACCCGGCCCACGGGCGAGGCGCACTGGGAGCCGCTGATCCGCGCCCGCGCCATCGAGACGGGCGCCTTCGTGCTGGCCGCGGCGCAGGGCGGTTTCCACGAGGACGGCCGCGGCACCTGGGGCCGGTCGATGATCGTCGCGCCTTGGGGCGAGGTGCTGGGCAAGCTCGACCACGACGAGCCCGGCGTGCTGACCTGCGACCTCGACCTGGCCGCCAGCGCCAAGGCCAGGGCCGCCATCCCCAACCTGAGGAACGCCCGCGCTTTCGCCGGGCCCGAGGTGGTGCGGCCGTGATCCGCTACGCCCTCGCCTGCGAGCACGACCACGCTTTCGAGGCCTGGTTCGGCTCCTCCGACGACTACGACGACCAGGCCGCGCGCGGGCTGGTCGAGTGCCCGTTCTGCGGCTCGCGCCAGGTGCGCAAGCAGGTGATGGCCCCGGCGGTGACCGGGACGAAGAAGACCGCCGGCGCCCCGCCGCCCGAGCTCCAGGCGGTGATGATGCAGGCCATGGGCAAGCTGCGCCGGCACGTCGAGGAGAACTTCGACTACGTCGGCGACCGCTTCGCCGAGGAGGCCCGCCGCCGGCACGAGGAGGACGAGGCCGAGGGACGAGGGATCTACGGCGAGGCCAAGCCGGACGAGGTGAAGGCCCTGATCGAAGACGGCGTGCCGGTCGCGCCGCTGCCCGCCGCCGCGGTCCCCAGGCCGAAGCAGCAGGTGAACTGAGCCTAGGCTACCGCTCCGGCGTCATCACGATCCGCGGCACGGTGGCGCCGGCGCGGAGCTTCTTGTCCAGATCGGCGCGCTGCGGTTCGAAGAACACCCGCCAGCGGGAGCCGTTCAGTGACGAGGCGCTGCGGATCGCCGTGGAGTCGATGAAGATGAAGCGGCCCTGGTAGGCGCCCGAGACGTCGCGTCCGCTGATCAGGTGGATGCGCTCCAGGTGCGCGGCGCAGGTCTCCAGGTTGAGGATGTCGCGGGCCTGGACCTGGAAGTGGGGCGCGCCGCTCGCGTCGAACGTCATCCGCCAGCAGACGCCCGGGTCCTCCGGCGCGGTGTGGCCCCGGCCGCTGAAGAAGGCGGCGGCCATGCCGGCGATGGTGACCGCGGCGAATCCGAGCCCGATGAGGGCCCAAGGGGGGCCGCGCCGTCTGGCCATGGGCCGATGTCTCCTTGCGGTCGCTCGCCCTTCACAGCGGGCGCGAAACTGGCCAACACTGGCGCGCGGACGTTCAATCTAGCCGGAGGCGACCTTGGACCTCAATCTTCGCGATCGGGTCGTGCTGGTCACCGGCTCGAACCGCGGCATCGGCCGCGCCATCGTCCAGTCGCTGGTGGAGGAGGGCGCGATCGCCGTCGTGTCCGGCCGCGATGTCGAGGCTTGCCGCGAAACGGTGGCGGAATTGGGCGCCGACCGCGCCAGCTTCGTGACCGGCGACGTCTCCCGGCCCGAGGAGGCCGAGCGGATCGTCGCCGAAGTGGTGGACCGGCACGGGCGGCTGGACGGTCTGGTCAACAACGCCGGCCGCTTCGGCGGCGGCCCCATCATGGGCGTGACGCCCGAAGCGCTCCGCGAGGGCTTCGACACCAAGGTGGTGGGCGCGCTGGCCCTCGCCCAGGCGGCGGTCCCGGCGCTCCGCCGGAGCGATCAGGCGCGCATCGTCAACATCTCGGGCATCACCGCCCAGCGGATCATGCCGGGCGCCGCGGTCACCGCCATCGCCAACTCCGCCATGCTGGCGCTCAGCGCCTACCTGGCGCGGGAGCTGATCGCCGACAGGATCAGCGTCAACGCCCTGATCCCCGGCTATGTGCTGACCGGTCCGTGGCGCGGCCGGACCCAGGCGCTGGCCGACGCGGAGGGGCTGGATTTCGAGACCGCCATGGGCGAGGTGCTGAAGCGCCAGGACATGGGCCACGCCCCCTGGGGCTATCCGGCCGACATCGCCGGCGCGACGGTGTTCCTGTTGTCGGCGCAAGCGGCTTTCATCAACGGCGCCGCCTTCCGCATCGACGGCGGCCAGTTCATGGCCGTGCAGCGCTAAGCCTTCGTCACCACCATCATGTAGTTCACGTCGACGTCGCCGCTGCGGGACCAGCTGTCCGAGAGCGGGGCGTAGGAGACGCCGAACGGGCCCTCGACGGTCAGGCCGGGCTCGCCTTCGAGGAAGCCGCGGATCTCGTCGGGCTTGAGGAACTTGCGCCAGTCGTGGGCGCCGCGGGGCAGCCAGCCCAGCACGTACTCCGCGCCCACCTTGGCCAGGGCCAGCGCCTTCAGCGTGCGGTTCAGGGTGGCGACGACCATCAGCCCGCCCGGCGCGACCAGCCGCGCGCAGTCCAACAGGTAGGCGCGCGGGTCGGCCACGTGCTCGATCACCTCCATGTTCAGCACCACGTCGAACGGGCCCGCCCCCTCGGCCAGGAGCTGTTCGGCCGTGGCGCAGCGGTAGTCGATGCAAAGGCCGGTCTCCGCCGCGTGGGCGCGGGCGACGCCGATGTTGCGTTCCGAGGCGTCCACCGAAGTGACCGTAAAGCCCAGCCGCCGCATCGGCTCGGAGACGAGCCCCCCGCCGCAGCCGATGTCGAGCAGGGACAGCCCCTCGAACGGCGCGCGGGCGCGGCCATCGCGGCCGAAGCGGGCCAGCGCCTCGTCGCGGATGAAGGCGAGGCGGACCGGGTTGAAGCGGTGCAGGGGGGCGAACTTGCCCTTGGGGTCCCACCACTGGGCGGCGACGCGGGAGAACAGCGCCACCTCTTCGGGATCGACGCTGGGGCCGGAAGCATGAGGGCCGGGGTCTTGAGGGCCGGAGGCGTGGGAGACGTCCATGCGTCGGGTTTTAGACCCGCCCCGGCGCCTTGTCAGCGCGTGGCCGGCGGCGCGCGTTCGCACTTGCGGCGTCACAAGAGGTGACGAAGGCGAAATCCACAGCTAGAAGGCCGCGCTTCAACTGGGGTTCGAAGGATCTCGACGCCAATGGCCTCGCGGCTGGTGATGAAATTCGGCGGCACGTCCGTGGCCGACCTGGAGCGCATCCGACGGGTGGCGCGGCTGGTCGCGGCCGAGGTTGCCAATGGGCATAACGTAGCGGTGGTGGTCTCGGCCATGGCCGGCAAGACCAACGAGCTGGTCGCCTGGACCGACGCCGCCGGACCGGCCGCGCAGGGGCTGCCCGCCTCCGACGACGAGTACGACGTGGTGGTGGCCTCGGGCGAGCAGGTGACCGCCGGCCTCCTGGCCATGGTCCTGCGCAACATGGGCCTGCCGGCCCGCTCCTGGCTCGGCTGGCAGATCCCGATCGTCTCGGACGAGGCGCACGGCCGGGCCCGCATCGACGACATCCCAGCGGAGAAGCTGGCGGCGGCGGTGGATTCCGGCCAGGTGGCGGTGATCGCCGGCTTCCAGGGCGCGACCCGCGACGGCCGGATCACCACGCTCGGCCGCGGCGGCTCGGACACCTCGGCGGTGGCGGTGGCGGCGGCGCTGAAGGCGGTCCGCTGCGACATCTACACCGACGTGGACGGGGTCTACACCACCGATCCCCGCATCGAGGAAAAGGCCCGCCGGCTGTCGCGCGTCTCCTACGAGGAGATGCTCGAGATGGCCTCGCTGGGCGCCAAGGTCCTGCAGACGCGCTCGGTCGAGCTGGCGATGGCCCAGCGGGTGCCGGTGCGCGTGCTTTCAAGCTTTGTCGAGCCGGGGGAAGCTGCCCCGGACACCGGCACCATCGTCTGCGACGAGGAGGAGATCGTGGAGAAGCGGATCGTGAGCGGCGTCGCCTACAGCCGCGACGAAGCCAAGATCACTTTGCTGGGCCTGCCCGACCATCCGGGGGTCTCCTCCGCGATCTTCTCGCGGCTGGCGGACGCCAACGTCAACGTGGACATGATCGTCCAGTCCCGGGCCCGCGACGCCAAGGTGGCCAACATGGACTTCACCGTGGGCAAGCGCGACGCGGTGCGCGCGGTGGAGATCATGCAGTCCGCGCAGGCCGAGATCGGCTTCGAGGACGTGAAGGTCGACGAGAACGTCTCCAAGATCTCGGTCATCGGCGTCGGCATGCGCAGCCACGTCGGCGTGGCCAAGACCATGTTCGGGGCCCTGGCCGAGAAGGGCGTCAACATCCAGGCGATCTCGACTTCGGAGATCAAGGTCAGCGTGCTGATCGACGCGGCCTACACCGAGCTGGCCGTGCGCGCCCTGCATGCGGCCTACGGGCTGGACCAGGTCTGAGGCCCGTCTCCTTCTCCCCTTGCGGGAGAAGGTGGCCCAGCGGGCCGGATGAGGGTGAACCGCCGCCGCTTCCGAGCGGACAGGCCTCCTCATCCAGCCCCTCCGGGGCGGCCTTCTCCCCGCTGGGGAGAAGGCGAGGGCTTCCCAGCGCTCCCAGCATGTCCAGTTCCGCCCCCGACGCCTCGAAGTCCCCGCCGCTGATGTGGCTGGCCCCGCAGGTGGCGATCGTCTTCTTCGGCTTCATGGCCGTGGGGCTGCCGCTGCCGGCGCTGCCGCGGCATGTCCACGACGCCCTGGGCTACGGCCCCATCGTGGTCGGCTGGGTCGTCGGCCTTCAGTCGCTGGTGACCGTGGTCACCCGGGGGCCCGGCGGGGCCTTCGCCGACGCCCACGGCCCGCGCAACGCCGTCCTGGTCGGCCTGCCCTGCGCCGCCGTCGCCGGCCTCACCTACCTGGCGTCGGCGTTCACCGCCCAGGTCCCGCTGGCGAGCCTGGGCGTGCTGCTGGTCGGCCGGGTGCTGCTGGGCTTCGCCGAAAGCCTGTTCCTGGTCGGCACCATGACCTGGGGCATCGCGCGGGTGGGCGCCCAGAATACGGGCAAGGTCATGGCCTGGCAGGGCATCGCCATGTACGCGGCGCTCGGCCTGGGCGCGCCCGTCGGCCTGTGGCTGCAGCAGCGCTACGGCTTCGTGGCCGTGGGCGGGGCCACGGTGGCCTCGCCCCTCGTCGCCCTGGCCGTGGCGTCGAGGATGCCGGCCCTGTCGCTGGGGAGCGGCGGCGGCCGCGTCCGGGGCGGCCTCGTCAAGGTGCTGAAGATCATTTGGCCGCTGGGCCTGGCGCAGGCGCTGGGCACGGCGCCCTTCGCGGCCATGGCGGCCTTCATCGCCCTGCACTTCGCCGACAAGGGCTGGGGCGGGGCGGGGATCGCCCTCATGGGTTTCGCCGCGGGTTACATCGGCGTGCGCCTGTTCCTGGCCCACCTGCCCGACCGCACGGGCGGGGGAACGGTGGCGCTGGTTTCGCTCGCCGTCGAGGTGGCGGGCCAACTCGTGCTCTGGACCGCCTCGTCCGAGATCGTCGCCATCCTGGGAGCGGTGGTCACCGGGCTCGGCTTCTCGCTGGTCTTCCCTTCGTTCGGGGTGCAGGCGATGCGCAAGACGCCGCCCGAGATGCGCGGCCTGGCGGTCGGCGGCTTCATGGCCTTCTTCGACGTGGCGCTGGGGGTGACCGGGCCGATCGCGGGCGTGGTCGCGGGCCGGTTCGGCTTCGGCGCGGTGTTCCTGGTGGGCGCCGTCGCCAGCGCCCTGGCGTTCGTGGTCGCCTTCCTGGCCAGGCCGCGCGAGAGCTGAACAGGCGCCGGGGCTGGCGCTTGCCCGGCGCTTGGGCCAAACCTGCTCCGATGCTCGATCTTGCCGAGACGCCCACCTCCGCCGCACTGCGCGCCTGCGGCCCCGTCGTGGATCCCGCCGCGGCGGAGCGCACCCGAGAGATACTGGCCGCCGCCGCCGAGGCGGACGGTTGGCGCGACCTGCTGGACCAGGCGTGGGGGGCGCTGGCTCCGGTGTTCGGCGCCTCGCCCTACCTGGCGGGGCTGGCCCGGCGCGAGCCTGCGCGGCTCGCCCGCATCCTGGCCGAGCCGCCGGCCGACCGCCTGGAGGCCGTGCTGGCGGGCGCCCGCGCCGTCGCCGGCGAGGGCGACGCCGAAGCTGCGGAGCGGGCCCTGCGCCGGCTCAAGGCTGACCTGCACCTTTTGACCGCCCTCGCCGACCTTGGCGGGCTGTGGGGACTGGACCAGGTGACCGGCGCGCTCAGCCGCTTCGCCGACGAAAGCGTGCGGGCGGCCCTGGCGGTGGCGGCGGCGGGGGAGACGGCTCGCGGCAGGCTCGTCCCGCCCACGGACGACGAGGCGGGGCCGGTCCCCGGCTACTTCTGCCTGGCGCTCGGCAAGCACGGGGCGCTGGAGCTGAACTATTCGTCCGACATCGACGTCACCGTCTTCTACGACCCGGAGCGGATGCCCGCCGCGCCCGGCGTGGAGCCGCAGGGGCTGGCGCTTCGCCTGACCCAGGCCATGGCCGGCCTGCTGCAGGACAAGACCAGCGACGGCTACGTCTTCCGCGTGGACCTGCGGCTTCGTCCCGACCCGTCGTCCACGCCCGCGGCGGTGCCGGTCGAGGCGGCGCTCGACTACTACGAGAGCGTCGGCCAGAACTGGGAGCGGGCGGCGATGATCAAGGCCCGCGTGGTCGCGGGCGACCAGGACGCAGGCGAAGCCTTCCTGGCCGAGTTGCAGCCCTTCGTCTGGCGGCGCAACCTCGACTTCGCGGCCATCGCCGACATCCATTCGATCAAGCGCCAGATCCACGTCCACAAGGTCGACGAGCGGCTGGCGGCCAAAGGCGCGAACCTGAAACTCGGCCGCGGCGGCATCCGCGAGATCGAGTTCTTCGTCCAGACCCAGCAGTTGATCCTTGGCGGCCGCGATCCCAGCCTGCGCAGCCCGCGCACCTTGGACGCGCTCGCCTGTCTGGCCGAGGCGGGCCATGTGTCCAAGGCGACGGCCGAGGAGCTGACGGCGGCCTATCATACGCTGCGCGCCCTGGAGCACCGGGCGCAGATGATCGCCGACCAGCAGACCCATGTCCTGCCGGAGGCCGACGAGGCTCGGCGGCGGGTGGCGGCGCTGGCGGGCTACACTTCCCTCGCCAAGTTCGACGCGGCGGTGGGCAAGACGCTGAAGCGGGTCAACGCCCGCTACGGCGAGCTGTTCGCCGAGGAGGAGGAGCTGTCCTCGCGCTTCGGCAGCCTGGTGTTCACCGGCGTCGACGACGACCCCGAGACCCTGGCCACCCTGGCGCGCATGGGCTTCTCCAATCCGCCCCAGGTCTCGGCCGCCATCCGCTCCTGGCACCACGGCCACATCGCCGCCACCCGCACCGAGCGGGGGCGGGAGCTGTTCACCCGGCTCGCCCCGCGCCTCTTGGAGGCGGCCAACGTCACCGGCGCGCCGGACGCCGCCTTCAACCGCTTCTCCGACTTCTTCTCCAGGCTTTCGACCGGGGTGCAGATCCAGTCGCTGTTCCTGGCCCAGCCCAAGCTGTTCGAGCTGGTGGTCTCGGTGCTGGCGCTGGCGCCCAGCCTGGCCGCCACCCTCGCCCGCCGGCCGGCCGCCATCGACGCCATGCTCGACGCGGACTTCTTCTCGCCGCTGGACGAGGCGGAATCGGCCCGGACGTTGTCGGCGGCCGTGGCGCGCGCCGACGGGTTCGAAGAGGCGATGGACGCCGCCCGCCGGGTGCACCGCGAACAGGCCTTCCGCATCGGCGTGCAGGTGATGTCGGGCGCGGCCGACGCCCAGGACGCCGGCGCCTCCTTCGCGGCGCTGGCCGACGCCTGCCTGCGCGCGCTCGCCCCCGCCGCCCTGGCGGAGGCGGAACGGCTCGGCGGCGCCTTCCCCGGCGAGGTGGCGGTGGTGGCCCTGGGCAAGGCCGGATCGCGCGAGATGACCGCGCGCTCGGACCTGGACCTGATGACCCTCTATCGGGCCGACGATCCGGCGGCGATGTCCGACAAGAAGGGCTGGGGGGCGGAGACCTTCTACGCCCGCTTCACCCAGCGGCTGGTCGCGGCCCTGTCCGCCCCCACGAGCGAAGGCGAGCTCTATCCCGTGGACCTCCAGCTCCGCCCCTCGGGCACGGCGGGGCCGGTGGCGGTCAGCCTGGCGGCGTTCGACGGCTACTACGCGGCCGAGGCCGAGACCTGGGAGTTCCTGGCGCTCACCCGCGGCCGGGTGGCCTGGGCGTCCTCGGAGGCCTTCGCGGAGACCGCGGCGCGGGCGATCGAGGCGGCGCTGCGCCGGCCGCGCGACCGGGCTCGGACCGCGGCCGACGTGCTGGACATGCGCGAGCTGATGGCGCGGGAGCGGCCGCCCTCCGGCTTCTGGGACATGAAGCTCTCGCCCGGCGGCTTGGTCGACATCGAGTTCGCCGCCCAGTTCCTGCAGATCGCCCACGCGGCCGAAGGCGGCCCCCTGGCGGCCAATACGGGCGAGGCCCTGGCCGCGCTGCTGCAGGCGGGGCTGGCCGATCCCAAGGCGGTGGACCGGCTGCTCGACGCCTGGAGGCTGCAGCAGAACCTGTCCCAGGTGCTGAAGGTGTCGCTGGCCGACGAAGCCGACCCCGGCGCCGAGCCGAAGCGGCTGCAGACGGTGCTGGCGAAGGCCGGGCAGGCGCGGGACCTCGCCAGCCTGCGCCTGCGGCTGCAGCGCGAGCGCGAACGCGCGCACGCGGCCTTCCTGAAGCTCGTGGCGCCGTGATCTCGATCCAGGCGTCCCGGTCATTCTTCCTGTCGCCCCGGCCGTAGCGAAGCGGAGAGCCGGGACCCAGGGGCCAAGGTCCCGGATCAGGTCGGCGGCCTGTCCGGGATGACAGAGCGGCTTTGGCGAACACCGGCGACGGAACCTGGAAGTCGCTCCGTTGAAGTCCACGTGCGGGGGCGCACGGACATTGGACGAGACGATGAAGAAAGCACTCCTGATCATGGTCGGCGCGGCCGGCTTGCTGGCCGCCGACCTGGCTGCGGCCCAGACTCCTGCGGCGCCGCCTGCGCCGCCAGCGGCTCCCGCCGGTCCCGACGGCGCCGGTCCCGGCGTCCACCGCTTCCGGGGGCCGGGTCCTGGCCGGATGATGATGCGGCGCATGCACCGGCAGCGGCCGAGCCTGGAAGAGGTCCAGAAGCGTAACGCCGAGGCCTTCGCGCGGATGGACGCGAACAAGGACGGGCGGGTCGTTTTCGACGAGTTCCGCCAGGATATCGAGCGTCGCAGGGCCGAGCGCCAGCAACGGATGTTCCAGCGCTTCTCGGGCGGCCAGGACTCGGTCACCCTGGACCAGCTGAACGCGCGGACGGCGGAGCGCTACAACCAGCGCGGCCGTCGCCAAGGTGGTCAGGGTGGTCCGGCCCAGGGCGGCCAGGCTCCCAACGCGCGTCCCGCCCAATAGGCCGGACGCGTCCATCCAGGACGCGGGCGATGAGGAACGAGGGCGTCATTGACGCAAGGGGCGGCGAACGCAGGCGCGGGGCAGGACCCCGATCGGGCGCTCGTCGCGCGGGTTGCCGAGGGCGACCCCGCGGCCGTCCAGGCCCTCGTCGCCCGCAAACTGCCGCGCATGCTGGCGCTGGCCCGGCGGATGCTGGGCGACGCGGCCGAGGCCGAGGACGTGGCCCAGGAGGTGTTCTTGCGCGCATGGAAGCAGGCGCCGAGCTGGACCCCCGGCGCCGGGAAGTTCGACACCTGGATGCACCGGGTGGCGCTGAACCTCTGCTACGACCGGCTTCGCCGCCGACGCGAGCAACCGGTGGCCGAGCCGCCGGAGCGGCCGGACCCCTCGCCCGGGGCCGAGCAGGGGCTGCAGTCGGCCGACACCGCGCGGCGGGTGGAGGCGGCGGTTTCCGCCCTGCCGGAGCGGCAGCGCGAGGCGGTGGTGCTGTGCCATTACCAGGAGCTGTCGAACATCGAGGCGGCGGCGCTGATGGGCGTCAGCGTCGAAGCGCTGGAGAGCCTGTTGGCGCGCGGCCGACGATCGCTCAGAGCCAGCCTCGCGGATTTGGCGCATGGGTAGGGCGGGCGTAGGAGGAGAGGGAATGGACGCCGATCGGTTCAATACCCTGGCCGCAGCCTATGGCGGCGATCTGCGCCGCTGGCCCGAGGCCGAGCGGGCGGCCGCCGAGGACTTCCGCCGCCGCCAGCCGGAAGCGGCGCGAACGATGCTGGAGGAAGCCGCCGACCTGGACTTCGCGCTCGACGCCTGGCGCGTCGCTGCGCCCTCGGCGGCCTTGCGCGAGGCGGTGCTGGCGGCCGCGCCGAAACCGCGAACCCGCCGGCGCGGGCTGGGGTTGTGGCTGTCCGGAGCGGGCTTCGCCGCCGCAGCGACCGTTGCGGGCGTCGTCGTCGGCGTGGCGGCGTCCAACGCCGCGGTGTCGGACCTGCGGGCCGACGCGCTCTTGTCGGCCACCTTGCCCCAGGAGAACTCGACCCTGACGGCTTTCACGGTCGGAGCCATTTCGGAGCCGAGCGCATGAGCGGACGCTGGCGGATCCTGTTGATCGCCTCCCTGGTGCTGAACCTGTTCCTGGCCGGCGCCGTGGCCGGCGGCCTGGTGGTCGGCGCGAAGGTCCTGCGGGAGCGGACCGAGGCGCGCCGCGCCGAAGGCCAGAGGATGGCGGCCGCCTTTCAGGTGCTGGCGCCCGAGCGGCGCACGGCGCTGCGCGAGATCATGCGGGACCAGGCGCGCAGCGCCGCCCCCGACATGCGCGAGGCGCGCGAGGCCCGGCGCGAGGCGATGCGCCTGATCGCGGCCGACCCTTACGATCCAAAGGCGGTGACCGCCGCCCTCGACCGAGCGCGCGAGGCCGAGGACCGGGCGAGGGCCCGGATCGACGCCACCCTGGCCGCGCGGCTCGCCGAGCTGCAGCCGCAGGAGCGGGCGACCTTCGCCGGGCGGCTGATGTTCGGGCCCGGCCGGGGCGAGCGCCGCATGATGATCCTGCGGGGACGACCGGGCGGGCCGCCTCCGCCGCCGCCGCCGGAGGGGGCGGAGGCGCCCGAGGCGAACTAGGGTATCGGCTCCGGTCGTTCTCGGGCGGAGCGCGAAGCGCGCAGACCCGGGAACCCAGCCGCACCGCCCTATCCGCGGGTCAAGGTCGCGCTTGCTGGGTCCTCGGGTCCACGGCCTTCAGCCCTTGGCCCGAGGGTGACGAACAATCAAATGGGCGCGCCCCCTCACGCCGCCGCCGCGTCGTGGGCCGCGCGGGCGTTGCGCCTGAGCGGCAGGGTCACCACCGCCACCGTCCCATAGCCCGGCCCTTGGCTGGTCAGGGCGAAGCGGCCGCCGTGCATCTCGACCAGCGACTTGGTCAGGGCGAGGCCGAGCCCGGTGCCCTGGGTGGTCTTCGAGTGCTGGCTTTCGATCTGCTCGAACGGGCGGGTGAGCCGCGCCAGGTCCTCCTTGGAGATGCCGATGCCGGTGTCGACCACCTCCAGCCGCACCCGCGCCCGCGACGCCTCGCGCGGGTCGCCCACAAGTTCGGCGCGCACGGTCACCCGGCCGCCGCGGGGGGTGAACTTCAGGGCGTTGGACAGCAGGTTCAGCAGCACCTGCTTCACCGCCCGGTAATCGGCTTCCACCTCAGGCAAGCCCGCATCCATCTCGATGGCGACGGCCAGTCCGCCTTGCTCGGCGCGCCCGCGCATCAGCCTGATCACGTCCTCCGCCGCCTCGCGCAGGTCGACGGGCTCGAAGTGCAGGTTGAGCTTGCCGGCCTCGATCTTGGCCATGTCCAGGATGTCGTTGATCAGCGCCAGCAGGTGCTGGCCCGAGGACAGGATGTCGGCGCAGTATTCCTTGTAGCGGGGGTCGCCGAGCGGGCCGAACATCTCGCTCATCATCATCTCCGAGAAGCCGTTGATGGCGTTCAGCGGCGTGCGCAGCTCGTGGCTCATGTTGGCCAGGAACTCGCTCTTGGCGCGGTTGGCGTCCTCGGCCCGGATCTTCTCGATCTCGTACTTGCGGGCGAGCTCGGCGAGTTCGGCCCGGCTTTCCTCCAGCCGGCCGACCGCGCGCTGCAGGGCCTCTTCGTTGGCGCGGCGCTGCTCCTCCTGGCGCTTCACGGCGGTGATGTCGGCGGCGGTGATGACCAACCCGCCCTCGGCCGTCCGCCGCTCGGCGACCTGCACCCAGCGGCCGTCGAACAGTTCGGCGTCGCGCCACTGCGGGCCGGCCGCCGAGGGCTGCCAGCTGCGCACGGCCAGGTCGGCGATCTTGCGCACCGTCTGGTGGCTCACGCCCGGCTTCAGGATGCGGGGCTCGAGGTTGAAGAACTCCCGGTAGGCGTTGTTGCACATCAGGAGCCGGCCGCGCCGGTCCCACAGCACGAACGCCTCCGACACGCTCTCGATGGCGTCGCGCAGCCGGGTCTCGGCGGCCTGGGCGCGGTCCTGCGCCATCCGCTCGTCGGTCACGTCGAGGGCGACTCCCAGGATCACGGCGTAGCCGTCCTCGTCCAGCTCTGCGGCCTGGCCGCGGGCGTCGATCCAGGACGAGCCGTTCGGCCCGGGCACGCGGAAGGAGACGTCGAAGGCGCCGTAGCCGGCTGCGCCGATCAGGGCGTGGCGGACGCGCTCGCGGTGCTCGGGGGCGATACGGGCCAGCACCTCCTCGCCCTGCGCGGCGCCGGCGCCGCCCCAGCCCAGCATCACGCCCATCACGTCGGACATCATCACCATGTCCTCGCGCAGGCGCCACTCCCAGATGCCGCAGCGGGCGCCTTCGACGGCCAGGCGGAACTTGCGCTCGCTTTCCCGGTGCGCCTTGCGGGCCGCCCGCATGTTGCGGGCCTGGCGCACCACCAGGAGGGCGAGGATCAGGCCGACGGCGAGGGGCAGGAACAGGACGGCGGCGTCGGCGGCGGCCGCCTGCGCGCTGCGGGCGGCCGCCGGCGGCGCGGCGACGGCGATCAGCTCGCCGTTCAGGGCGGTCGCGGCGGCGAGCCCGGCGTCGGCCGTCTTGTCGAGGACGTCGGCGGGGGCCAGACCCACGGCGGCGGCGAGCGTCGTCCGCGCAGCGGAGGCCGCCGGCCCGGCTGCGGCTATGACGGTTCCGTCGCGCCCAGCCAGGAAGCGGCTCCCACCCTCCTGGGTCTCGCCCACGGCCGCGGCGAGGTCGGCGACCGCCAGGATGCGGGACCGGCCTTGGGCGGTCGGAGCCGCGACGCTGACGTAGGCGAGGCCAGGAGCGGAGCGGACCGGACCGAGGGAGAAGGCCTCGCCCTTGGAATCCGCCGCGCGCGCCGCCGCGGCCCAGGGCAGGTCGCGGCGCACGCCGGCCACGGCGACCGGCGCGCCGCCCTCGACCACCGCGACGGCGAGGGCGTCCGGAGAGGCGAGCTGCATGGCCGCTTCGGCGGCCTCGAGCGGCCGGTCCGGCGCGCGCTGCAGCCGCTGGGCCGCCGCGGCGACGGCGAGGCGAAGGCGGACGATGCGGGTCTCGGCGCGCGCGGCGGCGAGCTCGGCCTGCGCCTGCAGGGCCGCCGCGCTTTCGGTCTCGGCGCGACTCGCCTTCCAGCCGGCGAGGCCGGTGTGGAGCGCGAGCAGCAGCAGGCAGCCGATGATCAGGACGCCGACGGCCAGGGGAAGGAAACCGACCTCGCGGCCGGTCTTCCCGTCGTTGAGCCTGAGGCCCGCTCGCCCGGTCCCGCGGCTGGCCAAGCCTCCGCTCCTCCGATTCACCTTTCCGGAGGGTACGCAACGGCCGCCCTGGATGTCACCCAGACTTCGCCGCCTCCGCCGCCTCCGAGTCCATCGGTCGCGGGTGTGGCGTTCAGGCCGCGCAAGGTCAGGCCGCGTAGGCCTTCTGCGCCAGCTCCAGCACGTTGTTCGACAGGTTGGGCGTGGCCAGGATCCGCGCCAGTTCGGCCCGCATCAACTCGGCCAATTCGGGCCGGTAGCGGCGCCATCCGCCGAGCGGCTCCAGCAGGCGCGCCGCGACCGACGGATTGAAGCCGTCCACCGCCAGGATCTGGTCCGCCAGGAAGCGGTAGCCCGCCCCGCCGGGGTCATGGAAGCGCGCCGGGTTGCCGGAGGCGAAGCTCTGCACCAGCGCCCGGAGGCGGTTGGGGTTGCGCGGCTCGAAGGCTGGATGGGCGGTGAGGGCGAGCACCCGATCGATCGCATCGGGAGCCGGCGTGCGGGCCTGCAGCGCGAACCATTTGTCGATCACCAGCGGTTCGCTGCGCCACCGCTCGTAGAAGTCCGCCACCGCCTGGCCGAAGGCTTCGGCGCCGTCCGGCGTCAGGCTCATCAGCATCAGCGCGTTCAGCCCGCCCATGGCGTCGGTCATGTTGGCGGCCGCCTCGACGTGTCCGCGGGCGCGCTCCAGATTGGCGGAAGTCGGGTCGGCGGCCAGCAGCTCGAGCGCCGCATTGCGCAGGGCGCGCCGGCCGGCGCTGCGGGCGTCCGGGGAAAATTCGCCGGGCTCCTGCAGCGCCCCGTGCAGGCGCTGCAGGGCGTCGGAGAGGTGCACGGCGATGCGAGCGCGCAAGGTGTCGCGGGCCTCGTGCAGGGCGGCGGGGTCGGCCAGCCCGCCCAGCTCGAACTGGGCCAGCGCCAGGTCGGCCTCGCTGGGCAGGGCCAGCAGCAGGGCCTGGAACGCCGGGTCGGCGGACTGGTCCGACAGGGCCCGCCCGAGCGCGTCGGCGAAGCGTTCCTCGTTCACCTCGTCGGGGGCGCCGGCAGCCCGCGCCAGGATCAGCTCGCGCGCCAGATCCTGGCCCGCCTCCCAGCGGTTGAACAGGTCGGGGTCGGCGGCCAGCCGAACATAGGCGTCCTTGGCGGGCGCATGGACCGACAGGCGGACCGGGGCCGAGAAGCCGCGGAACACCGACAGCACCGCGTCCTCGGCTACGTCGGTCAGGCGCAGCGTGGTCCGCGCCTCGGTCAGCACGGCCAGGGCCTGGGTCGTCGCCGAGCCGGTCGCCGGGTCGCGGAAGGCGAGCGGCTCGCCGTCGCGGCTCATGAGGCCGTAGCGCATCGGGATCGGCAGGGGCCGCCAGCCGTCGCCGCGGCCCACCTGGACCACGGTCGCCTCCAGGGTGCGGCTCTGCTCGTCATAGGCCTGGTCGACCTCGACCAGCGGCGTGCCGGGCTGCTCGTACCAGGCGAAGAAGTCCTTCAGGTCGCGGCCCGAGGCGGCCTCGAAGCAGGCGACGAAGTCCTCCACCGTCGCCGCCGTGCCGTCGCAGCGCTCGAAGTAGAGGTCCATGCCGCGGCGGAAGGTCTCGTCGCCCAGCATGGTCTTCAACATGCGGATCAGTTCCGCGCCCTTCTCGTAGACGGTCGCGGTGTAGAAGTTGTCGATCTTCAGGTAGCTCGACGGCCGCACCGGATGCGACAGCGGGCCCGCATCCTCCGGGAACTGACGGGTGCGGAGCATCCGCACGTCCTTGATCCGCTGCACCGCCGCGCCGCGTTGGTCGGCCGAGAAGCTCTGGTCGCGGAACACCGTCAGGCCTTCCTTGAGGCAGAGCTGGAACCAGTCGCGGCAGGTGATCCGGTTGCCGGTCCAGTTGTGGAAGTACTCGTGCGCCACCACGCTCTCGATCCGTTCGTAGTCGAGGTCGGTCGCGGTCGCGGGGTCCGCCAGCAGCAGGCTGGAGTTGAAGATGTTGAGGCCCTTGTTCTCCATGGCCCCGAAGTTGAAGTCGCGCACGGCTACGATCATGAACAGGTCGAGGTCGTACTCGCGCCCGAACGCCTGCTCGTCCCAGGCCATCGCCCGCTTCAGGGCGTCCATCGCATAGACGGCGCGCTCGGCCTGGCCCGGGTCGACGTAGATGCGCAGCGCCACCTCGCGCCCGCTCATGGTGGTGAAGCTGCCGGCCAACTCGTCCAGCTCGCCCGCGACCAGGGCGAACAGGTAGCAGGGCTTGGGGAAGGGATCGCGCCAGACGGCGAAGCGGCGCCCGCCCGGCAGCTCGCCGCTGTCCTCCAGGTTGCCGTTGGCCAGCAGGCGCGGCCAGGCGGCCGGCGCCTCGACCCGCACAGTGTAGCGGGCCAGCACGTCGGGCCGGTCGGGGAACCAGGTGATCTTGCGGAAGCCCTCTGCCTCGCACTGGGTGCAGAAGCGTCCGCCGGACATATAGAGGCCTTCGAGCGCCGTGTTGCCGGCCGGGTCGATCTCGACCTCGGTCTCGAGGGTGAAGGCGTCGGGGACGGAGGCGATGGTCAGGCCGGTGTCGGTCACCTCGTACGCGCTGGGCTCCAGCGGCCGGCCGTCGATGGCGACGCCGATCGGCTTCAGCCGCACCCCGTCGAGCGTCAGCGGCTCGGCGTGGTCGCCGTTTCGCCGCAGGCTGAGCTTGGAGCGGACCCGCGTGGCCGACGGGTCGAGGGCGAAGGCCAGGTCCACCTCGTCCACCAGGAAAGCGGGCGGACGATAGTCGGCGAGGTGGATGGCGACGGGCTGATCGGTGCGCATTCCCTGGATTTAAAGGCGGCGCGCCGTCGGCGGAAGGGTTCGGATCAACTCCGAAGGCGTCAAGTTCGGGGCGTCAGGCCGCCTCGTCGCGGCCGGGGCGACCGGGGCCGGGCGCAGGCGCCTCCTGGGCGATGGCCCGCAGGAGGGCGTCGGCGGCGCGGCCGAGGCGCACGATCTCGGCCGGCGCCTCCTCCGCGTGCTCGCCGGCGAACTCGGCGAGTTCCCGGGCGATCCGCATCAGCCGGGGAGAGGCGGCGATCAGACGGGCCTGGAACTCGATCCTGTGCGGGTCGCGGTCGTACTCCGCCCCGGGCGTGCGCCAGCCGCCCCAGTCGCTGGGGTCGGTGACCACCACGGGGAAGGTGCCGGGATGGGGATGGTGGCCGCAATCTTCGGGCGGCTGCCACTTGTTGCGCGCCCGCATGAGCCGCCAGTCGCCGCCGGCCCGGTCGTCGGACGGCAGGTCGACGGGATCCTCGGCCCGCAGCTCGTGGGCCAGGAACTCGCGGCCGAGCCCGACGTCGTAGGTGATGCGGACCGGCTCGTCGAAGCCCTTGGCCCAGACCGGGACCAGCCGTTCGATCGTCGCCCAGGCGCCGACGGACTCGACCCAGACCTTCTGATGCTTGTGGAACTGGGCCTTGGCCACCGCTCGCCCTCGCCGAAGAGGAAACCGGCCCGAAGCCTAGCCGCCAAGGGTTGAGGGACGGTCAACCGCCTCGATTGCGGCCCACGAAGCGCAGGACGGCCGAGCGCGGCCGGGCCGCGGCGCGTTCGCCGCAGAGCCGCTCGTAGAGGGCGGACAGGCTCTCGAAGGTGCAGTTCCACCCGTGCCGCGCCTCCGCTCGGGCCCGCGCGGCGGTGCGGAGGGGGCCGGGATCGCGGGCCAGCAGGGCCTCGATCGCCTCCGCCAGGGCGGCCGGCGTAGGCCGGGGGGCGAGCTGGCCGATGCTCTCGTCCACCAGTTCCGACACGCCGCCGGACTCCACGCCCACCACGGGCAGGCCGCAGGCCAGCGCCTCCAGCACGACGAGGCCGAACGGTTCGCGGTCGTTGGCGTGCACCAGGGCGTCGCAGCTCGCCAGGATGCGGGCGACTTCGCGCGGATCGCGCACGTAGTCGAGGTAGGTGGCGTTGGCCTGAGGCCGGCAACCGGCGCCGGCGCCCACCAGCAGCAGGTGGTGGCCGGGACCCAGCCGCGCCGCGGCGTCCAGGATCACGTCGATGTTCTTCTCGCGCGCAGGGCGGCCGGCGAAGACCAGGAGGCGGGCGTGGGGAGGAAGCCCCAACTCGCGGCGCAACCCCTCAGGATCGGCGCGGCCGGGATGGAACAGCGCGGTGTCCACGCCCAGCGGCTGGATGACCACGCGGAACACCCCTGCGTCGTCGAGCCGCTCGGCGATGTGGCGGCTGGGCGCGATCACCTGGTCGAAGCGGCGCACCAGCCGCGCCCAGCGGCGGCGCACCGGCGCCTCGGCCCAGTCGCCGATGTGCAGGGCGGCCAGCGCGGCCGGGTCGGAGTGGCAGAAGGCTACGGCGGGGACCCCCAGCCGCTCGCGCGCGTCGAGGGCGGCGTGGCCGGGGCCGTAGGGGTCGCCGGCCTCGATCAGGTCCGGCCGCAAGGCCACCAGATGGTCCGACCAGCGGCGCAGCGAGGCGGGGCAGCGGTAGCCGTCGCCGAACGGCAGCCGGGCGGCCGCGACGGTCAGCACCCCCTCCTGCTGACGGCCGGTCTCCGCGCCGGGCACCACCAAGGTGTGGCGCACGCCTTTCCGATACTGGGCGAACCACGCCTGCTTGGCGAGAAGATAGCGCTTCACCCCGCCGCTGCGCGGGGCGAACAGCATGGTGGTGTCGACCAGATGCGCCGCCCTGGCCGAGGAGGCCCAGTCGGAATCGAGCCAGGGAGAGCCCTGACTACGCCGGGATTGGACGTTGGTCGGCGGTCCCAGCGAAGAAAGCCGCCAATCGACTGCCAAATCGCGCCCCCTCGTTAAGACCGGAGCCCCCGAGCCCCCAAGCCCGAAGCCGCAGTCCCAGCCTAACGCCCGACCCCCGCCTTGCGTTCGCGAATAGCGAGGCACATTGGTGGAAAGCTTTGCTGCGGCGTCAAGGTCGGAAGGAAACGTGCGAATGCGGATGGTCCTGGCCGGAGCCGGCGTCGGCGGCCTGTCTGCAGCCCTGGCGCTCGATCCCGCCGTCGAGGCGACGCTGCTCGAACAGGCGCCGGCGCTGACGGAAGTCGGTGCGGGGTTGCAGCTTGGGCCCAACGCCACGCGCATCCTGGCCCGGTTCGGGCTCGCCGACGAACTCGGCGCGATCGGCTTCGAGCCGGAGGCGAACGAGGTGCGGGACGCCGCCTCGGGCGCGCTGATGCTTCGCCAGCCCCTGCGCGAGGTCGCGCGCCGGCGCTGGGGCGCGCCCTATCTGCACGTGCACCGGGCGGACCTGCAGGCGATGCTGTCGTCCGCCGTTGCGCAGCGGCCCAACGTCTCGCTGCGGCTCGGCGCGCGGGTGGAGGCGGTGGAGCCCCAGGCGGCCCGCGTCCGCCTGGCGGACGGCGAGACGGTCGCGGGCGACGCCCTGGTCGGCTGCGACGGCGTGCGTTCGGGGGTGCGCCAGGCGCTCTGGGGCGAAGGGCGCCCGCGCTTCACCGGCATGATGGCTTGGCGGGGGACGGTGCGGGCCGCGGACCTGCCCGCCGGGCTGATCCGGCCGGTGACGGCGATATGGACCGGCCGGGGCCGGCACTTCGTCCACTACTATGTGCGCGGCGGCGAACTGGTGAACTTCGTGGGCGTAGTGGAGCGCCCCGATTGGACCCAGGAATCCTGGTTCGACCGGGGGGACCGGGCGGAGCTGGCGCGCGACTACGCCGGCTGGCCGCGCGAGGTGCAGGCGCTGATCGAGGCTGCGCCCGAGGTCTGGCGCTGGGGCCTGTTCGACCGCCCGGCCTTGCCGCGGTGGGGCCGCGGCCGGACGAGCCTCGCCGGCGACGCCGCCCACCCCATGCTGCCCTCGTTCGCCCAGGGGGCGTCGCAGGCGATCGAGGACGCCGAGGCGCTGGGGCGGCATCTGACGCCCGGCGCCGATCCGGCCGCCGCGCTGGCGGCTTATGAGGCCGAACGCCGGGAGCGGACCGCGCGGGTCCAGGCCCTGTCGCGGCGAAACGCCCGGCTGTTCCACCTGGGCGCGCCCGCCCGCGCCCTGTTCGCGGCCGAGGCCGCCCTCGGCCGCGTCGGGCTGACCAAGGGCGAGGCGCGGTTCGACTGGCTCTACGGCTACGGGATGGGCTGAACGGCCAGTTCGAGGAAGGGCTCGAACCCGCCGAAGATCATCCGCTTGCCGTCGAAGGGCATGGACGCCATTTCGCCCTTCAGCCGCGGGTCGGCCATGACCTTGGCCATGATCTCGTCCCGGTCCTTGCGCGAGCGGTAGACGATCCAGGAGAAGATCACGGTCTCGTCGTCCTTGGCCATTACCGCGCGCGGGAACGAGGTCAGCTCGCCGTAGGGCGTGTCCTCGCCCACGCACTCGACGTAGGACAGCGCCCCGTGCTCCATCCAGACGTTCCCCGCCGTCGCGGCCAGGGCCTTGTACTCGTCCAGCCTGGCCTTGGGCACGGCCAGGACGAAGCCATCGACATAGGACATGCGGGTCTCCTCCAGTTCTGCACCGAGGACGATGCAGGAAAGCACATTCCGACAAACAGGCGCTGCGAAATCTCGGCTCGCGGTCGAATCCTGAACGGCAGCCAACGACGGCCTCAAGGCGGGTTCAGCGCCAGGGCCTTACCAAGGCGAAGCTGGCCTGAAGGCCGGCGGCTTCGACCAAGGATGCAAGCCATGTCCACGCCGCTCCGCATTGCCAAGACCGACACCCTGGTCCAGGCGCCCATGACCGCGGCTCCCAGCCTCGCCCAGCGCGTGCAGCAACTGCAGGCGGAAGCCCGCCGCGTGGCGCACGACCACGTCGAACTGCTGCGAGCGAACCTGATGCAGACCCGCCAGCTGGCCAGCGAGATCGCCGCCGGCGGCGACGCCTATCCCGTGGGCGTGCGCGAACTGGCGCGGCGCCTGGCCGAGGAGAGCGCCGCCGAGGCCCAGACCCTGCAGGCCATCGTCGAGCGTCGCGCCTGAGCGCGCTCGGCGGCCTCGCATTCTCCGCTGCGGGTGCGTTGGCGGGACGCTACGCGGGCGAGTCGTTTCCGGCCCCGGGCCAAGCCTGCATCGCCATGCGTCCGATGCTGCGGAGCTTTTCCCGTGACGCGCCATCTCTGCCGCCGGAACGCCGATCCCGGCCAAGGCCTTCCTGTTCGGTTGATGGGCGCTTCGGCCATCTGGACCGGCTTGACCGCAGCCTTGGCCGTTGCGACTTCCGCCTCGGCCCAGCCGGCCGGGAGCGCCGCGGCGGGAGAAGCGGGGGTTGCCACGCGATCGACGCCGATGGCGGGTTTCGCCGGGAATGGAATCAATAAGCCGCTTGCCGCCGCTTTCGTGGGAATATCGGCGACTGCGGGGCCGGGCTCACGAGGAGGACGACCATGACGACCGCCGAGCGCGCCGTACTTGCCGGGGGATGCTTCTGGGGGATGCAGGACCTCATCCGCCGGAGGCCCGGAGTGATCTCGACCCGAGTCGGCTACACCGGGGACGAGGCGACCCCGAACGCCACCTACCGCCGCCATGGCGACCACGCCGAGGCGATCGAGATCATCTTCGATCCGGCGAAGACCAGCTTCAGGGATCTGCTGGAATGGTTCTTCCAGATCCATGATCCGACGACCTTGAACCGGCAAGGCAACGACCTCGGCCGCAGCTACCGGTCGGCGATCTTCTACACCAGCGACGAGCAGCGGCGCGTGGCGGAGGAGACCGTCGCCGATGTGGAGGCCTCTGGGCTTTGGCCGGGCAAAGTGGTCACGGAGATCGAACCGGCCGGCGCCTTCTGGGAAGCCGAGCCCGAGCACCAGGACTACCTGGAGCGGATTCCCAACGGCTACACCTGCCACTTCCCGCGGCCGAACTGGAAGCTGTCGCACCGTGCGAAGGCCGGCGGCGCGGCATGACGGCGTGCGCGATATTCCTTGCGTGACCACCTGGTCGAAGTTCGACACTCGCTGGAGCGGGGTGCTGATCGACGACCTGCTGGACGATGCGGGCGTCGACCCGCCCACGCCTTACGTCCTGGCCCACTCGTTCGACGGCTATTCCACCAACGTGCCGCTTGCGGACCTGACGCAGGGGAAGGCCGCGGCCGATATCATCCGCACCGAGCGCTACGGCGGCCTCTGACGGGGCGCGCCCACGGCGGCCATTCCCATCGAGTTCGTGGAGCCCGCCCCAGGCTCGGCATGATGTTCGAGCGATCGGGACATCGCCGAGTCCGGGGCGATCATCGACTACATCATCCGCAGGCATGGCGAAGGGTCCGACATCGAGACTTGGCGCCGTCGTGTCGGGTCGGCCGCCTCGAGTTCGACCGACTTCAAACCGGACGCCTTGCCCGTGCCCTCCGTGTCGCTGATATGGAGGCCGATCGGGTCGCCGAAGGCCCGGTCCTGCCGATCCGGGCCGACATCTTGAGCGCTAAGGAACAGTCCCTGGAAGATCAGCTGCATAGGCTCTCCGTCGCGCCGATGATGGACTGGACGGACCGGAATTGCCGGGCGTTCCATCGTGCGCTGAGCAAGCGGGCGCGGCTCTATACCGAGATGATCACCACCGGGGCGGTGCTGCACGGCGACCGGACGCGGCTGATGGGGTTCTCCGCGGTCGAGCATCCGGTGGCGCTGCAGATCGGCGGCTCCGACCCGAAGGCGGTGGCGCAGGCGGCGCGGATCGGGGAGGACCTGGGCTACGACGAAGTGAACCTCAACGTCGGCTGCCCCTCGGACCGGGTGCAGAGCGGGCGTTTCGGCGCCTGCCTGATGCTGGAGCCGGAGCTGGTGGCCGAGTGCATGGCCGAGATGCGGGCGGCGATCCGCCTTCCGGCGACCGTGAAGTGCCGTATCGGCGTGGACGAGCAGGACCCTGAGGAGAGCCTGTTCAAGCTGGTCTCGCTGTGCGCCGAGGCTGGGGTGGACACCTTCGTCGTCCATGCCCGCAAGGCCTGGCTGAAGGGGCTTTCGCCCAAGGAGAACCGTGAGGTCCCGCCGCTGGACTACGAGCTGGTCTATCGGCTGAAGCGGGCGCGGCCGGACCTGACGATCGTGATCAACGGCGGCGTCGCCTCGCTCGACGAGGCCGAGACGCACCTCGCCCACGTGGACGGGGTGATGCTCGGCCGCGCCGCCTATCACACGCCCGCCATCCTGGGCGCGGCCGACCGGCGGCTGTTCGACCCGGCGGCGCCCGAGGTGGACCCCTTCGGCGCGGTGGAGGCCTATCGCCCCTACATGGCCGAGCGGCTGGCGCAGGGCGTCCCGCTGGCCGCCATGACCCGCCACATGCTCGGTCTGTTCTCCGCCCGCCCCGGCGCGCGGGCATGGCGGCGTATCCTGACCGTCGAGGGCGTGAAGCCGGGGGCAGGGCTGGAGGTCGTGGACCGCGCCCTGGAGGCGGTGACGGTCGCGCCTCCGGAAAACGTGATGCCCCAAAGTCGCATGGTCGGCTGAACCTGTTCGCCGGTTGCGGGTTTTTTAATCTGCATACCTTGACGAAAGTTCGTCGATATGAAGCATATTTGCCCCCTCTCAATGGGTGTCGCCGCGGCCCTGCTGGGCGTCGCCACCTCGCAGGCGGCCCATTCTCAAGAGGCCTTGGCTCGGGAGCCGGTTCGTCCGCTCGATTTGAGCACCGGCTCCTCCATCGCCATCGAAGCGGCCAGGGCGACCCAGGCCCGCGTCACGCCCGAAGGCCGGGTGACGCCGCCCGAGACCCTCACCAGTGTTCCGGCGTCCGGCGACACGGTGCAGGGCGTGACCGTCCGTCCGCAGGCGCCCGCGACGGGCCGCGTGGTGGCCAGCACCGACGCCCGACCCCTGACCAGCCCCGACTTCACCGCCGCCGACGCCGAGCCGCCGCCGCTGGCGGTGAAAATCGCGCGCGGCGTGGCGGTGGGCGCGCAGGGCGCGCCGGAAGACGGGGTGACCGTGCGCGATCCGCTGGAGTTCGACCGGCTGGGGACGATCGGCTTGACGGCGCTGTTCTGAGCGCGGCCGGACGGAGGATCAGGGACGCAGGATGAGGGCGGTTCTGGTCGCCTCGAACCGCGACAAGCGGCCGAGATAGCTCATGCCGAGCAGCGAAGTGTTCAGGCCTTCGCGGACCACCAGCGCCTGCACGTCGTCGACCTTGGCGCCGGCGATGGCGACGTGATCCAGGGTGACGAGCGCGGCCTTGGTCTGGCCGCTGGCGGTGACCACCGGCCGCTCGTAGTCGAGTGCGGTCAGGTCGAGGCCCAGGCGCTGCGCGTCGGCGGCTGTCAGGGCGACGGCGCTCGCCCCGGTGTCGACCAGGAAGCGGACCCAGCGGCCGTTGATCTCGGCGTTGGCCCAGTAGTGGCCGTCCGGCCCCTTGGCGACGGAGGCGGCTGTCCCGGCGGCCGGCGGCGCCGGGGAGGAAACGGCGACCGCGGCCCGGTCCGGCGCCTGCGCCCTGGGGGACGCGAAGGCCACCAGGCCCTGGGCGGCCGCGATCGCCGAAAGCACGGCGGCGGCCAGAATGGCCACGTGCTTAAGCATCTGTCACACCCCACTGGCCGGTTGGCCCGGCCTTTGATGCTGCGACCATACGCCCCAACCGGTTTTCATCGGGTGAATCCCGAAAACTTCCGTCGGAGGGCGGATTTGGCTTAGGAAGCCCCGCCATGAGCCGACCCTTCGACGACTTCGAGCGCCTGCTGGCCGCTCTTCCCGAACCCGACGAGGCCGCGCGGGCGGCCGCCCTGACCGCTGCAGGCGGCTTCGGGCGTCTGACCGACCTCGCGGCCTGGCTGGCCGGCTGGCGCGGGCAGTCCGCGCCGCGCGTCCGCCGTCCGATCGTGGCGCTCTACGCCGCCGCCCAGGCCGGCGCGGGCGATCCGGAGGGCGCAGCGCGCCGGCGCCTCGACGCGCTCGCCGCAGGCGAAGGCCCGATCAGCGACGCCGCGCGCGAAGTGGGCGCGGGGGTCGAGGTGTTCGACCTCGCCGTCGACCGGCCTTCGCCCGACGCGGCCCTGCGAGCGGCGATGTCGGAGCGCGAATGCGCCGCGACCCTCGCCTTCGGCATGGAGGCCCTGGCCAAGACCCCGGACCTCTTGATCGTGGGCGAAACGGCCTCGGGCGCGGACCGGGCGGCCGGGGCCCTGGCCAACGCCCTGTTCGGCGGCGCTTCGGCCGACTGGGCCGCCGACCCGGACTGGACCGCCGAGGCGACGGCGCGGGCGCGGGAGGAGGGAGCGGCGACGCCGCTGGATTTCCTGGCCCACCTGGGCGGGCGCGAGACCGCCGCCCTGGTCGGGGCGATCCTGGCGGCGCGCACCCAGAGCACGCCGGTGGTGCTGGACGGCTACGCCGCGCTGGCGGCGGGCGCGGTGCTGCAGGCCTTGCGGCCCGACGCGCTCGACCACTGCGTGCTGGCCCAGGGCGGGACGGCCCCGGGCTCGCGCCTCCTGGCCGAGCGGCTCGGCTTGCGCCCGCTGGTGGATGCGCCGCTGGAACGGTCGCAAGGGCTGGCGGGCATAGCGGCCCTGGGCCTCCTGCGGGTCGCGTGCGCCCTTCAGGCGCAGTGAGCCGGCTTGCCGAGCGCGGCGGCTAGCCCGATAGTCCGCCCGTGGACCAGACTGCTTCTGACACTCATTCCGATCAGCTGATCCCCCTCGGCCGCGGCCGAAAGGGGCTGAAAGGCTATGTGGCCCAGGTGGGCGTGGAGACCGGCGCGCGCCATTCGGCCGTCGATCCCGAGGAACTGGAGCGCCGGCTGCTGGAGATCGGCTTCGTCGAGGGCGCCAGGGTCGAGATCCTGGAGGAAGGGCTGATCGGCGGCGACCCGCTGGCCATCAAATTGGACGACATGCGCGTGGCCCTGCGCCGGCGCGAGGCGGACGCGGTTTTGATCCGCGTCATATCCAAGGGCGGCTGAGCGGCTTCCCCATCGACAGCCGAGGCCCTATCTCCTAATAATCATTCGCAGTTGGAAGCCGGGGCCCGTCTGATGCCGCCATCGCAGAGCGCTGCGGTTCCGAGTTGGAGAGCGGCGTCGTGACCGAAGCGGTCCTCGATATCGGCGGTCTCGACAAGACGGCGGAAGCGCAGGCCGCGTTGCGGCCGCCGCGGCTGGCGCTGGTGGGCACGCCCAACTGCGGCAAGACCGCCCTGTTCAACGCCCTGACCGGCAGCCGCCAGAAGATCGCCAACTACGCCGGCGTCACCGTCGAGCGGAAGGAAGGCCAGGCGACCACGCCCGGGGGCCGGCGCGTGCGGGTGCTGGACCTGCCCGGCACATACTCCCTGCGCGCCCGCAGCCCGGACGAGGAGGTCACCCGCGACGTGGTGCTGGGCCGCTTCCCCGGCGAAGCCCCGCCCGATGTGCTGATCTGCGTCGCCGACGCCACCAATCTGCGCCTGGTGCTGCGTCTGATCCTGGAGCTGAAGCAGGTGGGCCGTCCCGCCGTGCTGGCGCTCAACATGTACGACATCGCCAAGCGCCAGGGCCTGGACATCGACCTCGACCGCCTGTCGGCCGAGATCGGCATGCCGGTCGTGCCCACGGTCGCCGTGCGCAAGGGCGGGATCGAGGCCCTGATGGCCGAGGTCGACCGCCTCGCGCCCCAGGTCGACGCCGAATCCGAAAGCCAATGGCGCGAGCCCACCGCCGCCGAGATCCGCGCCGCTCACCGCGAGGCCGAGCGCATCCTGAAGGCCGCGGTGGCGCCGCCCAAGCGTCCGGACACCTGGACCGGCCGGCTCGACGCCTTCCTGCTGCATCCGGTGGCGGGAACGGTCACCCTGCTCGCCATCCTGTTCCTGATGTTCCAGGCGGTGTTCAGCTGGGCCACGCCCGCCATGGACGCCATCGACGGCGGTTTCGGCGCCCTGTCCGCGCTGGTGAACACCAGCCTGCCCGACGGCATGCTGAAGAGCCTGCTGGCCGACGGGATCATCGCCGGCGTCGGCAGCGTGCTGGTGTTCCTGCCGCAGATCGTGATCCTGTTCTTCTTCATCATCCTGCTGGAGGACCTGGGCTACATGGCCCGGGCCGCGTTCATGATGGACCGGACCATGGGGGCGGCAGGCCTGCACGGCCGGGCCTTCATCCCGCTGTTGTCCAGTTTCGCCTGCGCCATTCCCGGGATCATGGCGACGCGGGTGATCGACAACCGCCGCGACCGCTTCACCACCATCATGGTGGCGCCCCTGATGACCTGCTCGGCGCGGATCCCGGTCTACACCCTGATCATCGCCGCCTTCATCCCGAACCGGACGGTCTGGGGCTTCGCCAACCTGCAGGGGCTGGTGATGTTCGGCCTCTACGCCAGCGGCATCCTGTCGGCCCTGATCGTCGCCTTCGTGGCGCGGCGGCTGATGTGGCGCGGCGCGGTCGAGCCCTTCATCATGGAGCTGCCGGCCTACAAGGTCCCGGACCCGAAGAACGTGGTCATGAACGTGCTGACGCGGGCCAAGATCTTCCTGCGCCGCGCGGGCACCATCATCCTGGCCATGATGGTGCTGGTCTGGTTCCTGTCCACCGTGCCCGGGCCGCCGCCCGGCGCGACGGGCCCGGCCATCGACTACAGCTTCGCCGGGATGATCGGCCACGCGCTGGAGCCGATCCTGAAGCCCATCGGCTTCAACTGGCAGATCGGGGTCGCCCTGATCCCCGGCATGGCCGCGCGCGAGGTGGCGGTCGGGGCGCTGGGAACGGTCTATGCGGTCTCGGGCGTCGAGAGCGCCACCGGCGGCCTGGAGGGCGTGCTGTCGCAGCAGTGGTCCCTGGCCACGGCGCTGGCCTTCCTGGCCTGGTACGTCTTCGCGCCCCAGTGCGTGGCGACCCTGGGCGTCGTGGGGCGCGAGACCAACTCGTGGCGCTGGCCCCTCCTGATGTTCGCCTACCTGACGAGCCTCGCCTACCTCGCCGCGTTCGTCGTCTACCGCGTGGCGAGCGCGCTCGGGGGGTGAGCCGATGGCCCAGGACCTCCTCGTCTATCTCGTGGTCGCCGCCGCGGCCGCATGGGTGGTCTGGGCGATCGTG
>Ga0164243_10002636_pt1 | contig 29404 bp, 30 predicted proteins | sample OricompcompostOP_FD_108781 | JGI IMG/M metagenome (GOLD analysis project Ga0164243, IMG submission 108781) | Organic Plus compost microbial communities from Emeryville, California, USA - Original compost - Organic plus compost (OP) | ecosystem: Engineered > Solid waste > Mixed feedstock >... | reverse complement strand
TTCCGGTGCATTGCTGGGTGGTGCAGGAATTTATTTCGATCCTTTTCAAAGCGGGCTTTTCCAAGCCGGTTATGGAGGTTCAGATACGACAATCCGGGTAATGACCGTCGGTCCGCTTGGTATCCTTTCCAATACGGGGGAAATTCAGTATAGGGGGCTTAATGCCATGCGCGGGCTTACTTATCACCAGCCGTCAAAGTATCTGTATGTTGCCAATAATGCAACCGTTGACGGCCGAACAACTATTTACGGATATCATCTCCCCTATAATAGGAGGGGGTACACGCGACCTCACCGAGTCCTTCGGCTAGAATCTTCCATGCGCCCTTGGGGAATGGTATTATGGAAAGATAGTCTCTTGGTATCCAATGCTGGGGCAAATGGAGGCGTATCGTTATACGGTGATTTATCTAAGGTAGATTCACTAGCGCCGGATTTTAAGGCGCTTTCAACCGTCCGAATCGAGGGTGCCACGGCTATACGGGGTATTGCATTTGTCGATTCGTTGGACGTATTGGTGGCTGCTGACTATGGTTCGGTCAATGAAAGCGGGCAGCGCGTTGCCGATGGCCGGATTTATATTATTGAGGGCATCAAGGCTAAGCTTGTGACAGGCTCTTCGTCCACCGTTACACCAACCCGTACCATTCAAGGCTCACTGACCGGTTTGACCGGTCCCATGGACGTGGCCATCGATCCAAGGCCGAGACAAAAAGATGGCGAACGAACGATTTTTGTGGCCGATTACGATTCTCAGTCAGACGGACTACCGGGAAGAATTTTGCGGTTCAAATTGTCGGATAAAGGGAACGTAGCACCCGATGCAGTTACTTCGTTGGATACGTTGAACAACGCGCGTCGGCCATTCGGCCTATTCCTTGATGTGCGGGGAATACCCGGTTCTGAATAGAGAAGGTTTATGTCAAGATGTCGAGCATCCGGTTGATTTCTTCGGTCTTCGTGGCATTGCCAGCCTGCGAATATGACGAAGTCAGATTACGCAGTACCCGGACAATAATGTCAAGATTAGAACAGGGAAGCACGAAATTATCACTTGGAGCAAGGTTGAGTTGCTTCAGGAATGCGATGACGTCGTGGCGTCCGAATATTTGACCGCGATTGAAGGCATTGATGTAAAACAGGATACCGTTTTTATCTTCTACCGGTGTATGGTCCTCCGTATATGCCAAAATAAAATGTTTGGGCAGATTCACTCCATAAACAGGAATATCAAGCTTTTGGGCCACAATGCTGTACACGCACGCCAAAAGGATAGGACTTCCCTTCCGTGTTTCTAACACTTGTCCAATATAGGAATTTTGCGGGTCGTGGTAATTACTTGTATTTCCTGAGAAGCCGTGGGCATTATAAATGATGTTGTTGAGCAGCCGTACTTTTTCAACCGCGCTCATGCTATAAATCATCTCCAGCCAGGCATCGCGCTTGATCGCCTCTATCTGGTTGATGATCTTTTGCTCGTTCATGTCAGGATACTGGTATTTATTGACAATAATGAGCCCTTGAAGCAAATCAAATGAACCACTTACTTTCCATAATTCAAGTTCCTGCAACACATCTTCAAACTGTATCTTATGGATAAGGTTTTCGATACGGAATTGCAGCATTACGTCGAACGATTGTTCCCAGGCTGATTCCAGTCGTGTAATCACCTCCGGTCCCATGGTAATCAGCTTCTGCTCTACATGCTGGAATACTTCTGCATCCGGATCGTCAAGCAATTTGATCAATGAATCTAGTTCTTTCTCATTCATCAATGACAAAGTTACAAAAAAGTATTTGAAATATTTCCAAGCCACCATTCCACCGATATTCACGAATGGGCGTTGTGTGTCAATCTGTGAAATTCGTGGCAAAAAGAAAAAATCTCATTGGTGTGAAAAAATCAATTCCGACTAAGGGTAAATCCCAGTGAAGTTGTCAACGTAATCAAATGGAAGTAACTTTGGCCAAAAGAGAAACATTGGTACGTACGGATCACGAAGTTGTTTTTGAAGAGGCATTTAAAAGTAATTTTAAAGCATTGCATGCATATTCCTACACCATGCTGCAAGACGATGCCATGGCGGAGGAGATTGTCCAGACTGTATTTTTGAAGCTTTGGGAAAGCCGGGAACGGATGGCGATACATACCTCGCTCCGGGCATACCTTTACAAATCTGTGTACAATGAAAGCTTAAATTACTTAAAGCACAAAAAGGTTCAACGGAAATACATGGAAGAAGCGATGGTGGCTTATAAGCAACAGCAGGCTCAAGAAGCGGATGCAGACAACGAGTTGCAAAAGCAGTTGCAGCGGGCACTCAGGCAACTGCCGGAAAAATGCCGTACGGTTTTTCAGTTGAGCCGTTTCGAAGAATTGAAATATCAGGAAATAGGAGATAAGTTGGGTATTTCACTGAAAACCGTCGAAGCCCACATGGGAAAAGCACTGAAATTGTTGCGTGTCCAACTGGCCGATTTCCTGCCACTGTTACTTATTGTGTTACCCAATCTATAGGGTTATGGATGATATATTATTGACAAAATACTTGCTGAACGAGACGAGTGAGGCGGAGTCTATCTCGGTGCGCACCTGGATTGCCGCACATCCCGATCATGCGCGGCGGTACGAACACCTGCAACGGATTTGGAAAACCAGCAAGTCACTCGGAAACCAATTGACGGTAAACGAAGAAGAAGCTTGGCACCGTTTTGTACAACGCCGGGATTCAATGCATACGCTCAGGGCCAGCATACAGGTGCAGCGGATGGGTTGGCTGCGATATGCGGCCGTACTGGTGCTGCTTCCACTGATGTTATGGGCGCTTTATGATTTTTGGAATACCCGTTATGGAGATGCTGCATCCATCGTATATGAAACAGGAGAATCTACGCATACCGATACGTTACGAGATGGCAGCATCATCACGTTAAACAGTTTTGCAACATTGCGGTATACACAGACTGCCCGCACCAAGCAACGCATCGCGACACTCGAAGAAGGTGAGGTGTTTTTTAAGGTGAAAAGCGATCCGGATAAACCATTTATCGTGCAATCGGGAGAGGTAATGGTGACTGTGCTCGGTACTTCGTTCCATGTAAAGCGGTCGGGAGATGAAACGGAAGTTATCGTTGAAAGCGGACACGTCAAAGTGTCTGGGTTAAAACGGCAGGTAGAGCTGTCGCTTGGACAGAAACTGCTGATCAATACCGCTACCCAGCGATTTGAGGAAGAACGGGTAAGCGACCAATTACACAATTATTATGTTGACAACCGATTTGTAGCAGTTAATACACCGCTTTGGCGAATTGTCGAAGTGCTCAGTGAAGCTTATCATACCGAAATCCAGATCGAGAACCCCCAAATCCGCGACCTGCGGATGACGACAACTTTTCATCGAGGCGATCTGGACAGGATATTGGATGTCATCGGCATGACGCTGCGTATTGAGGTAAAGCGACAGGGTAACAAAATTGTATTGAGGTAACCTAACATATTTGTATAATTGTCGGGTTTTCCACCCGCGTATAAATGGCTGTCAGGATACAATTTATCTGCTTACTCTGTTTATTAACAGCTACTGTCAGGGGGCAGGGGTACCTGATGCGCGACATTCATCTGCGGCTTACGGGCACCCAGCGGATCCATGAGGTGCTGGAAGCTATCAGTAAATCGCAGGGATTCTATTTTTCCTACAATAGTCAGGTTGTACCGGCCGATAGCATGATTACGGTTGCCCGCTACGAAGGTAAACTACTTGATTTTTTGACCAACACGTTTGGTCCTGCATATGAATTCAAAGAAAGTCCCGGGTATGTCATTATCCGGTATGCACCCCGCCGGATGGCCGTCGCCATCCATGTCGAAAAACCCCGTTATGGGCCAATGGTGGTAGAGGGTCAGATTACCGATGCGGGCAATAAAAAGGGCGTGTATCTGGCCAGTATTTATGAGCGCAACGCCTTAACATCTACACTATCCGGACCTACCGGAAATTTTAAGTTGACCATCAGACGGCCGGAGGAAACTATCTGGCTGACCATCAGCAAAGAGAACTACCGCGATACCACCCTTGCTTTGTTACCTCCGGTACAGGTTAGCACGAAACAAAAAGGTAGGCGTTATTGGTTTGCTCCCGAAGAAGGGAACGGAATGGGGTTGGACGGCACGGCATTAGGACGGTTTTTCATCAGTTCCCGGCAGCGTATCCAGCGCATCAACCTAGGTGGTTTTTTTGCATATAACCCCTATCAGATTTCGTTGACTCCGGGATTGAGTTCACAGGGATTGTTTAACAGTCAGGTGGTCAATCAGGTTTCGCTGAATATCGTTGGTGGACATACCGCGGGGGTGAACGGCATTGAAGTAGGCGGCGTCTTCAATATCAACCAACAGCAGGCACGTTATTTCCAGGCAGCCGGTTTGTTCAATTTGGTAGGAAACAGCATGCAAGGGATGCAGGCGGCTGGTCTCTCCAATATCGTCGTGCGTGAGGTTTCGGGAGTGCAGGTAGCGGGAATAAACAACCGTGCCGGTAGTGCCGCTGGAGCGCAGGTGGCGGGTCTTTTCAATGTAGCCGGAAACGTAAAAGGTATTCAACTGGCCGGAATCGTCAATATTGCCGGAAACGTAAACGGTGTTCAGTTGTCGGGATTGGTCAATGTGGCAGACAGCAGTGACTATCCCATCGGTTTGATCAACCTGATCAAAAATGGCGATAAGAGTTTTGCGATCGAGCTGAATGAATCGGGTACTGCGCAGTTGACCTTCCGATCGGGTGGCCGTATTTTATATGGCCTATTGGGTGTCGGATATCGGTTGAATGATAACCCGATGAGGTATGTGCTTGAAGCAGGTATTGGTATTCATATTTGGCAAACGACCCGGTTTGCATTGGATGCCGAGCTTGCGAGTGGCATCAGCCCTGATTTCAAGACAACTCCCGAGCAACAAGCATCTTTTCGTGTATTTCCTCAGTTTCGCTTCAACACGCATTGGGGGATCTTCGCCGGACCAACGGTCAAGTATGTTCTTCAACCCGAGCGTACCTTCCAGGCAGGTTTTATGGGTGGCCTGCGCTATCGTTGGTAACTGCTTCAGGTTATTCATCCGGAGGTAAGGGTAAAACCAAATGAAGTTGTCTCTCCTAGACACAATGATTAATTGCGTATGACATTTATGGGAAACTGGATTACCATCCTTGCCTATGCCGGAGGAATCGTCACGGTGGTTGTGTTAGCGGGATGCATTTACCTGCTCAAGACCGTCTTAATCGAACTACATACCACCTGTGATGAGGGCTATGAATGGTACAACTGAAGCCAGGGGGCGACTACCTATCCTTTTGGAAAAAACGTTGTACCTTATCACGCTCTTTCCGCTGGTTCTGCTAAGCCGGCTGCCGCATCCGGTACTCTTGGCTACCGTTGGCCGGTGCTGTTATTTCCTGACGTATTCGTTTGCCCGCTACCGCTACCACGTCGTGCTCCAAAATCTGTCGCGTTCGTTTCCTGAAAAGCCCTATGCAGAAATCCATGCCTTAGCAAAAGACTTTTATCGGCATTTTTCCTGCCTTGTAGTTGAAATAATTAAATCATTTTCCGTCAGTAGGCGAGAACTGGCCGGTCGTGTCCGTATTGTGGATGCAGATTTACTGGAACAGTATCAGTGTAAGGCAAGACCCATGGTAGCATTGCTTGGACATTACGGCAACTGGGAGAGTCTGAGTATCTTGCCCAGTAAACTGTCCATACCGGTAAAAGCCCTGTACAAACCCTTGTCAAACAAATCGGTAGGTCGCTTCGTAATGTACATCCGTTCCCGGTTTGGGATGCAGTTGATTCCGGCAGAAAAGGCCGTACGCCAATTGATGAAAGCGAAAGACGATGCTTCCCTCAATCTGTTTATTGCCGATCAGTTTCCGGGGCGCAATCGGGGCCTTCCTATGGAATTGCTGAATCAGCCGACCGCCTTATTTGATGGAGCTGAAAAATTAGCCAAAGCAATCGATGCAGTGGTTTTCTATATCGAGCTGGAAAGAAATGGGGAAGCCGGATGGGATGTGCATTTTTCATTAATAACAGATAAACCTAACGAAACAGCCAAAGGCGAGATAACCCGGTGCTTCGGTGAGCGATTGCAAGAAACCATTCGGAAGGAACCGGCGTATTGGCTTTGGTCGCATCGGAGATGGAAATAAACAGACAGTTTCCCGTATCTTTGATCCGATGCGCAGCCCTCGGTTTTACGTTGATTACATCCTGCATTTCCTGACGTCCCATTCGCGTCATGGTACACATTCGCCTTTCGTGTATAAGCTAGTGGATGAAGTAATTTACGCACCCCGAAGGAGTCAAGAACCCCTTGGTAAAGTAGAACGGCTGATAGCCCGGCTAATTGCCAGGTTTACTCCCGATACGGTATATCGGATAGGCGAACCGTTACCCACCTATCCGTTGGACTTGGTCATCGTCAACGGGAATGATGTAGACCGGCTAACATCCCAACTGCGGCAGCTTTGGTCACAGCTTCACACGGGTAGCGTATTGGTACTGATCGGTATTTACCGTGGCAAACAGATGAGAAAATTTTGGCGTACCCTTCAAAAGCGACCAGACGTGACGGTAACCGTCGATTTGTTCCACCTGGGCATGGTATTTTTCCACGAAGGGCAGGCCAAGGAGGATTTTCGCATCCGGTTTTAAGGCTTCGGCCCTTCCTCCTCCTAGATCTGAAAGAGTTAGTAGCGAGTCGTATAAGAAAATACTTTGAATTAAATCAACGTTTTAAGTATGTTTTGAAGTTGTTCTTTCATCGGGGGCAAGTCGTACTGAGCGATATCCCAAATGATTCGTAGGTTGACGCCGAAATATTCGTGAATAGATATGTTACGGAATCCTTTAATCGCTTTCCAGGGAATTCCGCTGTTTGTATCTTTTATTTTTTGGCTTATTGCGTTACAAGCTTCTCCGATGATCTCAATTTGCTTAATCGTGGCAAACCGTTTTTCAGAGTTTTGGATAAACGCCTCGTATTCCACCCCTTTAAGATAGGATTCGACTTCACCAATAGCATCTAAAACATGTTGAATCCTAACTTTATCGCCGAGCTGGCCTTTCATAGATAAGGACTTTGTCATTTTCAACGAATGGCCGAACATACTTTGAGAGACCATCTTCGGTCACTAAATCAACTCCTCGATTCAAAAGTGTTGATAATTCATCCTGGAAGGTAAAAAAGCGGAGGCCGATGGGTTGTCGATAGTCAAGTTCAACCAAGATATCCACATCGCTGCTTTCATCCGCTTGATTTCTTGCAAATGAACCGAATAAATAAGCCTTATTTACCGGTATTCGGGAAAAATACTTTCTGATCGTGTTTATGTCCTTTTTACTGAGTTTCATGTGCAACCCATTAGCCTTCATGACAATGATACGATATTTTTATTGCATTTGCAATAGAGGAATTTTAATGTCCTGAGTAGGTCACTTGAAAACCAGATTTTCGCATCCGGTTTTAAGGAGCACCCGTTCTATCCACTTCAATGTTTTGCTCACGTACAGCCACACCGCCGACAAATCCCAGCCCGTCAGTCACGTTGGTATACACCGGGATCGGTTCGGTAAGGATATTATCGACTGATTCGTTTGCAAAGGCATTGTTGCGGAGATAGCGGTAAGATTCCTGCGTAAGGGCCGTCACTTCGATCCGGTCGTTTTCAAAAAGCATGTTTTCGCAGCGCAGGATCAGTTCGACGGATTGCCCATCAAACAGTTCGTCGTCAATAAACACCTGTTGATGGAATTCATCCTCAAAGAAGTTGGCTTCCTGCTTACCGGGGCCGATCCAGGTGAAGTGTTGAAACCGACGTTCGACATAACCTTCAAAAAAAGTGAATATCCGGATACGGTAATAGTTGCGCTCACCGGGGGGATCATTCAGCTTTAAATCGACTTGGGTCTCATCGCGTCCCGGATTCGAAGGTGAAGGTATCCATTTAGCCTTTCCGATCGAAAAGGAAGGCTGGGCGGGTATCCATCCCTCCGCTGATACCCGTTGCCCATCTGGCAGGGTGGCAACCAACCGATAGGTTTGTCCCTGACGCACAGAGTGGGTGCTTTTGTAATAGTGAGAATTATAGAGGCTGTCGCCGATGGTTACAGGCGCAAGGCGCTCAACGAAATCCCCGTTTTCATACAGCGAGACTTCGGCATCCTTGATTTCATTAAAGGTCCAATAGTCGTACATTGCTCCCGGTTTGTTCATCCACGTCATCCGGGCGTAAACGATGCTGTCGGTATTGAGCAGGCTGTTCAGTACGATGGCCGATTGTCGATCTTCCTGATAGAAATCGATGGTATCCGTGCATCCACTGATCGATCCACATAGAACAAAAACAAGTGTATAAAGAATGCATTGTTTTTTCATAAAAATCATACTGGTACATTAAAATTTGAGGATGTAACTGATACTGGGTAAGATGGGGAGTAGGGTTACGCGCGTAAGCTCCTGATATTGGCCGCCGCCGGCAATCCCACCGTCGGGATAGTAAGTAAAGGGATTTTGACGGTTGTATACATTGTATACACTGAAATTCCAGATACGCTGGTTGCCGTTGCGTTTTATCTTGACAAAGTCGATGCTGATGTCTAACCGATGATAATCTTCCAGCCGGATGTTATTACGCGAGTTGACCAACGGGACACGTTTATTGCCCGCTGCCCCTGTACCATACCCATACGGTATGGGGTCGCTTATGCCCTCGTATTCGCCCAGCACAAGGGTAAACGGCGTGGCCGATTGGTATACCCAACTGCCGCTGATGTGAATGCCTTTTGAAAGTTTATAGATGGCCAATGCCTTGAATTCGTGCCTGCGGTCGTATTTATAGGGAAAACGCCGGTCAAAATTAACTCCCTCAATTTTGCGGTCTGTCTTTGCCCACGTATAACCCGCCCACCCGTTGAGCCGGCCTACCTTCTTGTGGGCAAAAAACTCCACGCCAAAGGCCCGTCCGTTGCCGGATGTAACTTTATGTTCCCAGTCTCTACCTGCCGTTGCAAAATACAGTTCCCCTTCTTTATACTCAATAACGTTATCCATATTCTTATAATAGCCTTCCACCGAAAGCTCGACCGTATTGTGAGCAATGCTGCGGGCGAAACCTGCCGATAGCTGCTGGGCCAACTGGGGTTTTACCCGGCTTGTTGCGGGAACCCACAGATCAGTGGGTAGCGATATCGTGTTGTTGGACAACAGATGCAGGTATTGGGCCATTTGCGCATACCCCACCTTGAATGCCACATCACCGGGAAGCATGACCCGTCCACTGATCCGGGGTTGGACGTACCCATATGTTTTGCCAGCGGTTGCAAATAGGCTGCCATGCAGGCCCAGGTTGACGCTTGCCCTCGGGGACAGCTGCCATTCATCTTCCGCATAGACATTGATCTCGTTGCCATGCAGGACCGTAGAAAGGCTTACATTCACCGGAGCACCAGACCTTCCTGTATCGTAGGATAGACTGCTCGACCCGGGGGTGAAACGATGGTTGATGATGCCCACTCCGGCCTTGACAGCATGGGCGGGATGGGGCCGGTAATCAAAGTCAATTTTGCCTCCGAAATCGCGGATACCTGAGATAAGCTCATTGTCAGAGGTAGATCGGTTATCCGGATCAGTGGTTTCGCTGGCCGCAGCGGTATTGAAACGGTATTGTGAACCCATCAACGATACATTGGCAAATAACTTGGGGCCGAATATGTGGTTCCAACGGATGGTGCCGGTATGATTACCCCACCCGATGCGAAAATCATCTTGCGAACGGGTGTACCATCCCTCGGGACCATGGTTGCTTTGGTAGTCGGTGCGTGCACGGAAATAGTCGCGACCGGAATAGACCGAGAAGAACAGGCGATCATCATCGGAAAATTTATGGTGCAGTTTTACGTTAATATCATGGAAAAACACCGCGAATTTGTCTACGTCTTCTTCGAATTTTCCCATGAAGGGACGTACCACGAGATCGGCATACGTTCGCCTTCCTGACAAGACAAAAGAAGTTTTCCCCTTTTTCAGTGGTCCTTCCAACGTAAACTGGGAGGCCATCGAGCCGATCGAGAAATCTCCATGCAGTTCGTTGAGGTTGCCGTCTTTGGTCGTGATATCCAGCACGGAGGAGAGTCTGCCCCCGAATCTTGCGGGAAAAGCACCTTTATACAGATCTACATTTTTGAGTGTGCTGGTATTGAACGTAGAAAATACTCCCAACAAGTGGGAAGGGTTGTAAAGCGGCGTGCCATCAAGCAGGAACATGTTCTGATCGGGCGACCCACCCCGCACAAGTAACGCCGAAGTTCCTTCCGACCCTTGCTGAATACCCGGCAATAGCTGGACGGTCTTCAACACATCTGCCTCACCCATGAAGCGCGGAGCCGATTGGATTTGCTCAACCGAAAGGTTGATATTTCCCATTTGTGTCCGCTGCTGGATCGAAGGAGAGGTGGAGGCGGTGACTTCAATATCGTCCAGTACGATGGCTTTTCGATCCATCGCGAACGTGCGATGGATGTTTTGTTGCAGAGCCAGTGTTTCCGTCAACGTCTGATACCCCATCATGGAAATACGGATTTCGGTATCGCCCGCAGGAACGGTGATGCTAAAATAACCGTAGTTATTGGTTGTGGTAGCAACGCCCCGTATGTCAATGGTCACACCCACCAGCCGTTCACCGCTGGAAGCATCTGCTACATACCCACTGAGTGTGGCACTGATTACGCCCGATTGACTGCCTACCTTGCTGGGTTTTGGGCCGATGAGGAGTTTACCGTCCCGAATGACCAGTTGCAGTTGGGTAGAGGCAAGGAGTTGCCGGATGGCTACGGAAAGGTGCGTTCCGGTAAACGTTTGGTCGGTAACCTGGTAGTGGTCAAGGAGGCTACGTTCAAAGATGATCTGCACATTGGCTGCTTTGCCCAGCGTCTGTATGGCGTTAGCTAGGTTACCCTTCGTGATTGTACAAGTTATAAACGGATCATGATCAACACGCTGGGCGTTAGCAGGTAGCGCCATAACAAGGGATAGGAAACTAACTAAAATAACGGTTTTGAACGGAAGTAAGGACATAATACGTAGGTGTTAAAGGGTCTTTAGCTCGAAAAACACCGTGTTTTTATGGATACGGCAATCGAGGTCTGATATAAGTGAAATCGTTTCCATTAATTCTGCAACCGGTGCGTCCATTGGTATTTGCAGGTTGAAGCGCATATCGGCGGTAGCTAATTGATCAAAGGAGCATTCTAGATCGTATAGATGCTGGATAACGGCAGCAACTTCCGACAGCGGAGCCTCACGCAAAACGAGCGTTCCCGAAAGCCATTCGGTATTCGGACTGCTGTCCAGGGGCTGTTTGTGCACAGCGTTGTCTTTTGTGCTTACAGTCAGCTGTTCGTTGGGATTGAGTATATCGATCACGTCACCCTTTTTGTCAACCCGTACCTTGCCGGAAAGCAAGCCCACCTGTACCGCTCCATCCTCAGCGAATGCTTTGATGGTGAATGTGGTGCCAATCACAGTGGTCGAGATACCTTCTTCCGTATCTACGGTAAATGGATGTTCACGATCGGGCGCTATTTCGAAGTAGGCTAATCCGCTAACGTTTATGAGGCGTCTCTCACGGATAAATGGCTTACGGTATTTTAGGGTAGAGCCGGGGAACAGGGTTACATTGGAACCGTCGGGAAGATTGACAAATCTGTTTTTTCCCCCGCTGTCTGCATGGATTTCCACCCAGCGGATGTTGTCCGGTGTGTGTTTACGTGTTAGGGGCCACAACCACCAGCCCAAAACGACGGCGGCTATGACCACCGAGGCGATACGCAAGACAAGCGGCCACAACTGCCGCGGGCGCATCGGTAGCTGCGCGAAAACCTGGCTGCGTATTTCCTGCGCGATGCGTTGTTTATGTGATGAGCTGTCAAATGTTAGGTAATGGTATTCGGGAAATTGATCATACCATTCTCGCAGCACCTCTTTTTCTTCGGTGGTAAGTTCCCGTTGCAGCCGTAGTAATTCCGCTATTTTTTGTTCATCCATCGTTGTTTTGCTAAGTAAATCTCCTGAGGGATTTTATAGCTTGACAACGCTCGTGCTACGAAGTACTAGAGCAGTCAGAAAAAAATGGCGATGGCCAGTAATCCCGAAGAGGGCGGATTGCTTTGCCCTCCTTCTGGTGTCAGCAGTTCATGCTTGATACGTTTCATGGCAGCGGTATATTGATTTTTGACCGTTTGGGTAGTGATGCCCAAGCGTTCGGCTACCTCGGAAATTGCTGATCCCTCCTCGTGGCGTAGCAGAAAGATTTCCCGCATTTTTTCAGGTAGGTTAGCTATTGCGGCTTTATATCGCTGAATGGATTCCTTCCATAACGTTTCGGTTTCGGGTGTCGGTACATCTGCCTGGCTGGTATAGGACGAACCTTGATGATGGTTTTGGCGGATACCTTCTACTTTGAAGTGGTTGATAATCCGGTTGCGGAGCATCCGGTGCAGGTACCCGATCAGGCTATCGTTTATGACGATGTCCGATCGCTTATCCCACAAAGTAATAAATACGTCGTGTACCAGATCTTTGGCAAGCTCTTCGTCGCATACACGCCAAAAGGCAGCATGGTAAAGTGCCTCCCAATATTGGTCAAAGCACTTTGTAAAGGCATGTTGATCTCCCTTGCTTACCTTATCCCATAATGACCGTTGCGACACAGCTTTCTAATTTGGCGGCTAAATTAGGAAATATGAGACATACTCCACCGTACATATGGGTCGTATCCGCACAATATCAGCAATCAATTACACAAGTGTTTGGTCTCGGTGGCACGGTGGTGGAGTTTAGATGCTGCCTTTGTAAAATGGGAGGATGCGTAATAGGGGTTACTCAAATTTTGCCAGCGCTTCAGCTATCGAATTCGAAAAGCTGATGTGTCCGATACGGTTGCTTTCGCGAATAAAATCCCGGATGCTTTTGCCCGTATATGGGGTAAAATCCCCGACAATCGCAAGCCGGAATCGATAATTGGAGAATTTTTGCAGGATCTCACCGGCTAGCCCGTTTTTCAGGTCGAAGAAGTTGGGTGTAAGGTTCTGTTCGTGAAGAATGGCTCCGTCAAAACCCTGATAGTACAGATTACCCAGTAAATCCAATGCATCCTCGGCCGTTTTTATCAGATATGCATCTGAAATTACTTCAGCAATGGCTTTGTGGTTGATTTGATGTGTTTCAATGGTCATTTAGTGCCTCCTGCTTCCGTTTTATTCATAATCCTGAGCGAATATACAATTTCCTGCATGACGGTCAAGTTTGGATTTATAGCTATTCCAAATAGCAGATTTTGTTGATACTTTTTCCGCAAGTTGAATAACTTGCATGGGTAATCCTAAAATTGTGCCAGATGAACAATGTCAAGAAATTAACGGTTGCCGCTTTGCTCCTGTCTTTTGTAGGTGTTTTCAGTGCCTTTGTACCCCAATCGCAAGATCCTACCCCCCAAAATCTAAAGGTTCTCCCCAAAAATATGACTTTTCAGGAAGTCCGGGAGGTGATGAAGGGATTTAATGCGGCGTTAGGTGTGAAATGCGACTTTTGTCACGTTCCGAGCAGTGCGGATCCCAAGAAGCTGGACTTTGCAAGTGATGAAAACCACCACAAAGACATCGCCCGCAAAATGTTACGGATGACCGCAAAAATCAACAAGAAGTATTTCAAGAACCACAGTAAGGAAGGAAACGCAATGACGGTCACATGCGTCACCTGTCATAACGGGCAGAAGCATCCGAAATCAATATAACCGCAGACCTGCTGCGATCGCTATTGAACGATCGCTTTTGTGCCCGCCCATACGCGGTTGTGTATCGACGAAATAAGGTCGTCTGTCTACAAATCGTCTGTTCATGATGTAAACACATGCTGCCGTTCATTATCTTTGATGAATCATGTGGAAACGGGCACTTCGGTTTTTCTTTGCTAATCGGATAGCGCAGCACGTCGTTTTCTGGATGGTCGCTTTATTGATGATGACCGTCCTTTACAGCATCTACATCAAAAGCTTCTGGGCATCCTTGCACTTCAGCATCTACTTCTGGATGATTCAGGTGGTGTACTTTTATGCCGTAGGCTATTGGGTCATCCCACGGACATTGCTGAAAAGAAAATACAAGAGCTTCGTTTTTTCGGCCCTGTTATGTGGACTTACCGCAATCCTCTTGTTCCGCCTCGTTGAAATTTTTTATGCAGATCCATATGTATACCAGTTTTTGAATAAGCTTAACCAGTCGATCGTTTGGGATAAGATTCAGGGAAGTGTCTGGGATCAGTTGATCCGTTTTTCCGCCTTTATGAATGCTGCGGAACAAACGAATATGGTGGTTTGGTTTGCCATTGCAATCCGGTTATTTAAATTGTATTGGGAGCGGAGGGAGGCCGCCGTGGAAGCCGAGCTGAATTTCCTCAAGAGTCAGATTCACCCGCATTTTTTGTTCAATACGCTCAATAGTCTGTATGCACTTACCCTGAACCGCTCCCCACAGGCACCTTCGGTGGTGATCGGGCTCTCCCAGATTCTCCGGTATATTCTGTATGAATGTGATACGCCAACAGTTAAATTGAGTAAGGAACTTGATATCATCGAGCAGTACATTTCGTTGGAAAGATTACGGAGTGACGCTGATCTGGATATCCACCTAGGGATTACAGGCGTAGTGGAAAACCAGGAAATTGCACCACTTTTGCTCCTTCCCCTGGTCGAAAACGCATTCAAGCACGGTGTGCAGGAGACCGTAGAATCGAGGTGGATCAATATGCAACTTGTTGTGACCGGAACGCATCTTTCGTTCAAAATTTCAAATGCCAAACCGAAAAGTGTACCTTCCAAACCGATGGTTCCCAAAGGGAATATCGGTTTGGCTAACATACGGAAAAGGTTGCAGCTCGTTTATCCCAATGAACATCAACTACGTATTTACGGCGAGGAGGAAGATGTTTTTGCAGTGATCGTCGAAATCAAATTGGATCGACAGGCGGAAGCGGATTTTCCCCTGTCAATGGGTGAATACCAGCCTGAGTTGGCTCAAAAATATGAATAAATTATTCTAATGAAACCTGCATAAATTGAATATATAAAATGGACATGAACAATTTATGCAAGCTTCATAGCCTTAAAAAAGCAAATTATTCTAATGAAACCTGCATAAATTGCATATATAGAATGGACATGAACAATTTATGCAAGCTTCATAGCCTTAAAAAAGCAAATTATTCTAATGAAAATAAAAACCCTTATTGTTGACGATGAACCGTTTGCCATCGAGGTGATTGAAGGCTATTTGGCAAATTTTCCGGAAATCTCGGTGACAGCTACCTGTGCAAATGCGATACAGGCATTTCAACTGCTTCAAAAGAGTAAAGTTGATTTGATGTTTCTGGATGTGAAAATGCCGGGACTAAGTGGGACAGAACTGCTCCGCAGCTTGAAAAATCCCCCCAAGGTGATTTTCACAACGGCCTTTCAAGATTATGCGGTTGAAGGCTTTGATCTCAATGCAGTCGACTATTTGCTGAAGCCGATACCCTTCGACCGTTTCCTGAAGGCTATGGATAAAGTATTTGACCAATTTAAGTTACAGCAGTCGATTATCCATCAGTCGGACCCAGTCCTTTCCGGAAGATCTTCCGAAAGTTACCTTTACCTGCGGGTAGACCGGAAGATGATGAAGGTCAATGTAAATGATATTTATTGGATTGAAAGCCTTAAAGATTACATCAAAGTGGTGCTGAAAGAAAAGGTACTCATCTCAAAACAGAAAATCAGCCTGCTCGATGATTTGCTGCCTGAAAGCCAGTTTGTCCGGATACACCGATCGTTTATTGTATCGCTGGATAAGGTAGAAAGCTATCACAGCTACTCCGTGGAAATCAATGGGAAGGAACTGCCAATCGGTCGGTATTACAAAGCAGCGTGCCAGTGTCGCTTTTTCAGCCCTACAACCTGATCGATGCCCGGCCGGTCTTCCCACATACTAGGTTTAGCCGAACACCTGCCCAACGATCAGTGACAGGAAGCCCATCCCATTAAAATAGCCACGGCGGAGCATAGTTTGCACCCATGCGTGTTGCAAATTATTTCCTCCCTCAACATTAGGCAAGTCTGTCAGCTGATTTACCAACTGATTGATGGGTTCACTGCTCCTGAGAATAAGCCGGATATCCAGCAGCAGTAAAAGCAACGCGATGCCCATACACAAACTGGCCGTTAACGATAGGTATCCGATGCCTAGCACAATCCCGGTCAGCATCAACAGCGGCATACTTACGTAAAATACTTTCAACGGTCGGCGGATATACCGATCCGTAGCCTGTCTAAGCTCAAGAAAATCAGCAGTGGGAATTTTCATGAATACCCTCCCAAGGGCCAGGTGATAAAAGACACCTTGCGCGGCAATGACAAAATAACCCGACAAAATGAGGAATTCCAAACAATTTAAGATGAATGTGAACATGACGAGAGCGATTTGATAGGCGAAAAATAAATGAAGGATTTGCCATTTGTCTTAGGCGATGTCAAACCGGGTGTTTTGGTAGATGGATGGCTGTAAACCATAGACCAGCACACCTCGCCGTGCACAAGGCGTTCTCTCAACGTAAAATAGCGCTGTCGGCAGTTATAGTTGTGAAGGAAATTTTTCAGGGGGAGTTTTGTGTCCATCCAACGCGCCGTTGGTAGCGTAATTAATAGAATTAGGTATCATAATGTAATGAAAATGAACAAGCAATTGAAAAAAATTTATCTACTGATGTCAGTCGTTTTATTGGCCGGAGCCAGTGCCTGTAAAAAGAATGGGGCAGACGAAGGGGGAGACACGTCAACGGCTTTCGCCGGTAAAAAATGGACTGTACAGCGCATGGAACTTACACCAGCTATCGATTTGGATGGCGATGGGCATGCGGATAGCGATATGATGGCATTTTCGGAGCCCTGTAGGCTGGATGACATCACCCTTTTTAAAAGCGATGGAAGTATTGTGGTGAACGAAGGAAACCTGCGCTGCGACGAAGACGATGCCCAGGAATACGTATCCGGTACTTGGTCGTATGATAGCAGCAGCAAGCAATTGACTATCTCCGAACGGGGCGAGGAGCCGTCTGTGGTGGAAGTGTTGGAAGCGAATGACCAGCAGCTCCGGCTTAAGCAATCCACCCAGACCGGGGATGGGACGGTTTTTAGTGTGACCATCACCTTTAAAAGAAGTTAAAAGCCCATCCAAACCGGGTTGCCTTCAGAGCAGGATGAGGGCAACCCGGTTTAGACAGCTTGCCTATCGCCAACTCCTGACTACGGTTGCAGTGCCTCCAATTTGCCGATTTCCGCGGTCAGTTCCTCATCGGTGAACGAATGGTCCTGCAGCTTACCCTCAAAATAGTCCTGATAAGCCGCCATATCCACAAAACCGTGTCCGCAGAGGTTGAAAAGGATGGTCTTTGACGTTCCCGCTTCCCGGGCTTTATTCACTTCCCGGATTACCTGGGCAATACCGTGATTGGCCTCGGGTGCGGGCACAATTCCTTCGGCCTTCGCAAACAGTACCCCGGCCTCGAAACACTCCAGTTGCTGGATGGCTTGTGCCTCGATGAGTCCGTCTTTTAACAACTGGCTGCATAATACACTGGCCCCGTGGTAGCGGAGTCCGCCTGCATGGATGGCTGCGGGCGTGAACGTATGTCCCAATGTATACATGGGCAATAAGGGGGTATACCCTTGGGTATCACCGAAATCATACATAAATTTACCTTTGGTCAACTTGGGACATGAGGCAGGCTCAACGGCAATGCAGCGGACAGACTTGCCTTCTATTTTGTCTTTCACAAAAGGAAAAGAAAGCCCCGCAAAATTTGAACCTCCACCCAATGGAGCGATAACGACGTCGGGATAATCACCGGTGTATTCCAGCTGTTTTTTAGCTTCCTGGCCGATAATGGTTTGGTGGAGCAGCACATGGTTTAACACCGAACCCAAAGCATATTTGGTTTGTTCATCACCCACCGCCACTTCAATGGCCTCGGAGATAGCCAGTCCCAGGCTTCCGGGAGTGTTGGGGTCGGCCGCAAGGGCATTTCTCCCTGCCTGTGTGCCATTGGTGGGCGAAGCGTATACTTTTGCTCCGAATGTGTTCATCAGGATTTTTCGGTAGGGCTTTTGGTCAAAACTGATACGCACCATGTACACTTCGCAATCCATACCGAAATGGCTGCATGCGAAACTGAGTGCTGTACCCCATTGGCCGGCTCCGGTTTCGGTAATGATACGCTTAACGCCCTCCTGTTTATTATAGTAAGCCTGCGGGATCGCCGTATTGGGCTTATGTGAGCCACTCGGGCTAGTGCCTTCGTATTTATAATAGATTTTGCAATCGGTATTGAGTGCTTTTTCGAGTTGGGTAGCCCTAATGAGCGGAGTAGGGCGCCAGATGCGGTACGCTTGCTGTACCTCTTCGGGAATGTCGATGTAACGTTCGGCTGAAACCTCCTGCTGGATAAGCGCCATCGGAAAAAGCGGAGCGAGATCATCAGGCCCTACCGGTTGTTTGGTAGCCGGATGTAATGGGGGTAAGGGTTTGTTGGGCATGTCGGCCACAATGTTATACCATTGCGTGGGCATGTCCCTTTCGGTTAAAAGGATTTTTTTCTCCATACGGTTTATACATTTGTCGTTTAAGGTGTGCTTGGCTAAGCTACGAATTTTTTTAAGCTCCCAATGCCTTTCTGGCAAATTCTACGCATTTAGCTACCTCTTTCACTGCATCAGACCCTTCTGGAACCTGGTATTCCAGTTCAATGGTTGCTGGAAATTTAACGTGCGATTTGGCCATTAGTTGCAACGCTTCCGCTATCGGGGTGTCTCCCTGGCCCCAAGGCAAATTGGCACCGCCGTTTTCCTTGGTTTTCCGGTCTTTGACATGCATACTCACAATGTGTGTATGTTTGGCTTTTATAAATTCAATGGCATCGAATCCTGCTGCTACATAATGACCCATATCGAAATTTATGGCGTTATAGGGGGATTGGGCGATGGCTCCGTCCCACATGCTGAATGTTTGTTGCGTATGTCCGTGATAACCCACATAGACTTTGTGTTTGGCGGCCAATTCGCCCAGGCGTTTGGTCTGTGCCGGATCGGTCGGGAATTCTACATTCGCTTGGTTGGCACCTAAGGCTTTGGCTGCACGGAACGCATAGGCAATTTCCGCATCGGTGTTATTGGCTCCCAATGCGCTGGGTTTGTAGGCATATATGCTGACCCCCGCATCGTTATACAGTTTCCGGAGTTGCTCAAACCGGGTCATGGGCACTTTTTGCCGCCAATCTGCCAAGGCTTGCAGGTGTGCCTTCCAGGCTCCCTGTCCTTCTGTACTGCTCCGTTGCGGGCGTGGGGGTGCTACCGGGGCGCCTGCAAATGCTTCGGCAGCATCGCCCATCAGTTCTACCGCACTGACGCCGCATTCGCAACAATATTGAAGCAATTGTTCGGCACTGCTAGGCATGCTGCGGAACGAATAAGTAATGACGCCGATCTGTACCCCTTTGAATACCGAATGGGGTTTTTTCAAATCTCTGATATAAGCAGGCATTCCAAAGGTGACTTTTTTCGAGACGGCAATGCCGGCTGCTGTTATTGCAGCAATGTTTAGAAACCGTCTTCTTGATACTTGGCTATTTTTCATGGTTATCATATGTTTAGTTAGATAATTTGATCTGGGAAAAGTAAAGACCTATACGGGAGTCCAGCGCAAACAGGTGTCAATTGGGTAGCGCACCGCTTCATGGATTCCGGCAAAGGCATACCATTCCTCGTTGGAATCCCCTCCTGAACATCCGGATAGGATCGCAGTGACAAACAAGAAAGATAGGATCCGGACCACGGGGTTCATACAGTTCATAAGGGTAGACTAATATACGCCATTTTTTTAAAAGTAGGTTTTATCTTTGTGGCATGGCCGGCATTTATTTTCACATTCCGTTTTGCAAACAGGCTTGTCACTATTGTGATTTTCACTTCAGTACTTCCCTGAAGTATCGGGACGAGATGCTGCGCGCCATGGAACAGGAGGTAGCGCTGCAGTCACACTACCTAACGGACAGCCGGATTGAAAGCATTTATTTCGGTGGAGGTACACCGTCTTTGCTGGAAGCGGATGAGCTATCGTGGCTCGTCGATACGGTTGCCCATTATTTTGATGTCCAACCGGACGCTGAAATTACCATTGAAGCGAATCCCGATGACCTGAGTGGGCAAAAGGTGGCTGCAATGAGGCATACTGCGATTAACCGGTTCAGTATCGGTATCCAGTCCTTCTTTGAAGAAGACTTGCGTTGGATGAACCGTGCCCACAATGCCATCGAGGCAGCAGAAGCGATTCAACGCGTTCAGGATAGTGGATACCAAAACATTACCGCCGATCTGATTTATGGATATCCGTTACTTACGGATCAAAAATGGCAACAGAATATCGATCAACTACTGGATTTTGGAATTCCCCATGTATCGGCCTATGGCATGACCATTGAACCGCAAACCGCGTTGGCTGCTTTTATCCGCAAGGGCAAACAATCTCCCATGGATGAGAACCAGAGTGCTGCCCAGTTTGAGCAGTTGATGGAACGGCTTGCCGCTGCGGGGTATGAGCAATACGAAATCTCCAATTTTGCCAGGCGGGGCCATTATGCCCGCCATAACAGCAACTATTGGAAGGGGGTTCCTTACCTGGGCATCGGTCCTTCTGCGCATTCGTTTGATGGACACTCCCGGCAGTGGAATGTGCGTAACAACGCCCGGTATATTCAGGCGGTCCAGCGTGGTGTTATCCCTTATGAACGCGAAGAGCTTACCGAATTGGATCGGCTCAACGAATACATTATGACCTCACTTCGGACAGTTTGGGGGATGGATTTGGCATATGTAGAAAGACAATTCGATACGGCTTATAGTGAGAAGCTCCGTTTGGGGCTGCAACCGTTTGTTTCGGAGGGAGCGGTATCACTCGTCGGCCAGATTGCTACCCTGACCCATCGGGGAAAGTTACTCGCCGATCGTATTGCTTCCGAGCTCTTTTTCGACGAGTAAGTGTAAGATGACTGCCGTTGCACCCGCATGCTCCCGTACATATCGGCCAGCGGTTTGTCCCGCGTGTTGGCGGTGCGACGCATCCGCACTTAAATTGTCGAAAACAGCAATTAACTCATCGGTGCTCTGTACGCTGAACCCACCGCCGTTGGCCAACAGGTCTTTTGCTTCCTGGAATTTCCGATAGTTCGGTCCGAAGATCACAGGGATGCCATAAGCAGCGGCCTCCAAAGTGTTGTGTATGCCCGCCCCGAAACCGCCGCCTATGTAAGCGATTTGACCATACGCGTAGAGTGACGAAAGCATACCAATGTTGTCGATGAGGAGCACGGTTGCGGGAGATGGGTGATGGGTGATCGGTTTACTTCGCTTGGAAAAGCGCACGGCATCGGGAAACAATTTTTCGATGGAACGAAGGTGCTCCTCGTGGATTTCATGGGGCGCGATGATGATTTTCCAGTCGGGAAACCGTATATGTAAATTTACTAGCAATGCTTCATCTGCCGGCCATGTGCTGCCAGCAACCAATACGGGTGCTTCCTTCGCAAATAACTCAATTTCGGGTATGTGTTTCCGGCTTTCGGGGAGGGTAGATACCCGATCGAAACGCGTATCGCCGGCAAGGCTTGCGTTCGTGAGTCCTAACCTGGCCAACAAGTTAAGGCTATCCTGGTTTTGCGTGAAAAAATAGGTTACGTAGGTGAGAGTTTTACGAAAAAAACCGCCATAAGGTTTAAAAAAAACCTGATCCGGCCTGAAAATAGCGGATATAAGGTAAAGGGGAATGTGATGGGAGGCAAGGGTGCGGAAGTAAAAAGGCCAATATTCGTATTTCGTAAATATAGCCAACGAAGGGTTAATCAAACGGATCAGTGCCTTCGCGTTGGCCGGAGTATCCTCAGGTAGGTAAAACACATGATCTGCAAGCGGTGTGTTCTTTTGTATTTCGTATCCCGAAGGCGAATAGAAAGTGACCACAATGGAAGTATTGGGGCGGTGTAACCGGATGCCTTCCAGCACGGGCCGTCCTTGCTCAAATTCGCCCAATGATGCGAAATGAAACCAAATACTTTGGGAATCCGGATCCACTTCACGGGCGATGCGTGATAATAATCCGCGCCGTCCACGGGACCACTTTTTTGCTTTGTCGTTAAAAGGTGACAAAATATAAATTAATAGTCCATATATTTTGATTCCAGCGAGATAGAGTATCCACATCTTGATTATAAATCCTTATCTTCGCGCCAAACTTAGATAAATTTTTGTATGCAACCTCATTCGTGTTGTATATTAAGTAAATTATCAGGTTAATTCTACACCGCACAAATTATGTCGAGAAAACGTATACTCATCACCGGTGCTGCCGGATTTCTGGGATCCCACTTATGCGACCGTTTTATAAAAGAGGATTATCATGTGATTGGCATGGACAATCTCATTACGGGTGACCTCCGAAATATCGAACACTTATTCAAGTTAGAAAACTTCGAATTTTACAAACACGACGTGTCAACGTTCGTTCACGTGCCGGGGCAATTGGATTACATTCTTCATTTTGCGTCTCCCGCCAGTCCCATTGATTACCTGAAAATTCCGATCCAGACGTTGAAGGTGGGGTCGTTGGGTACCCATCATTTGTTGGGTTTGGCCCGGGCCAAAGGAGCCCGTATCTTGGTGGCTTCGACTTCGGAAGTATACGGAGATCCTACCGTCAGCCCCCAACCGGAAGAGTACTGGGGTAACGTAAATCCAGTAGGACCAAGGGGAGTGTACGACGAGGCCAAGCGCTTTCAGGAAGCCATTACCATGGCCTATCATACCTTTCATGGTCTCGAAACCCGTATCGTGCGTATTTTTAACACCTACGGGCCAAGGATGCGGCTCAACGATGGCCGGGTGTTACCTGCATTTATCGGTCAAGCCCTGCGCGGCGAAGACCTGACCGTCTTTGGCGATGGTTCGCAAACCCGCTCCTTCTGCTACGTGGATGATCAGGTAGAAGGGATTTATCGGCTGTTGCTCAGTGATTATCCCTATCCGGTTAACATCGGTAACCCGGATGAGATTACCATCAAGCAATTCGGAGAAGAAATTATTAAGCTGACAGGAACTACGCAGAAAATGGTGTATAAGGAGCTGCCGGTAGATGATCCAAAACAGCGCAGGCCGGATATTACCAAAGCGAGGGAATTGCTGGGGTGGGAACCCAGAATAGGCCGGGCAGAAGGATTGCGTATTACCTACGAGTATTTCAAATCATTACCCGATCAAGAAATAAAACACAAAGATTTTACCTATTATAACAAAAAATAATGAGCAAAATATTAGTAACAGGCGGAACGGGTTACATCGGTTCTCATACCGTCGTCGAATTGCTGCGGGCAGGTTACACACCGGTCATCGTGGATAACCTGGTAAATTCCAATGCGGGTGTACTGGATCAGCTGAAAAAAATAACGGGCATCAAGCCTGAATTCCATAACTTCGACTTGTGTGACGATGAAAAAGTTAACCAGTTCGTTGCCGAACATCCTGACATTACGGGTATTATTCACTTTGCAGCCTACAAAGCCGTGGGAGAATCGGTTCAGCAGCCTCTTAAGTACTATCATAATAATTTCTTCTCGTTGATCAACCTGCTCAACGCCTATGCGGGAAAACCTGTAAATTTTGTGTTCTCGTCCAGTTGTACGGTATACGGCCAGCCGGATCAACTGCCCGTCACTGAAACAGCACCTGTAAAGAAGGCGGAATCTCCTTATGGAAATACCAAGCAGATTGCCGAGGAGATTCTCGCTGAAACTGCAGCCGCTTTTGATAATTATCACATCGTGTCTCTCCGTTACTTTAATCCGGTTGGAGCTCATGAAAGTGCACTCATTGGTGAGTTGCCTTTGGGTGTTCCGCAAAACTTGGTGCCATTTATCACGCAGAGCGCCATCGGTAAACGGGGGCCAATTACGGTCTTCGGCGATGATTACAATACACCCGATGGTTCGGCCATCCGGGATTACATCCATGTGGTGGATCTGGCAAAAGCACACGTTGCCGCTATTCGCTTATTGGAGAAGGGAAACCCAAAGGGAAATTACGATGTATTCAATATCGGTACGGGGAAGGGTAACTCGGTACTGGAAGTCATTAAAGCTTTTGAGGCGTCTACGGGAGTAAAACTGAACTATCAGATCGGCCCTCGCCGGGCCGGAGACGTGGAGCAGGTATGGGGTGATGTTTCCAAATCGTCTCAGGAATTGGGTTGGAAGGCCGAACTGGGCATTGACGAAATGATGCGCTCGGCGTGGAAATGGGAACAGTATTTGAAAGATCATCCACTGGCATAGTCGGGTATTTTATGTCACTCCATCAGCAACCGGAGCTGAAAAAGGCGATTCTCGGACTTCCTCAGCAGGAAAAAGATAAGCTTTTGGTACGGTTGATCAGTAAAGACCGGATGTTGATGAAGCAACTACATTTTCAGTTACTGGAAGATGAATCGGATTTAGAAGAGCGGATTGAAACCGTTCACCGGCAATTGGTTCGGTTGGTTAATCAAATCACTGAGCATATACCGAATGAAAACCAACGGGGCCATGCCGACGAGTTGATGAAGGCATTAAAATTTGGCAGCGGTTTGGTAAATGAACACGTCGCCATTACCAAAGATAAGATGAGTGAACTGCAGTTGCGTTTATTTTTAGTGTCACAAAGTTTTACTCATTTTGACCGGCTATTCGAGCCGCATTTATACGGCAGGAACGATCGGTTACTGAAATATCAGGCAGGAAGAATAAAACACATTCTCGGGAAATATGAAAAATTGCATGAAGACCTGCAGTTTGAATTCCGGGAGGAATTGAATGAAACATTGGCCTTCGCGCATCGGTCGGGTATAAAGCCCTATATAGAGGAGTTGGGATTGCCAAAAGAGGTATAATTATACTATGAAGAAGATCATCATTACCGGCGGAGCCGGATTTATCGGCTCGCATGTTGTCCGCAGGTTTGTAACGACGTATTCGGATTATCAGATTGTCAATCTGGATAAACTTACCTACGCGGGTAATCTGGCCAATCTGAGAGATATCGAAAACAGTCCGAATTACCGTTTTGTTAAAGGAGATATTACAGATGCCGCCTTCATCGATGGGCTATTTGCGGCCGAACAACCGGATGCAGTGATTCACCTCGCTGCAGAATCGCACGTGGACCGGTCAATCAGCAATCCCATTGAGTTTGTGCTTACAAATGTGGTGGGCACGGTAAACCTGCTGAACGCCGCACGGAAACATTGGGAAGGCCGTTATGATACACATCGTTTTTACCACGTGTCTACGGATGAAGTGTATGGTGCACTGGGCGATTCGGGCATGTTTACCGAGGAAACCAAGTATGATCCACATTCACCATACTCTGCGTCCAAAGCTTCGTCAGATCATTTCGTACGTGCTTACCACGATACCTATGGACTGGATGTGGTGATTTCCAATTGCTCGAACAATTACGGCTCCCATCATTTTCCGGAGAAGCTTATTCCACTTGCCATCAACAACATTAAAAACAATCGGCCCGTTCCGGTATATGGCAAAGGAGAAAATGTGCGCGACTGGTTGTGGGTAGAAGACCACGCACGCGCAATCGATGTCATTTTTCACAAAGCGGCTTCCGGTGAGACGTATAACATCGGCGGGCATAATGAGTGGAAAAACATTGACCTTATCCGGCTGCTGTGTCGTATCATGGACCGCAAGCTTGGCCGTGGCGAAGGAGAATCGGCCAAATTGATCACCTTTGTAAAAGATAGGGCAGGACATGACCTCCGCTACGCAATCGACGCCACGAAACTGAAGCACGAACTCGGTTGGGAACCCAGCCTACAATTTGAAGAAGGATTGGAGAAAACCGTGGATTGGTACCTGTCCAATGAAGCGTGGTTGCAGGATGTGACTTCAGGGCACTATCAACAGTACTATGAAGAGCAGTACGGCAATTGAGCTACCGGAAAATTCCCTGCTTTACCAAGAACTCAGCATCAACTTCTTTGTTGATATCAATGTATCCGGGATAGTTGATTGCTTTATTTCCCAAGGCCAGCGTGGGCTTGATCTTGAAGGTGAGATTGACCTTTTCGTCTGTCACACCATTCCGTGCGCTTTGGATAAACGTTACCAATTTGTTAAGGGTCTCGCGGTCCGAAAGGAATTTGTAGACATTGGTGCGCAGCCGGATGGGGACCGTTACGGTCTCTCCCGGAGGTACCTCAATGGGTAGATCTGAAATGCCATCTAGTATCTCTCTTTTTTCAACCTCCACTTTATAGGCAAATTGCTGAATTCCGGCAAGATTGCTTGTTGGATTCGTAATGCGTACATTCAGCACACCTGAAAGCGGGATATCACGGCTCAGGAAACCCATTGCGATGCCGGGAAGCTGGCTTACATCTACTCGGCCGTTGGCAATGAGTTTATTCACATCTGTACCCGCCAGGAAAACACTGTCGGCAGAAACATATTCATAACGGCATTTTTCAAGCGCCCGAAGTGCCTTAGCCTGTTTGTCAAATGTACAGGAACTAACCAAGAATGCCGCGCTGACAGCGAGGACAAGATTCTTGGTTAGTGTCCATAAATTCATCCGATTTGTCCGGGGTTGTTTACGTTTTGTCACAGTTTGCATACATTATAACCGGCGCAAGGTAAGAAAAATTACTACCTGCTGCAATCCGCCGTCCATGTACCCCGGTCATTCGTAACAAGTATATTCAGGGAACTTGCTGTGATCCGGATGCCCGTAAACCCTTCGCCTATACCCACATAGGTATTACCATCTTTCTCGAATTTGACCCCGGTGATATCTGGAATTCCGCTTCCAAAAATAAAGGAATACGTATCGCCCGCTTTTGCGACCGTCACGCGGCCATCCTCGTCGATAATCGTCTCTTCTCCATCGTTGAACGAAATGTCTCCTTCATACGTTCCAACAAATAAATCCGTTTCCGAAGGATCCGTGTCCTTATCACAAGAAACCATAAACATCAATGAAACCAACACGAATGTTCCAATCATTTTCACTGTATTCTTCATAACTTCCTAGTTTTGTTACACAGTGAAAAGGGCAAAGGTTATGCCAAAGGTAGGGGTCTTACCTGCCGTTATAGCCTGTCATCGTTCCATTCACCAACACCTTAATCGGATTGTTTTTCTGTGAATGTATTTGGTAATCAATTACTTTTCCGTCTTTCCATTTGATATCCACCGTATAGTTGCCACGGGCTTTAAGGCCCTTTACTTCGCCGGTTGCCCAGGCATCCGGCAACGCCGGCAAAAGATGGATGAATCCGGCATGGCTTTGCAAAAGCATCTCGGCAATGCCTGCTGTACCACCGAAGTTTCCATCGATCTGGAAGGGCGGATGAGCACAGAAGAGATTGGGGTAGGTACCCGAACCGCTGCTCATACTTGTTTCACTACCCAATGCCGGTTGCAGCAATTGCCGGAGAATTTCCAGCGCATGGTTTCCATCCTGGAGCCGTGCCCAGAACAGGATTTTCCAAGCCCGGCTCCAGCCAGTTCCGGCGTCGCCACGTACCTGCAACGTCTTTTTGGCAGCTTCGGCCCATTCGGGGGTAGTTTGTGGGGAGATAAAGGACGCAGGGTAGAGTCCATACAGGTGCGATACGTGGCGGTGCTGCGGTTCGGGCTCCTGATACTCCTCCAGCCATTCCATTACCCGTCCGTCACTGCCGATTTGTACGGGAGGTGGTAAATGTGTTAAATCCCGGCGCAGTGTATCGATAAATGTATCCTGGATGTTTAACAGGTCCGCCGAGGCAAGGACATTGTCATACAATTTCCGTACAATCTGGTTGTCGATGGTTGGCCCCATAACCACACTGGCCCGTTTGCCATTTGCCATCAGGAAAGAGTTTTCCGGAGACACCGAAGGTGCGGTAACCAGCCAACCATGGCGGGGCTCTTTGATCATCGTGTGATGATAGAACCGTGCGGCTTCCCGTAATATCGGGAATACCTCGGCCAAATAAGCCGTATCTTGTGTGAAGAGGTAATGCTCCCATAGGTGGTTGCACAGCCAGCCGGATGCCGTGCTGGCACCCCATGAAGCTTCTTCACCGGGTGCAGTATACCCCCATACGTTGGCGATCATGTAACATACCCATCCCGGTGCATTGTAATACGCCTTCGCTGTTTTTTCTCCTTCTTTGGTGAGGGTTTTGATGAGCTCAATAAAAGGTTCGTGCAGTTCCGAAAGGTTGGTGACTTCCACAGGCCAGTGATTCATCTGTGCGTTGATGTTAAGGTGATAGTCTCCGTTCCACGGTGTTTGGATCTGGTGTGCCCATAACCCCTGTAAATTGGGTGGCAAGAGGCCCGGACGCGCACTGCAGATGCTCAGATACCTTCCGAACTGGAAATAAAGTGCAGCCAGGCCATTATCGGCTGCCGGATGGTCAAAAAATCGCTTTAACCGCTCATCGGTGGGCAGATCTGTCCTTGCCGTACCGTCGATTTCAAGAGAAACGCGGTTAAAGAGTTTTCCAAAGGCAGTCTGATGCAGCTGTTTCTCCTCTTGGTAGGAATGCTTCAGGGCAGCGTCCATTAGACTGCTGGATTGTTCCAGGTAGGAATTGTTTTTGAAATCGGTGGCAATCGATAGATAAAGGGTTGCCTCATCTGCGCCTGTGAGGTGTAAGATGTGATCATCTACGGTAAGTTTTCCTCCCCGATGCTGGATGCGTACGCGTGCGATATACCGCATACCTATCCCGCTCCGTCCGTCAGGAAGTGCGCCAGACAATTGCAGCTCCTGACCTTCTGTTTTAACAGCTGCACCTTCTTGACGGGCCAACGTAACGGAAAAATCCAATGCCCCGGGTTGATCGGCTGTGAGTCGGATGACTCCCACGTCGCTGCCGAAAGAAGTGAAATACTCCCGGTGATAGTGGACGCCATTGATTTCAAATTGTGTGACAGCAGTTGCCGACGACAGATCCAGCTGCCTGCGGTATGCATGCACTTCCTCGGGTTGATGGTAGTCAATCTGCAGTTCGCCAAGGGTCTGGAAACATCCGAACGGCACGTTGGCACCGTTTCCATGCCCGCTGCCCGCTCCCGTGCAAACAAAATTGGCGTTGACCAATGCTTCCGCTTCGTCGTTACGGCCCTGCAGCAGCAATTGTTGGATTTCTTGCACGCTTTTGTAAGCATCGTAGTTGTTGGCAT
>Ga0164243_10002635_pt1 | contig 29406 bp, 25 predicted proteins | sample OricompcompostOP_FD_108781 | JGI IMG/M metagenome (GOLD analysis project Ga0164243, IMG submission 108781) | Organic Plus compost microbial communities from Emeryville, California, USA - Original compost - Organic plus compost (OP) | ecosystem: Engineered > Solid waste > Mixed feedstock >... | reverse complement strand
TTTCTCCAGCAGCTTATCAACGGGCTGACGCTGGGTTCCATCTATGGCCTGATCGCCATCGGCTATACGATGGTCTATGGCATCATCGGCATGATCAACTTCGCTCATGGCGATATTTTCATGATCAGCTCCTTCATCGCGCTGGCGACATTCCTGGTGCTGACGACGGTGTTTGGATTTGCCTTTCTGCCGGTCGTGCTGCTCATCGTCCTCATCGTAGCCATGATCTTCACCTCCGCCTGGGGCTGGACGGTCGAGCGCATCGCCTACCGGCCGCTGCGCGGATCTTTCCGCCTCGCCCCGTTGATCACGGCCATCGGCATGTCCATCGTGCTGTCGAACTTCGTCCAGATCACCCAGGGTGCGCGCGTGAAACCGCTCCAGCCGCAGATTCCCGGGGGCATTACGCTGGTGCGCGGCTCCACCGAAACCGGAACGATCGTCGTGCAGCTTTCCTACATGCAGATCATCATCATCCTGACGACGGTTGTGCTGATGACGATCTTCACGCTCATCATCACCCACACGTCGCTCGGGCGCGCGCAGCGCGCATGCGAGCAAGACCGCAAGATGGCCGCTCTGCTTGGCGTGGACGTGGACCGCACGATTTCGCTCACCTTCGTCATGGGCGCAGCGCTCGCGGCGGTGGCGGGACTCATGTTCCTGCTGCTCTACGGCGTGATCGATTTCTATATAGGCTTCCTGGCCGGCGTTAAGGCATTCACGGCGGCCGTGCTCGGCGGCATCGGCTCCTTGCCGGGCGCCATGCTGGGCGGGCTCCTGATCGGCCTTATCGAAGTGTTCTGGTCCGGCTATTTCTCGGTTGAGTACAAGGACGTCGCGGCGTTCTCCATCCTCGCCATCGTCCTGATCTTCCTGCCGTCCGGCCTGCTCGGACGACCCGAAGTGGAGAAGGTATAATGGCAGCGGGAATCGAAGCATCGGCTTCCTCCCGGAAGCCGGCAGGAGCACAGGCCGAAGCCGAGGCGCGCAGCACCGCGCCGGCCTCTACCGGAGCGGCAGCATCCGGCAACCTGGCCGCCTCGCTTCGCGATGCCGCCATTGCGGCGTTCCTTGCCGGCGTCCTGGGCTTCTTCTTCATCGGTCTGCGGACCGACCTGGCCCCGGGAGGGCTGGATATCAGGGCCCGTTGGGGCGCGTGGCTGACATCGATCGCGATCGTCTTCGTTGGCCGCCTCGCGCTGAACGTCTTCGTCTTCAAGGCCGCTCACCCGATCGGGGAGGGAATGGGCGCCAAGCTTGCCGGTCTTGGGACGGCAGTGCCCGGGCTTGGCAAATGGCTGGCACGTGTGCTCTTCGTTTTCGCGCTGGTGCTTCCCTTCTTTTTCACAACCTTCTTTCCCGGCCGCGATCGTCAGTTCATCGACCTCGCCGTCCTGATCATGACCTACATCATGCTTGGCTGGGGTCTGAACATCGTGGTGGGCCTGGCGGGCCTGCTCGACCTGGGCTACGTCGCCTTCTACGCGGTGGGCGCTTATTCATTCGCCTTGCTTGCCCAGTATTTCGAGATCGGCTTCTGGACCGCGCTGCCGCTTGCCGGCCTGCTCGCTGCCTTCTGGGGCATGATCCTGGGCTTTCCCGTGCTGAGGCTGCGGGGCGATTATCTGGCGATCGTGACGCTCGCCTTCGGCGAGATCATCCGCGTCGTCCTTTTGAACTGGTACAATTTCACCGGTGGCCCGAACGGTATTTCCGGTATCCCGAAGCCCACCTTCTTTGGGCTCGAATTGGACCGCGGCGATGACGGGTTCGCCGCCTTCTTTGGCATCGAATACGACCCGATCCAGCGCTTCATCTATCTCTACTACATCATCTTCGCTCTGGCACTGCTTACCAATCTGGTGACGCTGCGCCTGCGCAAGCTGCCAATCGGCCGCGCCTGGGAGGCACTGCGCGAAGACGAGATCGCCTGCCGCTCGCTCGGCATCAACACGCGCAACACGAAGCTCACCGCCTTCGCGATCGGAGCCATGTTCGGCGGTTTTGCCGGCTCCTTCTTCGCCACGAGGCAGGGCTTCATCTCGCCGGAGAGCTTCACCTTCCTCGAATCGGCGATGATCCTTGCCATCGTCGTTCTCGGCGGGCTCGGGTCCCAGCTCGGCATCGTGATCGCCTCGGTCGTCATGATCGGCGGCATCGAGATGCTCAGGAACCTGGGCTTCCTGACAGACGTGTTCGGCCCCGGCTTTGATCCTGTCCAGTACCGCATGCTGATCTTCGGGCTCGCGATGGTGCTCATCATGGTCTGGAAGCCGCGCGGTCTCGTGACGACGCGCGAGCCGACGGCCGTGCTCAAGGAAAAGAAGCGCATCGGCGCGGATATGGTGGCACAGGGTGAGGGTCACTGATGGCTTCGGTAGCTGAAATGGATGCACCCGCAACCGCCGCTTCCCGCCGCTGGGAGCAGGATCCGATCCTCTCGGTCGAGCACCTGACCATGCGCTTCGGTGGGCTCGTGGCGATCAACGATCTCTCCTTCGATGTCGGCCGGGGCGACATCACCGCCTTGATCGGCCCGAACGGCGCCGGCAAGACGACCGTCTTCAACTGCGTGACCGGCTTCTACAAGCCGACCGAAGGCCGCATCGTCATGCGTCACGGGCATGGGCGCCAGGATGAGCTGGCGAACGAGATCACCCGTGGCGGCCTGCGCTGGAAGAAGGAGGGCGGCCAAGGGATTTTCCTCTTGGAGCGCATGCCCGATCACGAGATCTCCTCCAAGGCCAAGGTTGCCCGCACATTCCAGAACATCCGGCTTTTCGGCGGAATGACGGTGCTGGAGAACCTGCTCGTAGCGCAGCACAACCGGCTTGTCGTCGCCTCGGGCTTCAGCTTCGGTGGCATCTTCGGCCTCCCGAACTACCGCCGGGCGGAAAGAACCGCGGTGGAGAAGGCCGTATATTGGTTGGAGCGCACCCAGCTCATCGATCGTGCCGATGATCCGGCCGCGGATCTGCCCTACGGCGCGCAGCGGCGGCTGGAGATCGCGCGCGCCATGTGCACCGACCCCGAACTGCTTTGCCTCGACGAGCCGGCCGCGGGTCTCAATCCCCGCGAGTCCGCCGAGCTCAACGAGCTTGTGAAATTCATCCGCGACAACGGCACCTCCGTGCTCCTGATCGAGCACGACATGGGCGTCGTGATGGAGATTTCCGATCACATCGTCGTCCTCGATTACGGTGTGAAGATTGCGGACGGGGATGCGGAATCGGTGAAGACGGATCCGAAGGTCATTGCGGCCTATCTGGGCGTCGAGGAAGAAGAGGATATCGACGTGCCGGAGGTTCTCGAGGACGTCGTCGAGACCGTGGGCGAAATGCCGGCCAAACCGGCGCGCAAACCGAGGGCGCCGTCGAAAGCTGCCGCCCCCAAGCCCGCGAAGCGTGCTGGCCAGTCTGCCAAGAAGGGAGGCAAGGCGTGAGCGCATCTGCCGAAACCCTGCTCTCCGTGCGAGGCGTTGAGACGTACTACGGGAAGATCGCCGCGCTGAAAGGTGTCGATCTTGAGGTGAACCGCCGCGAGATCGTCACCATCATCGGCGCGAACGGCGCGGGCAAGTCAACGCTGATGATGACCATCTGCGGCAGCCCCCAAGCGCGCACCGGACAGGTCGTCTATGACGGCGTGGATATCACCACCATGCCGACCCACCAGATCATGCGGCTGGGCATCGCCCAATCGCCCGAGGGACGGCGGATTTTCCCGCGCATGACGGTGATGGAAAATTTGCAGATGGGAGCGGCCCTCGTCGATCCCAAATTCTTCGAGGAAGATCTGAAGCGCGTCTTCACGCTCTTCCCTCGCCTCAAGGAGCGACTGGGCCAACGCGGCGGCACGCTCTCCGGTGGCGAGCAGCAAATGCTGGCGATCGCCCGCGCGCTGATGAGCCGGCCGAAGCTTCTCCTGCTCGACGAGCCTTCGCTGGGTCTGGCCCCTCTCATTGTGAAGCAGATCTTCGAAGCGATCCGCGAGCTCAACGAGAACGAGGGCCTCACCGTATTCCTTGTGGAACAGAACGCGTTCCATGCGCTGAAGCTCGCCCATCGCGGCTATGTGATGGTGAACGGTCGCATCACGATGAGCGGCACAGGCCGGGAGCTTCTGAAGCGGGAAGAGGTTCGTGCGGCTTATCTCGAAGGCGGGAGGCACTGATGGAGCACGAGAACGCCCTTCTTTGGGAAGTCACCTTCTGGGAGTTCTTCTTCGTCACCATATTGCTGGCAGGAGGGGCCGCCTATCTTACCGGCCGCGCCACAGCGCGCGCGTGGCAATCGAACGTGCAGCTTGCCGCCTATATCGTGCTTCTGGCGGCAGCAACGCGCTTTATCCACTTTGCGCTCTTCGAAGGCACGCTCCTGACACTGCACTATTATCTGGTCGACCTGGTGGTCCTCCTGATAATTGCCTTCCTCGGCAAGCGCATCACCCGTGCGCGCCAGATGTCGACCCAATATTGCTTTGCCTATGCGCGCACCAGTCCATTCGGATGGCGTGCAAAGAGCTGACGTGATTCACCAATGACTGGCAGAAAGCCTTTATTTCATGATGAAATTGCGCTTTGATGCCGGCAAGCGGGGAGTGCCCGCGATGCATAACCGGAAAGCCGAACACCATTTCCGGAATGCTGAGGGAACCTCTGGTGTTTCAAGGGAGCAATCATGAAAAAGACACTCTTGGCCGGCGCTGCGCTGAGCCTTGTGATGACCGGCTCCGCCTGGGCGGACATCACGATCGCGACCGTAGGCCCGATGACCGGCCAATACGCCTCCTTCGGCGCGCAGATGCGCGCCGGCGCCGAGCAAGCGGTCGCCGATATCAATGCCGCGGGCGGCGTCAATGGCGAGATGCTGAAACTGGAAGTGGGCGATGACGCCTGCGATCCCAAGCAAGCCGTTGCGGTCGCCAACCAGCTCGCAGGATCGGGTGCCGTGTTCGTGGCCGGACATTTCTGCTCCGGCTCTTCGATTCCCGCTTCGCAGGTCTATGCGGATGAGGAGATCATCATGATCTCGCCCGCCTCCACCAATCCGACCTTCACGGACGAGCGTCCCGGCCCCGGCATCTACCGCGTCTGCGGTCGTGACGACCAGCAGGGCGATGTGGCCGGCAAGTTCCTGGCCGAGAAGTTCGCTGGCAAGAAGATCGCCTTCATCCACGACAAGACTGCCTACGGCAAAGGTCTCGCCGATGCCACCATGGCCGTCTATGAGGAAGCTGGCGGCACGCCTGCTCTCTACGAAGCCTATACGGCAGGTGAAAAGGACTATACCGCCCTTGTTTCCAAGCTGAAGCAGGAAGGTATCGACGTCCTCTATGTCGGTGGTTACTACACCGAGGCCGGCCTGATCGCACGTCAGATGCGCGAGCAGGGCATGGACACCATCCTCGTTTCGGGTGACGCGCTCGTGGCCGACGAGTATTGGGCGATCACCGGCGAGGCTGGCGAAGGCACGCTGATGACCTTCTCGCCGGATCCGCGCAAGAACGAGGAGGCGAAGCCTGTTGTCGACGCCATGCTGGCCGCTGGCAAGACGACCGAAGGCTATGCCCTCTACACCTACGCCTCGATCCAGGCCTGGGCACAGGCGGCAAAGAATGCCGGCTCGACCGACTTCGAGGATGTCAGGAAAGCTCTTGACGACGGCACGTTCGAGACCGTTCTCGGCACGCTCGAATTCGATGAGAAGGGCGATGTCACTCTGCCCGGCTACGTCTTCTACGAGTGGAAGGACGGCAAATACGACTATCTCGAGCAGTAACTCTCGAATCAGTCTTGTAAGACGGCCCTGCATTCTTGCGGGGCCGTCTTTGTTTTTGATCGTTATTGTTGCACTGCAACATTGCTCACGTTAGCATGTCAGAGAGGAGGGTCGTGCGCCATCCGCGAGGCCGACAAGCCTGGTGCAATGGCCGCGAGGATTTGCATGCTCTCCTGTCTAAAACCGGAGCTCGCCAGTGCAGATCAAGAAACTCCTCGTCGCAAACCGTTCCGAAATCGCCATCCGCGTTTTCCGCGCCGCAAACGAACTCGGCATCCGGACGGTCGCCATATGGGCGGAGGAGGACAAATATTCGCTGCACCGGTTCAAAGCGGACGAATCCTATCAAGTCGGCCGCGGCCCGCATCTGGAGCGTGACCTCGGACCGATCGAAAGCTATCTCTCGATCGATGAGGTGATCCGCGTCGCCAGGCTTTCCGGCGCCGACGCCATCCACCCTGGCTACGGCCTGCTTTCCGAAAGCCCTGAATTTGCCGAAGCGTGCGCGGCAAACGGCATCGTCTTCATCGGTCCCAGCCCCGAGACCATGCGCCGGCTCGGCAACAAGGTTGCCGCGCGCAACCTCGCAATCGAAGTGGGCGTACCGGTGGTTCCCGCGACAGAGCCTTTGCCGGACGACATGGATGCCGTCGCGAGGATGGCGGAAGAGATCGGCTTCCCTGTGATGCTCAAGGCTTCGTGGGGCGGCGGCGGACGTGGCATGCGCGTTATCCGCTCCGCGGCCGATCTGAAGCGCGAGGTGACGGAGGCAAAGCGCGAGGCAAAAGCCGCCTTCGGCAAGGACGAAGTCTATCTGGAAAAGCTTGTCGAGCGCGCACGTCACGTCGAAGTGCAGGTGCTGGGCGACACCCATGGCAATGTCGTGCACCTCTTCGAGCGCGACTGCTCCATCCAGCGCCGCAATCAGAAAGTCGTCGAGCGCGCGCCCGCGCCCTATCTCGATGATGCCAAGCGGCAGGAGCTCTGCGATTACGCGCTGAAAATAGCCAGGGCCACCGGTTATGTCGGCGCCGGTACGGTTGAGTTCCTGATGGATGCCGATACGGGCGCCTTCTACTTCATCGAAGTGAACCCGCGCATCCAGGTCGAGCATACGGTGACCGAGGAGGTCACCGGTATCGACATCGTCAAGGCGCAGATCCGCATTCTTGAAGGCGAGCGTATCGGAGATCCCCGATCAGGCGTGCCGTCGCAGGCGGACATCAGGCTCAACGGCCACGCTTTGCAATGCCGCATCACGACAGAAGATCCGGAGCAGAACTTCATTCCCGACTATGGCCGTATCACCGCTTATCGCGGTGCCACCGGCTTTGGTATCCGGCTCGACGGCGGCACTGCGTATTCCGGCGCGGTGATCACCCGCTATTACGACCCGCTGCTGGAGAAGGTGACCGCTTGGGCGCCGACACCGGAAGAGGCGATCGCCCGCATGCATCGCGCTCTGCGCGAGTTCCGCATCCGCGGCGTGGCGACCAACCTCACCTTCCTCGAAGCGATCATCAGCCACGCCCGCTTCCGCGACGCCTCCTATACAACGCGCTTCATCGACGAAACGCCGGAGCTTTTCGATCAGGTGAAGCGTCGCGACAGGGCGACCAAGCTCCTCAACTATCTTGCGGATGTAACGGTCAACGGCCATCCGGAAGCCCGCGACCGTCCGAGACCCAATCCGGAGGCGGCTCCGCCGCGCGTGCCTTATGCCGACGGCCATGTGGCCGATGGCACCAAGCAGATGCTCGATCGGCTGGGTCCCGACGCCTTCGCCAAATGGATGCGCTCGGAAACGCGCGTGCTCGTCACTGACACCACCATGCGCGACGCGCATCAATCGCTGCTCACCACACGCATGCGCACCTTGGACATCGCCGGCATTGCCGGCGTCTATGCCCGTGCATTGCCGCAGCTCCTCTCGCTCGAATGCTGGGGCGGGGCGACCTTTGACGTGGCCATGCGGTTCCTCACGGAAGATCCGTGGGAGCGCCTGCAGCGGATTCGCGAAGGCGTGCCGAACCTGCTTCTGCAAATGCTGCTGCGCGGCGCCAACGGCGTCGGCTACACGAATTATCCCGACAATGTCGTGCGCTATTTCGTGAAGCAGGCGGCAAAGGGCGGCATCGATCTCTTCCGCGTCTTCGACTGCCTGAACTGGGTCGAGAACATGCGTGTGGCCATGGACGCCGTGCGCGAGGAAGGAAAGCTCTGCGAGGCGGCCATCTGCTATACGGGCGACATCCTGGATCCGAGCCGCGCCAAATACGACCTGAAATACTATTTGGCACTCGCCAAGGAGCTGGAGGCGGCCGGCGCCCATATCATTGCCATAAAGGATATGGCCGGACTGCTGAAGCCTGCCGCCGCCCGCGTGCTCTTCAAGGCACTGCGCGAGGAGACGGACCTGCCGATTCACTTCCACACGCACGATACCTCCGGTATCTCCGCTGCGACCGTCCTTGCGGCGGTGGAAAGCGGCGTCGATGCGATCGATGCGGCCATGGATGCGCTTTCCGGCAATACCTCCCAGCCTTGCCTTGGCTCGATCGTGGAAGCGCTGAAGGGCACCGAGCGCGACCCCGGCCTCGACATGGAATGGATCCGGCGGATCTCCTTCTATTGGGAAGCGGTGCGCAACCAGTACGCCGCATTCGAGAGCGATCTCAAGGGGCCCGCCTCGGAGGTCTATCTGCACGAGATGCCCGGAGGTCAGTTCACCAATTTGAAGGAGCAGGCCCGCTCGCTGGGGCTTGAGACGCGCTGGCATGAGGTCGCCCGCGCCTATCACGACGTTAACATGATGTTCGGCGACATCATCAAGGTCACCCCCTCTTCCAAGGTGGTGGGCGACATGGCGCTGATGATGGTCAGCCAGGATCTCACCGTCGCCGACGTCGAGAACCCGCAGAAGGACATCGCCTTCCCCGAGTCGGTCGTCTCCATGCTGCGTGGCGATCTCGGCCAGTCGCCCGGAGGCTGGCCAAAAGCCTTGCAGAAGAAGGTGCTCAAGGGCGAAAAGCCCATCACGGTGCGCCCCGGATCCCTGCTCAAGCCAGCCGATCTCGACGCTGGCCGCAAGGAACTGGAAGAGAAACTCGGCCGCGAGGTCAGCGATTTCGAGTTCGCCTCATGGCTCATGTATCCCAAGGTCTTCGTGGATTTTGCCGCGGCTGCCGAGATCTACGGCCCCGTCAGCGTCCTGCCCACGCCCGTCTATTTCTACGGCATGAGCCAAGAGGACGAGGTCTTCGTCGAGATCGAACGCGGCAAGACGCTGGTGATCCGCTGCCTCGCCATCGGCGAGCCTAACGATAAGGGCATGGTGACGGTCTTCTTTGAGCTCAACGGCCAGCCGCGCCGCGCCAAGGTGCCGGACCGGCGCCATGGCGCATCCGCGCTTGCGGTGCGCCGCAAGGCGGAAGCCGGTAACGACGGCCATGTGGGCGCACCTATGCCAGGCGTCGTCTCCTCTGTTGCCGTGGCGGCGGGCCAGCAGGTCAAAGCGGGCGATGTGCTCCTTTCCATCGAAGCGATGAAAATGGAGACTGCACTTCACGCCGAGCGCGATGGAACGGTAACCGAGGTTCTGGTGAAAGCTGGCGACCAGATCGATGCCAAGGATCTGCTCTTGGTCATGGAAAAGGGAAGTTCCGCTGGTTGACCGTGAAGCATAAATCGATTTAGCTCCGGTTCGCCTCGATTTCCGGCGCAGTCGCGGGACAATACAGAATGTCAGGACAGAACGCGCTTTACGGCCGTTGGGCCGTCGCGGCCTTCTTCTTCGCCAATGGCTTCATGACCGGCAGCTGGGCACCCGAAATTCCGGTGCTGGTCGCCCGCTTTGCCCTCAGCGAGACAGCGCTTGGCCTCCTCATCCTCGCTTTCGGCGTCGGCGCCGTGCTTGCCATGCCCATCTGCGGTTATCTCATCGGCCGATTCGGTTCACGTCTGGTTTCCCAGGTTGCAGGCGTTCTCTGCTGCCTTTCGCTGATCGGCATCGCGGCCGCTCCGGGCGTGCCGTTTGTTGCCGCCGCGCTGATCTTTTTCGGCGCGATGCTCGGCGGCATGGACGTGGCCATGAATTCCAATGCGGTCGTTGTGGAACGCCGGCTACAGCGCGCCATCATGTCGTCATCCCACGGCTTCTGGAGCCTCGGCGGCTTCGCTGGCGCTGGTGCGGGCGGACTGATGGTAGAGCAATGGGGCTACATTGCTCACATTTCCATCGTCACGGTCTTTGCCCTCCTCCTCGTATTTGCAGCGATGCGCTTCCTCGTTGCAGAGAACAGGCCTGTGATATCGAAGGAAGGGAGCAAACGTGGCCTTCCGCGCAGCGCGTTGGTCTATGTCACCGGGATCATGGCCCTCTTTTGCATGATTCCCGAGGGCGCGGTGCTCGATTGGGCGGCTCTTTACCTGCAGCAGGAGATGGAAGCGGATTACTTCACCGCGAGCCTGCCGTTTACCGCCTTTGCCGGAGTGATGGCCATCATGCGCTTTCTCGGCGATGAAGTGCGAAACCGCCTCGGCGCGGTGAACACAATGCGTATGTCGGCCGGGGTCGCCGCGCTCGGCATGCTCGGAGCGGGGCTTGCGCCAAACGCTCTCTTGGCCACCTTCGCCTTTGCGGTATCCGGGCTGGGGGTCGCCAATATGGTGCCGATCGTGTTCTCCGCTGCAGGCAACCAGCCGGGCATATCGTCTGCCGCCGGGATGAGCGTCGCGACCACGATGGGCTATTCGGGGATCCTGTTCGCGCCCTCGCTGATCGGCTTTGTGGCGGAGCATACGGGATTTTCGATCATCTTCATCGGATTTGCCCTGGTGCTGACCATCGTCTTCCTGATGGCTGGTCTCGTGCGGCCCGCAGACCATATCGCACCGCCTCAGCCGGCACCTTCCTCCTTGACGTCAGAGAAGAGCGCCGGCTGAGGCCATCGACGCCGCAAGCGCCGGGGCCTGAACGAAGGCAGGAGGCCTAAAGCCTACCCATCAGGGCAAGGATGAGCACGACAATGAGGATGATCCCAAGGATACCGGAGGGGCCATATCCCCAACCCCGCGAATAAGGCCAGGCGGGGATGGCTCCGATCAGAATCAGGATCAAAATGATAATGAGAATAGTGCCAAGAGACATTGCATTGTCCTTGTCGCGGTTAACGTAACGTCGGGATAACGCACGGAAAACGCAGCAGGTTCCGGCACTCGCTTGGGCTGGAGCCTTTCATGATGAAAATAGATCATGAAAGGCTCCGGAGATTACTCGGCGGCTTTCGGGTACAGCGTTAGCCTTCCATCTTCGGATTCCGCCTCATTCTCGTCGGCATCACCCTTGTCCTTGCGACGCAAAAGCCTTGCAAGGAATCCGCGGTGCCGCTCGCCGGCCGGGCGCTTCTCCCGCGTGAAGACCATCAGCGCCGACGGCGTAACCACCAGCGTCAGCACCGTCGCGAAGGTCAGACCGTAAACAATGGCACCGGAGAGCGATATCCACCATTGAGTGGATGGCGCTCCGATCGTGACTTCGTGATGGAACAGTTCCAGGCCGAGGCCGAAGGCGATAGGCAAAACGCCGAGCACCGCCGAAAACGCCGTCAGCACCACCGGGCGTGCCCGCTCACGGCAAGTCTCGATGATCGCATCGTACTTGTTCATGCTTTCATCGCGCAGCCGGTCGTACGTATCGATCAGCACGATGTTGTTGTTCACCACGACGCCGGCAAGCGCGATCACGCCGATGCCGGACATCACGATGCCGAACGGCTGACCGGTGATCAGCAGGCCGAGGAACACGCCGATCGTCGCCATGACGACCGTCATCAGCACCAGGAACACGCTGGTGAACCTGTTGAACTGCGCCAGGAGCACCACGAAGATGAGGAAGATCGCGGCGCCGAACGCGTTGGTGAGGAACGAAGCTGCAGCGTCGCTTTCCTCGCTGGAGCCGGCGAGCTTCCACCGCGTTCCCGGCAATTCCATCTCCTGAAGCGCAGAAATCACCTGCTGCTGCACCGCGGCAACCTGATAGCCGCTGGCGACGTTGGCGGACACCGTGATGGTGCGCTGGCCGTCGATGCGATTGAGGATGCCCGAACTCCGCTCCGGCGCCCGTGTGACGAAATTCGAGATAGGCACCGGGCCTTCGGAGGTCTGCACTCGCAGCTGGTCGAGCGTCGACAATGTGCGCCGCTCGTGAGGCAGGCGCAGACGGATGTCGACCGCGTCGTCCACGCCGGCAGGCCTGTAATCGGAGAGCTTCAATCCGTTGGTCACGAGCTGCACCACCGTACCCACCGCCGTGGGGCTGACCCCATACTGTGCAGCCTTGGCCCGATCGACCTGGATCGCCCAGTCGACGCCGGGCGGCGGCAGTCCGTCCGAAATATCGATGACGCCATCGATTTGGCTGATCCGCTCGGCCACCATCGCCGCCTGCTCGTTAAGATGCGTGGGATCCGCCGCGGAAAGCTGGATCTGGATGGGTTGGCCGGTTGGCGGGCCGGCGTCCGGCACGCGCACTTCGATCTCGACGCCTGGCATGTTCGCCATTTCGGCCCGAAGATCGTTCAGAATCTCGCTTGCAGGCTTGCGCTCGCGCCAGTCGATAAACTCGTACTGGATGATGCCGATGACATCCTCGTCGATGTCCTGTCCGCCGCCGCGGGTCTGGCCGACGCGGGTATAAACCGACTCGATTCCCGGCCAGGTGAGCAGCTTCTCCTCGGCCGGACGCACAAGGCGATCCATCTCCTCGAGCGACATGTTCCCGCGCGCATGCACATACATCAGGCCGTATTCCGGCTCGACATTGGGAAAGAACTCGACACCGGCGCCCCACCGCGAATAGGCCATCTGCACGCCGACCAGGAGCGCGATGGTGAGCAGCAGCACCGTCTTGGGATAGTGCACCGCCTTCTTGACGAGATTGATGTAGAAGCCGTCCTTTTTCGGTCCTTCCTCCACATGTGCCTTCGCGAACATCGCACCGAGCGTAGGCGTGAAGATCAGCGCATAAGCCATCGACGCAGCCAGTGTCACGATCAGCGTGATCGGCAGGTACTTCATGAACTCGCCGACGATGCCTGGCCAGAAAAGCAGCGGCGAGAAGGCGGCGATGCGCGTCATGGTGGCGGCAATAACCGGTCCCGCCATGCGCTTGGCGGCAAGCTCGAACGCCTCCGCACGCGGCATGCCCTCCGTCATTCGGCGCTCGGCGAATTCCGTGACGATGATCGCGTCATCCACCAGCATGCCCACCGCCAGGATGAGGCTGAACAGCACGACCATGTTGACCGTGTAGCCCAGCAGCGAGAGCAGGAAGATGCCCATCAGGAACGAGGCCGGAACGGCAAGGCCGATCAGCAGCGAGGCACGTCCAGACAGCAGGTAGAGAACGACGATGAAGACCAGGATGACGGCGATCAGCACATGGTTCTGCAGTTCGTCCAGCATGTCGCGGATCATCACCGACTTGTCCTGGCTGAAGCTGACCGACACTCCCTCGGGCAGGTTCTTTACGAACTCATTAGAGACCTGCTTCACCGCGTCGACGGTCTCCACGAGGTTTGCGCCGACGCGCTTCTTCACCTCGATGGCTATGGCGCTGTGGCCATTGAGGCGCGTGATGGTTTCCGCGTCCTCGAAGGTCGATCGAATCGAAGCGATATCGCGCGCCCGCACGACGGCATCGGGCGTGGCCACGATGGGAAGATTGGCGACGTCCTCCGGCGTCTCGATGAGGGACGGCACCTTGACGGCGTAGCGCCCCTCCTCGCCTTGCAGGGCGCCGGCGGCCACCAGACTGTTGGAGGCATTGACGCCGTTGATGAGCTGATCAAGCTGGATTCCGTAGGAGGAGAGCTTGACGGGATCGATGATCACCTCGACCAGCTCGTCGCGCGCACCCTGAAGCGCACCCTCCAGCACGCCGGGGACTTCCTCGATCCGGTCACGCAGTTCCTTGGCCGCAGTGGTGAGCTGGCGCTCTGGCAGGTTGCCGGACAGCGTGACGACGAGGATGGGAAACTCCGAGACGTTCACCTCATGGACTGTCGGCTCCTCCGCATCCGCCGGCAGATCGCCCTTGGCATCCGACACCTTGGCGCGCACGTCTTCGATCGCGTTGGAGAAATCGTAGCCGGCCTGGAACTCGACCAGCACGAATCCGCCGCCCTGATAGGCGGCCGAGCGCATCTCCTTGACGCCCTCGAGGCTCTTCAGCGCCGTTTCCATCGGCCTGAGCAGAAGCCGCTCGGAATCTTCGGGCGAGATGCCCTGATAGGCGAGGCTCACATAAATGATCGGAATCGGAACGTCCGGCTCCGCTTCCTTGGGAATGTTGATGTAGGCCAGCGTGCCCGCGACGACAAAGAACAGGAGGATCGACAGCGTCAGCCGGGCATTGCGTATCGCAAGTCGTACGATATCCATGAGGGATCAGTGCCCCTGCTCGGCCGTATCGGCGGCGTCGGCAAGCTCGCGGAGCGTCGCCTGATCCGCTTCGGCAATCTTCACCTTTTCCCCCTCGGTAACGAGGTCCTGCCCCGCAACGATGACGCGCACGCCCTCGGGAATGCCGGCGAGGTAGAGCGCCTCCGGTGTATCGTCGACGATGTCGATGGGGAAGAAATGCACCTCGCCAGCCTCGTTGACAGCACGGATACCGAGTTCGCCCTCGTGATTGAGTGTGACCACCGAGCGCGGCACGGCGACGGTCTCGACGGAGTCCGTCGAAATTGCGATCTCGGCCGTCATGCCGGCGGGAATGCGCAGGTCGGGATTGGGGACGACCACCTCAATCCGGAAGGTGCGGGTCTGCGGCGATGCAGCCCTGCTCACATAGCGGATTTTGCCTCGGAGCGTCTCGCCGCTCACCAGGCGCACGTCGGCCATATCACCGGGCTTGATCGTGCCGAGGTCGCGCTCGCTCACCTCACCGACCGCCACGATCGGATCGAGCTTCAGAAGGGTGACGACCTCCCCACCCTGCATAAGCGCGGTACCCTGTTCGATATGGACCTTGTCGACCACGCCGTTGAACGGCGCTCGCACCTCCACTCGGTCGAGTTCGGCTTGAGCCTGCTCCAGCGCCGAGCGCGCGCTGGCCAGATTGGCGCGGGCGACGTCAAGCTGGAGGCTCGCGAGATTGCCGCTCTCGGCCAACCGCTCTGCGGCGCGGAGCTCCGCCTCGCGCTGGGCGAGCGCCTGGCGTGCTGACTCGACGGCAGCCTCCTTGCCTTCCGTCTCGAGCCGCATGACGAGATCGCCCTCCTTCACCTGCGAGCCCTCATCAACCGGCAGGTCTTCGACGATACCACCCGTTCGCGAAGCAAGGATCGCGCTCTTGTCTGCCTGAGTCTGTCCGGAAACACGGATGGTGCGCGCATGCTCCAGCCGCGGCGGAACGGCAGCCTGCACGGTCTTCAACACGACGGGGCGTTCAGGCGCGGCAGTTTCCGACGGCTCCTCCTGGCGCGCAGCGCTTCCCACGGACGAGAACTCACCCGTCGCGATCCACGCAGCCGTTGCTGCAAGAACAGCCACGGCGGCGAGCTTGTGGAACTTGAACCTTGCCATGATCACTTTCCGCTTGCTAGTGCCGGGCCGCTAAGCGATCGCATCCACGCTATATCGCGCCGATGGGGCCAGCATTTCGATTCCATTTTGAAAACGCATGCCGTCACTCGCTCGCCTTTACCGCGAAGTTGCATTGCAACGAAGACGCATCGCACCTTCTTCCTGACCGCTGGGTGCCAGGATGTTTAAAGCCGCGCGACGACGCGTGAGGGACTGCCAAGCGCTTCAGTGGGCGACACATTGACAAAATCTGTATTTTTGTCAAGAAAGATTTGGGATGGTTGTGAGTACGGTGACAAGCAACGAGACTAGGGTGGAAGACCCGAAGCGGACCCGCGTGCTCGAGGGCGCCATGCAGGTGTTCCTTGCCTATGGCTTCTCGCGCACGACGATGGACGATATTGCACGCGCCGTGGATATCTCGCGGCCCGCCCTCTATCTCCTTTTCCGCAACAAGGCGGATATCTTTCGGGCAGTCGAGCAGGACCTTCTCAGGGAATCCCGAGCGAATGCCTGCGCAGCTCTGCGTGGAGAAGGCGCCTTCTCCGACCGGTTACTGGCGGCGCTCGATCAAGCGCTTTTCCGGCTTCTCAGAAAGATTCACGAATCTCCCCATGGCGACGAGCTCTTGGACTTCAACAACCAGATCGCGGCGGATCTTGTGGCCGAATGGCGCCAGTTCATGATCCAGTGCTTCGCCAAGTCCATCGGTGAAGAAGCAAAGCGCCGCGGCGCGAAGCTGGAAGAACAGGGGCTTTCCGCCCAGAGCCTTGCCGAAATGCTGTTCGACCTGCTGGCCGGCCTGAAGGTGCGCGGCACGCGCGGTCTTCAGGCGGAGCCCCATTGCCGTCGATTCATCTACCTGATCGAATTGGCCCTGGATCAGAAATAAGGCTACTGCGCTGTCCAGCCGCCATCGATCGAAAGCGTCGTGCCGGTGATCTGCGCCGCCGCCTCCGAGCACAGAAACACCGTCGCCGCGGCCACCTCTTCGACCGTGACGAACCGGCGCGTCGGCTGCTTTGCGAGCATCACCTCCCGCACCACCGTATCACGGTCCATGCCATGTGCCGCCATCTGGTCGGGGATCTGCGCCTCCACCAAAGGCGTCAACACATAACCCGGGCAGATCGCAGGTGATGCGTTCTTCCGCAAGCTCCAGCGCCACCGTCTTCGTCAACCCCACGATTCCGTGCTTCGCCGCCACATAGGCGGACTTGAAAGGCGACGCCCGCAAGCCATGGGCGGAGGCGATATTGACGATGCGCCCGCCACCCTGGCTTTTCATATGGGGGATGGCAGCCGCGATGGTGTGGAAGGCCGAGGAAAGATTGACGGCCATGATCGCATCCCACTTCTCCGGCGGGAAAGCCTCCACCGGCGCCACATGCTGGATGCCCGCATTGTTGACGAGAATATCGACGGAACCGAAGCGCCTCGCCGCTTCTTCGACGAGTGCGCGACATTCCTCTCCCCGCGCCATGTCGGCCTTCACATAAGCCGCATCAACCTGGAATTCCTCAGCCAACACCGCCGCCAGTTTCCGGTCCTCCTCCCGGTCAGTGAAGGAGTTAAGGACGAGGCGGCAGCCTTCCGCCGCAAAGGCGCGAGCGATTGCAAGCCCGATGCCGGAGGTCGAGCCGGTGACGATGGCGGTTCTTGGCTTCATGATGCGCGTTGCCTCCTGAGCGAGAGGATATTGCAACGCAACAATGGTTGCCAAGCCCTGGCGATCGGTGGGAGCGGTCAAATGGTAAGGAGTGCGCTCTGCCTCCTCAGAACGCCTCATGCGCTACCGGCGCATGAGGAGGCTTGCCGCCAGGCCGAGCACGATCACACTTGCGGCAGCCACTGCAGCCGTCGTCCCCGGATGCTCGCGCGCACGATCCTGGAGATGGTACGCGCTGCGGCGGATTTCGGGCATCGCGCTACTTAGGTAGTCGCGCACCGTATCGACGATATCCTCGCTCACATGCCGGCTGTCGCGAAAGGCGCCGCGGCCGCGTCGCATCATCTGCTTCCTCATCGCTGCAATTTCTTGGCTGAGGCTTGCGATCTGATCGCGCAGATCGTCAGCTAGATCCTCGTGCCTGTGATGCATGGCGGCCTCCTGAAAATCCCGTTTCGAAATCCTTCGGATAACGGGCATGAGCCGGGACGGTTCCACTTGGCTCCGCTCCCGCAGGAAGGTGCGGCATGATTCTGTAACATTGCGGGCGTAATGCTGTAGCTGGCCGCGCGGCCGAGCGTCACGGGGCCATTGACATTCTCCCGCCGCTCCGCCACCTCGTAGACGTCACGGCTGAAACGGAACAGGTTCATGACCGGCCAAACGACATCCGGCTATTTTTCGTCTCCCTTCCCGCGCCGACGCTGCGTCGGCGTCGATGTGGGAGGCGTCATGGTGGGCGGCGACGCTCCTGTCGTCGTGCAGTCCATGACCAACACCGACACGGCGGATGTCGACGCGACCGTCGCTCAGGTGGCGGCTCTCCACCGCGCAGGATCGGAGATCGTGCGCGTCACGGTCGACCGCGATGAATCCGCGGCCGCTGTGCCGAGGATCCGCGAGAGACTGGAGCGGCTCGGCGTTTTCGTGCCGCTCGTCGGCGACTTCCATTACATCGGCCACAAGCTCCTGGCCGATCATCCGGCCTGTGCCGAGGCGCTCGCCAAATACCGCATCAATCCCGGCAATGTCGGCTTCAAGGAAAAGAAAGACCGGCAGTTCGCCGAGATCGTCGAGATGGCGATCCGCCACGACAAGCCGGTTCGTATCGGCGTCAATTGGGGATGGCTCGATCAGGAGCTGCTCACCCGCCTCATGGACGAAAACCAGGCGAAGGGCTCGCCGCTCACCGCCGAGCAGGTCACGCGTGAGGCCATCGTGCAATCCGCGCTTCTTTCGGCCGAGCTAGCCGAAGAGATCGGCTTGCCACGCAGCCGCATCATCCTTTCCGCGAAGGTGAGCCAGGTGCAGGATCTCGTCGCCGTCTACACCATGCTGGCGGCGCGATCCGACCATGCGCTTCATCTTGGCCTCACCGAGGCCGGCATGGGCACGAAGGGCATCGTCGCCTCCTCCGCCGCCATGGGCATCCTCCTGCAGCAGGGCATCGGCGACACGATCCGCATCTCGCTTACGCCCGAGCCGGGCGGCGACCGTACGCGTGAGGTGCAGGTCGCGCAGGAGCTGCTGCAGACCATGGGCTTCCGGCAATTCCTGCCGGTGGTCGCCGCCTGCCCCGGCTGCGGGCGCACCACCTCCACAGTGTTTCAGGAGCTGGCGCAGAAAATCCAGTCCGACATTTCCCGCAACATGCCGGTTTGGCGCGAGAAATATCCGGGCGTCGAGGCGCTGAAAGTCGCCGTCATGGGCTGCATCGTGAACGGCCCCGGCGAATCCAAGCATGCCGATATCGGCATTTCCCTGCCGGGCACGGGCGAAATGCCCGCCGCACCAGTCTTCATCGATGGCAGGAAAGCGGCGACATTGCGTGGGCCGACCATCGCCGCCGATTTCGAAAAGATGGTCTCAGACTATATCGAGCAGCGTTTCGGGCAGGGCCGCGCCGCAGCGGAGTAGAGGCCTCCGCTCACCTCGCCTCCTGGTCAGGATGCGCGTGCTGTTGCCGGTTCGCCAGCGCAGGCCCGAGCACCTCGATCCGGTTGGTCCAGAGATAGCCATCGAACGTGTCGGGCACCTGGGCCAAGGAGCTCCAGCGAATCGATGCCGGACGTGCCCGTGTCCCCCTTTTCGTAGGGCCCGAGCAGGATGATTTCGCTGCCCGCCGCCCTCATGCGCGCGTGGAAGCGGTTCGGCCAGCCCCACATCAGCCATGCGAGATTGACCGGCATCATCACATTGGTGTTGCGGCAAGCCTCCGGCACATAACCGCTCCAGCCGAGCGCAAGATAGCGCAGAAGGCACGCCTTCATCGCTCTTGAGCCCATTCCCTTCAGGTCCGGAATGACCGAGACGGCCCGCTCGGTAGGTTCATTGCCGCCATAGACGGCCCAGACCCGCTCGCGCCAAGCGGGATTTTCCTTGAGCATTCCCGCCAGCATGTCGCCCTCCCGCGCGTCCCGGCTCTTGAAATTGACCAGAAACCGCCGCCCCGGAAATGCTGCAAAAACCTCATCGAGCGCAGGCATGAGCCCCACGCCCTTGCCACGCAGCGGAAAGGTAGCGCCGCCATCGGCCGTGTAGCCATGGCCGAGATCCAGCGTCTTCAGATAGGCCATGTCATGCTCGCGGGTGACCCCGCTGCCATTCGTGCGGCAATCGAGCGTCCAGTCATGGATCACGGCGAATTTTCCGTCGGTGGTCGGATGCACGTCCAGCTCCACCACCTCCGCCCCGGCCTCAAAGGCGGCGCGCATGGAAGGGATGGTGTTCTCGATCAAATCATGAAGCGGTGGGTGAATACGCTCGGCAGTGCAGGTCTCACTGTCGATGCCACTTCGATTGAACGTCTGATGCACACCGCGATGGGCGATCAACCGCACCTGCGGGTTTTCAGGCGTAGGTGCGAGCCAGGACGCATTCCAGAGATAGATTGCGGCCGCGACGAGGACGAGGCCGGCCAGGAATTTGCGCATCGCGATTCTCCCCGCCAAAGGCGACGGAGAGCTTGCGGCAATCTGTGTTGAAAATGCGGCCGCTTGTCTTGCCATGAAGAATGAGCGAAGGGGGGGCGGCCCGGCTTGGTCTCACCCTACGCCCACATAGCGGCGTACCATCTGCGGATCCTCGCGCAGGCGCTCGACATCCACGGTTTCGCGGTTCCTGCCGTTCTCGATGAAGGAGACGCGATCGGCCACGGGAAGCACTGCGTCCACCCGTTGCTCCACGAGGATGGTCGAGACGCCACGCCCCCGCAAGGTGGCGACCGCCTCCCGAATGCGCGCGATCATGGAGGGCATGAGACCTTCCGTCGGCTCATCGAGCAGCAGCACGTCCGGCTCGAGGCAGAGAGCTCGCGCCATGGCGAGCATCTGCTGCTCACCGCCCGAAAGCGTGCCGGAGCGCTGTTTCAGCCGCTCACGCAGGACTGGAAAGAGCGCGAGCACCTCCTCGCGGGTCATGTCGCCCTTGCCGCGCGCCAGAAGCCCGATCTCGAGGTTCTCTGCCACGGTGAGATCGGCGAAGAGCCGTCGCCCTTGCGGAACATAAGCTACGCCGGTTTTCGGCACGTCATGCGGCGCAAGCCCGGTCAACTCCGTTCCGTCCTTCTGGATGCTCCCCGAGCGTGTGGGCACGAGGCCCAAGATCGCTTTCAGGGCCGTGGTCTTGCCCGCGCCGTTGCGCCCGAGCAGACAGTGAACCTCACCTCTTCGAAGCTTCAGCGAGAGGCCGTGCAGCACCTGCACGTTTCCATAGAAGCAGTCGACCTTGTCGAGCGTAAGAGCCGCCATCATGCCGCGCTTCCCAGATAGGCCTGCTGAACCTCCTCGCTTGCACGGATTTCCTCCGGCGTGCCTTCGGCCAGGATGCGCCCCTGTTCCATCACCGTGATCCGCGTCGCAAGCGCCATCACCACATCCATATTGTGCTCGATGAGGAGAACCGTCGATGCGCTGCTGCTGATCTCGCGCACAAGGCCTATGAAGCCTTCGATCTCTCCATCGGAAAGGCCCTGCGTCGGCTCGTCAAGAATGAGAAGGCGCGGCCGCAGCGCAAGCCCCATCGCCACTTCCAGGAGCCGCTGGTGACCGTAGGAGAGGTTCTTTGCTCGCTTCCCGGCATGAGAGATCAGTCCGACCTTCTCCAAGGCTTCCATGCTCTGCCTCTGGAGAGCATGCGTTGAAAACCGGGACGCTTTTTCATCGAGGAGATGGCGCTGGGCCGCCAGCGCCACATTGTCGAAGACTGTGAGGTTCGGGAAAATGCTGGTGATCTGGAACGTATATGCGATGCCCGCCCGTACCCGGCGGTGCGCAGGCATACGGGAAATATCCCGGCCATCGAGGAAGACCTTCCCCGATGAAGGCTGGATCCGCCCGCAAACAAGGCTGACGAAGGTGGTTTTGCCGGCACCGTTCGGGCCGATGATAGCGCGGATTTCACCTTCGGTGATGGCGAAGTCGACGCCGTCCACCGCCTTGAGGCCACCGAAGGAGCGGCTCAAACCCTGCGTCATGAGCAGCGGTGTCACGGCAGCCATGGCAGCCACCTTTCCCGCACCGTGCCGACGATGCCCTTTGGAAAATAGAGGACGAGCAGGATGAGAGCGAGGCCCACCACCAGCATGTAGGCGCTGGTGTAGCTCGATGTCGTGTCGACCACGTAAAACATGAACAAGGTACCGATGATGGGTCCCAGCGTTGTCGCCGCGCCTCCAAGCAGCACCCAAAGGAGCGGCAGGATCGAATACTGGATCGACGCGAAGCCCGAGCCGACATACCCGAAGAGCACCGCATAGGCTGCCCCCGCCGCAGCGCAGGCGAGCCCCGAAACCGCAACCGCCGCGAGCTTGTTGGTAAAGACGTCATAGCCCAGCATGCGCATGCGTTCCTCGTTTTCGCGGATGGCGACCAACGCTCGGCCGAAAGAGGAGCGGACGAGCACGAGGAGCGCCAGGAGCACGATCGCGAGGAGCGCAAGCGCCGTCATATATCGCGCGGCGGGATCGGTGAGGCTGACCTCCACGCCGGGCAGCGGCAGCACGCGGCTCGCCTGCGGCAGCACGAGACCTTCCTCGCCGCGCGTGTAGGTCGTGAAATAAAGGGTCGTCAGATAGAACACCTGCGCGAACATCAGCGTGACGATCATGAAGGCGACGCCCGTGGTCCTCAGCGCGAGAAAGCCCACGACCACCGCCAGCGCCACGCCGGCAACCAGGCCAGCGCCGAAGGCGGGCCAGACGCCCCAGTCCAGATGGTAGATCGTCAGCCCCGCACCATAGAGTCCGGCAGAGAAGAACATGGCATGACCGAGGCTCAGGAGCCCCGTATAGCCGAAGGCCACATTGTAGCCCAGGGCGAAGACGGCAAGCACCATCACACGCGAAAAGATGCCGCGATGATATTCGGGCAGCAGGAAATTGAGGGCGAAGAACCCTGCAAGGACGGCCAGGTGCAGCCAGAGAGCTCTGGCGTTCACGCCCTTCATCGCGCCGCCGCCCCGAACAGGCCCTGTGGCCGGAAGACCAGCACCAGCGCCACCAGAAGGGTCGCCAGCATCTTTGCCAGCGTCGGAGAGAAGAACATCGAGATGATGCCGTCGGAAAGGCCGATGAGCAGCGCTGCCACGAGGGTGCCCCGCAGCGAACCCAAGCCTCCGATGATGACCACGATGAAGGACAAAAGCAGCGGATCTTGTCCCATGAGATAGTGGGCCTGCTGGATAGGCACGATCAGCACGGCCGCGAGCGCCGCAAGGCCGGCTCCCGCGGCGAAGACGCCGGCATAGACGCGGTCGACCGGTATCGCAAAGGCCTGCGCGGTCTCGCGATCAGACTGAGTGGCGCGCATGATGAGGCCCGTTTTGGTGCGCGTGAGCACAAGCCAGGTGGCAAACATCAGCAGGACCGAGGCCGCGATCACCGCGAGCTTGTAAGCCGAATAGCCGAACCAGGGGAGCTGGATGCGCATGTCGAACGGCGCCTGCACCGGCCGTGCTTCCGGGCCGTAGAAGGTGAGCGCCAGTTGCTGGATGATGTAAAGAATTCCGATCGTCGCAACGATCGTCGCTTCCGGCTCGTAGTTGAGCCGCCGCAGTACGAGGCGCTCCGCCAGAAAGGCAATCGCGGCCACCACCAGCGGGCTTGCGATCAGCGCCAGCAGGAAACCCGCTGCCGGGTGGCCGCTGACGAGGCTCGCAAACCACCAGGCGAGCACCGCGCCCAGCATGTAGAACTCGCCATGGGCCACATTGACCACGCGCATGACGCCGAAGACCAGCGACAGCCCCAGCGCCATGAGCGCCAGGACCGCGGCCATCACCAGGCCTTCAAGGGTGGCAAGCAGGAAATAGGGACCGAAGGCCATGGGTGATCGACACCTGGGGAGGGGGAAAGATCATCAGCCGAACGTGCTACCAGCCGGATGCGCCAAATTCATCGTTCCGGCCACGAAGCGAGAGCGGGAATCCATTGAGAGGCTCGCCCGATATCCGCCATATCCGTCACACCTCTGAAGCGCTCAAGACGAAAGGCCGGCCGGGCTCGACGATTCCGTGCCCGATGGCTCCCGAACAGCCTTCGCCTCGCTCCGGCTTCCGGGATAACGAAAGCTGCCGCACCTGCAACTCCCTCAGAACGACATGGCTGTGTAATCGGCTTCCGGCTCGTAGAGCCCGTCCTCGATAGAGGTGCGGTGCACCACCTGCAGCTTGCCCTCCTTCACCTGGCTGATGTTCTGCTCGCCAAAGACCTGGTGGATCTTGCCGTTGAACACCTTCTTGCCTTGCGGATGTTCGGGGCCGGCTTCCAGCTCGGTCATCGCTTCGGTGGCCTCGATCACCTTGGTCCGGTCCTGCGGCCCCTGATAGCCGGCGGCCTCCATGGCGGCCTTGATGATGTAGAGCGTCTCCCAGCAGCCGAACATGTGAGCAGCGGTGGAAACGTCCTTGGGATCGTTCACACTGGCGCCGTTATCATCGATGCCGACGGTTTCGCGATAGGAGGAAACGAAGTCGGGCTGGTCAGGCTGGGCATAACGCGGCATGCCTTCCCAGAAATGGCTGCCTTCAAGGAATTCGAGCCCCGGGCTGTTGATGTCTACGGCCTCGAGCGAATCGATGAAGCCGAAGAGCTGCGGACCACCAGAGCCGAAGAACTCGCCCATTTCCTTCACGAAGGTGAGCACCGCCGGTCCCACCATCACGTGGTAGATCACGTCCGTGTCGCTCGGGATCTGCGGAAAATAGCGGGTGAAGGACGTCTCCGTCGGCGGGATCGGCACCTTGGCGACCACCTCACCGCCCTGGGCCTGGATCGCCGGTTCGAAGAAATCGCGATGGTCATGGCCGAACGCGTAATCTGGATAGACGAGAGTGACCTTCTTGCCGAGGTTGGAGGAAATCCAGGGAGCAACGGAGCGCACCTGCGCCTTCACGTCGGTGATGCCGGGCTGCACGCAGTATCTGTTCATCTTGCCCGATGCAACGTGATAGCCCTCGCTCACCACGTAATAGGGCATCTTGAGTTCGCCGGCCGTCGGCGCGGATCCGACCACCACATGCGAGAAGAGCGTTCCGTAGACGAGATCGACCTTGTGCTGGTTGGCGAACTTCTCCACCACCTCCGAGCCGCGCTTGGGATCGGTGCCGTCGTCCTCGATGATGATCTCCAGCGGCCGGCCGTTGATGCCGCCGGCATCATTGATGCGCTTTGCAGCCGCGGTGGTCACACGCTCGTACCAGCGGCCATAGGCGGCGCCGATACCGGTGCGATGGCACTGGAAACCGATCTTTATCGGTTCGGATGACTGTGCCTGCGCGTAACGCACGAAGCCAGGGGCTGACGCAAGACCGGCAGCGGCGCCAATTCCCTTCAGGGCTGCTCTGCGCGTGATCCCGCTGCCCGACACGATGTGAGATTTGCGATCCTCGGTCATGCCTAGTCCCCTCTCTTCAGCACCGCCACGGAGTCGCTTGGCGCGCTCTCTTCCGGCGAGAATTGCACGATGAGGAGGAAATCATCAAACCCTTGCACTTGCAACAAGCGTCGTTGCGAACGGGCCCCTTGCACCGCTTGATCTGGCTCTCAGCCCGCCGTGGGCGTCGAAAGCAGCCACAGCCCGAATACCGTGTATCCCACCATGAGCACAGTCATGGGCAATTGGCTGAGTGCGGCGCGGCGCCCCGAACCGTGCAGCCGGAATGCGATCATATGCGCGATGACGACCGCGAGCACATGCCCGCCTATGATGGCAGCCGCCTGTGCATTCCATATCGACCAGGCGGAGTCGGCACCCACCACCACGCCGGCCTGGACATGTGCGATGGCCGTGCCGAAGAGATTCCAGCCCCTGAAGAACGGATCAGACAGCGCCGCAAGCGCATATTGGCCGTTCACCAGAAACGCGGTGAGGTAATGGGAGAAATGATAGGCGAGCGCGATTGGCACGATCGGCCACACGAAGAGCCCCGCCGCTCGCCGGAAGTCCTTTCCGCCCGCGAGACGCTCGCCCAGCCAGACGGCCAGCGCGAACACCACGCCGAGGACCGCGAACATCGCAAGCAGGCCAAGTGTGTTCTCGGCAATGACGGCCGACCGCCCGGGAAACTCCAGCGGGTTGATGCCGATCAGGCCAAGCCAGGCGAACGTACGCATGAAACCGTCGAAGGAAACCGAACTTAGCGCCATCAGGAGAAAGGCGACACCACTCGGAGGCAACGGGTCGGCATGAACGAGCCTGCCTCCGGGAAACCCGACAGAGAGATCGGTGCAACCGGCCTTGCGCCGGCCTTCGAAGACCGCCAGTCGCGACAGCATGCGAAAGAACACGGAAAAGAGTTCCATGCGATCTGTCCACGCGTCGAAGCCGAAGAGGCAGGTTCCGGCGAAGGTGAAGAGCCAGTAGGCCAGGACGGCGGCGGCGAGCCGTGCAGGATCGTCCGGCGCGACGTAGACGAGCTCGAACCAGGCGAAGGCGAAGAGCAGGAACACGGCCGGACGAAGGCCGAGCTCTTCCGGTAGGCTGAACCAGCCAGACTGCCGCCCGGCGAACGAACAGAAGAGCTTCCATGGTCCGTACCAGGGATTGAGCCACGCCCAGAGATTGCCCAAGAGCCCGTGGGCGAGGGTCAGACCTACCCAGAACAGGGTCCAGACGGTGAGCGGCAAGGGATTGGCCAGCGGATCGCGGCTTCCCGAAACGCCTGCATAAAGAAGGGCGAGCAGGAAAAGAAATGAAACGAAGCTTACGGAGCCACGACCGTCAAATGGGATCGTCCCCAGGACGATGCGCCTCTCCGCCATCCGCACGAGAGGTTCCGGCCGCAGCAGGGTGAGAACGACAAAACTCGCAGCCACGGCCAGAGCGCCGCCCACCGCATAATATTGCGTCGGCAGGAGAAGCACGTGTCCCCGCTCCGAGGCATGGGCCGCTGCCTCGCTGCAGAGGATGAGGATGGCAGGCGCAAGACAGGCGATGAAGACAAGAAGGCGGCGGAAAAGCAGCATTCAGCCAATCTGGCCGAGAATGCGCCGATTGAAAAGGCGCGCCGCCTATGCGCCGCAGCGCGCCTGAAGCTGTCAGATGCCCAGCAGCGACTTGGCTTCGGCCAGCGTGGCCTCCGATGCGGCGTGATTGCCTGCCGCATGCTCCTGCTCACCTCTGGCGCGGAGCTCCATGACCTTGGCCCGATCGGCCTCCGAGAGCTGGGCATTTGGCAGGGCGGCGTCTATCTCCGCCATCATGCCGGGGCATTGATTGGCTAATGCCGTCGCCGGAACGGCGAGCAGCGAAATGGCTAGGAATGCGGCACGCAGCATTGAACACCTCCTCCATGCCGGGGCCGCGGCATTTGCCGCGTGTAACACCCGGCGCAAGTACGATACGCCCGCACAACCTGGCTGTGAAGTAAGGTCCGCCTCACGTTTGCGCGAGCCTGGCAGGCTCCGGTGAGGACTGGCTTCTTTTTGGCGGTTTCCGCTTTTCCCGCCGCAAGGCCTCGCCGATGCCCAGTCGCGCCGCGAGGTCGGCGGCGTTGAAGGGCGCGTGCACCTTCGCATCATTGTCGAAATAGACGTAGACGTCGCGTCCTTCATCCCGCGGTCTGGTCGGCCGAAGCACGCGGTTTGCATCCTCGGGCTCGCGACCCTCCGCCCAGGCGCGTACACGCTCTGCCCAGCGGTCGAGCGCCGCGTCATCATAGCCGCTTGCGTAAAGCTGCTCGGAGCCGTGCAGTCGGCAGTAGACGAAGTCGGCCGTCAGATCCATCAAGAGCGGCCATTCGGGCGTGTCGGCGCATACCAGGGCGATATTGTATCGGCGCAGGAGCTCGATGAACGCGCCCGTACGGAAGCTCTCGTGTCTGATCTCGATGGCATGGCGCACCGGCCGAACGGCGTCGGTTCTGGTCAGGGCGCGGCCGGCGAGCCTCTCGTCGTGCCGTTCGGCCAGCGCCGACGCTTCCCGCGTATTGCGCGGCAGCAGCTTGAAGAAAGATTCGAAACGCTGCGGATCGAAAACCATGCGCGGCGGAAACTGCCACAGGATCGGCCCGAGCTTCGGACCGAGCCGCAACGGTCCCGACGCGAAGAAATTGGCGAGCGGCACCTCGATATCCTTCAGCCGCCGCATGTGGGTGATGTAGCGCGAACCCTTGATCGCGAAGACAAAACCGTCCGGCGTCTCCTCACTCCAGCGGGCAAAGCTTTCCGGACGTTGCAGGCCGTAGAAGGTGCCGTTGATCTCGACGGACCGGAAATGCTCGGCTGCATAGGCGAGTTCTCGCTTCTGCGGCAGGCCTTCGGGATAGAACACGCCGCGCCAGGGCTTGTATGTCCAGCCCGAAATCCCGATGCGGATATATCCGCCAGCCGCCATGAACCCTCGCCTGCAAGTGGGCCGTTGCGTTCAGTTCACGAACGGAAGCGCGGTCAAATCGTTCCGAACACGGACGTAAGGGCTAAGGAGCCATAGCTGCCGCTACCGCTCCAGCCTTGTCAGCCGAAAGTTTGTCAAGCCTGCTAGCAACTGGCGGAGAGGGGGGGATTCGAACCCCCGATACCCTTGCGAGTATGCCGCATTTCGAGTGCGGTGCATTCAACCGCTCTGCCACCTCTCCGCGCGGGACGCGCTGGCGCATCCCGAATACAGCGGCGCTTAGATAGCGGCGTTGAAGCCGCGACACAAGGCCAGGAATGCGCATTTCCTCCTCCGCCTTGACCTTTCCGCACTCTTCTATTATGGGAACGCCTATATGCGGCGCGGGGCATTCTCTGCGCCGCTTATTTTCGTAGGGCCCTTCGGGTCCCGAATCGCAACGACTGACAAAAAGACGGCGGGCGCCTCCGAGGCCAGCCCAAGCCGGACCGGACACCGAAAGGCAAGAAAGATGTTCGCAGTCATCAAAACCGGCGGCAAGCAGTATCGCGTAGCCGCAGACGACGTGCTCAAAATCGACCGGATTTCCGGCGAGGTTGGCGATATCGTCCAGATCGGCAATGTGCTGGCCGTGGGCGAGGGCGAGAATGTGACGATCGGCGTACCCTTCGTGGAGGGCGCCAGCGTGGCCGCCGAAGTGGTCGAACAGGGGCGCGGCCCGAAGGTGATCGCCTTCAAGAAGCGCCGCCGCCAGAATTCGCGTCGCAAGCGCGGCCATCGCCAGCTTCTGACGACCGTGCGGATTTCGGAGATCCTGCTGGACGGTGCCAAGCCTTCCAAGAAGGCTGCAGCCAAGCCCGCCGCCAAGGCCGAGCCGGCGGCTGAAGAGAAGCCCGCCAAGGCCAAGAAGGAAGCGGCGCCGAAGAAGGAGGCCGCATCAAAAGCGGCCACGCTCTTCACCGCGCCGGAGGGCGAACCGGACGACCTGACCGTGATCAAGGGGATTGGCCCGGTCGCCGCAGGCCAGCTCAAGGAGCAAGGCCTGACGACGTTCGCGCAGCTCGCCGGGCTTACGGATGAGGACATTGCGCGGATCGACGAGGCGATGCCCTTCAGCACCGACCAGATCAAGGATTGGCGCGAGCAGGCCAAGAAGCTGGCGCAATAGTTCCGGGCGCTGGCCCGGCCAAAACGGAATTGCATTTGAACGCGCGAGCGTTCATAAGGAACAGGAAAGCGCGCTTCGGGCGCGAAGGAGTTGAGTCATGGCACACAAGAAAGCTGGCGGTTCGTCGCGCAACGGTCGCGATTCGGAGTCCAAGCGCCTTGGCGTGAAGAAGTTCGGAGGCGAAGTGGTTCTCGCCGGCAACATCATTGTCCGTCAACGCGGGACGAAGTGGCATCCCGGCGCCAATGTCGGCATGGGCAAGGATCATACCCTCTTTGCACTTCAGGCCGGCGCGGTGTCCTTCGCCAAGAAAGCGAACGGGCGAACCTACGTGTCGGTAAACCCGATTATGGAAGCAGCGGAGTA
>Ga0164243_10002634_pt1 | contig 29447 bp, 27 predicted proteins | sample OricompcompostOP_FD_108781 | JGI IMG/M metagenome (GOLD analysis project Ga0164243, IMG submission 108781) | Organic Plus compost microbial communities from Emeryville, California, USA - Original compost - Organic plus compost (OP) | ecosystem: Engineered > Solid waste > Mixed feedstock >... | reverse complement strand
GCTGGCCCAGCGCAACGGCTTCAAGTGCATGATGTCCCACCGCTCCGGCGAGACCGAGGACGTCACCATCGCCGACCTGGCCGTCGCCACCAACTGCGGCCAGATCAAGACCGGCGCCCCGGCACGCTCCGAGCGCGTCGCCAAGTACAACCAGCTGCTGCGCATCGAGGAGATCCTCGACGACGCCGCGGTGTACGCCGGCCGCAGCGCGTTCCCCCGCTTCAAGGGCTGAGGCACGCGCCCGTAGGAAGCGTCGTACGTACGTCCCCGTACTCGGTCCCGTACCGTGTGCGGGGACGTACGCGCGTTGAGACGGAGGCGGTACATGGCCGTGAAGGACCGGGACCGGTTCTCCACCGCGACCAGGATCCGGTTGCTCGGGGAGCAGACGGCGGCCCGTGTCTACCGCTCCCAGACCAAGCGGCAGGCCCGGCGCTCCCGGCTCACCGGACGCGCCGCGCTGCTCGCGCTGGTCGTCTGCACCCTCGTCGTGGCGATGGCGTACCCGATAAGGCAGTACGTCTCCCAGCGCGCGGAGATCGCCGACCTCCAGCGGGAGAAGGCCGAGACCGCCCGGCGCGTCGAGGAGCTGCGCGACCTCAAGGCCCGCTGGCAGGACGACGCGTACGCCGAGCAGCAGATCCGGCTGCGGCTGCACTACGTGATGCCCGGTGAGACCGGCTACGTCGTCATCGACCCGGAGGCGGCCAAGCAGTCCCGGACCGACCTGGGCGCGGCCCACCGCCCCTGGTACACGAACCTCTGGGAGGGCGTCGACAAGGCCGACGCCGCCCGCAGCGAACAGAGACGATAGAAAGACAGGCATGGAAACGCCCCCGCCGCCCACCCCGCGCACCGAGCCCACCGACGCGGACGTCGAGGCCTTCAAGCAGCAGCTCGGACGCCCCCCGCGCGGCCTGCGCGCGATCGCGCACCGGTGCCCCTGCGGCCAGCCGGACGTGGTCGAGACGGCCCCGCGCCTGCCCGACGGCACCCCCTTCCCGACGCTGTACTACCTGACGTGCCCGAAGGCGTCGTCGGCGATCGGCACGCTGGAGGCCAACGGCGTGATGAAGGAGATGACGGCGCGTCTGGAGAGCGACCCCGAGCTGGCCGCCGCGTACCGCGCCGCGCACGAGGACTACATCCGGCGGCGGGACGAGATCGAGGAGCTGACGGGCTTCCCCAGCGCGGGCGGCATGCCCGACCGCGTGAAGTGCCTGCACGTCCTGGTCGCGCACTCGCTGGCCGCGGGCCCCGGCGTCAACCCGCTGGGCGACGAGGCGCTGGCGATGCTGCCCGAGTGGTGGCGCAAGGGCGCCTGCGTGACGCTTCCCGCGGATTCCGCGGAGCCCGGGCAGGGGGAGGGCCGGTGACCCGGGTCGCGGCCGTCGACTGCGGCACCAACTCCATCCGGCTGCTCGTCGCCGACGTGCACCCCGACACCGGTGAACTCGTCGAGCTGGACCGGCGGATGACGATCGTGCGGCTCGGCCAGGGCGTCGACCGCACGGGCCGGCTGGCGCCCGAGGCACTGGAGCGCACCTTCGCCGCCTGCCGCGAGTACGCGGCCGTCATCGCGGAGCACGGCGCCGAGCGGGTGCGGTTCGTCGCCACCTCCGCCTCCCGGGACGCCGAGAACCGCGACGACTTCGTCCGCGGGGTCGTGGACATCCTGGGCGTCGAGCCCGAGGTCGTCAGCGGCGACCAGGAGGCCGAGTTCTCCTTCACCGGCGCGACGCGCGAGCTGACCGGGCGGGCCGACCTGAAGCGTCCGTACCTGGTCGTGGACATCGGCGGCGGCTCGACCGAGTTCGTCGTCGGCGAGGAGCACGTGCGCGCGGCGCGCTCGGTGGACGTCGGCTGCGTCCGGATGACGGAACGTCACCTGGTGAAGGACGGCGTCGTCTCCGACCCGCCCTCCGCCGCGCAGATCGCGGCCGTGCGGGCCGACATCGAGGCGGCCCTGGACCTCGCCGAGGAGACGGTGCCGCTGCGCGAGGCGCGCACGCTGGTCGGGCTGGCCGGCTCGGTGACCACCGTCTCGGCGATCGCGCAGGACCTGCCGGAGTACGACTCGGCCCGCATCCACCACTCCCGGGTCGGCCGGGACCGGGTCCGGGAGATCACCGAGTGGCTGCTGCGCTCCACGCACGCGGAACGGGCGGCCGTGCCGTCCATGCACCCGGGCCGCGTCGACGTCATCGCGGCGGGCGCCCTGGTCCTGCTCTCGATCATGGAACGAACTGGCGCCGAGGAGGTCGTGGTCAGCGAGCACGACATCCTGGACGGCATCGCCTGGTCCCTGGTGTGATCCGCCCGCGCTCCGGGGCGACGCGGGTGCGCTGAGGCGGCGTTAGCACTTTCGAAAAGTAGGTGCTTTTCCTTTGTGGTGAGTCGTTTTGCCCTTTTTGTGGGGGTGTACCCGTCAAGGGACGAACCCCACGAGAAGGGTGAGGCGAACCATGATCAGCAGGGAGCAGATAGGGAACGTCCTGGACCATCCGGTCCTGGGCGAGGACGGCAAGAAGATCGGCGAGGCCAAGCACGTCTACGTCGACGACGCGACGGGGCGGCCGGAGTGGATGTCGGTCAAGACGGGCATGTTCGGCTCCAGCGAGTCCTTCGTACCCATCCGTGACGCCACGGTGGTGGAGGACCACACGGAGGTCCCGTACTCCAAGGGCAGGGTCAAGGACGCCCCGCGCGTGGACGTCGACGGCGGCGGCCACCTCTCCGTGGACGAGGAGCACCGGCTCTACGAGTACTACGGGATCGACTGGGACGCGTCCTGGTCCCAGGCCAACCAGCCCGGCGAGGGCGGCTGGGCGCACGGCGGCGGAACCGGAGCGGCGGGCGCTGGCGGAGCCGCGGGCGCCGCGGGGGCGGCGGGAGCCGCAGGAACCGCCGGAACGGCCAAGGCGGGCGGCACTGCCGGAACCGCGGGCACTGCCAGGACCGGAGGGACCGCGGGCGCGGCCGGAGCCGCGGGTGCGCCCGGGACGGCCGACGCGGCCATGAAGGCGCGCGGCGGCAGGGACGACGACGCGATGACGCGCTCCGAGGAGCGCATGCACGTGGGTGTCGAGCGCCGCGAGGCGGGCCGCGCCCGGCTGCGCAAGTACGTGGTCACCGAGGAGGTCGAGCAGACCGTCCCGGTGCGGCACGAAGAGGTGCGCGTGGAGCGCGAGCCCATCACCGACGCCAATCGCGGGGCCGCGATGTCCGGCCCGGACATCGGTGAGGCCGAACACGAGGTCGTCCTGCACGAGGAGCGGCCGGTGACCTCGACCGAGGCCGTGCCGGTGGAACGGGTCCGGCTGACCACCGAGGAGCGCACCGAGCAGGAGACCGTCCACGGCACGGTCCGCAAGGAGCGCATCGAGGCCGAGGCCGAGGAGATCGACGACGGCCGGCACGGCAAGGGGCCGGGGCGCCGTTAGGGCTCTCCGCACGGGGTTCCGAGGGCGCCGGCGGCCAGAGGTGCCGGCGCCCGCCGGAGTGCCGGGGCGGATGGGCCGTACCGGTGAACGACGCTGGTCACAGAGCCTCCGCTGAGCGGCGGACGGCACGGGTGAGCGGCCCTGGAGGGGCCGTGCGGGCCGGTCCGGCCACGGCCCCGGAGAAAGTTCGTGAAGTTCTTCACAAGGATTTCCGTCAAGTCGGGGCCCCAACTGGGGCCGGTTGGCCCTTCCGAGGGGTGAACAGGCCCTTGAACATGTTCAGATGGGCGGTGTAAGCAGGTCTGTGACACCCCGCCCCGGGCCGTGTCCCGACCCCCTCACAGGCGGCCCGCCAAGACAGAGAGGCAGCTCACGCGGCATTGACAACGGGTCGTAGCGGAACCCGGTTCCCGATCGGGACCATGACCTGTGTCACGCGGGCCGGGGAGTGTAGCACAGCCCCTGCAAGAGCTTGTGAAGGGGCGCACGAGCGACCCCCCTGGGACGGGTGGATACTCGATGGCATGAGCACCACGGAGCGTCCCAGGATCCTCGTAGTAGGCGGTGGGTACGTAGGCCTGTACGCAGCTCGGCGCATTCTCAAGAAGATGCGCTACGGCGAGGCGACCGTCACGGTCGTCGACCCCCGGTCGTACATGACCTACCAGCCCTTCCTCCCCGAAACCGCCGCCGGCAGCATCTCCCCGCGCCACGTCGTCGTCCCGCTGCGACGCGTGTTGCCGAAGGCGGAGGTCCTCACCGGCCGGGTCACCACCATCGATCAGGACCGCAAGGTCGCCACGATCGCCCCGCTGGTCGGCGAGGCGTACGAGCTGCCCTTCGACTACCTGGTCATCGCCATGGGCGCGGTCTCCCGCACCTTCCCGATCCCCGGCCTCGCCGAGCAGGGCATCGGCATGAAGGGCATCGAGGAGGCCATCGGCCTGCGCAACCACGTGCTGGAGCAGCTGGACAAGGCCGACTCCACCACCGACGAGGAGATCCGCCGCAAGGCGCTCACCTTCGTCTTCGTCGGCGGCGGCTTCGCCGGTGCCGAGACGATCGGCGAGGTCGAGGACATGGCCCGCGACGCGGCCAAGTACTACTCCAGCGTCAAGCGCGAGGACATGCGGTTCATCCTCGTCGACGCCGCCGACAAGATCCTCCCCGAAGTCGGCCCCAAGCTCGGCCAGTACGGCAAGGAGCACCTGGAGGCCCGCGGGGTCGAGGTCTACCTCTCCACCTCCATGGACTCCTGCGTCGACGGCCACGTCGTGCTGAAGAACGGGCTCGAGGTCGACTCGAACACGATCGTCTGGACGGCCGGCGTCAAGCCCAACCCGGCGCTCTCCCGCTTCGGCCTGCCCCTCGGCCCGCGCGGCCACGTCGACTGCGAGCCGACCCTCCAGGTCACCGGCACCGACTACATCTGGGCCGCCGGCGACAACGCCCAGGTCCCGGACCTCGTCGGCCGCAAGGCCGGCAACCCCAACGCCTGGTGCCCGCCGAACGCCCAGCACGCGCTGCGCCAGGCCAAGGTCCTCGGCGACAACGTGATCTCCGGTATGCGGGGCTTCCCGCAGAAGGAGTACAGCCACGCCAACAAGGGCGCGGTCGCGGGCCTCGGCCTGCACAAGGGCGTCGCGATGATCGTCATGGGCAAGATGAAGATCAAGCTCAAGGGTCGTCTCGCCTGGTACATGCACCGCGGCTACCACGGCATGGCGATGCCGACGTTCAACCGCAAGATCCGCGTCTTCGCCGACTGGACCCTCGGCATGTTCCTCAAGCGCGAGGTCGTGTCGCTCGGCGCCCTGGAGACTCCCCGCGAGGAGTTCTACGAGGCCGCCAAGCCCGCTCCGGTGCCCGCCGCGAGCGCCGCCGCCGACAAGGGCGAGAAGGCCAAGGCCTCCTGACCCTCCCGGTACCCCACCGGCCCCCGGGCCGGCCGAAGGACCTCCCGCCATCCGTGGTGCGGGAGGTCCTTCCGCGTTTGCGGACTCCGTAACGGTTGTTTGCCCAGCCGTGACGCGCGTGGGGGACTGCGCGCGCCCCCCTCAGGTGTTTACGTGGTGTTGGACATTCCGGGATTCGGAGGTGTGCGCCATGGCTGACGCCGCGCAGCGGCTGCAGGTCCTTCTCGAACAACTGCTGGGAACGCCCCTCCCGGTGCGCATCCGCGCCTGGGACGGCTCCCAGGCCGGGCCGCCGGGGGCCCCGGCGCTCGTCGTCCGCAACCGCCGTGCCGTGCGCCGCCTGCTCTACAAGCCCGGCGAACTCGGCCTGGCCCGCGCCTGGGTGGCCGGGGACCTGGACATCGAGGGCGACCTCTACACCGCGCTCGACCTGCTCGCCGGACTGGTGTGGGAGCGCGGCGACGACGCCCGCGGCACGCTGGAGATCCTGCGCGACCCCGAGGCGCGCGCCGCCGTCCGGGGCCTCGTGCGGCTCGGCGGGCTCCCGCTGCCGCCCCCGCCCCCGCCGGAGGAGGTGCGCCGGCCCCGGCACCGGCACACCCGGCGTACCGACAAGCGGGCCATCAGTCACCACTACGACGTGGGCAACGACTTCTACGAGCTCGTCCTCGGCCCGTCCATGGTGTACTCCTGCGCCTACTGGGAGGCCCCGCCCCCCGAGGGCACCCTGGAGGACGCCCAGCGCGACAAGCTCGACCTGGTCTGCCGCAAGCTGGGCCTGAAGGCCGGGATGCGGCTGCTCGACGTCGGCTGCGGCTGGGGCTCCATGGCCGTGCACGCCGCCCGCGAGTACGGCGTGGACGTCGTCGGCGTCACCCTGTCCCAGGAGCAGGCGGCGTACGCCCGCAAGCGCGTCGCCGACGAGGGCCTGACGGACAAGGTGGAGATCCGCGTCCAGGACTACCGGGACGTCGCCGACGGCCCGTACGACGCCATCTCCTCCATCGGCATGGCCGAGCACGTCGGCGCCGAGCGGTACCTGGAGTACGCGGACGTGCTGCACCGGCTGCTCAAGCCGGGCGGACGGCTGCTCAACCACCAGATCGGGCGCCGCCCGCAGCGCGACGAAGCCTCCTACCAGGTCGACGAGTTCATCGACGCGTACGTCTTCCCCGACGGCGAGCTCCAGCCGATCGGCGTGACCGTCGCACAGCTGGAACGCGCCGGGTTCGAGGTGCGGGACGTGGAGTCGCTGCGCGAGCACTACGCCCTGACGCTGCGCCGCTGGGTCGCCAACCTGGAGGACCACTGGGACCGGGCGGTCCGGCTCACCGGTCCGGGGCGCGCCCGCGTCTGGCGGCTCTACATGGCCGCCTCCGCGCTGGCGTTCGAGCGCAACCGCATCGGGGTCAACCAGGTGCTGGCCGTGCGCACGCCCGACTCCGGCGCCTCCGGGATGCCGCTGCGCGCCCGTGTCTGGGGCGGCTGAACCGGAAGAGGGAGGACGAAGGGCCGGGCACCCCGTGACGGGGGCCCGGCCCTCTTCCGTGCCGCTCGTGCCGTACGGCTACTCGGCCTTGATCGCGTTCAGCATGTTCAGCCGTGCCGCGTTGCGGGCCGGCCACAGCGCGGCCAGGACACCGACCAGCCCGGCCAGGACCAGGAAGATCCCGATCCGGTCCCAGGGCAGCACCAGGGCGTAGCCCGGCACCTGGTCGGCGAAGGTCTCGCCGATCGCCCAGCCGAGGAACGAGCCGAGAGCGACGCCGACCACCGCGCCGAACACCGAGATGACGACGGCCTCCAGACGCACCATCCGCTTCACCCGGCGCCGGTCCAGACCGATCGCCCGGAGCATGCCGATCTCCTGCTGCCGCTCGAACACCGACATCGCCAGCGTGTTGACGACGCCCAGCACCGCGATGATCAGCGCCATCGCCAGCAGTCCGTACATGACGTTCAGCAGCGTGTTGATGGCACCGCCGAACTCGTTGCGGATGTCCTGCCGGTCCATGATCGTGATCGCCGGGTTGTCGCCCAGCGCGTCGACCAGGACCTGCTCGTTGGCGCCGCTCTGGCCGCCGTCCATCTTCACGAAGATCTGCCGGATGTACGGGCGGGTCTCGTGCGGGCCGACGACGTCGGTGGAGACGACGACGGGGGAGAGGAACTCGCTGTCCTTGTAGACCGCGCCGACCTTCAGCGTCTGCTTCTTCTCGTCGCCGAACGTGACGGGGACGCTGTCGCCGGTCTTCCAGCCCTTGCCGCGGGCCGTCTTCTCGGCGACGGCGAGCTGCCCGTCGGCGAGGGTGGAGAGGTCGCCGCTCACCAGGTCCATCCGCAGGACCCGCTCGATGTCGCCCGGGGTGACCGCGGACGCGGACACGAAGTCGTCGTCGCCGACCTGGAAGTAGACGCTCTGCTGCGGGGAGACCGCGGAGACGCCGTCGGCCTTCTCCAGCGCGGTCAGCGCGGACCGGTCGAGGTCGCCGCCGTTCGCCATCGAGACCATGTAGTCGGCCTTGATGTTGTCCGTGGTCATCTTGTCGATGGCGGTGCCGACCGTGACGCCCAGCACCGACAGACCGGTCACCAGCGTCAGCCCGATCGCCAGCGCCGAGGCGGTGGCGCCGGTGCGGCGCGGGTTGCGGACCGCGTTCTGCCCGGCCAGCTTGCCGGCCACGCCGAACGGGCCGACGAGCAGCGGGCGGACCAGCGCGATCACGGGCCGCGAGAGCAGCGGGATCAGCACGATCACACCGACCAGCGCGAGGAACGCGCCCGCCCCGATGAGCATCCGGCCGTCCTCGCCGCCGGAGGAGGCGCCCGCGACGATGCCGCCGGCACCGAGGGAGGTGATGGCCGCGCCGAGCGAGTTGCGCAGCACCAGCGACTTGGTGGTGGCCGCCGCGTGGACGCTGTTCATGGCCGCGACCGGCGGGATCTTCGCGGCCCGGCGGCCGGGCAGCCAGGCGGCGAGCATCGTGATGAGCACGCCCACGGCGATCGCGGCGATCACCGGCGTGGCGCCGATGATCAGCGGGCCGCCCGGGATCTTCATCTCGAACGCGGCCATGCCGGAGCGCAGCCCGGCCGCGAGACCGACGCCGAGGACGAAGCCGACGACCGAGGCGACGAGGCCCACCAGCGCGGCCTCGGCGAGCACCGAGCGGGTGATCTGCCGGCGGGACGCGCCGACGGCCCGCATCAGGGCGATCTCCTTGGTGCGCTGGGCGACCAGCATCGTGAAGGTGTTGGAGATCAGGAAGACCCCGACGAACAGGGCGATGCCCGCGAAGCCCAGCAGCACCTGCTTGAGGCTGCTCATGCCGCGCTCGATGTCGTCGGCCTGCTCGTCCGCGAGGGCCTGGCCGGTACGGGCCTCGGCGTGCTCCGGCAGCAGCGGCTTCACGGCGTCGAGGATCTCGGCGTCGGACGCGCCGGGCGCGGCGGTGACGGTGGCGCTCTCGAAGTAGCCGGGCTTGAGGTACTGCTTCTGGGCGACGGCGGTGTCGAACAGGACGAGGCTGCCGCCGGCGTTCACGGCGCCGTCCTCGGTGGTGAACACCCCGCTGAGGGTGTACTCCTTCACCGGGCCGTTGGTCGCGACACGCACCCGGTCGCCGACCTCGTACTCGCCCTTGGAGGCGGAATCCCGGTCCAGGGCGATCTGGTCGTCCTTCACCGGGCCGGAGCCCTCGGTGAAGGTGTAGGCGGAGTCCTTGCCGTCCTCGCCGGGGGCGAAGTTGGAGCCCTTGTTGGACCAGCCGACGCCGATCAGCTTCCCGTCGGGGTCGGCGACCCCGGCGAAGCCCTCGACGCGGCCGCGGGCGGAGGCGACGCCGTCCACGGCGGCGATCTTCTCGATCGTCCTCGCCGAGAGGCCGGGCTCCTCGTCGGGGTCGTCCGGGGCGGCGTAGGAGGTGACGGCGACGGCGACGTCGTCGTAGCTCTTCGCCGACTGGTTGCGGAAGGCGTTGGAGAGCGTGTCGGCGAAGACCAGGGTGCCGGAGACGAACGCGACGCCGAGCATGACGGCGAGCACGGTCATCAGCAGACGGGCCTTGTGCGCCAGTACGTTGCGCAGGGCGGTGCGGAACATCAGGAGGTGCGGCCCTTCGCGTCGAACTGCTTCATGAAGTCGAGGACGTTGTCCGCGGTGGGCTTGTACATCTCGTCGACGATCCGGCCGTCGGCCAGGAAGACCACCCGGTCCGCGTAGGAGGCGGCGACCGGGTCGTGCGTCACCATGACCACCGTCTGGCCCATCTCCCGCACGGAGTTGCGCAGGAAGCCCAGCACCTCGGCGCCGGAGCGCGAGTCCAGGTTGCCGGTCGGCTCGTCACCGAAGATGATCTCGGGCCGGGAGGCGAGGGCGCGGGCCACGGCGACGCGCTGCTGCTGACCGCCGGAGAGCTGGGCGGGGCGGTGCCGGAGCCGGTCGGAGAGGCCGACCATGCCGATGACCCGGTCCAGCCACTCCTTGTCGGGCTTGCGGCCCGCGATGTCCATGGGCAGCGTGATGTTCTCCAGCGCCGTGAGCGTCGGCAGCAGGTTGAACGCCTGGAAGATGAAACCGATCTTGTCCCGGCGCAGCTGGGTGAGCTGCTTGTCCTTCAGGGAGCCCAGCTCGGTGTCGCCGATGCGCACCGAACCGGAGGAGAAGGTGTCCAGGCCCGCCACGCAGTGCATCAGCGTCGACTTGCCGGAACCGGACGGGCCCATGATCGCGGTGAACTCGGCCTGCCGGAACTCGACGGAGACCCGGTCGAGGGCGACCACCTGGGTCTCGCCCTGTCCGTAGATCTTCGACAGATCCGTGGCACGTGCGGCCACGGCGGTGGCGCGGCCGGCGATGGATGCGGTGGTCACGAGAGGGACGCTCCTGGGGGGTGACGGTGTGTTCGAAGGACACGTCCATCGTCCCGGCCGGATCGGGCCCTGTAGTCCATCGCTGTTCCGGTTCCGGAGGCAGACTGCGGACGGACCGCGGGCGCCGGCGTCATACCTGAGGATGACGGGCGTCCGGAGGAGCGGGCCGCGCGAGAAGGGGAGCGGGCCCGGCGCGAACAGGGGCGGGCCGTGCGAGAACAGGGGCGGGCCGGGCGAGAACAGGTGGGGCGTCCTCGTTCGGACGGTGAAATTCCGTCATTCCGCACACGGCGCCGACGGCCGTGCGCAACGCTCTTGGCAAGTGCGGATGGCCCGTACCGTGGGCTGATGCTCCCTCAGACGCCAATAAAATAAGACAACATCGGCTTGCCCGGCCCCTGTCCGACAGGCGGGTCCCGATAGGCTCAGGACTTCGATGCGGAGCCCATGGCCTGCCCAGATGGTGGAATGCAGACACGGCGAGCTTAAACCTCGCTGCCCCTTCGCGGGCGTGCCGGTTCAAGTCCGGCTCTGGGCACTTTCCGATCTTCTTCGCCGGCGCGCTTCCCCGGGTTCCCCGGTTCGCCCCGCCCCCTGAGCACCCCCGGACGGGCGTCCGGCGGCCGGGTGATCTCCGTCAGGTTCCGGGCACGTTCCAGTCTGGTCATGAACGCTCCCGGTCATGGCCGGGAATCACCCGGACGCGTAGCGTGTTGGCCAGCACGAAGAGGGAAAGATCCTCCCCAGGTATTAGGGTCGATCCTTTGCCAATCCATTACTCTTGAGCCAAGGCCGCGCTCGGTGGCCATGGAGGAGTGAAATGAGGAGCAGCAACCCGGTCTTCTCGCGACGGGGGTTCAGCCGCGACAACGGCTACGCGGGCTTCAACGCCGCGCCGCAGGCCGGGGGCGCCGCTGTCGGCACGCAGGGCAACCCCTACGCCCAGCCGCAGGCCGGCAACCCGTACGCGCAGAACCCCTACGCGCAGCAGGACCTTCAGTACGGGGCGCCGCAGGCCCCCGCCACCACCGGCCGCATGACGATGGACGACGTCCTCATGCGCACCGGCACCACGCTCGGCGTGCTGATCGTCACGGCGGCCCTCGCCTGGGCGACGCTGCCGGTCGACGACGCGAACATCAGCCGGTCGTACGGCATCGCCATCGGCGCCGGCCTCATCGGCATGGTGCTGGGGCTCGTCCAGTCCTTCAAGCGCAAGGCCTCGCCCGCGCTGATCCTGGCGTACGCGGCGTTCGAGGGCGTGTTCCTCGGCGTCGTCTCCAGCGTCGTGGACAACCGCATCGCGAGCGGTGCGGCCATGCAGGCGGTGCTCGGCACCATGGCGGTCTTCGCCGCGGTCCTGGTGGCCTACAAGGCCGGCTGGATCCGGGTGAACCGGCGCTTCGTCGGCTTCGTGATGGCGGCCGCGCTCGGCTTCATCGTCCTGATGGCGATCAACCTGCTGTTCGCCGTGTTCGGCGGCGGTGACGGCCTCGGCTTCCGCAGCGGCCCGCTCGGCATCCTCTTCGGTGTCATCGGCATCCTGCTCGGCGCCTGCTTCCTCGCCCTGGACTTCAAGCAGGTCGAGGACGGCATCGCCTACGGCGCTCCGCGCGAGGAGTCCTGGCTGGCGGCCTTCGGCCTCACGCTGACGCTGGTCTGGATCTACATGGAGTTCCTGCGTCTCATCGCGATCCTCAACAGCAGCGACTGATCACAGACGGTCGTACGCGGAAGGGCCCCGGGTTTCCCACCCGGGGCCCTTCGCATGTCGTGGCGCGCATGTGTGCCCCGGCCGGCGGCCTCAGAGCAGTTTGCGCGCGGCCCTCCTCAGGTCGTACTCATGGATGATCGCCTTCGCGTGGCCGTACGCGAGGTTGTGCTCGTGGCGGAGCCAGCTGACCTTCTCCTCGAAGTTGAAGAGAGCGGGGCCTTCTTCGACGGCACGGAGCCAGTCGGACACTTCACGACCGGTGCAATGGGGGATGCGGGCGAGCAGGTTGCGATGGGTCTCCTCGGAGAAGACTTGGGACATCGGCGCCTCCGAACGCAGGGGATGTAAGCCGGTCCTTCAGGTCACCGTGCCTGAGCGTCAGCCCGTTGGCAACAGTCCCGCCGCGGCGCGTAGGTTGGGTCCGTGGTTGATACGACGCCCCTGACCCGTGCCGTGGATCACTTCGCCGATCGTCTGAGGGCCGCCCCGCAGAGCCGGTTGCAGCGCTCGGCGGCGAGCGAAGCCCTGAGCCTGGCCCGGGAGTTGTCCCGGCGGGCGCAGCTGCTGGAGGAACCGGGGTCCGAGCCCCGGGAGATGCCGGACGCCGGCATGTTCGCCGCGGCGGACCAGATCACCGTCGCCGTGCACGACCTGGCCGTCGTCCTGACCGCCGACGACGAGGTCGAGGACGCGGTACGGCTGGTGGAGGAGGCGCAGAAGCGCGCCGGGGTCTGAGAGCGGACCCCGGGGACTACAGGGACGCTATGACCCGGTCGGCCAGGATGTAGACGTTCTCGTCACCGCAGGCGAAGGTCAGGGTGTACGCCCCGGAGACCCCCGAGCCGCCCAGCAGGACCGGCGTCTCGCCGGCGCGCAGGGCCTCGGCCAGCCGCTCGGCGGTCTCGCGGTGACCGGGCGTCATGCACAGCGTGGTGCCGTCGGCGAACACGTACACGTCCAGCGTGCCCAGCGGGCCGGGGCGGACGTCCGTCAGCGCGATGGCCGAGTCGGCCAGGTCCTCCAGGGTGGCCACGGTGCGCTCGTGGTCGTTCACGACGGGCGACTGCACCGGGACGAAGTCCGGGTGGGAGGGGTGCCGGCGGCGGGCGGCGGCCAGCTCGGGCGACTCCGTCGGGGTGCCCGGCTGCACGAGGTCCTTGGACGAGAACTCGTCGGCGTCCGGGGCCGGCTCGGCGACCGGCTCCAGGTGGTCGAGGCCCGCGAGGTCGGCCTGCCGGGGCAGGAACAGCTCACTGTCGGCCAGGCCCAGCAGCGTGGGGCCGTCGGAGCCGTCCCGGGCCTCCTGCGCGGCCCAGAAGGCACGCGCCTCGGCCAGTTCCCGCTCCCGCTCCTCGGCGAGGGCTTCGGCGACGGCCGCGCGTATCTCGTCCGCGTCGGCGGAGAGCCGGGCCTGCGGGACACGGCCCGCGGTCCGCGCGGCGTTGCCCCGGGCCAGCTCGGTGTGCAGCGCGGCGACCTGTCGGCGCAGCACCAAGAGGGTGCGCAGGACGGCGACGCCCACGGCGCCGGTGGCGGCCGTGATGAGCAGCAGGGCGATCGGCATGGCGCTCACTGACGTACTCCCGGTTCAAAGTCGACCCCCGACTTCCTACATCAGCTTGAAGGGCGGACCATCCAGCTGTCAGTGCGTAACGTCACGAACCGGACAGGTCTTTGGCTCGGGGGACGGGTGGTGCAACGGCTCTGAGCTGCGTGAATACCTCCAACGAGGGAGATAGGTCACATCCTGAGGGAGATTGGATCACAAATCGGCCCAGAACCAAGGGGTTTCCCGGGTTCTGGGCCGACGGCTCACAGTCGGTCGTGAGGCGACTACGCAGGGGTCGCCGACGGGGTCAGCTGAGGCGCTCGATGACCATGGCCATGCCCTGGCCGCCGCCCACGCACATCGTCTCCAGACCGAACTGCTTGTCGTGGAACTGGAGGGAGTTGATGAGCGTGCCGGTGATGCGGGCGCCGGTCATGCCGAAGGGGTGGCCGACCGCGATGGCGCCGCCGTTGACGTTCAGCTTCTCCAGCGGGATGCCGAGGTCGCGGTAGGAGGGGATCACCTGCGCGGCGAACGCCTCGTTGATCTCGACCAGGTCGATGTCGTCGATGCTGAGTCCGGCACGGCGCAGCGCCTGCTGGGACGCCTCGACCGGGCCGAGGCCCATGATCTCGGGGGACAGGCCCGAGACGCCGGTGGAGACGATGCGGGCGAGCGGGGTGAGGCCCAGCTCGCGCGCCTTGGTGTCGGACATGATCACCACGGCGGCGGCGCCGTCGTTCAGCGGGCAGCAGTTGCCGGCGGTGACGAGGCCGTCGGGGCGGAACACGGGCTTGAGGCCCTGCACGCCCTCCAGGGTGACGCCGGCGCGGGGGCCGTCGTCCTTGCTGACCACGGTGCCGTCGGGGAGGGTCACCGGGGTGATCTCGCGCTCCCAGAAGCCGTTCTTGATGGCTTCCTCGGCGAGGTTCTGCGAGCGGACGCCGAACTCGTCCATGTCCTGCCGGGTGACGCCCTTCCAGCGGGCCAGGTTCTCGGCGGTCTGGCCCATCGCGATGTAGGCGTCCGGCACGAGACCGTCCTCGCGCGGGTCGTGCCAGGTGGTGCCCTCCTGCTGGGCGACCTCGGCGGTGCGGGCCTCGGCCTCCGCGAAGAACGGGTTGTGCGTGTCGGGCAGCGAGTCGGAGTTGCCCTTGGTGAAGCGGGAGACCATCTCGACGCCGGCCGAGATGAAGACGTCGCCCTCACCGGCCTTGATGGCGTGCAGGGCCATCCGGCTGGTCTGGAGCGACGAGGAACAGTAGCGGGTGATCGTGCAGCCGGGCAGGTGGTCCATGCCCATCTGCACGGCGACGATCCGGCCGAGGTTGTTGCCCTGCTCGCCGCCGGGCAGACCGCAGCCGAGCATCAGGTCGTCGATGTCGCGCGGGTCCAGCTCGGGCACCTTGGCCAGGGCGGCCTGGATGATCGTGGCGGTGAGGTCGTCGGGACGGAGGTCCTTCAGGGAGCCCTTGAAGGCGCGGCCGATGGGGGAGCGGGCGGTCGAGACGATGACGGCTTCGGGCATCACGGCTCCAGTCGAAGGGCGCGGCGCGCGGCGCCTCGTTGCGGGGGCGCCGGCGGAGGGTGCGCGTACCGGTGGGTCGGGCAGGGCTGTGAGGGAAGTTACCCGTCCGTACGCGGACGGTCACGGGTATCGGGGTGTGACCCTGACCGCAATTGTCTAAGCGCTTGCTTGGCTCGCGGGGCCGCTGGCCGCTGTGGGGTGCACGGGGCGGCTGTGGCCCAGGGGGCGACGGCGCGGCTCGCGTGGCCGCTGTGTGTCCCACGGGTCACCGCGTGCCTCACGGGGCGACCGTCTGGCCGCACCGAGCGACCGCGTGGCTCACGGGGCCTCCCGTACGCCGGCCGGGCCGGCCGGTGACGGTTCCGCCTCTCCCAGCCTGCGCCTGCGCCGGCGCTTGAGCAGCGCCCACGGCCCCTTCGGGCCGGTCGGCATCGCCGCGGTGACCTCCGTACCGGCCTCCGACGCGGCCTCGGCGGCGGCCCGGGCGACCGGCAGGAACCCCTCGCGGCGCGTGACGTCGGGACGCTCCTCGTCCGCCGGCCACAGGCCGAGCGCCGCGCACAGGGTCGGCAGGACCGCCATCGCCGCGGTCGCGTACCCCTCGGCGGAGGGGTGGTAGTGGTCGGGCCCGAACAGCTCGCGCGGGTTCGCCTCGAACTCCGGCCCCAGCAGGTCGCCCAGCGACACCGTGCGCCCGCCCTGCTCGACCACCCCGATGGTCTGGGCGGCCGCCAGCTGCCGCGAGGCCCGCCGGGCCAGCCAGCGCAGCGGCTGCTGCACCGGCTCGATCGTGCCCAGGTCGGGACAGGTGCCGACGACGACCTCCGCGCCGGCCGTGCGCAGCCGCCGGACCGCCGAGGACAGATGCCGCACCGAACGCGTCGGCGGCATCCGGTGGGTGACGTCGTTGGCGCCGACCATGATCACGCAGATGTCGGGCGGCGCGGCGGAGTCCGCGAGCACCAGCGCCACCTGGCGGTCCAGATCGTCCGACCGCGCCCCCGGCAGCGCCACGTTGCGCAGCACCACCGGGCGTTCCGCCACCGCGGCCAGCCCCGACGCCAGCAGCGCCCCCGGCGTCTGCCCCGCCCGGTGCACGCCCTGCCCGGCGGCGGTCGAGTCGCCCAGCAGCGTCAGGCGCAGCGCGGTCTCACCCGGGGTGTCGTAGAGGCGGCCGTAGCGGCCGTCGGCGTTCGGGACGTGGTTCGTCGAGCCGTTGCCGACGTGGCGCCTGGCCATCCGCACCTCGGCGAGGAGCAGGCCGACGGTCGCCGCGCCCGCCAGACCGATACCGCCCCCGCCGTACGCGGCGCCCGCCGCGATCCGTCGGGCCACCCGTGCCCTGGACATGCTCGTCATGCGTCGCCGCCACCTCCTCGTAGCCGTACATCAACTGCTTGCCCCGCACGGACGGTGGCCCAATCCCCACGGCGAGTGAACGACCTTCACGGGTCTCGTGCAGGCCATAGGCTGGCGGAACCACTACGACCGCATCTTTTGCAGCATCCGGAGACAACGGTGCAATTCCACGACTCGATGATCAGCCTCGTCGGCAACACCCCGCTGGTGAGGCTCAACCACGTGACCAAGGGCATCCAGGCCACCGTCCTGGCCAAGGTCGAGTACTTCAACCCGGGCGGCTCCGTGAAGGACCGCATCGCCCTGCGCATGATCGAGGCGGCGGAGCAGAGCGGTGAACTGAAGCCCGGGGGCACCATCGTCGAGCCCACCAGCGGCAACACCGGTGTCGGACTGGCCATCGTGGCCCAGCAGAAGGGGTACAAGTGCATCTTCGTGTGCCCCGACAAGGTGAGCACCGACAAGATCAACGTGCTGCGCGCGTACGGCGCCGAGGTCGTCGTCTGCCCGACCGCCGTCGACCCCGAGCACCCCGACTCGTACTACAACGTCTCCGACCGGCTGGTGCGCGAGACGCCCGGGGCGTGGAAGCCGGACCAGTACTCCAACCCGAACAACCCGCTCTCCCACTACCACTCGACCGGCCCCGAACTGTGGGAGCAGACCGAGGGGAAGATCACGCACTTCGTCGCGGGCGTCGGCACCGGCGGCACCATCTCCGGCACCGGCCGCTACCTGAAGGACGTCAGCGACGGCAAGGTGAAGGTCATCGGCGCCGACCCGGAGGGCTCGGTGTACTCCGGCGGCTCCGGCCGGCCGTACCTGGTCGAGGGCGTCGGTGAGGACTTCTGGCCGAGCGCCTACGACCGGACCGTCGCCGACGAGATCGTGCCGGTGTCCGACAAGGACTCCTTCCAGATGACCCGGCGCCTCGCCAAGGAGGAGGGCCTGCTCGTCGGCGGCTCCTGCGGCATGGCGGTCGTCGGCGCGCTGCGCGTGGCCGAGCGGCTCGGCCCGGACGACGTGGTGGTCGTGCTCCTGCCCGACAGCGGCCGCGGCTACCTGTCGAAGATCTTCAACGACGAGTGGATGGCCGACTACGGCTTCCTGGAGGACGAGGGCCCGAACGCCCGCGTCGCCGACGTCCTCAACGACAAGGAGCACGGCGCCATCCCGTCCCTCGTCCACATGCACCCCGACGAGACGGTCGGCGAGGCCATCGAGGTGCTGCGCGAGTACGGCGTCTCGCAGATGCCGATCGTGAAGCCGGGCGCCGGTCACCCCGACGTCATGGCCGCCGAGGTCGTGGGCTCCGTCGTGGAGCGCGAGCTGCTGGACGCCCTGTTCACCAAGAAGGCCTCGCTGGAGGACCCGCTGGAGAAGCACATGTCGGCCCCGCTGCCGCAGGTCGGCTCCGGCGAGCCGGTCGCGGACCTCATGCAGGTCCTGGGCACCGCGGACGCCGCGATCGTGCTCGTCGAGGGCAAGCCGACCGGGGTCATCAGCCGGCAGGACCTGCTGGCCTTCCTGGCCAAGGCCGGGAAGTAGCGGCGAATCCACGGTGAACGGGCCCGGCCGGCGGCGAACATCCGGCGGCCGGCGGCCCTGGCCGTCGCCGAAGTGGTACGAGCGTGTCACGTCCGCGCAGCACACGCTTAACACGCGTCCGGCACATTGATGGGTGTCGGCAGGCGGGCGGGAGCGGCTCCCCGCCCGAGCCGGCGCCGAACGTCCAAGGACCTCCGGAGCGGCTCCCGGACCTCCATGGACGCCCGGACGTCGAGACCTGGCCCTGACCCGGCCGACGTCCCTCGCGGGGACCGCCGTCGTCCCGCCCCCCGGTGACGGGGGTGCGGCGGTCCCCGCGCACAAACCCTTCTCAGTCCTCCCAGGCGTCGTCGCCCTTGCCGGACCCGTGCCGCCGGCCCCGGAGCATCCCCGGGTTGGTGCGCGCGACCTGGGCGACGTTCACGCCGACGATCCCCGCCCAGGCGACCAGCAGCCCCGGCAGATGGGCGATGCCGCCGCCGATGGCCGACAGCGGGATCGCCAGCACCAGCGAGACGATGCCGAAGCCGAAGCGCTCGCCCCAGCTGTCCGTGGCCCGGGACGACCGGGCGCCCCGCGCCGCGGTCATCTGCTGCTCGGCCTGCTGCCTGCGGAGCCGGCGCTCGACCGCGCCGTCGATGCGCTGGTCGACCTTCTCCAGGAACGAGTCGACCAGCGCGGACTCGTACTCCTCGCCGAGCTCCCTGCGGGCCTGAAGCGTGGCGTCGAGTTCCTTCTTGAGCTCGGGGCCCTGCGCGTCCATTGCCGTCATACGCCCACGGTAAGGAGCGCCGGGGGCCTCACGCACTGGGGACAACCCCCGTTTCCCGCCGGGGGAAGCCCCGCCCGCCGGCCGGGCGGCCGCCGTGCGCGCAGCACGTATTGGTATCGTCCGCCGTCGGTCACCGGGAAGGAGATCCCCATGACGCGCTCCATAGCAGGGATCCCACCGGGGGTTACCGCTTGTGGTTCGAGACGGGTGAGTCGCGTTGCGCGCGGAGCCGGATGGACGGCTGCCGTCGCCGGGCTGGTGCTTGTCGCCGGCTGCGGAGACGCCGTTGAACAGCCTGCCCGATCCGCCGCCGTGCCCTCGACGCAGGCGCCCTTCGGGCAGGACACCGTACGCCGGGAGATGGAGGCTGCCGTCGTGGCGGCCGGTCTCCCCGGGGGAGAGACCGAAGCGGGCTATCCGAAGCCCCGCCACTCGGCCGGAGAGGCGGCCACGGAGAAGGAGCGGAAGGTGGCAGCCCTCGCGGCCCGGCTGTCACCCTGTGTGGTCACCTGGTCGTCCGACGACGCCACCGGTGCCTCCGAGGCAACCGCTGCGAAGGCCCGTCGGCAGTTCGCCGCCATGCTGGCCGACCTGGGCGCCCACGGCTGGAAGGAGGCGGCGCCCACCAACGACGTGCCGACGAACGGGGGTGTCTACGTCATGGCCACGTACAAGAAGCGGGGCTGGATCCTGAACGCCCGGCACAGCAGCATGCGCCCTTGGGTCGAATCCACCGCCATGGCGACGAAGGCGTCCTGTTTCGACGGCCTCACCGACGAAGAGACCTCCGTCCTCGAGGACGTGGACTGACATACGGTGCCGCGCGTGCCGTTCAAGGCCGTAGCCGCCGATACTCGCGGCAGCACTGTCGGCACCTGGACCTGGCCCGCGTGCGACGACATGCGGCCGCATCGCGCCGGCCGGGCGCACAGGCCGCGATACGAGACGTCCCTTGCTCGGCTGCATAGCGTCATGCAGAGTTCTTCCTGGCTGAATAGCGGCGTGAGGGGAGTGCTGGTCGATGGGGTCGCGGTGCGTGGATCTGCCGGGTGTCCCGGCCCCCCGGCGCGCCGGGCCGGTCGTCCTGGACGGGGCCGGGCTCGGCGTGGAGGACGTCGTGCGCCTCGCCGACGGCGCCGCGCGGCCGGTGCCCGCGCCCGAGGCGCTGAAGCGGGCCGAGGTGTCCTGGGACGCCGCCCGCCTCATCGCCGCGACCGGCCGGGTCTACGGCCGCTCCACCGGGGTCGGCGCCAACCGCGACGAGCCCGTCCCCACCGAGGCCGCCGCCGGGCACGGGTTGCGGCTGCTGCGCAGCCACGCCGGTGCCATCGGCGCGGAGGTGCCCGCCCGGCAGGTGCGCGCCATGCTCGCCGTACGGGCCAACCAGCTGCTCGCGGGCGGCGCCGGACTGCGCCCCGCCGTCGTCACCGCCCTGTGCGAGGCGCTGGAGAGCGGCGCCCACCCGGTCGTCAACGAGTTCGGCTCCGTCGGCACCGGCGACATCGCCGCCCTCGCCCAGGCCGGACTCGCGCTCGCCGGCGAACAACCGTGGCGCGGCTCCGGGGCCCCCGCGCCGCTGCCGCTCGACAACAACGACGCCCTCGCGTTCATCAGCAGCAACGCCCTCACCCTCGGCCAGGCCGCCCTCGCCCTGCACGAGCTGCGCGGACTCGTCGGCGCCACCGAGGTCGTCGCCGCCCTCTCCCTGCTCGCCGTCGACGGCTCCCACGAGGCGTACGCCGCGCCCGTGCACGCCGCCCGGCCGCACCGGGGCAGCGCCGGGGTCGCACGCCGGATGCGCCGGCTCATCGGCGCCGACGACCGGCCGGCCCCGCCGCTCGGCCGCATCCAGGACCCGTACGGCTTCCGCTGCCTGCCCCAGATCCACGGCCCCGCGCACGACGCCGCCGACGCCCTGGAGCAGGTGCTCACGGTCGAGATGAACGCGGCCGCCGAGAACCCCCTCATCTCCCCCGAGGACATGGCCGCCTACCACCACGGCGGCTTCTACCAGGCCCAGCTCGCCCTCGCCCTCGACCACTTCCGGCTCGCGCTCATGCAGGTCGCCAGGCTGTCGACGTCCCGCCTGTCGACCCTCAACGAACCGGCCTTCACCCGCCTGCGCCCGTTCCTCGCCGACCCCGCGCCCGCCGCGTCCGGCGTGATGATCCTGGAGTACGCCGCCGCGGCCGCCCTCGGCGATCTGCGCGCGTTCTCCGCCCCCGCCTCCCTCGGGCACGCTGTACTCTCCCGGGGCGTGGAGGAGCAGGCCAGCTTCGCCTCGCTCGCCGCCCGGCAGACACTGCGCGCGTGCGACGCGTACCGTCTCGTCGTCGGCTGCGAACTCGTCTCCGCCGTACGGGCGTTGCGCCAGCGCGGGCTGCGGCCCGACCCCGCGCTGCCGGCGGGCCGGGCGTTGGCGCTGGCCGAGGCGGTGCTCGACGACGACCCGGCCGACCGTCCGCTGACCGGCGACGTGAGCGCGGCGGCGGCCCTGCTCGACCGGTTCACCGACCTCTGGAGGGGAAGCGCGGCATGAGCGCCGACAGGAACACGACCGGGACGGACGGCCCCGCCGCGCGGCTCCAGACGCTGTTCGAGGGGCACCGGCTGACACCGACCCAGCGGCGCATCGCGCACAGCATGGTGCGCCGGGCCGCCGACGTGCCGTTCCTGTCCAGCGTGGAGCTGGCCGAACTGGCCGGTGTCAGCCAGCCGTCCGTGACCCGCTTCGCCGTCGCCCTCGGCTTCGACGGCTACCCGGCGCTGCGCCGGCACCTGCGCGAGGTCGCGCCCGCCGAGCCCGCGCCGGACACCGGCTCGTACAACGAGTACCAGCAGGCCGTCGAGGCGGAGATCGAGAACCTGCGGCACCTGGCCGAGGCGCTCGCCGACCCGCGTCCCGTGCAGCGCGCCGGACGAATCCTCGCCGCCTCCCGGCCGCTGCCCGTCCTCGGGCTGCGAGCCGCGGCCGCCCAGGCGTACGGGTTCGCGTACTTCGCCGCCAAGGTGCACCCGGACGTCCGGCTGCTCGACGAGGGCGGCACCATGCTCCACGACCGGATCGACGCCGCCGTGCGCGCCGGGGCGAGCGCCCTGCTCTGCTTCGCGCTGCCCCGGCACCCGCGCGAGGTCGTGGACACCCTGGCCTACGCCAAGGACGCCGGGCTGACCGTCGTGACCGTGGCGGACTCGGCGTTCGCGCCCGTCGCCCGCGCCTCCGACCTGCTGCTGCCCGCGGCCGTCGGCACCGGCCTCGCCTTCGACACCGCGTGCGCGCCGATGCTGCTGGGCCGGGTCCTGCTGGAGGCCATGTGCGACGACCTGCCGGACGCCCAGGCGCGGCTGGAGGAGTTCGACGCACGGGCCGCGGCACGGGGGCTGTTCGTGGAGTGAACCGGTTCCGGTGTTCCCGGGGTTCTCAACTCGTGGGTTCTTAAGGCTCGTCTCACGTTGGCTGGCTAATCTGCCCGCCACGGATGTCTGGACGACAAGAGACGGGAGGCTGAACGTGGTGCGCGGTGGAGGACATGGGCTGGCTCGGGTCGCCGTCGTCGTACGGGCCGGGGCCGCGCCGCTGTGGTGGGCCGGGGTGTGCGCGGCCGGTGTCGGCGCGCTGGTGCCGGGCCTGACGGGGCGCCGGATCGGCGGGCTCTCCGGGGTCGCGCTGTTCCTGGTGGCCCTCGCCGTCGTCGCCTACGCCCGCCGCGGCCGGTACGCGGCGCTGATCGGGTCGGCCGCGCGGGCCGCCAAGCAGGACGTGCTCCAGGACCGGGCGGTGAGCGTACGCGCCTGGCGCCGGGGCCACCGCTGGTGGCTGCTGCTCGCCTTCGTCGCCGCCGTGGCCTCCGCGTTCGCGGTGCCGGTGGCCGGCGGGCTGCTGCTGGCGGGCTGCGGGGCGGGGCTGTGGCTGAAGGCGGCCTGGCTGGGCCGCCGTGAGCTGGCCGGGGGCGTCCTGCTGTGGGTGCGGGTCGACTGGCTGGACGCCCGGGCGGGCCGCCCCGCCGGCAAGGCCGTGAAGGGCTTCCGCACCACCGGCGTCGCCGCGGGCGACGCGGCCCCGGGCGGGGCCCGCCGCCGCACCGCGGCGCTGGTGTAGAGAACCTCTACGGCACGCCCTAGACCTCCAGCTCCTCCTCGATCTTCTTCAGCTGGTGCCGGGCCATCGCGAGGTTCGCGCGCTTGGAGTCCAGCACCAGGTACATGAAGAGACCGTTGCCGCCGCGTCCGGTGATGAGCCGGATCAGGTGGTACTGGTCGCTGAGGGTGATCAGGATGTCCTCGATGCCGCCCTTGAGGCCGAGGTGCTCCATGGTGCGCATCTTGGCGCGGACGACGTCGGTGTTGCCCGCGGCGGCGACGTTGAGGTCGAAGGTCTTGCTGCCGCCCAGGGTGCCGAGGGCCATTCCGCTGGTGTAGTCGACGAGCGCGACGCCGGTCGCCCCCTCGATCGACGCGAGGCATTCCTTCAGAGCGGTCTCGGTGTTGGCCATGACGTGGTGTCCTCTCAACTCTCGGTAGTGGTGCGCGCGTTCGCGGCGGTGCGCGCGGCGCGCGTGCTTCTCGTACGGGTGGGCATGGGTTTGGCGGGCTCCTTCGCGGAGCTCTTGGCCGGGCTCCGCCTAGGCAGTGCCGCGTCGGCGTCGACGAGTTCGCCGATGCGGGCACCGGCGCGGCGGCCCTCCAGGTGCAGCCGGCCGACGTTGACGCCGTCCTCGGCGAGCAGCGTCAGCACGGCGGTGCGTCCGGCGGCGTAGGTGGCGACATAGCCGCCGGTGCCGCGCATGAGCAGTTCGCGGAAGTCGCCCCGGCCGGTCGCGTCGGTCACGCGCATCGCGACGCCGAGCGCCGCCGCGGTGAGCGCGGCCAGGCCGTCCGGCTCGACGCCGGGGGTGTCGTGGGCGAGGACGAGGCCGTCGACGCCGGCCGCCAGGGCCCCGGTCAGCTGGGGCACCCGGGCTCTGAGCCGGCGGAACTCGTCGAGTAGAGCGGCCTCGGCCGCCATCAGTTTTCTCCTCTCGGCACGGGACCGCTGGGGCGGGCGGGGCAGCCCGTCCGCCGTGTCGCGGTCCTCGAAGGGTTTGCGGTCAAAGGGCCTCCAGCGCATCCCTGACCCTCTTCAGCAGCGCGACATAGGGATCGCCGGCGGCGTCGGACGGATGGTCCTGGTGGGGCTGTGTCCGCGCGCAGACGAGGCCCGCCGCGGCCAGCCGCCGCAGGTGCACCAGGGTGTGGAAGGCGGGCCTGCCCAGCTCCCGCGCGATGTCCACGGCCTTGCGTACGCCGTCCACCCGGGCCAGCACGGCCGCCTGCCGGGACGGCACCACGGGCGCCGCGACCGGGTCGGCCCGCACCAGCGGCGCGCCGTCGATCGCCGGGTCCGGCCAGATGTCCCGGAGCAGGGCGCGGCGGCGCAGCGTCTCGCGCTCCAGGTCGTCCACCGGCACCGGGTGCACGGCGGCGAGCCAGTGCGCCCCGCCGTACCGGAAGCGGCCGGGGGTGCTGCTCGGGGCGAGCGCGAAGTACGCCGCGTCGTACAGGGCGCTGACCTGGGCCAGCTCCAGCACGCCCGGGGTGACGCCGTGCCGCAGCAGATGGGCCTCGTCGGCGGTGTCCTCGGCGTCCCGCCACGCGGTGGCGTCGAGGCCGCCGTGGGCCGTGAGCAGCGCGCCGAGGCTGGGGGCGAGCGGGCTCTCCGCGTGCACCACCCGGCCGTCGACGAGGTGGAGCGTGCCGTGCTCGCGGTGCAGGACGCCGGTGGCGTGCTCGTCCGCGAGCCGGGTCAGCATCGGGGAGACGACACCCCGGGCGTCCCTCAGGGCCGCCTGCCGGTCCCGGACCGGCAGCCGGGGCGGCGGGGTGCCGGCGACGACGGTCATCCGAGCACCAGCCGTTCGGCCATCTCGCCGAGCCGGATGCGGGCCAGCGCGAGGTTGCCGTCCGAGCGGGCCAGCCACAGGTACAGGCACACGCTGCTGTCGAACGACGTCGGCACGAACCGCAGCACGTGGTAGCTGTCGCGGTTGCTGAGGATCACGTCCTCGACCGGGGGGTCCGCGGCGTCGCCGCCGTCCTCCGGGCCGAACGCCTGCTGCTTGGCGGCCAGCCGGGCCAGTTCCGCCGCCTCGGCGGCCGCCGTCTCGTGGTCACCTCCCGGAGGGTCGCCCACCGTGCCCAGGGCCAGCCCGCTCGTCCAGTCCACGAGCGCCGCCCCCCGGGCACCTGGCAGTCGCATCGTCTCCAGCAAGCACTCGTCGATTCCGGGCACCGTCGCTCCCCTCCCGCCTGGGGTCCGGCTGAGTGACCGCCAAACTACGCAACGTGTGTGCGGCGAGTGAGCGTTCGGGCATTTTCCGGTGGAACATGCGCGAAGTGGCTAGGGTGGGTCGACTGGGCACCCGCACAAGGGGGTCGACTGAGTACCCGTGCAAGGGAGTTGACCTCCCCCGTTCACAGGTCCCGCCCGGTGCGTCAACGGCGCCCGGGCTCGCCGAGCGTGGTGAGCGCGGCGGCGTGCGCCCCTCCGGACTCGGCCACGATCTCCTCTACGGACTGCGGCTCCCGTACGGTCGCGAACGCGACCTCCCCGTCCGCGCCGGCCGCGAAGCCGTACACGCCGGGCCGGGCCAGGGAGTTGTACGCGTAGTGGTGCGCGAAGTAGTACGCGCCGGTGTCGAGCGCCGCCGCGTGGTCCCCCTGCTCCAGCAGCGGAAGCGAGGCCCGCTCGGCCAGCAGGTCGCCGGAGAAGCAGGCGGGACCGGCCACGTCCTGCGTCACGTCCGACCCCTCCTTGGGGCGGCCCTTGGCGTCGTACGCGGCGATCCGCAGCGGCCAGCTGCCCGGCATGTACACCGTGCGCGTGGCCACCTGCACCCCCGCGTGCGTGATCGCGACCGGCCGCCCGCCCGCGCTCTTGGCGTACTCGACCCGCGCCACGATCGTGCCGTGCTTGGCCAGCAGGGACCGGCCGAACTCGGTGACCAGGCCGTAGCGCCCGTCGAACAGCCCCGGCACCGCCTCCGCGAGCAGGCGCGCGTACTGCGCGTAGGTCGGGGCCGTCGCGTCCGAGGCGAAGTTCACCGGCAGCCCGCCGCCGAGGTCGAGGGTGTCGATCTGCCGCCGCCCGACCGCCTCGTTGACCTCCTCCGCCAGCGCGTACGCCTCCGCCACGCCTTGGGCCATCAGGGAGAGCGGGATGCCCTGCGACCCGGTGTGCGTGTGCAGCCGGGTCAGCCACGGGCGGTCCCGGTACGCCTGGACGACCCAGGCGCGCGCCCCCGGATCGCGCAGCGCCACCCCGAACTTCGAGGTGGGCGTAGCGGTCGACGTCGCCCCGATCGACCCCCCGCCGACCTGCGGGTTCACCCGCAGCCCGAGGGGGGAGCGAGGCGTGGCCGTGCGGGCGCCTCCGGTGCCGTCCGGGCTGTCGGCGAGCATCAGGGCGTCCAGCCGCCCCAGCTCCTGCGGGTTGTCGGCATTCACGGCGATGCCGAGGGCGAGCGCCTGGCGCAGCTCGGCCGGGGTCTTCGCGGGCGAGTCCAGCACGGTCGCCTCCGGGCGCAGTCCGGCCGCGCGGGCCAGCGCCAGCTCGCCGGGGCTGGCCACCTCGGCGCCGATGCCCTCCTCGCGCAGCAGCCGCAGCACCGGCACCAGCGGGCACGCCTTGACGGCGAAGGCGTGCAGCACCGGCGTGCCGGGCGCCGTCACGGCGTCGAAGGCCGCCCGCAGCGCCGCCGCCGACTCCCGGACGCCGGTGACGTCCAGCAGGCCGACGACGGGGGAGTCCGGGCCGAGCAGCCCCTGCTCCACGGCCGCCCGTACCGCGTCGTCCCGCCGTGCCGCCCGCTGTCCGTCGTGCGCCTCTGTCCCCGCTGCCTCGCCCACCGCGTCCTCCGTCCCTTCGCCGTCCGACGACGCGTCCGCCGTCCGCGCCCACGCATCCAGCCAAACACCGACCGGGCGCCCCTGCTGGCGCACGGATGTATTGACTAGCTCTATTCATGAAGCCAGGATGTGAATAGCAACCTCAACAGTCATCGTCCTCGTCCGCTGGGAGGCAGACCATGTCAGGACCCCGCACCGTCCGAGCTCCGCGCGGTACGGAACTGAGTGCCCTGGGATGGCAGCAGGAAGCCGCCCTGCGGATGCTCCAGAACAACCTCGACCCCGAGGTCGCCGAGCACCCCGACAAGCTCGTCGTCTACGGCGGCACCGGCAAGGCCGCCCGCGACTGGCGCTCCTTCGACGCCATGGTCCGCACCCTGCGGACCCTCAAGCAGGACGAGACGATGCTGGTCCAGTCCGGCCGCCCCGTCGGCGTCATGCAGACCCACGAATGGGCGCCGCGCGTCCTGATCGCCAACTCCAACCTGGTCGGCGACTGGGCCAACTGGGAGGAGTTCCGCCGTCTGGAGGCCCTCGGCCTCACCATGTACGGCCAGATGACCGCCGGCTCCTGGATCTACATCGGCACCCAGGGCATCCTCCAGGGCACCTACGAGACCTTCGCCGCCGTCGCCGCGAAGAAGTTCGGCGGCACCCTCGCCGGGACGATCACCCTCACCGCCGGCCTCGGCGGCATGGGCGGCGCCCAGCCGCTCGCCGTCACCATGAACGACGGTGTGGCGATCTGTATCGACTGCGACCCGCGCGCCATCGAGCGCCGCATCGAGCACCGCTACCTCGACGTGCGCGCCGACTCCCTGGAGCACGCCCTCCAGCTCGCCACCGAGGCCCGCGACGCCCGCCGCCCGCTGTCCATCGGCCTCCTCGGCAACGCCGCCGAGCTGCTCCCGCGGATGCTCGCCGAGGGCGCTCCCATCGACATCGTCACCGACCAGACCTCGGCCCACGACCCGCTGGCCTACCTGCCGGTCGGCGTCGACTTCGACGACATGGCCTCCTCCGCGGCCAAGGACCCGGCCGGGTTCACCACCCGCGCCCGCGAGTCCATGGCCCGGCACGTCGAGGCCATGGTCGGCTTCATGGACGCCGGGGCCGAGGTCTTCGACTACGGCAACTCGATCCGCGGCGAGGCCCAGCTCGCCGGGTACGACCGGGCGTTCGCCTTCCCCGGATTCGTCCCCGCCTACATCCGCCCCCTGTTCTGCGAGGGCAAGGGCCCCTTCCGCTGGGCCGCCCTGTCCGGCGACCCGGCCGACATCGCGAAGACCGACAAGGCGATCCTCGACCTGTTCCCGGAGAACGAGTCCCTCGCCCGCTGGATCAAGATGGCCGGCGAGCGCGTCCACTTCCAGGGCCTGCCCGCCCGGATCTGCTGGCTCGGCTACGGCGAGCGCGACAAGGCCGGCGAGCGCTTCAACGACATGGTCGCGAGCGGCGAGCTGGCCGCGCCGCTGGCCATCGGACGCGACCACCTCGACTGCGGCTCCGTCGCCTCCCCGTACCGCGAGACCGAGGCCATGCTCGACGGCTCCGACGCGATCGCCGACTGGCCGCTGCTGAACGCCATGGTGAACGTGGCCTCCGGCGCCTCCTGGGTCTCCCTGCACCACGGCGGCGGTGTCGGCATGGGCCGCTCCATCCACGCCGGCCAGGTCACGGTCGCCGACGGCACGAAGCTCGGCGGCGAGAAGATCCGCCGCGTGCTCACCAACGACCCCGGCATGGGCGTCATCCGGCACGTGGACGCCGGCTACGACATCGCGGAGTCCGTCGCCGACGAGCGGCGGGTCCGGGTGCCGATGCGCGAGGGTGACGACGCGTGACCTTCCACAGCATGTGGGCGGAGCTGCTGCCGATCGGCCGCAGCTCCGCCTCCGGTGGCTACCGCCGCTACGCCTGGACCGGTGCCGACCTGGAGTGCCGGGACTGGTTCGAGGAGCAGGCGCGTGCCCGCGGGCTCGCCTACGAGGTGGACCGCAACGGCAACCAGTGGGCCTGGCTCGGCGACCCCGCCGCCGGGGACGCCGTCGTCACCGGGTCGCACCTGGACTCCGTGCCCGACGGCGGGGCCTTCGACGGCCCCCTCGGCGTGGTGTCCTCGTTCGCCGCGCTCGACGAACTGCGCGCCCGCGGCACGGATCTCGCGAGGCCCCTCGCCGTCGTCAACTTCGGCGACGAGGAGGGCGCCCGCTTCGGCCTCGCCTGCGTCGGCTCCCGGCTCACCGCCGGGGCGCTCACCACGGAGGAGGCGCACCGCCTGACCGACGCGGACGGCACCAGCCTGCCACGCGCCATGGAGGCCGCCGGATACGACCCCGACGCCCTCGGCGCCGACCCCGAACGGCTCGCCCGCGTCGGCGCGTTCGTCGAGCTGCACGTCGAGCAGGGCCGCGCCCTGGACCTGACCGGCGACCCGGTCGGCGTCGCCAGCGCCATCTGGCCGCACGGCCGCTGGCGGTTCGACTTCCGCGGCGAGGCCAACCACGCCGGGACCACCCGGCTCACCGACCGGCACGACCCGATGCTCCCCTACGCCGAGACGGTTCTCGCCGCCCGCCGCGAGGCCGAACACGCCGGTGCCGTCGCCACCTTCGGCAAGATCGCCGTCGAACCCAACGGCGTCAACGCCATCCCCTCCCTGGTGCGCGGCTGGCTCGACTCCCGCGCCGAGGACCAGGCGGCCCTCGACACCGTCGTCGGCGGCATCGAGAAGGCGGCCCGCGCCCACGCCGACGCGCACGGTGTCGCACTCGACGTGGTCCGCGAGTCCTTCACGCCGGTCGTCGAGTTCGACCACGCCCTGCGCGACGAGCTGGCCCGCATCCTCGGCAAGGACACCGG
>Ga0164243_10002633_pt1 | contig 29454 bp, 29 predicted proteins | sample OricompcompostOP_FD_108781 | JGI IMG/M metagenome (GOLD analysis project Ga0164243, IMG submission 108781) | Organic Plus compost microbial communities from Emeryville, California, USA - Original compost - Organic plus compost (OP) | ecosystem: Engineered > Solid waste > Mixed feedstock >... | reverse complement strand
CGCGCCATGTCCCGAGCATAGGCCTGCGGACGCACTCGCGACAGCCCCTTGGACGCCTCCCCCGGACACACGAAAGCCCCGGTCGGACCGGGGCTTCTCGTGGCGGAGACGGAGGGATTTGAATTCCCACAGGATGAGATTTCGGGCCGCGGTCTGGCTGTGGAGGCCCGGAAACACCGGGAAGTCAACCTTTCGTCGCGCTGCCCCGATGCGGGAGTCGCGGCCGGTCTGTTCCCATTTTGTTCTCAGCTGCGGGCGCCCTTCGTCGCGGTCAATCCTTCGCCTCGGCGCTCGACACATGGGTTGGTGATCCCTCGGACGATCCTTGAATCCAGTATTGCTCGAAGAGTAGTTCCCCACTTGATGGCGATGGATCACACCTGGTCAAGTCCCGTGGTGTGGTGTCACTCCTGTTGTTGCCTGTGGTGGGTGGGGGTCAGGCGGTGAGGTAGAGCTCGGGGCGGGCGGGTTCGGTGTGCTCGTGGAGGATGTGGACGAGTTTGCGCATCGAGATGTCGGAGAAGTAGCGGCGTTCGCCGTAGGACCATTCCTCGTGCTGCTCCTGGAGGACGGCGCCGATGAGGCGGGTGACGGAGTCGCGGTCGTGGAAGATCTGGACGACGTCGGCGCGGCGCTTGATCTCCCGGTTGAGACGCTCGATCGGGTTGTTCGACCACACCTTCTGCCAGTGCTCCCGCGGTAGCGGTGCGAACGCGGTGAGGTCGGGTTCGGCTGCCTCGAGCATGGCCGCGATCTCCGGGAACGAGCCGCGGAGACTGTCGGTGACAGCCTGGTATTGGGCGAGCACGGCCTCCGGGGTGGTCTGCGCGAAGATCGTCGAGATCAGCGCGTTGACGGGCTTGGAGCGCGCCGATCCGATCTTCTGGGTGACGTTGCGGGCGAAATGGACCCTGCATCTTTGCCACCCGGATCCGGGGAGGATCGCCTTGACCGCCGCTTTCAAGCCGGCGTGCGCGTCGGAGGTGACCAAAGCGACGCCCAGCGGGTCGGCGTCGGTGGCGACTTTCAACCCGCGGTCACGGAGGGAGCGGAGGAACTCGGTCCAGAAGTCGGTGGTCTCCGCGTCCCCGAGCGCCATGCCAAGGATCTCCCGGCGCCCGTCGCCGCTCACCCCGGTGGCGACCACGAGGGCTTGGGAGACGACGCGGCCGCGGACCCGGACGTCGAGGTAGGTGGCGTCGAGGAACAGGTAGGGGAACCAGGTGTGATCGATCCGGCGATGGAGGAACTCCTGCACCGCCTCGTCGATCTCGCTGCAGATCCGCGAAACCGTGGAGCGGGAGATGCCGGTGTCGTTGCCCAGCGCGCGGATGAGCTGGTCGACCTTTCGGGTGGACACCCCGTCGATCCAGGCTTGGCAGATCACCGCGTAGAGCGCCTTGTCGACCCGGCGGCGCGGGTGCAGCAGGCTCGGGAAGAACGACCCTTCCCGCAGCTTCGGGATCTGCAGGTCCACCTCCCCGGCCGGGGTCGCGAGCGTCTTCGGCCGGGTGCCGTTGCGTCGGGTGGTGCGCTCCGGGGTGCGCTGATGCGGGGCCGCGCCGATCTTCACGGTCGCTTCGGCGTTGATCAGGTCCTGCAGGCCGGCCTGCAGCATCCGGCGGAACACGTCCGAGTGGGCGAGGTCGGGATCGGCGAGGACTTCGCCGATCAGGGTCGTCAAGGCAGACTGGTTGTGGGTCATCGTGGGATTCACTTCTTTGCTTCTTGCCGGAAACAACTGGGTATCCCACGGTGGCCCTCCTACGTCAACGACGACGAGGACCCCGCGGGAAGTGACACCACGCTATGGGACTCGACCTCACACCTCCGTCCGAAGGACCGACATCAGTCGTTCGTGCGTTGCGACCCGGACCCGTTTCGCGACACCCGTCGCCACGTTGGTTACAGTTGTGTGGCCCACGGCTGCTCGCCTGGCGATTTCGCGAAGCGAGAGTCCGCAGGCTCTTAGCTCGCAGAGTCTGCTGCGCGCATCCTCAGCGTCGACCGTCGCGGCGATTTGCTCGATCCCCGCAGCGCGAGCACGCCGCCTGCGGGCCGCGTTGCGTGCTTCGCGGCAACTCATTCCGGTTTCGCCGCGCGAGCAGTCCTCGTCCTTCTGACATCCGCCCACGAACCCTGCCTCCGTCCCGTGCTGTACCAGCCGCGGCGCTACTTCGCTTGTTCGTGCCGTTGGACGCTGCGGGGTACGCGAGCGGCGATTCCGCGTTGAAGTCGGAGCCGCTGGCATCGTCCCCTCCGGAGCCGCAGGGTCACGACGGAATGGGACGCCCCGCGGATGTCTGTGGTACCTGAATTCTGCGCGGGATCGAAGCTGCGCTTCCACGCAGGTCAAAAACGCGCTCGACCGGTGATAGGGGCACCCTCCGCGAGACCGGCAGCCCCCGAGAAACCCTTCCGGAGTCCCGTGAAGGGTGATCTGGGCGGCTGGAGACGGACCACCCGCGCGGGTGCCCGTCATCCCTAGGCGTGGCCGCCCATATAGACCGCGCGCACTTCGTTGCTGCTTCGCAGTTCCTCCGCGGTCCCCGAGACGACGATCTTACCGCCGACCATGAGGTATCCGTGATCCGCAATGTCCAGTGCCATCGTCGCATTCTGCTCGACCAGCAGCACACCGATTCCGCGTTGAACGAGGGACGAGATGACATCAGCGATCTGGCTGACCACCTTCGGAGCGAGGCCAAGCGATGGCTCATCGAGCATCATGAGGTCTGGCCGCGCGACGAGGCCTCGGCCGATCGCCAGCATCTGCTGCTGACCACCGCTCAGAACGCCTGCCTTGCGGCCCGCGAAGTCAGAGAGGATCGGGAAGAGTTCGTACACCTCTTGGAGCGCCTTGTTGTCCAGGCCACCGGATGGCGATGCGGCGATCTGAAGGTTCTCGAGCACAGTGAGCCCCGGAAAGACCTGTCGGCCCTCAGGGACGTGCGCGATGCCCATTCGTGCGATCTTCTGAGGCTTGGCGCCCGTTACGTTCGTTCCGTCGATCAGCACCTCGCCCTCGAAGGCCTTGTGGAGACCCGAGATCGTCCGAAGCGTCGTGCTCTTGCCAACCCCGTTCGCGCCGAGCAGGACAGTTACTTGATCGGTTGCCGCCCTGATCGAAACGCCGGCAAGCACCTCGGCGCGATTTCGTCGGACCGACACACCCCGAAGCTCAAGCAGCTTCATCTCGCCCACCCCCCAGGTACGCCTCGATGACGCGTGGATCGGCGACGACGTCATCGGGTGCACCGGTCGTGATCATCGCCCCTGCATCGAGGACCATCACGCGATCACACAGATGCATGATCACGTCCATATGGTGCTCAACGAGCCAGATCGTTCGGCCTTGGTCCCGCAGCCGGACGAGATCGGCCATCAGTTGCTTGATGTCCGCTGCGTTGAGTCCAGCTGCGGGCTCATCGAGCATGAGCATCTTTGCCCCTGCAGCTGCAGCCAAGGCAACTCCGAGTCGCTTGGAGTGTCCGTAACTCAACCGACCGGCGAGGGTCTCCGCCTCCTCGGCGAGCCCGAAGTCTGCGAGGACACCATCAATGTCCTGAGTCTCACCGGCGCTTTGAGCTGCGATCACCATGTTTTCACGCACAGTCAGCTTCGGGAATGTCCGTGGCTGTTGGAAGGTGCGTACCAATCCGGCTCTTGCCCTCGCTGAAGGGCTGACCCGGGTCACATCGGCGCCAAGCCATTCCACGCTCCCCTTGTCTGGCCGCGTGAATCCGGTGATCAGGTTGAAGGCAGTGGTTTTGCCCGCACCATTCGGACCGATGAGGCCGAAGATCTCCCCTTCGTGGACCGCGAAGTGCATGTCCTTGACTGCGGTGACACCGCCGAAGGACTTCTGCAGCCCGGTGCCCGAGAGCACCACCGGTTGGGAGCTGAGGTCGCGGCTGCCGACGCGATCGCTGCTCTCGGTAACATCGGCGGACGTAGCGTTCGCGGGCGCGCCCGCTTCGTCCGCGCGCCGTGACCGCGACAGCATTCCGAACAGCCCTCTCCACACGCGGTGCTGAGCGATACCCAGGTAGTAGGCAAGTCCTTCACGAGCGAAGATCGTGATGACAATGATCGCGGCGCCGAACAGAGCAGCCTGGAGGTCGCCGCCGATGGGCAGTCCCACGGAGAGAGTCGCGTAGACGATGCCTCCTACGAGCGGGCCGTACAGGCGCCCGGGTCCGCCGAGGACGACGACGACGATCATGTTGACCAGGGTGCTGAAGCTGAACAGTGTCGGGTACGCGTATGCGTAGTACTGCACTTGGTAAACCCCTGCCACGCCGGCGGCCACCCCGCCGATCGCGAAGGCGAGAACTCGCATTCGGGGTGGGTTGACGCCCAGAGACTCCGCGAGCAATGAGTCTTCGCGGATCGAGAGGAAGGCGCGTCCTGACTTTGAGCGCAGGAACCATGCGAGCAAGGCGATCAGAACGAAGAAGACGAGGATGCCGGTGAAGGCGAGCCCGCCGGTCACTCCGGCGGTGTCCCACCTGAGCGACCCGATAGTGAATACCGGCCAGTCGGTCGGAACCGTGATGCCGCTCGGTCCTCCGGTGATGTCCAGACTGCTTGCCAGTCCGATCCCGGCGAGAGCGAACGCGAGAGTCATGATGGCGAAGCGGAAGCCCTCGAGTCGGAGGCACAGCAGAGCGATCAGGATGCTGACGACGACTGATAGGACGATGCCCAGCACGATCGCGGCGAGGGCCGGCCATCCTGCGGATGTCGCCAGAATCGCGTAGGTGTAGGCGGCGAGACCTCCGATCGCGACCTGCGCCATCGAGAACTGACCTGCGAACCCCCAGACGATGTTGAGACTTAGAGCCCAGAAGGCCCACACCATCGAGAGCGTGATCACGTTCAGGAAGACGGCGTCGGTGACGATCCACGGCAGGAGAGCCCACACGATGAGCAGTACCCATGCGAATGGTGCGCGTGCGTTGGCGATCTTCTGAATCCGTGTGGAGCGGGCGGGCGCGGGAGCGTGGTTGGTCGTCGTTGTGCTCACAGCGAGGCCTCACTCTCGGTCCGGATAAGTCCTCGTGGTCGGAACAGGAGAACGATGATGAGAACGATGAACGGCAATGTCGAGGCGACGGCGGTTGTCCCGAAGGTCTGCGCCAGGGCGACCGCCATCCCGACGACCAAGGATCCGAGAACCGCACCGACCGCGCTACCTGCTCCCCCGATCACGAGGGCGACGAACGCGAACACCATGTAGGAGTCGCCGAGCGCCGGCGTGATCGGAAAGAGGTTCGCGAGAAGGACACCGGCGAGGCCAGCCATCGCCGCGCCTATGCTGAATGCGAGGGTGTTCATCCACCCCACACGAACTCCGAGCAATGCCGCCGCCTCGCGGTTCTGAGCAGTCGCGCGAAGCATCTTGCCGATCATCGTCATTCGCAGCAGGACCGCCAGCAGACCCATGACTACGAGCGCTAGGGCGATCACGAGCAGGTTGTTCGGATTCAGCGAGATTCCGAGAACCTTGCTCGAGCCGCGGAAGACGCTGTCCAGGTTGAGCTGGTTGGGGCCCCACAGGATGTGAATGAAGGCGGTGAAGATCGCTATCCACCCGATGGATACGAGCAGACCGTTGATGGGCACGCTGCGAACCGGCCGGAAGGTGGCGATCTCCATCACCATGCCGATCAGGATGAGGCAGACCATAACCAGCGGGATCGCGAGCCAGAACGATATTCCTGCCGTGACCATCGTGAAGGCAAGGTAAGCGGCCAGTGTGACAAGTTGGCCGTGGCTGAAGTTCACCACCTCGAGCACACCAAAGGTGATCGTCAGACCGAGCGCGACGATGGCATAGAGGGATGAGAGGACGAGCCCGTCAACGAGGGCTTGAATGAGCTGTTCCATTCGTCGAACCCGTTAGCTCGCCCAGGTCGACTGAGTGTCATCATGCGGTGCTCGCTGTTGGCGCAAGGCGGATGCAGCGTGGTCGGACATCGTTGCTCCTCGTCTTCATTGACCGCGAGGAACTTCCCCGACTGGATGCTCATCAATGATCGCATCCGCTTGGGTAGATTTCAATATATGGATTCAGATTTGTATATATCGAATGGCTAGGATGCGACTCCGAACCAGTTCTCTTCGACGCTACGTGCGAGATCCGTGGCTGCGTCGCCGGCCTCAGCAAGGGATGCCGGGTCGATGCGTCCAATGAATCCGGATGCCGCAATGCAGTAGGCCGGTTCTCTTGGCGCTCGACGAACGACCGTTGCCACCGTCGCCACTCCTGCGAGGAACTGTCCTTCGTCGAGAGCCCACCCGCGCCTGGCGGTCTCGGCGACTTCGCGAATATATGTTCGCGAAGTTGGCGTTCGGTACCAGTTGACGCCCTCGAGCATGGCGGCTGCCGCCTCGCCTCGCTCGCCGCGTGCTGCGGCGATTGCGCGACCCATCGCGCCGGATCCCACGGGGAGCCGCTGGCCAGGGACCATCTGAATGCGCAAGACATCGTCGCTGTCCGCCACCCCGGTCAGCACCAGCCGCGAATCCCTGATCTCCCAAAAGCCCACCGTCACTCGAAAGCGCTGAGCGAGGGAGGCGAGACGAGGCCGCAGGTCGTCGAAGAAGCGGGCGGCGTCGTGCGTCCGTTGTGAGAGATCGAGGGCACCGCTCCCAAGCGTGTACTTCTTGGTTCCCTGATCGAAGTTCAAGAAGCCTTCGTTGACAAGGGTCTTCAAGATGTTGAAACACGAGCTGAGGTTGATGTCGAGCTGTCTCGTGATCTCGGTCACGCCAAGGGGACGATTCGACGCCGCGACGATCCGCAGGGTCGCAAGAGCGTTGACCACGGAGTTGACTTTTGGACCCTTGGTGTCGCTTGCAGTCTTCGGCATTGCTTCGCTCTCTCGTCGGCGATGACGTTCGCTCAAGGATAGTGATCAGCGTCGAGGTGCGGGGCCTCATATACGACCCGCTCGTCAATGCGTGAATAGATCTCTCCGCCGACCGGCTGGCGCTGCTCCTCCGCGAGATGTCCGACCAAGCCAGCACATCGGGCAAGAAGAGATAGCCCTCTGAAGATGCCGACGGGGAGGCCTAGATCGGCGAACACGGCGCCCGAAACTCCTGCCGCGTTCAGGGGCAATCGCCGATTGAGGACGACGGAACTGACGGCGCTGACTCTCTCCAGCAGTTCAAGGTGTGGGCCGGACACGCCGTGGCGTCGAGAGAGATCCAGCAGCACTGGCACGCGCGGATCACCCTCCTTGTGCTGGCGATGTCCGAGGCCTGGTACGAGCCTGTTCGCGGTGGCGTGCTCTCGCACGATCTGCCGAGCGAGCTCGTCGACATCCGTGTCCCACTCCCCCGCAGACCAGTGCTCTCTCACGGCCACGTTGAGCATCCGGCCGGCGTCTTCGGTCACACCGAGCAGTCGGGATCCCCCGCCGAGAAGCCCACTCGCGAGCGCTCCCTGCAGCGAGTCGGGCGCCGAATAGTACGTCACCCTCGTTGCGATGACCGTCGGAGTGAATCCGTGGTCGACGAGCCCAACCAGCACAGCTTCGAAGACGGCGAGCTCGTCTGGCGTCGGCCGGCGTTGAGCGACAAGCCAGAACGAGAGCTCAGCGAAGGTCACGTGGCCCATGAGCTCGTGGGCGACGTCCTTGCCGAGCAGACTGATCGACGCCGCGTCCGATACACCCAGACTCGTCGGGATGCTCTGCGTTCCCATGGAAGTCTCCATCCTACGAAACTATTATCTACCATTGTGAATACGGAGCATCGTGCCGGTCTTTTGTGCTGGCCTATCCGGCAGAGTCTCCTGCGATATCTCGCGGAGATCGACGACTCGACGATTCGAGCGACAGGACGAGCGTTCCTCGCGGATGGGGCGGGCATCCGGTTCGCGTTCCCACGGAGTGCGGAAGACGCCGCCGCGGAAGTGCTGGCTTCGTTCGAGGGAGGAGTCTCGCTGGGTGCGTATGGAGGGATGCTCTCCATCGAGTTCGAATCTCCATGGATTGAGGAGTGGACATCCGGCCTCTTCTTGACAGTGATGTCGGAGGGTGAGCGTGTCAGCTTGGCGTCGCTCCACCCTCTCGGGCCGCTCGTCGGCGTCGCCAACGGTCAGCGCTACGATGCCGCTTTCACCTCTGACGGCGCGTATCTCTTCGGTCCTCAGTACTCGCCGGGTCAGAGCCTCGACCCGCTGGAGCTCATGTAGGGGTACGCCCGGCCGCGCGCCAGCAGCGCACCGCGTCAGTGACCGTCGCCCGTTCCGTGCGGAAAGAGTTCACCGGATGATCGGTATCGGCGTAGCCGAAGGCGAGAGCGCCGACGATGCGCTGCTCGGAGGAAAGACCGAGGAACTCGCGAATGGTCGCGCCGTACCGCGCAACTGCCGCCTGCGCGATCGTCCCGACGCCCTTCGACTGTGCGGCAAGTTGGAAGGTGGCGATGAATGCACCGCAGTCGACCAGCCCATATGGGAGGAGTTCGGACGCGCACGAGATGATGAGTGCGTGGGGGGCACCGAAGAATCGGAAGTTCTCTCGAGCCTGCGCAGACCTTCCGCTCATGTCTGCGCGGTCCACGCCGACGGCCTCGTAGAGCCGGAACCCCGATGCGCGCCGACGATCCCGGTAGACGCCTGAATAGGTACTCGGGGCTGGGATGTCGTATTGACCTGGCCCACGGTCGGCGTCGGCAAGCATGCGGTCGACCAACGAGTTCTTCGCCTCTCCGGAGAGGAGGTCAAGGGTCCAGGGCTGCACATTGCACCAACTGGGAGCGCGCTGCGCCACCTCGATGATGTCCCCAATGACGGACGCGTCGACCTCTTGGCGCGTGAAGGCGCGCACACTGTGGCGATCGTGGGCGATCTCCTCCACGGTGGGAGGAGGTGATGGCGCGGTGCTCATTCGAACTCCGAGTTGCCGTCGAGGATCGCCATCCCTTCGAGCGCCAGCCCTAGCGGAAGGAGCCGTTGCATGCGATCGCGGAGTTCCTCGGCCAGGAGGAGCCGCGTGAATCGGCGAACGAACCGAGGTTGAGCCATGATGCCCGCTGCGAGCTGGTGTGCTCTCGGCAGCAGGTCGCCGGGCGGAAGCACCTCGTTCACGATTCCGATGTCGAGCGCTTCCTGCGCGTTCAGAGTCTGGCCTGTCATGAGGAAGTACCGCGCCCGCGCAGGTCCCATGAGCGCGGGGTAGACCACGTGAACTCCGTCTCCCGGGACCAGGCCACCGTTGAAGTGGGCAGCGTCCTGCATGACCATGGTCGTGCTGGCGAGGATGACGTCGGCAAGGAGCGGAAGCTCTGGATGTCGGTACGCCGGTCCGTTGACTGCACTGATGACCGGGATCTCCAGATCGAGGAGTCCGAAGATGAGCCGGCGGCCTTCGATGAAGACGCTATGCCAGTCGGATACGGACTGTGGGCCCATGAGCCGACGACCGTCGCCCTCTGCGACTGACGGCCCGCTGAAGGCGTCACCCGTGCCTGTCAGGATCAGGACTTCGTTATCGGGGTCGCGCGCGATGCAGGCGAACGCCTCGGCGAGCTCTCGGTGTGTGGTGCGGGACCATTGGAGTGGTCCGTCGTTGGTGTGTACGCGAAGCTCGAGTACTCCGTCGGTCCGGTCGAGTGCGACCGTCTCGAACCGTGTCGCATACTCGTGAAGTTGCATGACTCACCGCCCTTCGAAGCGTGGCGCGCGCTTCTCGGAGAATGCCGCCGTCGCTTCAGCGAAGTCGCGGCTGGAGGCCAGACGTGCCGTCTGCGACTGCTCGAAGCTGTATCCGCTGTGGACCGCCAACTCTTCGCCGACGAGGAAGGAGCGTTTCGCTGCCTCGACTGCCAGAGGGGCGTTGGCCACAATCTCGCGGGCAATCTCGTGGGCGTGCGGGAGCAGCTGTTCACGGGGGACGCAGCTCGAGACGACGTTCATCCGATAGAGCTCGGACGCAGGGATTCGCCGCCCGGTGAACATGGCGAGCCTGGCGTCCGAGGAGCCGAAGTGACGCTGAGTGTGCCGCACGCCTCCTGCGAGTCCGACTTTCACCTCGGGCATCGAGATCCACGTGTCGTCTGCGATGAGCAGGATGTCACAGACCGACGCGAGGACGAATCCGGCGGCGATGGCCGGCCCATCGATGGCTGCGATCACGGGCTTCGGACAGGTGAGGATTGCGTCGAATGCGTCGCGCACGAGGCGATTGTGCGCGAGATAGTCTGCGGGGTGACTCGGGTCGGGTCGGTCGGTCAGGTCGGCGCCGGCGGAGAACGTCTTCCCGTTGCCGGTCAGAATGATCACCCGCACGTCGTCGCGCGTTCCCAGGTCGTCGAATACCGCGATGCACTCTCTGCGGAAATCGGGGTTCTGCGCGTTGACCGGAGCTCGCTGCATCCTCACTTCGGCAATGTGTTCGGCGATCGATACCTCGAAGGACGTCATCGGGTGGCCTTCTCCACGTGGCCCTGTCCCCCGCCGACGGCCGGCATGAGACCGAGCGACAGTCCGCCGTCGACGAGGAGGTTGACCCCAGTGATCTGCGCGCTCTCGGGCGATGCAAGAAAGAGGATCGCTCTGGCAACATCCTCGGGCTGACCGACGTGACGAAGGGGGATGTAGTCCTCTCGCCGTCGACGGTTCGCACGTTGCGTCTCATCGCTCAGGTCGTTGAAGACGCCTGCTGTCATGCCGGTGATGGTCGGACCCGGCGAGACGCAGTTGCATCTGATGCCGTCGGGTCCCCATTCGAGAGCCATCTGCTGCATCAGCATCAGCAGAGCGGCTTTGCTGGCGGAGTATGCGCCGAGTGGGGGGGTGGGCTGCGTGGCGGACATAGACACCGTCGCAACGATGGCCCCCTTGCTCTCCTTCAACAGCGGATGAGCAGCCTGTCCCAACAGCCACGCAGGGCGGGTGTTGATCTCGAACATCGCGTCGAAAGCATCCGCAGTCAAGTCGATGAGTGCGGCGGGCGGGTTGACGCCTGCATTGCTGATGACGGCGTCCACGCCTCCGAGGAGGTCCTCGGCGAGACCGACAGTTCTGCGGATGTCGTCGGGGTCTCGCAGATCCATCGTGATGCCGGACGCTCGGCCCGGTGTCGACGACGTGATGTCGGCGGCGATACGGCCGATGTCGGGAGAGACGTCGGCGAGAATGAGCTGAGCGCCGTCGGCGGACGCAAGTCGGGCGACGGCGTTGCCGATACCGCTGGCGGCCCCGGTGATGATCATGCGCATGGGGTGTCCTTCATCGAAGCGAGGAGAAGTCGGTCGGGGACAGGATCTGGTTGGTGACGGTCTGCGCGAGGGGGCCGTTCGCTTCGCTGGCGGCGCGCGCCTCGTGCCAGGCCGGATCGGCGATGAACCGCTGCCACTTCGACTCTCGATCGGCGAGGGAATCCCAAGCCAGGATGTAGATCAGATCGTGGTTGGAGTCGCCGATCATCACGGTCCAGAATCCGACCTGTGTGATTCCGATCCGTTCCCATATGACGCACGTATGCTCGCGGAATCTCTTCAGCAGGTCCGGCATCCTCCCTGGCATAGCTCGGTAGGTGCGGAGTTCATACAGCATGGTTCGCCCTTCTGTCGCGGTGCTCGCGGAGAAGTCCGCGCGCGATGTTGATCTGTTGCATCTGCGTCGTACCTTCGATGAATCTCAGGAGGCGGACGTCGCGATAGATCCGCTCGACGGGATGTCCGCTTGTCAATCCGGTGGCTCCGAGGATCTGAACCGCGCGGTCCGCGATTCTTCCCACAGACTCGGTGGCGAACATTTTGACGGCCGCAGCCCGGACGGACACATCCTGACCATCGTCGTACTGCGCCGCCGCATCCCGCACTTGGGTGTCGATGGCGTAGGCCTCGGCATAGGAGTCTGCGATCATCGCCTGCACGAGCTGTTGCGACGCCAGTTCCTTTCCGAACTGGAACCGCCGAGTCGCGTGGTCGAGCATCTCTGTGATCAGCCGCTGCGCCTGCCCGGCTGCTAACGCGGCGACATGGATCCGACTGCGATCGAGCAATGCACGCATGACTGTCACGCCGCCACCTCGTGTCCCGATCAGTGACGACGACGGGAGGAGTACTCCATCGAACGTGACATCGGCCCAGTATCCGCCGCGTTGACCCAGCAGCCGGTGACGTTCGTGAACGGTGACCCCTTCTGAGGACAACGGGACGATGAAGGCGCTTAGGTGCTTCCTTTCGGCCCGGCGCTCAGGGTCGGTCACTGCGATCACGGTGGCGACGGTGGCGTGGGGTGCGTTTGTGACGAACCTCTTCCGGCCGTCCAGCCTCCACCCTTCGGGCGTGTGCACTGCGCTGGTTCTTACCGCCATCGCGTCCGATCCGGCGGTGTCTTCGGTCAGCGCAAAGCTGGCGATCACCTCGCCCGATGCCATCTGCGGGAGCCACTCGCGCCGCTGCGCCTCATCTCCGAATCGCTGGATGGCCTGGGATCCGACGCCGAGGTTGATGCCGACGAGCGAACGGAACGCGGCTGATGCGCGACCGAGCTCGCGAACTGCCTCGACCTCTTCGGCCAGGGCGAGCCCGGCTCCGCCGTACTCGATCGGTATGGACAGTCCGAAGGCGCCGTTGGTTTGGAGCGCCTGAATCACCGCCGGGGGGACGTCTCCGGACGACTCAGTGATGTCCTCGTGGGCGAGCAGATGCTCATCGACGAGGCGTCGCATGGTCAGGACGGACTCCGTTCCTGCGGCGGACAGGGTCATGGCCGCGCGTAGTCCGGAAGGCTGGGCACCGGGTTCTCATCGATGTAGTAGTTGTCGTCCTGGTGGTCTTTCCAGTCCGGATCGGAGTAGTCCCACGTCGCGATCTCGAGTGGGGTCCTGTCGGGGTCGTAGAAGTAGATCGACTTGACGAACTTGGGTCGACCGTTTCGTGCCTGGATCTCCGAGACCTCCACTCCCGCCTCCAGGAGGCGCTGACGATAGAACTCGAGGTCCGCCAGGGTGTCCACGTTGAAGGCGAGGTGGTCCAGCTGCGATGCACCGGTGAACGGGTTGGCGGGTCGCGGCCAGTAGTAGTCGATCGCAGGGGACGAGGGTGTGGCGTCGTTGTGCTCGACTTGGCCGATCACGAGCATTGTGGAGTCGGAGATGCTTAGGAAGTACAGCTTGCTGGTCGCGCGATTGCCTTCGCCGGAGAGAGGAGTGGGCGACATCGTGGTCGAGGTCGTCGCCTTCACGCGGAAGCCGAGTACGCCGACGTAGAACTTGATCGCTTCATCCATGTCGTGGCAGATGAGCATGACATGGTTGATGCCGTTGATGGTTTGCATGGTGGTCCTTTCAGATCGCGGTCCAGCCGCCGTCGACGGGCAGGATCGTTCCGTTGATGTAGCTCGCCTGATCGGATGCCAGGAAGGCGAAGGCTTCGGCGAGCTCTTGCGGTGTTCCCTGCCGTGGACCGGCGGCGACGACAGCGTCGAGCAGCTGCGCCGTTTCGCTATCGGAGGTGGCGATTTGCGGAGCATTGCCTGACCGGGTGTACCCGGGGGCGACGCCGACACATCGGATGCCTCGTGATCCGTAGACGAACGCTATGTTCTTTATGAGACCCACCAAACCGTGTTTGGCGGCGGTGTACCCGATGCCCGCGCGACCGCCGGCGAGGCCCGCGGCCGACACCGTGCAGATGATGACCCCCGAGCCGCGTTCGAGCATGTGCGGCATGAACTCTCGTGACATGAGGAAGGGGCCGGTGAGGTTCAGAGCGAGCATTCGGTCCCAGAGAGCGTCGTCCGTCTCCGTCAATGAGTTGTACGCGCCGAATCCTGCGTGATTGATGAGGACGTCCACTTTGCCGAACTCGGCCAACGCGGCTTCCTTGACTCGGCGAATAGCGGACGGGTCCGTCACGTCCGCCTCGAGCGCTAACGAAGAGATACCCTCGTCTTCGAGCTGAGCAGCTGTCTCGGCGGCGGCCAGCGGGTCGATGTCGACGGCGACGATCGCGGCGCCGCGACGGCCGAGTGCTTGGGAGATCGCACGCCCCATGCCGCGTCCCGGAAGTGCGCCCGCGCCTGTGATGAGGACGACTCTCCCTGCCATGTCCTGCGTATTCGCCACTGTGGCCTCCATCTCCGCCTTCTATTCCACGTCAGTCGTCGAGAACGCCGATGACCGAAACCGCTGCAACACTCTGATTCGGCATGCCGCCGAGGTTATGCGTGAGTCCATATCGAGGGTCGCGGACCTGGCGGTCCGCCGCTCGACCGGACAGCTGGAGGTACATCTCGTACAGCATTCGCAGTCCGGATGCGCCAATAGGATGACCAAAGCACTTCAGCCCTCCATCGATCTGGACCGGCAAGCGGCCGTCGGCGTCGTAAGCCCCATCGAGAACATCTCGCACCGCAGCGCCCTGCTCCGAGAATCCAAGGTCCTCCATGGTGACAAGCTCGGTGATCGAGAAGCAGTCGTGCACCTCCGCTAAGGAGATCTCGCGCGCTGGATCTTCGATTCCCGCCTCGGCATACGCTCGTTTCGCAGCGACTCTGGTCGTGTTGACGTAGCTGCCGTCCCAGTCGCTTCGTGCCAGTTCCCAGCCGTTCGATGTGGCCAATTGGAGCGCTTTCACCGAGATCAACCTGTCTCGCCCCAGTTCGCGAGCGCGCTCTGGAGTCGTAACGATGGCGCAGGCCGCGCCATCCGAGACCCCACAGCAGTCGAACAGACCGAGCGGGTCCGCGATCATTGGCGCTGACAGAGCATCCTCCATCGTGATCGCGCGGCGCAGATGGGCTTTGGGGTTCTTCTGCGCGTTGGCATGGCTCTTCACTGACACATGGGCCAGCGCCTCCTTGAGCCGGTCGCGAGCGATGCCGTGTCGTGCCGAGTAGGCGTGTGCGAGCTGTGCGAAGTTTCCCGGCGCGGAGCCGGTGACCCCGAACATGTCGTATTGAGTGCCTCGCGTTCGCACGGGAAGCCCGCCGTACCCGGTGTCCTTCAGCTTCTCCACGCCTGCAGCGACAGCGAAGTCGCTGGCGCCGCTCGCCACCGCGTAGACCGCCCCGCGAAAGGCGTCTGTGCCGGAGGCGCAGTAGTTTTCGACCTTCGTAACCGGGACGGTGTCGAGTCCGAGCGCTATGGCACCGGGAATCCCCGAAGGACCCAGATTGACCGCGTCCATTCCTACTGCAAGCCAGGCAGCGTCGATCAGTGACTTGTCGACGCCGGCGTCTGCCAGGGCTTCTGCGAACGCTTCGACCAGCAGGTCTTCTCCGCTTCTGTCCCATCTTTCACCGAATCGGACACAGCCCATCCCGATGATGACTACGCGGTCTCGGATGCCTTGTGGCATGAGCTGCCCCTTTCGACTCGGGTGCTGGGTCGTGTCGGTGTCGCTTTCCAGAAGTAGCTGCGGAACCCTCGACGCTCGTCTTTCGCCTTGATTCGGAACATCATGTGGACCTCTCGCCCGACCTCGAGCGCCTCGACCTCGGTATCGCAGTACTCAACGAGCATCCGGCCGCCCTCAGGGAAGTCGATGAGCCCGTACATCGTCGGGGGGTTCAGCGAGAAGGCGAGATGGTCGGCGGTGAAGGTGGTGATGGTGGCAGGCCGGTTCGCGAGCTCGACGCGAGATGCCTCGTGCGGTGTCCCGGCGGCGGGAGGGAAGCGCTGCCCCTTGTCGTCGGCGGCGGCCTGAAGACCGAGCATTGCCTGCCGGTTTCGCCAAAGTGCCGGCATGGATTGCTTCTCGTCGAACTCTCCGCGCATACCGGTTCCGAGGGCCACCTCGCCGCGAGCTGCGAGGAACTTGACGTAGTTGTCTTCGCGGCGTCGACGCGGAACCCAGCCGGAGGGCCCGTGCCCGGCAGCGCACAGCGGCTCGGATGTGCGCCGGAACACGAGCGCATCGGCGCCCGCGCCAAACGCTGCAACGACGATGATCTCCCCTGGCGTTGCCCGCTCGCAGGCGGCTGCGAGGTCGAGCAGGGGCGCAGCCGCGCCGGCGAATCCCACCTGTGACGTGACTTCTGCCTCGACGGCGTGCGATGAGATCCCCGCTTTCCGGGCGGCGAGCGCGGCCGCGCCCCTAACGGGTGTGGGGAACACGAATCGGTCTACGGCCGTCGGCTCGAGCCCGGCCGATGCAAGGGCGTCGGAGACGGCCTGCGGGACCAGTTTGGCGATGCCTTCGTCACGTATCCACCTCGACTCCCACCAATAGTTATGACGTCTATCGGCGGCGCGGAAGTGATCCACGAAGTCTCCGGCAACGGTCGCGCCGCTCAGGAACTCGAGAACCGGCGGGTCATCACCGACAAGCGCGGCCGCTGCCCCGTCGCCGAAGATCAACTCTTCGGGACTTCCGATCGCGGTCGTGATCTGCTCGGACGCGACACACAAGGTCGGCCCGCTGTTGCCGCGCAGCGTTGCAAGGAGCGCGGAGGTGGCTGCCCGCAGGCTACCGCCGGTGTCGGCCGTCAGGCTGTCCGTTGGCAGTCCCAGCGCGTCGATCAGGATCGCCGAGCTCGCCCGGTCGGCGAAGGGGGCGGTAGTGGAGCAGACGGTGAGAGCCCGTAGCGCGTCGGCCGGCTGTTCGACGAGGCAGTCACGAGCGGCTTCCACTGCCATCGTGACGGTGTCCTCGTCCCAGTTCGTCCACGACCGTTCCGAGTCGTCTCCTTTCGCGCCCGACAGCCAGCCGGTCTGCGCGGCGATCGCCCGGCGGCTGATGCGATGCCAAGGGATGTAGGCGCCGAGTGCGGTGATCCCGGTCACACCCACGAGAGCCTCCCGCCGTCGATCACGGTCGCGTCTCGATCGGGGACGCGACAGCGGAATCGGGCGTTCGTCTCGTCCATTCGCCAGATTTGAGTCTCGATGATGTCCCCGGGGAAGACCATTGCGGTGAAGCGGGCTCCGAGGGCGCGGACCCGTTCGGGCTGATCGTCGGTGAGAACGCCCACCAGTGCGCGGGTCGCGAGACCAAGTGTTGCCAGGCCGTGCAGGATCGGACGCTCGAGCCCGGCTGCGCGTGCCACCTCGGGATCGACGTGCAGCGGATTCCAGTCGCCGGAGAGTCGATAGAGCATTGCCTGATTGGAGGCGGTCGGACGGATTACCGAGTGGTCCGGTGCTCGGTCTGGCATCGAGTGTCTACGAGGGGACGCATCGATCTGGCTGGAGAAGCCTCCGTTGCCGCGCAGGAAGGAACCCTGATGAACCGTTGCGATGAGTTCGCCGTCCTCGGCATCCACGATCTCTCGGCGCACGTAGAGCAGCGCACCCTTGTCACGCCCCTTGTCGAAGAGTCGGTCGACGACGGTGCGTCCACGCACCACTCCCCGCGCAGCGAGCGGTCGATGGATCTGAACCCGTTGCTCTGCGTGAAGGACCTGCCGCCAGTCGATCCCGAACTCGGGCCGCTGCTGCCAGAAGCCCGGGTAGCTCAGAACAACGGCCATCGAGGGTAGGACTTTCGTGTCCACCTCGTACACATAGGGAAGATCCGCAGGGTCACCTGTGAGCCCGACGCCGACCCCCAGTCCATACAGGATCGTGTCGCGCTGATCGTAGGCCTGTTCGCTCTCGATCGGCATATGCCGATCGAGAGCCGCGAGATCGAGTGGGGAGACGTGCATCACACCGGATCCCACGAGAAGACGTCGGCAGACATCTGCAGCGGGCTGAAGTTCGTTCGCAGAGCGGGCAGCATGTGATCAGCGATACTGTCCGCGGTCCACCCTTCGCTGCGATGAATCGTCCTAATGGGGCGGATCGGGGAGAACACGGAGATCTCGTTGTTCCGCACGGAGAAGATCTGGCCTGTCACTTCTGCGGCATCGTCGGAGAGGAGGAAGACGATCATCGGTGCGATCTTCTCGGGCGACATCGCTTGGAACTTCTCCACCCGCGCTTGCTGCTCCGGCGTTTCGGTGGGCAATGTGCCGATGAGGCGGCTCCAGGCGAAAGGCACCATGACGTTCGAGCGCACTCCGAATCTCCGCATGTCCAACGCGATCGAGTTGGAAAGGCCGATGATGCCCATCTTCGCGGCCGCATAGTTCGCCTGTGCGAGGTTTCCGATCACGCCGGACGCGGAGGAGAAGTGGACGTAGGCACCTGAGCCCTGTGCCCGGAACTCCGGCGCGGCTGCTCGTGCGACGTTGAACGATCCGAAGAGGTGTACGCGAACGACGGCCTCGAAGTCGTCGGTGTCCATCTTGTGGAAGATGACGTCGCGCAGGAAGCCCGCGTTGTTGACGACGCCGTCGATCCGCCCGAAGTGAGAGAGCGCGTCATCGATGATCGACCGGGCGGCGTCGGGGTCGGTGATGTCGGCCGTGTTCGCGACCGCCTCGCCGCCGGCCGCTCGGATCTCGGCGACCACATCGTGTGCGGGCCCTCTGTCGCTGCCTTCCCCTGTGGATGATCCGCCGAGGTCGTTGACCACGACCTGGGCGCCGCGGGATGCGGCGAGGAGTGCGATCGCCCGCCCAATTCCCCGCCCCGATCCGGTGACGGCGACGACTTTGCCGTCGAGTCGTGATGCTTGTGCCATTGTCAGACCTCGCTGTCCGTGTGCTGCTGAACGATGTGCGGAATGGAGATGAGGCTGCTCTGCGTGCCGAGCGTGCTTGTCAGCACCAGGACGTCGAGCAGCTCACCGAAAGTGGCGCCGTAGCCGAGCGCATTGCGCGTGTGGACTCGCATGCCCAGCTCGTAAAGGTGGGTCGTCGATGCGTCGATCGCGACGTAGATGAATTCCCGCACCTTGGGCTCCAGGGTCCCCTGGAGCCATGGCACCGACGAGAATTCGAGATATGCGGCGAAGTATTCCGGCGCTTCCTGGAGGATCGCTCCCCAGTGGGGAACCCAGTACCCGCGATCTCGCTCGAATTGAGCTTTCAACTCGCGTTGCCGCTCGTCGTAGTTCGACTCGGAGATCTGCACGGGTTGCCCGGCACGCTCCATCTCCTCGAGGAGGAGCGGCACTCCGATGCTCATCGTGTGGGTTCCGAGCACGGACGCGAGTTGGCAGGCTTCGATGATCTGCTCTGCGGGAACTTCGAGCCGTTGCGCGGCCTCGATGTGAACTTGCACCGCCCACTCGTTCAGGTGGGTGGCAGCCGCGTTTATTGCTATCGCGATGAGTTCTCGGGTAGCAGCGCTCAGCCTGCCAGTCTGTGAGGGGACGCTGTTCAGCCTGAGGTAGGCGTGGAAGTAGCGTTCGTCGGCCGCGAGCAGTCGCTCAAGCTGGCTGGACCATGTGCCGAATTGTGTGACCCATGCTTGCTTCAGATCGCGTGCGCGTGTGTCAGTCATCGGTCGGTCCTTTCGATGCGACGACGGCCAGGGCATCGAGCGCGATGACGCGAGCCCCGTCGTAGCTGACGAGAAGGGGGTTGATCTCGATCTCCCTGATGTCCGGGTCGGTTGAGATCAGCTCGGACAACGCCCGGATGGCGTTGGCCAGCGGAGCGAGGTCGGCAGCTGGACGGCCCCTGGGCGACGTCATGATCTGTCCGAGCTGTGTTTGCGCCAAGAGCCGGCGTGCGGTGTCGCTGCTCACGGGCGCCATGGCATGCGCGGCATCCTTCATGATCTCGACGAGCACTCCGCCGACACCGATCGTGATGATCGGCCCGAAGGTCGGGTCGCGATGCGCGGCGAGAAGGGCTTCGTAGCCGCGGACTCTTTCCATCCGCTCGACGAGCACGCCGTCGATGCGCGCTGTTGGCGCCGCCGATGCGACCGATTCCAGGATGGACAGGTAGGTCTGCCGCGCTTCTTCAGCTTCCTCGACGTTCAGTGCAACGCCGCCGATGTCTGTCTTGTGTGCGATGTCAGCGCTGGAGATCTTCATTGCCACGGGAAAGCCGAGGCGCGCCGCTGCCGTTGCGGCTTCATCTGCGGTAGAGACGACAACGCCAGCGGGAGTCTCGATCCCCGCGCGGGACACCAGGGCTTTGGCCTCGTTCTCGGCGAGCGTCGCCCCCTGTACGCCGGAGGCGGATGCCGGCTGCGTCATGACCGCGGGGCGCCAGTCCGGCTCGAAGTCAAGAGTTCTGCGCCCGGCGCGCACCCAACTGTGAATGGCATTGAGGCCGGTACTCAGGGATCGAGAGGGGACGACACCGCCGTCAGTCAGAATCCTGTATCCGAGTCCGAGGCGATCCGTCATCCAGATAGGGAGTACTGTCGCGCCCGAAGTGCGCGCGAGCCCCACGAGCTCCTCCGCGAGCGTCGCGGTGGTTTGCCCCATCTCGATGGGGACGGGCACCACCGTCAGCCCGACGTTCGGGTCTCTCAGCACGGGCTCGAGACTTGCGCGAACCATCTCGGGTTTGGCGAGCACTTCTGTGCCCGTGTCCACAGGATTGCTGCGAGTGCCGAATCGGGGGAGGGCCTGTTCGAGCGCGTTGCCGGTGGCTGCATCGAATTCGGCAAGTTCGATGTTTCTCGCCCCGATGCCGTCGGCTGCGAGGGCCGCGGTGCCCCCCGAGTAGGTGTAGATCGCGACGCGCTCATGGGGTCCAGGTCGACGCTGGGCGAAGAGCGCTGCAGTGTCGATGAGGTCGCTGATGTCTTCGACCTCGGTGATGCCGAGCTGGTCGAACACGGCGGAGTTGATCTGGGCCTCACCTGTCATGGATGTCGTGTGCGACATGGCCGCGGCGCGGCCGTACTCCGAGCGTCCCAGTTTGATCGCGATGATCGGCTTGCCCGCTGCACGGGCATGTAGCGCTGCGGCTGCGAATCGCGCCCCATCTCGGATGCCTTCGATGATGGCGACAATGACTTCGACCTCGTCGGTGGAAGCGAGGTGGTGGATGAAGTCGCTGATCTCCAGGTCTGCCTCGTTGCCGGACGACAGCCATCGCGCGACGCCAAGCCCTCGATCCGAGGCCTGAAGTAGCGTCCGTCCAAGCCCTCCGCCCTGCGTTGCGAGGCCGATGGGACCGCTTGTCAGGTCTGCAGCGAATGCGGGAGAGAAGTTCAGGCCGATGCGCGCACGAATGTTGCTGATTCCCGGCGAGTTGGGTCCGTAGATTCGGATGCCCGTCTGATCGGCGATTTCACGTAGTTCACGCTCGAGGGCGACACCGTCTCCTCCGGCTTCGGAGAAGCCGGAGGAGAGAACTGCGGCGAACGGTATTCCGATCTGGGCGCAGTCACGGACGATGGCGCCCACGAGGGATGCTGCGACGACGATGACCGCAACGTCGGGTGTCGTAGGGAGTTCCAGAACCGACGAGTAGGCCCGCTTCCCGTGCACCTGCGAGCGTCGGGCGTTTACGAGGTAGACATCGCCAGGTATCGAGGAGTGGTCGATGACGTTCTCCGTCAGGCGTGCTCCCACGCTTCCAGGGGTGTCTGATGCACCCACGAGGACGACGGACGTGGGGCTAACGAGGTGCTCGAGATCGGGAAAGGCCGGTTCGCGGACGGTCATCTCTCAGCGCACCAGGTTGCGGCCGATGATGTGCTTCATGGTCTCGACAGTTCCGCCAGCAATTCTTGCCATGCGGGCGTCGACGAAGATGCGAGCGATGGGGTACTCCCACATGTAGCCCCATCCGCCGAAGAGCTGCAGACACTGATCGGCCACCCGTCCCAGCATTTCGGTGCTGGTCATCTTGCAGATCGCGGCGTCCTCGGCGCTCAGTTCGTCTGTGAGGAGCAGCTCCAGACACCGGTCCAGGTACACCTGGTTGAGTTCGATTTCCGCGTGCAGGTTAGCGAGAGTGAACTGGGTGTTCTGCATGTCCGCCAGAGTCTTGCCGAACATGTCGCGCTGCTTCACATAGTCGATAGTGAGCTCCAGCGCACGCCGAGCCATCGCGACGGCGCGGACGCCCTGCGTCATCCTCTCCTGTGCGAGTTGTGTCATGAGCTGGGCGAAGCCTTCGCCCTCCACGCCCAGGATGTTCTCTGCAGGTACCTCCACATCATCGAAGTAGACCTCGCAGGTGTCCGATGCCTTGTAGCCGATCTTCTTGAGCGGGCTGCCCACCCGCACGCCGTCGCTTGCGTGTTCGACGAGCAACAGGCTGATCCCCTTCCCCCGGGGCGCATCGACGTCGGTCTTGGCGGCCACGATGAAGAGGTCGGCGTTGGTCGAGTTGGTGATGAAGACCTTCTGACCGCGCAGAACGAACTTGTCACCCACGCGTCGCGCTGTAGTCCGGAGGTTGGCGAGGTCACTCCCACCGGAAGGCTCTGTCATGCAGATGGCCGCGAGCGCACGACCGCTCGCCAGTTCAGGCAGCCAGCGTCGCCGCTGCTGTTCTGTGCCGTAACGCTGGATGTAGGGCGTGACGACGTCGGAGTGGTTTGCGAAAGCCAACCCGGTCGCGCCAGCGCGCATGAGCTCCTCCATCACGATCGCGCTGTGAAGGAACGTCCCGCCGATGCCGCCGTACTCCTCGGGAACCTCGCAACACAGCAAGCCGAGTTCGCCGGCCTTCGTCCAGACGTCACGTGGGACAAGCCCTTCGTCTTCCCACTGACCGTGGAACGGAATCACCTCGCGTTCCAGGAACGCGGCGGCGAGCGCACGGAACTCTGCATAGCTCTCGTCGTGGTCGAAGATCGTTCGGCGAACCATCGGTGCTCTTCCCCCATCGGAAGTCGTGCTGGTCGTTGTTGACCGTTCCCCAAAGCTAGCAGGGCAAAGTCATGGTTTCAATATGCTGAAAAGTTTTTTGTCTATCTGATTAGAAGTCCACCGGCGGCGAGGCGAGTTGCGCAGCGACTACGCCGTCGGTGACTGTGAACGGGAGTTGGCATGCGAGGCGTGATGTGCCTGGCGTGTAGCGCTCCTCGCCCTCGAGCATCTCAATCTCGTCATCCGCCGGTTCGGCGAATGCGCGGTAGGAAGCGGCGTCGAGGTGGACGTGGCAGGTTGCGCAGGAGGCGAAGCCGCCGCACTCTGCTGAGATCGGCAGGTCGTTGTCGCGGATTGCTTCCATGAGGCTCTGCGGGCGAACCCACTCGATATTCGACTGCGTGTCGCCGTCTCGGCTGATGACGGTGACGCTCTGACTGTCAGTCAAGGTTCATCTCCTGGCCTGGAACCTCGGCGGCTGCGAGGTCCGTGTCGGGTTGTTCGGCGATGTGGGAGTTGATGAAGGCTCCGCGTGCGATGAGCCGCTTGGCTTCCATGAACTCTTTTGGCCGGTTCAGTGCTTCAAGGCAGATCAATTGACCGCGTCGCGTGTGGCCGACGGTGAAACGGTCGGACTGGGGGTCTCCTCGTACGAAGGTTGCATCCGCGCCCAGGCTCGTTCCGGCGATTTTCAAGTGAAGATTGTGCTGGTCGGTCCAGAACCATGGAACCTCTGGAGCAGGCGACTCACGACCCAGGATCTGCGTTGCCACGATCCGCGCTTGTGCCACCGCGTTCTGGACGCACTCGAGCCTGATCCGCGCCTGAGTGCGTGGGTGCCACGACTGCACAAGGTCGCCGATTGCGAAGATGCTGGGGTCGCTCGTGCGGCAGGTCTCGTCGACGAGGACGCCTCGTTCGGTGTCGAGTCCTGCGCGGACTGCGAGTTCGGCAGCAGGTTCACTGCCCACACCGACGAGAACGACATCCGCGGGAAGTGTTCGACCGCTGGAGAGGGTTACCCCGGTGACAACCCCTCGGTCTTCCCTGAGCCCTTCGACGCTCTGGCCCAGCAGGATCGTCGCCCCCGCCTCGCGGTGTCGCCGCAGGAACGCATCAGCCATCACGGGTGAGAGAACTCGCGCCATGAGGCGATCCATCACCTCCACAACTGTCACATCCATCCCGATCGACGATGCGGTCGCGGCGACCTCGAGCCCGATGAAGCCTCCTCCCACGATGACGAGACGAGCGCCGGGGCGAAGCTGGCTGCGCAGCGCATCGGCTTGCTCGATCGTGGCCAGGCCGAGCACACCTCGGGCGGAACTGCCTGGCACTTGCAGCTGTCGTGGCCGAGCACCTGTGGCCAGTACGACGTGCTCATAGCCAATTCGCATTCCGTCCGCCAGATCGACCTGCCGTGTCGCTCGGTCGATTCCGGCAACGGAGGAGCCGAGTCTGACATCGATCCCCCGAGCGCTCAGGTAGCCGTGGGTTCGGAGTCCGATCTCACCGACTGATGATGTGCCGGCCAGGTATGCCTTCGAGAGCGGCGGGCGCTCGTAGGGACTGTGTGTCCCGCGGTCGATGACGGTGATCGGCTTGTCGTATCCACCCAGTCGGAGCGCGACTGCGGCCTCCACTCCGCCGTGACCTCCCCCGACGATGACGACCCCGGCGCCATCGACTGCCGCAGTCACGACGGATCCGCGGCGGAGCCGCTGACGCCCCGATCACCGGCAACCTTGATCGGCACCGACTCGACGCCGCGAAACACCGGATGCTGGTGCCAGGGGAGGTCGTCGGGATCCGCATTGAGCTGCACGTCTGCGAACCGGGTCGTCATCGTTCGCAGGACCACCTTGCCTTCCTCTCGAGCAAGCGCATTGCCGATGCATACATGCACGCCGTATCCGAAGCCGAGATGATTGCGTGGGCGGCGCTCTACGTCGAAGACGTCCGGGTCCGCGTAGGCGAGTGGATCCCGATTTGCCCCGGCGTAGAGGATCATCGTCTTCGTGCCGGCCGGAATCGTGACGCCGGCGACCTCGGCGTCCTGGACTGCCATCCTCGTCATCATCTGAACCGGCGACGTGTATCGGAGGATCTCTTCGATCGCACCGGGGATGAGCGATTCATCTTCGCGCAGTTTCTCCCACTGCTCGCGATTACTGAGCAAGTGGTACATGCCCATCCCGAGCATGTTGGTCGTCGTCTCGTGAGCGGCATAGATGAAGAGGGACACAGTGCCGGCGAGCTCGTCGGGCGTGAGCCGGTCCGCTTGTGCAGAGTCGAGAAGGGAGCTGATCATGGGGGTTGTCGTCCCGTTAGCTGTTTCGCGGCGCACCATGTCGGAGACGTAATCCTTCATGTTCCGGACAGCTTGGTTCGCCTTCACGATCAGTTCTTCCGGGAAGCCGCCTCCGTAGAACGGCTTGACGGCCGCAATGTCGTCCCCCCACGCCTTCAACTGATCGACGTCCTCGCGCGGCGCTCCGATGAGCTCGACGATGGCCAGCACGGGAAGTCGACGTGCAAGGTCCATGAAGTCCATCTCGCCTCCGCGGAGATGGCTCTCGAGGAGATGATCTGTGGCTGACTGGATGTAGCGTCCGATCTCGGCGATTCGATCACGTGGGAACGCGCGCTGCGCGGCCGCGCGTACGCGTCGGTGGCTCTCGCCGTTCATCTCGTTCATCTGGAGAGACTCGAAGGCGACGATCTCGTCGATCATCAGCTGAATCTCGGGACGTTGCGCGGCGTAGTTGAATCGGTCCTTGCCTCGGTGGGTCTGGAACACGTCGGCCTTGCCGAAGACCGCGAGGGCCTCGGCATGCGTGGTGATGAACGGGACCGCACCCTCGTGCCAGTGAACGGGGCCACGCTCCCGGAGCGCCGTGTAGAGCGGATAGGGGTTGGTCGTCAGCGCGGGATCGCTCGCGAGCAGGTCGGTGAGCGCGTTGTCCAGGTCGGCGGTGACCGTGTGTGCTGCCATGGAAGCTCCTTCGCTTGACCGTCCATCGGTCCACGATGAACTGCTGTTTCACTATAGTGAAAATAGATTCAATATGGAAGAAGAGGAAGTCAATGGTCCCGGAGCGATCGGCGAGTCTGTCAGGTGTCGTTGTCGGGGAAACCCGCGTATCCGATGCGGACGCCGAAGGCCCGGACCTCCTCTACCGAGGCTTCTCTGTCGCTTCCCTCCTCCAGCTTCGCTATGAAGACGTCGTGGGGCTGCTCTGGGATGAAGAGATCTCAACCGGGATCGGCGACAGCATCCGGGAAGAAGCTGTGAACGCGATGCAGCTCACACCCGGAGCTGTGGCATGGCTTGCTTCGGTACCCCCTCGGATGAATCCCACGGACCTGTTTCTCGCGGGGGCCGCACAGACCCACGTCTGGACACCACATGGAAGCAACCCGCTCAGCGACCGACGCACAGCGACGAGGCTGATCGGCTTCGCGATCGCAATGATCGGATATGGACACCGCGCGCGCCGCGGACTCCCCCACCTAGACCCCCGGCCGGACTGGTCGATCGCAGAGAACCTGTTCTACATGTCGTTCGGTCGTGAACCTCGAGTCGAGCAAATCGCGGCGCTTCAAGTCGCGCTCATCCTCTACGCGGAGCAGTCATTCAATGCGTCGACCTACGCTGCTCGCATAGCCGCCTCGGCGGGAACCGACCTAGCCACGGCGGTAATCGCGGCGGCGGCCGTCCTGAAGGGCCATCGACACGGAGGAGCAAATCGAGAGGTGATCGCCATGCTTCGTGACGTCGCCTCGGCCTCTTCGGTGAAGGGATGGGTGGACGAGGCGACCGAGCAATCGCGCAAGATCATGGGATTCGGACACCGTGTCTTCCGTAACGGCGACCCACGATTCCAGGCGATGCGAGCGCAGCTCACTCCCCTCTCGCACGATGACGGCGAGAGCATGCTGCGGACAGGTGACCGACTCGTCGAGGAAGTATCGCGTCGACGCGGACTCAGGCCGAACATCGACCTCGCTGCCGCCATCGCCTTCCACCTCCTCGGCTTCGACACCGAGAGCTACACAGCTCTGTTCGCAGCCTCGAGAATCGCCGGCTGGACGGCTCACATCGTGGAGGCGCGATCCGATAATCGCCTCATCACTCCAACGGCAAGGTACGTCGGGGCCAGAGGACGTGCTCTCGTCCACCTCGGCCCTGACCACCTGGTCAACGACGCGATTCGACCGAGCCCGGAACGATGAACCGGGGGACGTGCATTCCCCCGTCTATGTGAATGACTTCACCCGTACTGAACGGGAGGCCTCCACTGGCGATTGTCGCGACGGCGCGACCCACATCAGCTGGATCCCCCCATTGACGCATCGGCACTGCGTCGCCGCTTTCGATCACACCGTTGTACACGTGCGCGCTCGACTCAGACATGTCGGATCTCGTGATTCCGGGCCGTACGTCGAACACCCGGATGCCCTCGGCAGCCAGTCGCAATGCGAAGAGCTGTGCGGCCATGGAGAGCCCTGCCTTGGAGATGCAGTATTCGGCGAAGAAGGGGCTCGCCACAGCCGCATTGTTCGAGGAGATGAAGATGATACTGCGCGAAATCGGCGAATCTGACCGCCCCGCATCGAGCATGTCACGTACAACATGCTGGGTCAGCAGGACGGGGGACTGCACGTTGATGCGAAGCAGTCGGTCCAGACTCGACGGGGACGCATCAAGCATGTCCCCGCGACTGTCGACCTGCACGGCGGCGTTGTTGACGAGACAGTCGATGCGACCGAACGCCTCGCGCGCTCGGTCGGCGACATCAGCCAGGTCTTCCAACCGACCAAGATCGGCATCGATGAAAGCGGCACGCCGACCACGCTCGCGCACCCGCTCGACCGCTCTGTCTGCGACGGCGTCATGGACGGTCCCTGCCAAGATGACGTCAAACCCGGCGCCGGCAAGCTCGACTGCGATCTCGGCGCCGAGTCCGCGTCGCGAGCCCGTCACGAACGCCACCGGCAAGTCCTGCCTGCGACTCGACATCAGGCCCCTCCTAGATCGAACGTGAATGGCCCGAGATGGGTCGCACCTCGGGCCAGGAGTCGAAGGGCATCAGCCAGATCGCCGATGCCCGTCGACTGCTACTACTTCACCTGGAAGTACGTCGCCTTCCCGTCCTCGAGCACGCCGTAGTTGACGGGGTAGGTCCGAACATGGACCTCGGGATCGAACCCTCCCTCGGATGCTGCTCCATCCCACGTGGTCACCTTCACGAGCGCATCGCTGATCGCTTTGACATCGGTGACGGACTTCGCATCCTTCATCGCCTGGGTCAGCATCAGGATCGGGTCGTAGTAGGCGAGAGCGTTGAAGTCGTTGAACACAGGAGCGCTTCCGTACTTCTCGGTCCACAGCGTGCGGAACGTGTCCAGCATCGCGTCATCCTCGTTCACCACGGACTTGACCGGGATGGGGAAGAACACCTTCTTGATATCCCCCTGAGCCTTCGCGAGCCCGTCCTGGGTGCTGCCGACCGTCATCATCCAGTTTGCGGAAGTGAACCCCGCATCCGATGACTGCTGCATGAGTGTCGCCGCCCACTTGTCGAGGTATCCCGTGAGGACGAGCTCCGGGTTCGCTGCCTGCAGCGAGTTGATGTAGGGAGCGAAGTTCGTCGTGTCCGGCGGGAACCGCTTCGTGTCGACGATCTTCACACCCTTGGACGTGAAGAAGTCAGTGAACAATTTGGTGAATGTATCGGACACCGCATCCTGAGGCAGGGCGATCGCGACTGTCTTGGCTCCCGTTGCGTCCAGGACGGCCTGCGCGTACGACTGGTTGAAGGACGCCTCTCCGTTCGAAAGAGTGATGAAGACTGACTGGTCGGCCTTGGGCTTGACAGTCTTGGCGATGCTCGACGGGGTCAGTACGAGCGCGGGCGCATTCCCGAGAGCGTTGAAGGCCGGCACGAAGGAACTCGAGAGAGCGGGTCCGGCGATGAACTTCACGCCGCTGCCGACGAAGCCACGGTAATCCGAAATGGTCTTGTCGGGAAGACTCTGGTTGTCGTTCAGCTTGAGGTCCCACTTGTACTTCTTGCCATCGACCTCAAATCCGTCCTTACCGTTGGCCTGCTCGACAGCCAGCTCGACGCCGCGGGACCACGGCACACCCGTCGAAGCAGCCGCGCCGGTCATCTCCATCGAGGCTCCGAGCGGAATCAGCGTGGCGTCCCCGCCACCGGTCGAGTTGCCGCCGCCCGCTCCAGCGCACCCCGCTGCGGTCAGCATGGCGAGAGCAAGCACAGCTCCCCCGGCTGCCCTCAAGGCCTTGTTCTTCATACCGCACTCCCTTTGTCGTCATTGACGATGAGATTCGACCTCACCCTCCGACGATCATGGGGGATGGTTGAGCGTATTTCAATTAGTTGGATAGATTTTCTCATAACAGAATGGCCTCAGCGGTTGTAGTCGCGCACATCAGCGAGCGCAGGCTCAAGTGCCGCCGCGGCACACCACCTGGTCTGGTTGTGCTGAGCCGCCCGAGTGACTCTCTGCGCTGCTTCACCGGAAGAGCGGGCTCAGCGGCCGCGGTTGCCGCTCGGGCATCGCACGTGAGCGCTACCAACAGGGCGATGAAAGCGCGTCACCAACGAGCACAGACGAGTCCAGCACTGACCCTCGGAGAGCCTGCCGAGCCGCGTCTGTTCCCAATTCTTTCTCACTAGTTGACGAGAAATCGCAGCTGAACTGGGATTTATTTGGCGGAGACGGAGGGATTTGAACCCTCGGTCCCCTTGCGGGGACTCCACCTTAGCAGGGTGGTGCACTAGGCCTGACTATGCGACGTCTCCTCGTGACCACGCCGCCGAAGCGGCATCGTCG
>Ga0164243_10002632_pt1 | contig 29457 bp, 27 predicted proteins | sample OricompcompostOP_FD_108781 | JGI IMG/M metagenome (GOLD analysis project Ga0164243, IMG submission 108781) | Organic Plus compost microbial communities from Emeryville, California, USA - Original compost - Organic plus compost (OP) | ecosystem: Engineered > Solid waste > Mixed feedstock >... | reverse complement strand
TGACGCCGGAGGCGCCAGCGGCACACTCGCCGCTTCTATCACCAGCCGATACTCGCCTTTGGGAATCACCAGCCGAGCCTGACTGGGATGACGTAAGTAGTGTTCCTCGAGCTTGCGTCGGAGTTTGTGAACGTAGACACGGACCAGGGAGTCGCTGGTTACGTCAAAGCGCTCGTCCTTGTTGAACACCGCGAGCGCGATCTCCAGCTCCTTCGGTGTGCGTCCCTCCCGAGACCGCTCGAGCAGATACTCGAACAGTTTCGCCAGCATGCCGGGCTTGCCGAGACTGCCGCTCGATCGAACAGCATCCGCCAGCGTGTCGATCTGGGATTCGTGGTTCATCGCCGGCGATCGTATCACCGTTGCTCCTGGATGCACGTCCGTTGCATCGATCTATCAGCAAGTGAGGCGGCGGGACGTATCTATGCACTCCTGGGATAGTGGCTGCGCGCCGCGGTTCGTACGATTGGATCGACCGGGTCATTCGCGGGGAGAGTATGGCGTTGCTGTCCTGGCTGGAGCAGACCGCTCTGGCTCGATATGTTCAAGAGAATCCCGTCGGGTATCCGCTCGTGCTCACGACGCATGCGGTGGGGATGGCGGTGCTGGCCGGGATCGTCCTGATGATCAACTTTCGCGTCCTCGGCTTTGCACGGACGGTTCCGCTGCATTATTTCCAACGGCTGCTCCAGCTGGCCCTGGTCGGGTTCGTGCTGAATCTGGTCTCGGGCGTGATGCTGTTCGTCGCGGACGCCTCGACGCACGCGGCCAACGTGGCCTTTCTCGTGAAGATCGCGCTCTTGATCACCGGCGGCACGCTGACGATAGCGCTCGCCAGGCGGCTCGCATTCGCCGGTGGCGTGGAGCCTGCGTCACGGGAATTCGACACCACGCGCCAGCTCGCCGCCGTGTCGGTGCTCGTCTGGGTCGGCGTCATCGTGGCCGGCCGACTCATCGCCTACGTGCACTAGGAACATTCATATGCAGGCCTTTCTCACCTGGGTGGAACATTCGTGGCTCGCCGCGCTGGTCAACGACAGCAGCTGGATGTTTCCGACGCTCGAAGCGCTGCACTTCATCGGGCTGATCCTGCTGATGGGCTCGCTCATCGTGGTGGATCTGCGGCTGATGGGCGTAGGCTCGGAAGCGCCGGTGGACGCAATCACTCGTTTCATTCCCTGGTCGATGCTGGGCTTCGTCATCAATCTGGTGAGCGGCGTGCTGTTCTTCGCCTCCGATCCGGCCAACTACTATTTCAATACCGCATTCCGCTTGAAGATGCTGGCGGTGCTGCTCGCCGGGCTCAATCTGCTGTGGTTCAAGCGGTCGGTGCATCCCATCATCGTGGCCGGCGGCGGCGGGCAGGTCGAGTTGCCCGCCAGCGCCAGCGTGATCGGCGGCGCTTCGTTGTTCCTGTGGATCTCCGTCATCGTGTTCGGGCGCTTGATCCCCTATCTGCCGTGATCAAAAAAGGGAGGATGTAACGAATCATGAAAGCTCCGATGCCAGTACCTTTGGCCGCGCTGGTTGCCGCTGTATCGATCGCGGCCGGCGCGCTGCCCCTGCGGGCCAGCGCCGCGCAAAACCCCAATGCCACCGCGATGACTCCGGAATGGGCCGCGCAGAAAGCGAAGCTCATCGAGCAGGGCAAGAAATATCCTTCGGCCTGGGCGTTCTATCAGGATCTGCAGAAGCAGGCGGGCGGGGGACAGCGCTTGAGCTGGAACAAGCTGCCGGACTGGAGCGGTGTGTACTCCCGGCCGATGGGCGCCAAGGGCCTGTCGTTCGATCTGGATCAGACCGGCGACTATCCCACGGCGAAGTACACTCCGGAGTATCACGCGCGTCTGGTCAAGACTGTCGCGGACCTGAAGAACGGGATCGAGTACGACCCGCTCAGCCAGTGCAACTCGCCGACCTTTCCGCGCTGGCTGACGCTGCCGTTCCTGCGCGAGCACATCGTCACGCCCGATCAGACGACCATGGTGGCCGAAGCGTTCAACATGGTTCGTCGCATTTACACGGACGGGCGCGATCACATTCCCGAGGGCGACCGTTATCCGTTGGAAGTGGGCGATTCGATCGGCTTCTGGGATGGCGACCGGCTGATCATCCATACCAATCAGAACATGGCGCACATGTACGAGCGCGCGCAGGGTGAATATTCGGATCAAGTCGAGACGGTCGAGATCTGGACCAGGGTCGGCGACACGTTGCAGGCCGACGTGTGGGTTTACGACCCGCCCGCGCTGGCCGAGCCGTGGTTCGCACGCCAGCGCTACGTCAAGCTCGACGACGACAACAAGAGGCTGCGCGTGCGGCACTGGTCCTGCAAGGGCAATCCCAACAACGACGTGGTCGAGACGCCGGAGGGCGGCTCGCAGTTCAAAGAGTTCACGTTCGAGAAGAAAGCGGCGGAGTGAGTACTCACATGAGCACAAAGATTATCGGTCTGATTGCAGCGGTGTTGACCTTGGTGGCGGGCAACAGTCTCGCCCATCACTCCGGGTCGATGTTCGAGAAGGAGAAGACGGTGACGCTGACGGGCGTCGTCAAGGAGTTTCAATACACCAATCCGCACTCGTGGTTGATCGTCGACGTGGAAACCGACGGCAAGATCGTCTCGTGGGGCTTCGAAGCCGAAGGCCCGAGCACGCTGGGACGCGCCGGCATCATGAAGAGCGACTTCGCGCCGGGCACGAAGATCACGATCACCGGCCGGCCGATGCGTGACGGGCGGCCCGCTGCGTTCTGGATCAAGGCGGTGCGGCTGTCCGATAACAAGGAGTTCACGCCGAGCCTCGGGTTTGCGACGAGGAGCTAGCGTCCCGCTGCTCGTTCCTTGAGCGCTCGCGCAAGGCGAGCGTACCAAAAAAGAACAAGGGCGCCGTCGATCCAGACGGCGCCCTCGGTCATTGCACGTTCGATCCCTGAAGCATTTGTTCCTCGCGCCGATGAACAAACATTTCGCCGCTGCAGCCCGAGGTCGAGCCGTGCGGTCGTGGGATTCATGCCGTGCGGTGTATGGATAGGCCGCCGCGATTCGCCAACACAAGATCAGCTCACATCGCGGGAGAGCCATATGAATCTGACTAGAAGGGCGGTCATCGACAAAGCACTAAAGAGCTCGGTGCTTTGCCTCGGCTTCTCAGTGGGCGGGGTGACATTGATGCTCACGCCGGAGCAGGCGCGCGCGCAGCGGATCGTTCTGCGAACGCTCAAGCCCGATCAGGTGAAAACTCTGGAAGCGCTCGCGGAGGCGCTGGTGCCGGGCTCGGTGAAGCTGGGCGTCACGCACTTCATCGATCATCAGATCAGTGCCGATCCTGGCGAGTGTCTGCTGATCGCGAAGTATCTGCAGGCGCCGGTGCCCTACGCGGGGTTCTACGGCACAGGGCTGAAAGTCGCGGAAGGCATGGCACAGCGCACGGCCGGCAAGTCGCTCACCAGTCTCGATGGCGCCGCGCTGGAGAGCCTCATCAAGCAGATGTCGAAGCCCGGCACGATCGTCGATGGCTTCCCGATCTTCCTCTTTTATCTCTGCCTGCGTTCGGATGCCGTGGACGTGGTCTACGGCACGCCCGAAGGGTTCGAGAAGCTGAACGTTCCTTACATGCAGCACATCCTGCCGCCGGAGAAATGGGATGCCTAAGACTCTCGAAGCCGTTGACGTTGCCATCGTAGGCGCCGGCGCAGCCGGCAGTGTGTTCGCAGCTACTTTGGCCGAGGCGGGCAAGTCCGTGGTCGTGCTCGAGCGCGGCCGCGATCACAAGCTCACCGACCTGTACAGCTCACAGATCTGGGCGCGACGCCTGAAGTGGGCGGCGCCGCTGGTGCTGGAAGAGGGTCCCGACAGCGTCTGGCCGAATTTCAATTCGGGTCACGGTGTCGGAGGTGCGGCCATTCACCATTACGCAGTGTGGCCGCGCTATCACCCCGAAGACTTTCGCGAGCTCACGTTGTACGGACGTTCGCTCGACTGGCCGTTCGAATATTCCGAGCTGCGCCCGTACTACGACCAGGTGCAGGAGGATGTCGGCATGGCCGGCGACGCGAGCAAGGAGCCGTGGCGTCCACCGGGTGCGCCTTATCAATTGCCACCGGTGCTCGTGACGAAGCACGGCGAAGTGCTCGCGCGCGGGTTCGCTGCATTGAAGATGCGTACCGCGCCGCTGCCGATGGCGGTGCTGACAGCTCCCTACAAGGGGCGCCTGCCATGCATTTGGGACGGTTGGTGTGATGCGGGTTGTCCGATCGGTGCGCTCGCGAATCCGCTGGCTGTGTATCTGCCGCGGGCGACCAAAGCTGGCGCGCGCATCGTTCCTAACGCCGCCGTGACTCGCGTCCTGACGGACAGTACCGGAAAGAAGGCGACGGGCGTCGAGTACTACACAGCGAATGGAGAGGCGGTAGTGCAGCCCGCTTCGGTGGTCGTCTTGTGCGCGTTCACGATCGAGAACGCGCGCTTGATGTTGAACTCGGGGAGCAGCCGGCATCCCAACGGCCTTGGCAACAGGAACGGTCTGGTCGGCCGCTACCTGATGTCGCACCCGGCAGTGTCGGTATCGGGCCTGTTCAACGAAGACATGCAGAACGCGCTCGGCGCGACCGGCGGACAGCTGCTGTGCCAGGACCCGTTCGACAAGAAGAGCGATCCGTCGGGCGCGTTCGGCAGCCGGCAATGGGAGATCGGGCTGGCGTTGAAGCCGAACGATCTGCTCGGTATCGCGATGACGCGTCCGGACATCTTCGGCAAGAGCCTGCACGATTTCATGGTCGATGGCGCGCGTCACATGGGCTCGATGGTGGGCGTGTGCGAGGACGAGCCGCTATACGAGAACCGCGTTGATCGGTCCACGACCACCAAGGACAAGTACGGCATGCCGGTGGCGTCGATCAAGTATCAGATCAGCCCCAATGGCAGAAAACTCTGGGCGACGGCCGCCGCCGAGGGCGTGAAGATTTTCAAGGCGGCGGGTGCGCGCGAGGCGTGGACCGGACCGCCGGGCGGTCAGCACATCATGGGCGGCACCATCATCGGCAACGATCCGGCGAAGTCGGTGCTGAACGCGGTCGCGCAGAGTCACGAAGTCAGTAATCTGTTCGTGGGTGGACCTGGCGTCTTTCCTACCAGCTCGTCCATCAACTCGACTTTCACCGCGCACGCCATGGCGCTCAAGTCGGCCAAATACATCGCGGGGAATTGGAGCGCCGTCAAGGCGTAGGGGCCCGCGAATACAACAAGTACGCATCGATCCAAAACTATCTGGGAGCGTGTCGAGCAATGTTTACTCATCGGAGCAGATCTGCGCTTTGGGCTTTGTCCGCGGCGTTGGGTGCCGGAGCGGGGCTGGCCGCCCCCGGTGCCCGCGCTCAGGAAACCGTCGAGTCATCGGGCATCGAATCGGTAACCGTCACCGCGCGTCGGCGCGAAGAGAACGTGCAGGACGTGCCGGTGTCGGTCGCCGCACTGTCGGCCAGCCAGATGGAGCTGCGTGGCATCGAGCGTGTCGAGAACGTCGTTTCAGCGACGCCCAACGTACTGGTGAGCGCCGGGCCGAGCGGTGCCGTCGATGCGAGCTTCTCGATGCGCGGTATTCCTCGGGCGGGCTTCTTCGTCGATGGCATCTGGCAGCAGAGCAACCTCGGCTTGTCGAGCCGCAGTGTGGTCGAAGTCGAGTCGGTCGAAGTGTTGCGCGGACCCCAGGGAACGCTGTACGGCCGCGACTCCACCGGCGGAGCCATTCGGTTGCAGACCAAGCTGCCGGCGGAGCAGTTCGGGGCACGCATCATCGCAGCGACCGGCAGCTACGATCGCCAGGACATCGGCCTGCACGTCGATCTGCCGATCTCGGACACCTTGCTGTCGAAGTTCTCCGCCTCGAGCGAGAAGCGGGGCGGCTATGTCGAGAGCATCACCATCGACAAGGAGTTCGGCGACATCGAGAACACGATGCTGCGCGCGGACTTCCTGTGGAAGCCCACCGATGCACTGCGCGTTCGCTTGACCGGCGACAGCGCCAAACAGATCGGCACGCAGGCGAACTACACGCTGCTGATGATCGATCCGGGCGCGCCCGGGCCCGATTCGGGTTTCGGCTTCCAGGTGCCGCCGTATCAATATTACGAGCTGGCGGGTCGGCCCTATAACTGTCACACCCAGGTGCCGAATTGCCCGGGCGGCCTGGTCGGGGATCTGCAGACCACCTCGGATTTCGATGCCGGTCCGGGCATCGACATCGACATCAGATCGCTGACGCTGCGCGCCGATTGGGAGGTCAACGAGAACGTAACGCTGAGCTCGCTGAGCAACTACACTCGGCAGGACTCGTGGTTCTACGCGCACTTCGACAATTCCGACGTCGATTTCTTCTCGCAGGGCTCATACGCGGAACGCGAAGGCCTGAGCCAGGAATTCCAGATCGCCGGCGAGCATGGCCGCCTGAAATATGTCGCCGGCCTGTACGGCTGGCGCACCGACAACATCTCGCGCTTCATGCGCTGGACGTTCTGGGATTTCCGCACCGGCGAGCTCGACTTCAGCCGCGTCACCAATTCTCCGCAATGCACCTCCTGGGTGCCGACCAGCGGCAACGTTCCATGCATCATGGTGCCCGGTTCGAGCGAGAGCCTGATCTCCACGCGGGAAGAGGGTTTCGCGGGATTCGGCGAGGTGACTTACGAGATCACCGATACGTTGGCCGCGACCGTCGGCTTGCGCTATCACGATCAAACCAACACAACCTGGACCGAGCTGTTCGGACCGAACACGGCGCCGCGCTCGAACATTCCGGGTCAGCTGCCTTCGGGCGATCTGGTCGCCAGCGCCGGCCGCGTCGATCCATTCGAGTATGCCTTCGACAAGGTCACCTATCGCTTCGCGCTCTCCAACAAATTCACCGACGACATCATGGTGTATGGCGGCATGGCGCAGGGCTACAACGGTGGCGGCATCTCGCGCATCAACATCCCGCAGGTCGACGGCAGCCTGGTGCTGACCGACTTTCCCTACGATCCGGAGACCATCAACAACTACGAGCTGGGCATGCGCTCGGACTGGCTGGACGGCACGCTGCGAGTGAACACGACCGTGTTCTTCACGCAATGGCAGGACATTCAGCTCTCCGGCACGGTGCGCAATCCAATCACCGGCGAAGTGCTGCCTCAGTTCGTGATCCAGAACTCGGCTGAAGCGGAAGCCAGGGGCGTCGAGCTGAGCGTGGTGTATCAGCCGATCTCCAATTTCCAGGTGAACCTGGAGCTGGGCCTGCTGGAGACGGAGTACACCAAGGTGGCGGAAGGCTCGGAGATCACCCTGGACAGCAAATTCGGTCAGGCGCCGGAAGTGCAGTACGCGCTCGGCGCGCAGTACACGGCATCTTTGCCGGGCGGCAACGATCTGGTCATGCGCGGCGATTACAACTGGACCAGCGGTTTCATGCGCAGCTATGTGCCGGGGGACCAGAGCACCACCTACACCGGCAAGAAGTGGGAACAGGAGGCGTACGGATTGTTGAACCTGCGCTTCGTGTTCATCCACTCCAGCGGCAAATGGGAGGTGGCGGCCTTCGGCACCAACCTGACCGACGAGCGCTACACCACCGGCGGCTTCTTCAGCCCGCTGCTGCTGGTCGACGACGGCACCATCGGCCGGCCGCGGGAATACGGCGTGAGCCTGAAGCTGAACTTCAATTGACAACCAGTCGGGGCAGCATCGTGAAGACCAAACGTACCTCGATCGTGGCGCTGCTGGCTGCGCTCGGTGTGATGGCGAATGCCAATGCGGATCAGCGTGAGCTCAAGCACATGCACGTCGGCGGCGGGCTGTCACACCCGCCGCACACGATGATCCTGCAGATCCAGTACTCGGACATCGTGTACGACACCTCGGGGCAGGACAGTCACGCGACCAGCCTGGATGTTTACACCATGGACCCGCCGGAACCGAACGTGCCGGTGATGGTGTTCGTGCACGGCGGCGGTTTCCGGGTCGGCGACAAGGCGTCGAGCAAGGACCTCGATCCCAAGCCCGAGTATTTCAACAGCAAGCTGGGCTTCGTGTTCGTCAGCGTCAACTACCGATTGCTGCCGCAAGGCAAGTATCCAACCAACGTTCAGGACGTCGCCAATGCGCTGGCCTGGGTCCAGGACAACATCGCGAGGTTCAATGGCGATCCGAATCAGATCTTCCTGATGGGACATTCGGCGGGCGCGGCCCTGGTGGCGCAGGTCAGTACCGATGAAACCTTTCTCAGGAAGGCCGGCAAGGACCTGAGCCTGTTGAAAGGTGTGATTGCCAATGAAGGCACGTACGTCCACGACATCGATGCCAAGCGATCCGAAATGCTTTATGGCGCCGAATGGCGCAAGGCCTCGCCGAGCGAACACGTCGCCAAAGGCAAGGGTCTGCCGCCGTTCCTGTTGTTGTACGTGAAGAACGCTTCGGGAATCAGCGCCAACTCGGAGAAGAACGCCTCCAGGTTCGCGGAGCTGCTGCGTGGGGCCGGGGTGCGTGTCGACACGTTGGGGCTGGAGCACGTCGAACATTTCGGCGCCAACGAGCGCATGGGCGAGCCCGGCGACGTCATCACGCTCGCGGTCGAAAACTTTCTCGGTTCGATCGCCCGGATCCAGCGGCCGTTTGGCTGGTCGACGGGGCGGGCGCTGAATTGACGCTGCACGCAGAGGATACGAGCGCTGCGGTGACTGGATAGCCGTGGCCGGTCGCGGCTCATTAGATAGCGGAAGTTGCAGAGTGGAGTGTCTATGAAGAGCGTCTTGCGTGTTGTCGTGTCCGCGACCCTGCTGGCAGTGAGTGTGCCCACGGTGCAGGCGCATCACTCGTTCCCTGCCACCTATCTGGTGGACCAGGAAGTCACGCTCGAAGGCGAGCTGGTGGCTTTCATGTTCCGCAATCCGCATGCGTTCGTGCATCTGAACGTCAAGGACAAGAAAGGCAACGTCACTCGCTGGGCGATCGAATGGGGCGGTGCCAGCCAGCTGGGCCAGCAGGGCGTGACGCGCGCCACTTTCAAGCCGGGCGATCACGTCATCATCACTGGCAACCCCGGCCGGAATGCCGAAGACCATCGCATGCGCATGCGTCGCATCGAGCGCCCGTCGGATGGGTTCAAGTGGGGCTTCAAAGGGGAAGACTTCCAGTGAGGCGGGGCGCGATGAACATCAAAACCCTCTGCAGCGTCGGCGCGCTGCTGCTGACGCTGGCGGCCGGTCCAGCCGCGCAGGCCGAGATCGACCTCAGTGGCAACTGGACCATCATCTATCACGAGGACTGGATCGAGATCGGCACCGGGCCCGATATCGCCGACTTCACCGGCCTGCCGTTGACGCCGGAAGCGGCGGCGCGAGCCATGAACTGGCACGCATCGCTCGTGAACGTTCCCGAGCGTCAATGTTTGCAACTGCCGATGGAGTACACGAACCGCTGGTCGAACACCAGGCTCTGGAAGGAGGTCGACGGCGAGAGCCAGGAGTTGCTGGCCTACCGTCTGCGCAAAGCCTGGGGCGGCATGGATCGCACGATTCACATGACCAGGCAAGCGCGTCCGCCGCGGGGCGCCGTGCACACCTTCGCCGGGTTCTCGCTCGGGGAGCTCGATGGCGAGAAGCTCAAGGTGGTGACCACTCATCTCAAGGAAGGCTACTCGCGGCGTAACGGCGTGCCTCGCAGCGATCGTGCCACGATCACGGAACACTTCATCCGCCACGGGAACGTGCTGACCATCTCCACCATCATCGAGGACCCGGTCTATCTCACCGAGCCGTTGGTGGTGAGCACGTCGTACGACTACGCGCCGACAGCACGCATAGGTCCGTACATCTGCGAGAGCGTCAACGAGATCGCGAGCCTCGGTAAGGGCCAGGTGCCCATGTACTTCCCTTGGAAGAATCCTCACGAGAGCGAATTCTCCAAGACCTATGCCATTCCGCGGGAGCTCGCGAAGGGTGGCCAGGCGCAGCTCTATCCAGAGTTCATCGAGTAGGTTGCAACCAGGCATGATCCTCAGCATGAATATCGTTGGCCATCGAATCGGGACTGCACTGGCGATGTGCGTCGGGCTGTGTGGCGGTGGCACAGTACTCGCTGCGTCCGAGGCAGACACCGTATCGGCGCAGGCTCCCTGGGTGGTGCCGGTGCGCGACAACGTGTTCGCCATCATGGGGGCGGGCAGTAACATCACCGTTCAGATCGGCGACAGCGGCGTTCTGGTCGTCGACGCGGGCGCCGAGCAGAATGTCAGCGAAGTCCTCGCCGCGATCCGCGGCCTGACGCATCGACCCATTCGTTATCTGCTCACGACACACGACGATGAGCAGCATCGCGGCGGCAATCCGCAGATCGCCAAGGCCGGCATGAAGTTCGGCAGCATGGGCGCCGCCGGCGTGCGCGATGAGCAGCCCACTGCGGAGATCATCGCCCATGAGCACGTGCTGACCAGCATGAGCGCGCTGGAACCGGCACCGCCGTTCGAAGGCTGGCCGACCTCGACGTTCTTCACCGACAGCAAGTCCTTGACCTTCAATCAGGAGGGCATCGACATCCTGTACCTGCCCAAGGCGCATTCGGATGGCGACACCATCGTTCATTTTCGCCAGTCGAACGTGATCAGCGCCGGCGATATCTACACGCCGGATCGTTACCCGTATTTCGACGTGGCGAAGGGCGGGTCCCTGCAAGGCGTGATCGACGGGCTGAACCGGATCATCGATCTGACCATCACCGAGAACATGCAGGAAGGCGGCACGCTGGTGATCCCCGGGCACGGCCGCGTCGGCAACGAATCGGACGTGGTCGAGTATCGCGACATGCTGACCATCATTCGCAACTACATCCAGGAAATGATCCGCGAACGGCGCTCGCTCGCGGAGATCCAGAAGGCGCGGCCCACGTTCGGCTTCGATCCGCTGTACGCGCCGGGCACTTCGGAGTGGACCGTCGAACAATTCGTGGCGGCCATCTATCGCGAACTGAGTCAAAAGGGCGGCAGGAAATGATGCATCCGGCTATCGGCACGGCGCTGCTGGCGCTGGCGGTCACGTCTGTCTCGTTCGCCCAGGACGGGCCGCCGGCAAACAGCCCGCAAGGCTGCAGTCGCGAGGAATATGATTTGAACGCCGATTGCGCACGTGAAGTGCCGCGGCCGAAGCAGTCGGCCCGCGAGACGGCGCCGATCGACCTGACTGGCTACTGGGTCTCGATCGTCTCGGAGGAGTGGCGCTGGCGAATGATGACACCGCCCAAAGGCGACCGGGCGAGCCTGCCGTTGAACGCCAGAGGCCGGCAGGCGATGGACCAGTGGGATCCGGCGAATCCGCAACAATGCAAGGCCTTTGGCGCCGCGGGGATGATTCGCAACCCGATGCGCCTGCGCTTCACCTGGGTGGACGATGCTCACCTGCGTCTCGAGACGGATCACGGCCAGGTGACACGCGACTTCTACTTCGGCGGCTCGCAGCAGCCGCGAGGCGCGCCGTCGATGCAGGGAGACTCGGTGGCGAGCTGGGAAGGCGGCGCGCTCAAGGTGGTGACGACCAATCTCACTCCCGGATTTCTCAGAAAGAACGGCGTTCCCTACAGCGAGCAGACGGTGCTCACGGAATACTTCGATCGCTATTCAGCGGCTGGCAATGACTATGTAACCGTCACCACCATCGTGAACGATCCCGTGTACCTGACGCGCGATTTCATCGTCACCACTGATTTCAAACAGCTGCCCGATGGCTCGGCATGGCGGCCGACGCCCTGCGACGCGCCGCTGGTGATATCACATAAGGCGCAGCAGTAGGGTCCGAATACATATATATGTGAGTGGCACGAAACCCGGTGTCGGGAATTTATGTAAAGACCCGGGCGCAGTGCTGAAAGCGGCAGACTCGCACCTGCCTGGTGCTGCGTGCCTGATCCAAAACGGTCGGTTGCACCGTCAAGGGTGCACGGCCGGCGCAACGCATGTTCGTTGCAGACATTTCCACCCCAGACACCATTTATTGGTGCCGACCCGGCGAAAAGCATTGATTTTCTCGCCATGGATGTAGTTAGAATCGAATGAACGAGCACTGATGCCAAATATTAAAGATCTAAAGGATCTAGTGATTCCCGGGGTAAATCGCTGAAGAATCGGGGTGCCGTCCCATGACCGTCGATACGTTGGCCACGCTGCCGCAACTCGCCAACCAGAGTACGTTTCGAACCGAGGATCTCGATTCCGCCAGAGCTCACATCGCCGCCTTGTTCGTTCCGCATCACCTGGACGTGGTCGGCCGTCATCAGGTGCTGGACGTTTGTATCAGCAGCGCCCGAGTCGATTCGGTGTCCCTGATCTATCACCGGCATGGCGCCAGCGTGCGCGTGCGGGCGCCGTGCCTGAGGGATTTCTACCTGTTGCAGATTCCGTTGCGGGGCGAGGCGCAGGTGCGGATCGGCCGGCAGGAGATCCATTGCGATCCGAGCCGGGCGTTCATGATCTCTCCCAACGTAGACGTGGACATGCACTTCGGCCAGGGATGCGAACAGTTGATCGTTCGCGTCGATCGCGCCGAGCTGGAGCGGCAGCTGGAGAAGCAGCTGGGGCGGCACATCGTCGCGCCGCTTGAGTTCGCTCCCTCCGTGCCGCTCGCCAACACCTCGGCGGGCGAGATCACCAACCTGTTGCGCTTCATGACCTCGTCGCTGGCGGAACAGAACGGTATCTGCAGCTCCGATATCGCGCGCACTCACATGGCGTCGCTGTTGATGTCGGGGCTGCTCACCTGCCTGGACCACAATTACCGCGAGGAGCTGGCCAACGGCGGGCGCCGTTCCGCCCGGCCTGCGTATGTCTCCAGGGCACAGGAGTTCATCAAGCAGAATGTCAGCCGTCCGATCGGCCCGGAGGATGTGGCCACCGCTGTCCGTGTCAGCACCCGCGCCTTGTTCGTCGGCTTCAAGACGTATCTGAACACGACGCCGATGCGCTACCTGAAGGACCTGCGGCTGGACATGGTGCGCGAAACGCTGTTACGACTGGAGCCGCATCGCGCTTCGATTACCAGCGTGGCCATGGACTACGGGTTTCATCACCTGGGTCATTTTTGTGCCGCTTACAAAGAACGGTTCGGCGAGCAGCCGCGAGAGACTCTTCACAACCTGCGCCGGCGCCATCGTGGATGCAGGACGGAAGTCGAGGAAGAAGCGCACGTGCTCGAGTGCTGAAACGACGGCCGTTGCGCGCTCACGGGTCATATCCGCTGCAATCCTGGGATAGTGCAAGTCGGGCGCTCGGCATACGTTGCCCGCCACTCATCAATGAGAGTGGCACATGCAGCGCGCGATTCTGTGGCTCTTCCTGTTGACCGTGACCTTTGCGGCGTTCGGCCAGGGGGCCGGTGCGCCGAAACCCGTGGAACAGCTCATTCCAGTGTCCCAGGCGCGCACTGGCTTCACGGCCGAGCAAAGTTATCGATTGCGGCAAGGGTTCACGTCCGCAACCGCGTACAACACGGTGGATCAGAATCTCTATTACTTTCTGCATTGGGAGGAGTTCCTGCCTCATCACATCATCCGGCGAGCCGGGCCGGTTCGCGAACTGCCGGTCGCGCTCGATGCGCGCATCGGTCGGGTCAAGGCCAGGACCTCGCTCGGTGAGATGACGCTGGATCAATTGCTGGAGGACGCACGCTCGCGCGTCCAGGGCTTCATCGTGGTCCACCGGGGCAAGATCCTCTACGAGAAGTACCCGGGCATGCGCGCGGACGATCATCATCTATGGTTCTCCAGCTCCAAGTCGGTCGCGAGCCTGCTGGTCGGGCTGCTGGAGGCCGAAGGCAAGATCGACGTCGAGCGTCCGATCGATGCGTATCTGCCGGAGCTCGCCAGCACCCAGTGGCGCGGCATTCGAGTGATCGACATTCTCGACATGGCCACCGGCCTCGATGTCGCCGAGAGCGAAGCGAGCCGGACCAATCCACGCAGTCCGGTGAATCATTTCTTTCGCGTCGAGCTGGGCGACACCAGCGATGTCGAGGGCAGGACGTCGGACCAGATCCTGTCCTCGGTGAGCCGGAAATCGGAGCCTGGCCGGCTGTTCGAGTACTCGTCCCTGAACACCAAGATGCTCGGCAATCTGATCGAGCGCGTGTCGGGGCGACGGTTGGCGGATTTCTTCAGCGAACGGGTGTGGTCGAAGATCGGCGCCGAGCGCGACGCGCTGATCGGACTGAATCCCTGGGGCGGGGCCTCCATTCCGGGCATGATTTCCAGCGGCCTGCGAGACAAAGCCCGCTACGGGATGATTTACACGCCGAGCTGGTCGGCCGTGTCGAGGGAGCGCATCGTGCCGCAGTCTCTGATCGATCGCACCCGCCGCAACTGTCGGCCAGAATTGCTTGCCCGCGCGAACAGTGCCGTCGCCGCCGCGCTGCCTGAAACGGACAGGCCTCGCTGCAACTCTCGCCAGTGGGATGCAATCTATGCCGATGGCGACATGTACAAGGGTGGGGCGCGTGGCCAGGGAATCTATGTTTCGCCCGACGCCGACTACGTCGCCGCCTGGTTCTCGACGACGCAGGAATCCGGCTGGGTAGCGTATGCACGCGCCATGCATGACTTGTTGAAGTCATCTCAGACCACGGCGGCGCCTGCGCTGCATGAGACCGAGCTCGCCTCGATCTCGTTGGGAACCCACTTCGACGCGCTTGCATCCAGGCAGATGCGCATGAACCGCGCCATCATCGACCCCGGCGCGCGCGGCTCGGTGCATAGCCATCAGGGGCGACCCGAGATCGTGCATGTTATCAAGGGCACCCTTACCGAGCATGAGGGAGGGACTTCGAGACGTTACGGCCCCGGCGACACGTTCGTTTCAAATTCGCGCCGGGATGTGCCGCACCAGATCGAGAACGCGGGCCATGAAGCGGTCGAGGTGCTCCTGGTGGAGATCCCACCGCCTTGAGCTCCTTGCGTACCGACTTCGGGCGCTACGCTTGAGCGCGCGGTGTGCCGATCGAAGCCTCGTACAACGTAACGCGGTTACGGCCTGCCTGCTTGCCCGCATACATTGCCTTGTCGGCGCGGTCGAGCAAGGTTTCCAGAGAATCGGTTGCGGTACTGGCGGCGACGCCGATGGACAGGGTGACCCGGTCGATGCAAAGGTCCGAGCCGGCGCGACGGATCGAGCGGGACCAGGTGGCCGCGCTGATGCGCTTGGCCAGGATGGTGGCGCCCTCGAGGGTGGTGTCGGGCAGGAACACGGCGAATTCTTCGCCGCCGATGCGGGCCGCGATGTCGCGGCCTTTGATGCTTTCGCCGATGACCTGGGCCACCGAGCGGATGACTCTGTCACCGAGCAGATGGCCGTAGCTGTCGTTCAGCAGCTTGAAATGATCGATGTCCGCCAGCAGCATGACGCCGCCCTGCAGCGATCCGGCATCCTGCAAGAAGGATTGCATGCGCTGCTGCAGCCCGCGGCGATTGAGCATGCCGGTCAGCGGATCGAGCTTGGCCTGATGCTCGGCCTGCTTGAGCTGTTCGCTCAGGTGCTGCACTTCCTGGGTGGAGCGTTCGAGCTGTTCGGACAGCTCCTGCGTCACCACCCGCATGCGCTCGGTATCGGTGATGAGCTCGGCGACGATGTCGGTGATGAGATCGATGGCCAGCGGCTGCGTCAGCTGGTTCTTGTGGATCTGCAGCGTTTGATTGAACTGGGTGGCTTCCAGGCCGGCGCTGGAGGCGGCAATGGCGGTGTCCGATAGCAGCGTTTGCAGGCGCTGGTGCATGCGCTCGAGCGCTTCGGCGTCGCGGGCGATGACGAAATTCGCGTGCAGGCGCCAGATATCGTCATCGCTCAGCGACTCGTTCCTGGCGAGGCGCTGCTCCAGCTCGGCGCTCAGGCGGGGATTGATGCCGGAAGTGTGCTCGTACCAGATGGTATAGGTCTGAGGGTGGTACGCGGCGCGATGCTGAGCCATCAGCGGCAGCGTCAGGCGCAGAATCTCCGCGCTCTTTTCCTTCGATTCGGTGTAACGCATCTGAACTGTGCAGCCCGGTTTGGCCGGATTCGTCTTGGTTATGGCCTCGACCTCCTGAGGCCGGCGGCGTGCCGCAGCTCGTCCGCCGGCCGGAAGTTTGGGGCCGCGGGCGCCAGTTGACAAGACAATTCGATGCTGACGAGCGCTGACATCCGACTCCCGGGCGCACGTCGGCGTCGCGCCGCGGTTTTGTTGCGCCTGAGTCTCTCCTTTATGATGACTCGAATTTCCCAACCCCGGTGGTGATATGTCCGCGGATGTGCGCGTTGTCAAAGCCGACTTGAGCGATGATCGTGATGCCACGTGGACGCTGGAGCTATTGGATGCGTACGCTCAAGACCGCATGGGGGCCGGCCAGCCACTCTCGACCTTCGCGCGCGAGCATGTCATTCCCGGGTTACGAGCCCACCCGGGTACGGTCGTTTTGCTGGCGATGCGCGCGGAGCAGGGCGTTGGGATTGCGATCTGCTTTCGCGGCTTCTCGACCTTTGCCGCACGTCCATTGCTGAACATCTCTGATTTCTACGTCGATCCCGCAGCAAGAGGTTACGGAATCGGGCGCGCGCTCATGCAGGCCATTGAGCAAGAGGCGAATGATCTCGGCTGTTGCAAGCTGACGCTCGAGGTGCAGGAGAACAATTCGCGGGCGCGCAGGCTGTACGCGGCGGCGGGATTCAATCAGGACGTGCACGTGGCCGAAGCGGGCGGCGCGTTGTTTCTCAGCAAGCCGCTGATGTCCTGAGTTTCACATCGCCCCCGTCGGTAGCCCACCGTCGGGGAAGGACGGACCAGGCGCATCGCGAACCTTTCGATCCGTAACTCTTGTGCCGCTCGCTGCGTTAAGCGCAGGCAGTTGCGAACTGCGACAATTTCGAGAGGGCACAATCATGCGCGCAGCGATCATGCATGCGGCCGGCGACGTTCGAATCGAGAACGTTCCCGACGCGACCATTGTCGAACCGACCGACGCCGTCGTACGTATCACGCGGGCCTGCATCTGCGGCAGCGACCTCTGGCCGTATCGCGGCATGGAGCGATCGGAACAGGGGCAATCCATGGGCCACGAAGCGCTTGGCGTGGTCGAAAACGTGGGCAGCGATGTGCGGACGCTGAAGCCCGGCAATACGGTGATCATGCCGTTCGCATGCTCGGATGGCACCTGCGCGTTCTGCAGGGAAGGCTTGTACACCGCGTGCGTCCACGTCGCGTTCTTCGGCAACGCAGGTATGAACGGAGCGCAGGCCGAAGCCATTCGCATTCCAAACGCAGACGGAACGCTGTTTGCGATCGAGCAGCAGGTCGAAGATGATCTCATGCCCTCGGTGCTGACGCTGTCGGATGTGATGGGCACCGGGCATCACGCGGCCTTGGTCGCAAAAGTCGGTCCGGGCAAGGACGTGGCAGTGGTGGGCGACGGCGCGGTGGGTCTGTGTGGCGTCATTGCGGCAAAGCGCCTCGGTGCCGAGCGCATCATCATTCTGGGTCGTCATCCGGATCGAATTGCCCTCGCACGTGAGTTCGGCGCGACGGATGTCGTCAGCGAACGTGGGCCCGAAGCGATCGAGCGTGTGCGGGAGCTGACAGGCGGGCATGGCGCTCACGGCGTATTGGAATGCGTCGGCAATGCCGATGCGATGGCGACGGCGATCGAGATCACTCGCCCGGGCGGGGCGGTCGGCCGAGTCGGCGTGCCGCAGGATGAGGCCATGCCGGCCTCGCAGTCGGCGTTCTACCGGAATGTAACCATCGGCGGCGGACCGGCGCCGGTGCGTGCTTTCATCGACGAGCTGCTGCCGGACATTCTGGAAGGACGCATCCAGCCGGGCAGAGTGTTCGACCGGGTCGTGGATCTCGACGGCGTGCCCGACGGCTACCGTGAGATGAACGATCGCGAGTCGATCAAAGTGATGATCCGGCCATGAGCCGGCGGCCACGCGGGCGCTCGATTCACGCGCGCCCGCGTCGTCGTTGACGAAGCCGGCTTCAGATCGAACGAAGCGCGGCGATGAGTGCGTCCGTATCGGCGTCGTCGATGTTCAAGTGAAACACGAAGCGAATGGTTTGCTGGCCCATGCTCAGGGCGCGCACCCGCTGCTGTCCCAAGCGTTGCAGGAACACCTCCGGTTGCAGCGACGGAGTCAGGTTGAAGATGACGATGTTGGTCTCGACGGGGAGCACGGATTCCACGAACGGCAGCGTGCGCAGCTCGGCTTCCAGTCGTCTGGCGCGGGCATGATCCTCTTTGAGTCGCGGAATGTTGTGCTCCAGCGCAAACAAGCCGGCGGCTGCGATGTAGCCCGACTGGCGCATGCCGCCGCCCATCAGCTTGCGGTAGCGATGGGCGCGGGCGATGAGCTTCTTGGAGCCTATGAGCAATGAGCCCGCCGGCGCGCCGAGCCCCTTGGAAAGGCAGATCGAGATGGTGTCGAACAGGCGTCCGTAGTCCCGCGGTGATTCATTGCGCGCGACCAGGGCGTTGAACAGCCGTGCTCCATCGAGATGCAGCGCCAGGTCGTGCTCGTCGCATACCGCCCGGATTCGCTCGATCTCCTGCAGGTCCCAGCAGCAACCGCCGCCCTTGTTGACGGTATTCTCGATCGCCACGACCCGCGTCCAGGGGAGGTGCGCGTCATCGCGATTGTTGATGTTGGCGCGCACGTCGGCTGCCGTGAATCGGCCGTTCTGGCCGTGAAGCAATCGCACCGATGCGCCGCAGTTGGCCGCGATTCCGCCGCCTTCATAGAGATAGACGTGCGCGAGCGCATGGCAGATGACTTCGTCGCCGGGCCGCAGATGCACCTTGAGCCCGATCTGGTTGGTCATGGTGCCGGTCGGGCAGAACAGGGCCGCTTCATGGCCGAACAGGTCGGCGGCCGCGCTTTGCAGGGCGTTGACGGTCTCGTCCTCGCCGTACACGTCGTCACCGACATCGGCCTGTAACATCGCTTCGAGCATGGCGGGCGTCGGTCGGGTGACCGTATCGCTGCGTACATCAATCATCTGTGCGGACATGGGCTTTCCGGCGCTATGGCGAAAGCCGTAAGTGTAGCTGGTTGTCGCCGATCGCGTTTGCAGCCCGCGCTCGACCCCGCCGAAGCTGCGGCGCAGCCGGATTTTGTCGATCTTGCGGAACCAGAGTAGCTGGTTGCGAATCAGCTATGCACCTGCCTTGGTTCGTGCCGCGATGTCTCACACCGAACAGTTCCTGGAGCGTCTGGTCGGATCGGATCGGGCGATCGATGCGTCGCAGGTGGCGCTGCTGGTCGCTCACCCCGATGACGAGACGCTCGGCTGCGGCGGTCAACTGTTTCGTCTGCGTGGCGCGCTGCTGACGGTGACGACCGACGGTTCGCCCGAGAATCTGGCGGATGCGCGCCGTGAAAATTTGAGCTCGCGCGAGGAATACGCAGCACTCCGCGCGGCCGAGCTGAGGAATGCGCTGACCGTATGTAACGCACCCGTCGAATTGATTGCGCTCGGAGTTGGCGATCAGCGCGCCAGCTTTCATATGTTTGAAGCCGTGCATGAACTGCTGCCGTTGTTGCGCCGGCGAGGCACCCGAATCCTCATGACGCATGCGTATGAAGGCGGCCATCCGGATCATGACGCGACGGCCTGCGTGGCGCATCACTGCGCCAGGTTGCTGCGCCGACGGGGTCAGGACGTGAGCGTGATCGAGATGCCGTTCTACACGAACGGACCGCATGGAATGCTCCGGCAGCGTTTTCCGTGTGCGTGCGAGCATCCCGAGCTCGAAGTGGTTCTGTCGCGGGCGGCCCGCTCATGCAAGTTGCGAATGCTGGCTGCGCATCGTTCCCAACGCGGCGTGCTCGGCCAATTCGACACGACGACGGAGCGCTTCCGGCTCGCACCCGAATATGACTTTTCCCAACCGCCCAACGGCAGGGCACTGCTGTACGAGCGCTATCCCTGGGGCATGTCCGGCGAGCTGTGGAAAGCGCTGGTCCAGGCGACCCAACGGAGGCTCGACGCGAGCTTGCCTGGAGGCTGACAGCGGACCCGAGTCATGTCACTGCAGATCGTCAGCGTCGCCTATCCACTGGCACCCGTGCACAGCGACTGCGTGGGCGGCGCCGAACAGGTGTTATTTCACCTTGACCGGGCGCTGGTGGCGGCGGGGCATACCTCCACGGTGATCGCGATGGCCGGAGCGGCGGTATCGGGCAATCTCATTCCCGTTCAGTGCAACGCCGCCGTGTACGATTCGAGCTGTCTGCGCCAGGCCGAAGCCGAGGTGCGACGAGCGCTGAACCTGTCGATTCGCCGCTGCGGGCCGGATCTGGTCCACATACATGCGCTGAACTTTCCCGCCTTGCTGCCGGACGCGGATGTGCCAGTCCTCGTGACCTTGCATATGCCTCGTTCCTATTACCGCGAGAGCGATCTGCACCTGCGACGGCCCCGGCTGTGGATGAACTGCGTGTCACGCGCTCAGCACGCGAGCTTCGTGGATGTGCCGGGTCTGCTCGCGCCGATCGAAAACAGCGTCGAATCGACGGTCGAGAGGCCGTTTCGCGGCCCGCGCAGATTCGCGGTCTGGCTGGGAAGGATCTGTCCGGAGAAGGGCACGCACCTGGCGATCGATGCATGCGCACGCGCCGATGTGCCTTTGATCGTCGCCGGCAAGGCGTTCCCTTATGCGGATCATCTGCGCTATTTCCGGGAGCAGGTTGCCGCGCGCCTGGTGGGCAAATGTCACTTCATCGGCTCGGTTGCCGGCGCAACGAAGCGACGTCTGCTGCATGAAGCCCGCTGCGTCATCGTCACGACGACGGTTCCAGAAACGAGCTCGCTGGTGGCGCGCGAGGCGTTGGCTGCCGGGGCGCCGGTAGTGGCGCTCAAATCCCCAGCGCTGCAGGAGCTGATCGAGGACGGCCGCACCGGCTTCCTGGTCGATACGCCGGCAGAATTGCCGGCAGCGATCGTCGACGCTGCCAAGCTCAATGGTCAGTACTGTCTGGAAGCGGGGCGCAGCAGGTGCTCGCACGACCAGATGATTCGAGAGTACTTCGCGTTGTACACGCGGCTGTCGTCACACAGGTGCGCCCCGATAGAAAACTCACATGAGAGGGTGCATGCGTGATCGCATCGAGGTGATCACCGAGTGCGCCGATCTGGAGCGGCTGCAGCCGGAGTGGGATGCTTTGTACGAGCGGTCTCCTCCGGCAACGCCTTTCCAGCAGCCCTCGTGGCTCATTGGCTGGTGGCATTGTTTCTCGCCAGGCTCATTGCACGTGATCTGCGTGCGTCGCGCGGGCAAGCTGATCGGCTGTGCGCCTTTCTATGCTGAAACCACTGCGGCGGGTCGCCCGCGCATGCTGCCGCTCGGGATCGGCGTGTCCGACTATCTGGATGTACTGATCGCGCCGGAGGCGTTCGTCGAGGTCGATCGGCTGCTGGGCGATCACATCGCCGCTCGGCGCGATGAGCTCGGCAGCTGGGAGCTGTGCGAGTTGCGCCCCGAGTCGGCGGCAATGAGTCTCTCCGTACCGACCGGGATGATCGAGCAACGAGCCGAATGCAGCACCTGCCCGGTGCTGGCAATTCCCAGCGGCGCGTCCGATTTGAAACAGGTGCTACCGGCTCACCGCCTGCAGGCGCTGCGTACCGGATGGCGGCGCGCCCGAGCTTTCGGAAACCTGCGGATCGAACAAGCCTCGATCGAGTCGGCTCGCGAGTCGCTCGCGGTGCTCGATGAGCTGCATCGCAAGCGCTGGCGGAGCGAAGGTGCGCCGGGAGTGACCGCGGACCGGCGGGTTCATGATTTGTTGATGCGATCGGTGCCGGACTGGATTGCCTCGGGCCGATGCATATTGCTGGTGATGTTCTGCGACCAGATTCCGGTCGCTGCCCATCTGCTGCTCAGGGGGCGCAAAGAACTGCTCAGCTATATGACCGGCTACGATCCGGAGTTCAGCCGACTCGGCGCGGGTGCCTTGTTGCTCGGCGATGCGATTGAACGCGCGAGACGGACGGGCGAGCAGTTCCATTTCCTGCGAGGCGAAGAGCGATACAAATATCTGTGGGGCGCGCGGCCGCGCTCCAATTGGCGTCGGCTATTCACGAGCCGCGAGCCGCAATGATTTGCGCAACAGCTCTTGCTCGATTCCCGCTCGCTGGCGCTGCTCGTCAGTTTCGTGCTCTGCCGCTTCGACCACGTGACCGACCCGACGATAGCCGAGTCGAGCGTAGAAGCGCCGGGCACCCACATTGTCGGGCTCCACGCCAATCTCCAGCTCGTGGGCGCCACGGTCCCTGGCGAATGTTTCCGTGTGCAGCAACAACTCCGTTCCAATGCCGGCGCCTTGCAGCGGTGGAAATACGCGCATCGCCCACAGCCGCGGGCAAAGGATGGAACCTCGCTCGGCCGCGTCGATCCACACCTGGGCAACGGGAAAACCGCTCGCGACCGCCAGCACCATCCAAACGTTCCCTTGCTGCTGTTTCTCGAACGTCGTGCGGATGATCTGACGATGCGTCGTGAACAGGCCCATCCACTCCAGCGCCGGCAGGTCCGCTTCCGTGCACAGTCGATAGATCAGCTGCACGCGGACGCAGCCTTGCGCGATGACTGCCGATTCAGGACGAGGTGCGATCTCGAACACGGCGGATCCTCCGGGGATACCAGCCAGACGCGGGCAAGCCGTGAAAAGTTCTGGTACTCGGATTTTCCCTGCGATGGAACGAAGCGGGGCCGGGCGGATTCAAGGTATGTCGCGAGCTGGGGCGATCCGGCGACACGGCGATTCTGGAGCGAGACCACCATCATCAAGCGGCAGACTTGACCGTCGAAGGGCTTGCGATGGCTACACTTGATTCGTCAAAGCTGGGCGTGCGCTGGACCATCGGTGACGTAAGCGAGCAGGGGTTCGAAGCGCTGCGACTGTCGGTGTGGGGCGCCTGGCAGGTGTTCGGGCCGCAGGCGCGATATGCGATCTGTGTGAATGCGATATCGCTCGCCGATGCCATACAACGCACGGGAACCTTGCCGGTGCAGGTCGCGTGGATCAAAGCCGATGACCTGTTGCCACGCTGGCTCGCGCCGCACCTGGATCGCGGCATGGCCGAGGGCGTCGGTTGGAAATTCGCGCCGGTCCGCCTGTTCCCCGATCGATACGAGCTGGCGCTCGACAACGACTGCATTCTTTGGAAAGCGCCAGGCGCATTGCAGGCGGCATTGAGCAGCGCTCAGCCCCGGTGCGTGATCGCCGCGGACATGCGGGCGTGCTACGGGGAATTCGCCGACCTGTGCGGGCCGGAGCCGAGAAACTCCGGCATCCGGGGCACGCCCGGCGGATTGGATTTCGAACGAGCGCTGCGTGATCTGCTGCAGGCGAAAGGGTGTGTGCTGCGCTCGGAGACGGACGAACAAGGCCTGCAGGTCGCCGCCTTGAATCTGTTCGGAACCGATGTGGTGACCACCGACGAAGTTTCCATCTGCTCGCCATTCCCACCGCACACCCGCGCGCTCGGCACTTGCGGCGCGCACTTCGTTGGGCTCAACGCCCGGGATCTGGGCTGGAAGTACTACGACCGACCCGCCTCCGAAGTACGGCGCGAGCACTGGAATGAAGCGCGACCTTTGTTGTACGAGCGGGTGGCGGTCGCGTAATCCCCAACTGACACCGTCCGGCGTCGTCGGACGGAACAAACGCGGCATCGCTGGATTGCGTGCTAAAGCGTGTGTGGAGATGAGCCATGGCTGCCAACGTCAAGTCGCGAGCCCGCGCAAAGCGGTTCTCGGGTTTCGAATGCCAATTCATCGATGGCGCGTGGCGCAGCGGCCAGGGCGAAGGTCGGCTCGCCGATCACAATCCCTATTCCGGCGAGTTGCTCACCGAGATTCCGCATGCGAACGAGCGTGACGTGGACGATGCGCATGCGGCTGCAGTGAAAGCGCAGCGTGCGTGGGCGGAACGGCTGCCATCCGAGCGCTCCATGATCATGCGACAGGCTGCAACCGTCATGGAGGCGCGCCATGACGAGATCGTCGACTGGCTGATCAAGGAGGCGGGCAGCACGCGCATCAAGGCCGAGCTCGAATGGGCCGCCGTGCATGCGGTGATGCTCGAAGCCTCCTTTGCGCCCTACCGGGTGGAAGGCCGCATTCTGCCCAGCGATGTTCCTGGCAAGGAATGCCGGGTGTATTCACAACCGGTCGGTGTGGTCGGCGTCATCAGCCCATGGAACTGGCCACTGCAGCTCAGCAACCGTTCGGTCGCTCCCGCGCTCGCGCTGGGCAATGCCGTCGTACTCAAGCCCGCGAGCGATACGCCTGTGACGGGCGGACTGCTGCTGGCAAAGATTTTCGAGGAAGCCGGGCTGCCGGCCGGTGTGCTGAATGTCGTCGTCGGTGCCGGCAGCAGCATCGGCGATGCGTTCGTGCGTCATCCGGCGTCGCGTGTCATTTCCTTCACCGGTTCGACCCCCGTCGGGCGCAACATCGGGCGGCTCGCCGCCGAGGCGCCGACGATGAAACGTCTGGAGCTGGAGCTCGGCGGCAACTCGCCGTTCGTCGTGCTGGCGGATGCGGACATGGAGCAGGCAGTCGAAGCGGCGGTGTTCGGAAAGTTCCTGCATCAGGGACAGATCTGCATGATCACCAACCGTTTCATCGTCGAGCGCAAGGTGTACGAGCCGTTCGTGGAGCGCTTCGTGGAGCGTGCGCGCGAGCTGAAAGCGGGCGATCCCGCCGATCCGGAAACGTTGATCGGCCCGATCATCAACGAAAAGCAGCTGAACGGTCTGCAGCAGCGCATCGCCGAAGCGCGCTCGACCGGTGCACGTGAGGTGCTGGGCGGCGAGGCGCAAGGGCAGGTGTTGCCGCCGCACGTGTTCTCGGAAGTGCGCAACGACATGCCGCTCGCGCGTGAAGAAATATTCGGCCCGATCGCACCCATCATCCCAGCCGCGGACGAGGCGGAGGCGCTGACGCTTGCCAATCAGACGACGTTCGGACTCTCCAGCGCGGTGTTCAGTCGCGACATCGAGCGCGCAACCCACTTCGCGGTCCAGCTGCAGGCAGGGATGGCGCACGTGAACGATCAACCGGTGAACGATCTGCCCAACAATCCGTTCGGCGGCGAGAAGAACTCCGGGATCGGTCGCTTCGGTGGCGAGTGGGCGGTCCAGGCGTTCACCAGCGACAAGTGGGTCACGGTACAGCACGTGCCGCGACAGTATCCGCGCAGCGCCGAGGTCCTTCGCGGTCCCTGGGGCGGCGGCTGATCCCAGCCAGTCTCGACCTAAAACGCCGCGCAACTTCGGGTGGCGTTTGCGCTTGCCTGAAACTCCGGCTCACTAGTCCGATCCTGCGAATTCTGCGCAGTCCTTGCGCGTTGCCACTGCGCCGTTTTCCTTCCGGCGTCGACGGCTTATATTGCCGCATTCGCCCGCTGTGCCCCAGCCCGATTGCCAGGAGAAAGTATGGCCAAGTTGAACGTCAACGGAACGGTCCGCGACATCGAAGTCGATCCGAATACCCCGTTATTATGGGTTTTACGGGAGCAGGTGGGGCTCACGGGCTCGAAGTACGGCTGCGGCGTCGCTCAATGCGGTGCCTGTACTGTGCACATCGACGGCAATCCGGTGCGCTCCTGTGTCCTGCCTGTCAGCGCGCTGTCAGCTGAGCAACAGATTACGACCATCGAAGGACTCTCCAGCGATGGCTCCCACCCGCTGCAGCAGGCCTGGCTGAAGCTCGACGTGCCTCAGTGCGGCTACTGCCAGTCGGGCATGATCATGGCGGCGGCCGGGCTGCTGAAGAACAATCCCAAGCCCACCGATGCCGACATCGACGCCAGCATCACCAACATCTGCCGCTGCGGGACGTACAACCGCGTGCGCGAAGCGATCAAGCTGGCCGCCTCGGGCCTGCCGGCCAAGCAGAGCACCTGAGGAGCGCACCATGAGCATCGCAACGCAGGTTTCCCGTCGTAGTTTTCTGATCGGCTCCGCCTCCGCCATTGGCGGCCTGTCGCTGGGCTTTCATGTGCCGTTCGCCGGGGCGGCGGCGCCCGCCAAGAGCGCGGCGGAAGTGAATGCATGGGTCGTCATCCAGCCCGACGACCAGGTCATCATCCGCATCGCCCGCTCCGAAATGGGCCAGGGCACGCTGACGGGGCTGGCTCAGCTGGTCGCCGAGGAGCTGGAGTGCGATTGGTCCAAGGTCACCACCGAGTATCCGACGCCGGGCCAGAACCTGGCGCGCGATCGGGTATGGGGTAATTTTTCCACGGGTGGCAGTCGAGGCATTCGCGAGTCGCACGACTACGTGCGCAAGGGCGGTGCCACGGCCCGCGAGATGTTGATTGCGGCGGCCGCGGCCGAGTGGAAAGTGCCGGCGAGCGAGTGTGTCGCCGCCAACAGCGTCATCACGCACCAGAAGAGCAATCGCAAAGTCACGTTCGGCAAAGTGGCCACCGCGGCTGCGAAACTCACTCCGCCAAAGGACGTGACGCTCAAGGATCCCAAGCAGTGGAAGATCGCGGGCAAACCGCTGCCGCGCCTGGACACGGCGGACAAGCTCACCGGCAAGCAGATCTACGGCACCGATCTGAAGCTGCCGGGCATGTTGAATGCCACGGTGCGCGCGTGCCCGTATTTCGGCGGCAAGCTGAAGAGCTTCGATGCCGCAGCGGTGACCAAGATGCCGGGCGTGCGCAAGGTCATGCAGATCGACGACACGACCGTTGCCATCGTCGCCGACACCTGGTGGCAGGCGAAGACCGCGATGGATGCGCTGCCCATCGTGTGGGATGAAGGTCCCAACACCGGCGTGTCCAGCGAGTCCATCGCCGAGATGCTCAAGGGCGGTCTCGATGCGAAAGACGCTTTCGTGCAAACGACCGTGGGCGACGCGCCGGCGGCGCTCGCGGGAGCGAAAAAGACCATTTCGGCCGTCTACGCGTATCCGTATCAGAACCACGCGACGATGGAGCCGATGAACGCGACCGCTCGCTACACGCCGCAGAAGTGCGAAGTGTGGGTGCCGACGCAGAACGGCGAAGCGAGTCTGGCAGCGGCGGCGGAGGCCGCGGGCCTGCCGGTGCAACAATGTGAAGTCTACAAATTGCATCTGGGCGGCGGCTTCGGCCGACGCGGCAACTTCCAGGACTACGTGCGTCAATCGGTGCTGATCGCCAAGCAGATGCCGGGCACGCCGATCAAGATGATCTGGACTCGCGAAGAGGACATGCTGCACGGTGCGTATCATCCGACGACCCAGTGCAAGCTCACTGCATCGTTGGACGACGCAGGCAACGTGACGGCCATGCACATGCGCATTTCCGGTCAGTCGATTCTGGCCGCGGTGCGGCCCGAGGGCATGCAGGGCGGTAAAGATCCCGCTGTGTTCCAGGGCCTGAACCTCACCGGCGACGAAGGCCACATCGGCTACACGATTCCGAACCTGCTCATCGATCACGCCATGCGCAATCCGCCGGTGCCGCCGGGCTTCTGGCGCGGCGTGAATCTGAACCAGAACGCGTTCTATCTCGAATCTTTCATCGAGGAGCTGGCGCATGCGGCCGGCGTCGATCCGCTCGTGTTCCGTCGCAAGCTGCTGAAGAATCATCCGAAGCATCTCGCTACCCTGGAAACCGTGGCGAAAGGCATCGGTTGGGATACGCCCGCACCCAAGGGCGTGGGGCGGGGTCTCGCTCAGATCATGGGCTTCGGCAGCTATGTGGCCGCCGCGGCGGAAGTGTCCGTCGAGGCGGGTCAGCTGAAGATCCATCGCATCGTCGCGGCCACCGACGCCGGACACGTCGTCAATCCGGCGCAGGTGGAACGTCAGGTCGAAGGTTCGTTCGTGTATGGCCTGTCGGCGGCATTGTTCGGTGAATGCACGATGCAGGGCGGCCGCATGGTGGAGGACAATTTCCACACGTATCAGGTCATGCGCATGGCGGAGATGCCGAAAGTGGAAACTCACATCGTGCCGTCGGGCGGGTTCTGGGGCGGCGTGGGCGAGCCGACCATCGCGGTTGCCGCTCCGGCGGTGCTGAATGCGTTGTTCGCAGCCACGGGCAAACGTATTCGCACGCTGCCGCTGAAGAAACATAGCCTCGCATGATTCGCCGGGGCTATGCGATCGTCGCGGCGACACTGATCGCCGCGCCGGTTTCGTCATGGGCTGCTTCACCGCCCGGGGCTGCGGCGTGCCTCGGCTGCCACACTGTCGCCGCAGACGGCAGCCCGGTGCCGCCGCTCGGGAATTTCACGGCCGAGCAGATCGTCACGGCCATGCAGGCGTTTCGCTCCGGTACGCGACCTGCCACCGTGATGAATCGCATCGCCAGGGGATTTTCGGATGAAGAAATCAAGGCCATCGCCGACTGGTATGCGCGCTCCAAAACCAAGTAGCCGGCGCGCCGTCCTCGGCGGTCTCGCCGCGGGCGGCATGCTCGCGGCCTTTGGAATGCCCACGGCTCGAGCGGCGACCAAGGCAGCGCCGCGCGTCGTCGTGATCGGGGGTGGATTCGGTGGGGCGAGTTGCGCTCGCTTGATCAAGAGCGCGGATCGCGGCATTGCCGTGACGCTCGTCGAAGCAAACCCGACTTACATCGCCTGTCCGTTGAGCAACGCGGTGCTCGCCGGGCTGCGCCCGTTGGAGCAGCAGAAGTTCGGCTATGACCGCGTGCGAGCCGACGGCATCGAGGTGGTTCATCGCAAGGTGACCGCGGTCGATGCCAGGCAACGGACGGTTCGTCTCGAGGACGGCAAGCAGCTCAGCTACGACCGTCTCGTGGTGGCGCCGGGCGTGGATCTGCGCTTCGACGCGATTCCCGGCTACACCGAGGCTGCGGCGGAGGTGATGCCGCATGCATGGAAAGCGGGCGAGCAGACATTGCTGTTGCGTCGTCAGCTGGAAGCGATGAAGGATGGCGGCGTGGTGGTGATGTCCGCGCCGGCGAATCCGTTCCGCTGTCCGCCCGGGCCCTACGAACGGGCCAGCCTCATCGCTCATTATCTCAAGACCCGCAAGCCCCGTTCCAAGCTGATCCTGCTCGATGCCAAGGATGCGTTTTCCAAGCAGAAGCTGTTCGAGGCGGCGTGGCACGAGCTTTATCCGGGCCTGATCGAATGGGTGGGCCTGTCGTCCGGCGGCAATGTCACTCGCGTCGAGCCGGACACTCGCACGTTCGTCACCGAATTCGGCAGCCATCGTGCCGACGTCGGTAATGTGATTCCTCCGCAGCGTGCCGCGGCGGTCGCGGCGCTCGCCGGCGTGGCCGATCAAACGGGATGGTGTCCGGTCGATCCGGTGACGTTCGAATCCAAGCTGCAGCCGGGCGTGCACCTCATTGGTGATGCCATCATTGCTGGCGGCATGCCCAAGTCGGCGTTCTCCGCGAATTCTCAGGCGCGTGTTTGTGCCACCGCGGTGGTCGATCTGCTGCGCGAACG